>MDSW01205353.1_pt1 | contig 16512 bp, 15 predicted proteins | sample 811171 | NCBI WGS metagenome assembly MDSW01 (sample SAMN05326641, study PRJNA326480) | marine metagenome | isolation source: seawater | place: Atlantic Ocean: North West | collected 2012
AGCAGAGGAACCAAAAGCAGAAGAGAAAAAAGCAGAGGAACCAAAAGCAGAAGAGAAAAAAGCAGAGGAACCAAAAGCAGAAGAGAAAAAATAAAAAATGTTTACTGCAAGAGTATATACGCTTTACCCAGATTTATTCCCTGGACATCTAAACAAAGGATTATTTGGTAATGCCTTAGAAAACAAAATTTGGAATTTGAATATTATTAATATTAGAAATTATGCAGAAGACAAACACAAAACTGTTGATGATACGCCCTATGGTGGAGGATCAGGTATGTTAATGAGACCAGATGTTTTAGCTAGCTCAATAGATAAAAATATTTTATCAGGAGAAAAAATTATTTACCTTTCACCTAGAGGTAAATTATTCAACCAAGATATTGCTAAAAATTTAGCTAAAGAAAAAACACTGAATATTATTTGCGGACATTTTGAAGGAGTTGATCAAAGAGTTATTGAAGCTAGAAACATAGAGGAAATTAGTATTGGGGATTTTATTTTATCAGGAGGTGAAGCAGCTACTTTTGTTATTTTGGATAGTATACTTAGATTGTTACCTGGCGTAGTTGGAAACCAAAATTCAATAATAGAGGAAAGTTTTGAAAACGGCTTACTTGAGTATCCTCATTATACAAAACCTCAAATTTGGGAAAAAAAGAGGGTTCCCGATGTACTTTTATCTGGTGATCATGCTAAAATTAAAGACTGGCGTTTATCACAATCTGAGAGTATAACTCGCGTCCGAAGACCAGATTTGTGGGAAAAATATAAGAAAAATTAAATTGATAAATATTGAAATGAAAACAATAGAAGAAATTAATATTGCAAGTGTAAAAAAGATCATATCTGAAAAAAAGATTCCTGATTTTTCACCTGGGGATATAGTAAAAGTGGGGGTAAGAATAACAGAGGGTAAAAGAGATAGAATTCAGTATTTTGAGGGCGTATGTATTGCAAAAAAAAGTAGGGATTTAAACTCTTCATTTACAGTAAGAAAAATTTCTTTTGGAGAAGGAGTTGAAAGAACTTTTGCTTTATATAGTCCAATAGTTGATACAATCAAAGTAATAAGGTCTGGAAAAGTAAAAAGAGCTAAATTATATTACTTAAGAGATAGGACTGGTAAATCGGCAAGAATTGCAGAAAAGATTAAGAAAAAGATTGGAATTGATGTTGAAACAAAAACAGAGCAAGTTAGTGAGGAAAAATTAATTAAACCAACACCTGACGAAGAGAATATTGTTTCTAAAAATACAACACCAAAAACTAATGAAACGTCATCTGAGACCAAAGATAAAAAGAAAGAAAATAAAGATCTTAAAAAAAATCCTGAAAAAAAATAATTTTTTCTTAAATGCCTAATACTTTATATGATAAAATTTGGAAAGATCATCTTGTACATGAGCAAGAAGATGGAACTTCTTTATTGTTTGTAGATAGACATTTAATTCATGAAGTCACAAGCCCGCAAGCTTTTGAAGGATTAAGAAATTCAAAAAGACAAGTAAGAAATCCAAGTTTAACATTAGCAGTTGCGGATCACAATGTGCCAACAACTGATAGATCAAAGGGTATATCTGATGAAGAGTCAAAAATACAAGTAGAAGTACTTGATAAAAATTGTAAAGAATTTGGAATAAATATTTTTGGAATGAATGACAAAAGACAAGGCATTGTTCACATCATTGGTCCTGAGCAAGGATTTACTCAACCAGGTACAATAATAGTTTGTGGGGATAGTCATACTGCTACTCATGGAGCTTTTGGGGCTCTCGCATTTGGCATCGGAACTTCTGAAGTTGAGCATGTTTTGGCTACTCAAACACTTGTACAGAAAAAATCAAAAAATCTTAGAATTAATGTAAACGGATCTTTGCCATTAGGTGTAACTTCCAAAGATGTAATCTTGCAAATTATTGGGAAAATAGGAACGGCTGGTGGCACAGGATATGTAATAGAATATTCTGGGAACTTAATATCATCACTTAGTGTTGAAAATAGAATGACAATTTGTAATATGACGATAGAGGGTGGAGCTCGAGCAGGATTAATTCAACCAGATCAGAAAGTTTTTGATTATTTAAAAAATAAACCCATGTCACCTAAAAACGAAAATTGGGATAAAGCTTTAGAGTATTGGAACAGCCTTAAATCTGATGAGGAAGCTCTTTTCGATAAAGAAGTAAATATAGATGGAAAAAATATCAAACCAATGGTTACTTGGGGAACATCTCCTCAAGATGTAGTTTCTATAGATGGCAAGGTCCCGAATCCACAAAAGGAAACAGATCCAGACAAAAAAAATTCTTTAGAGAGATCGCTAAAATATATGGGATTAAGGCCAGATATTTTAGTAAAAGATATTAAAATAGATAAAGTATTTATTGGAAGTTGCACCAATGGAAGAATTGAAGATCTAAGAGAAGCAGCAAAAATACTTAAAGACAAAAAAATAGCTCAACATGTAAACGCAATGGTAGTCCCAGGATCGGGTTTAGTAAAGGAGCAAGCCGAACATGAAGGTTTACATAAAATATTCATAGAATCAGGATTTGAATGGAGAGAACCTGGTTGTTCAATGTGTTTGGCGATGAATGCTGACAAATTGAAACCTGGAGAGAGATGTGCATCTACATCTAATAGAAATTTTGAAGGACGACAAGGTAGAGGTGGTCGGACACATTTAGTAAGCCCAGGAATGGCTGCAGCTGCGGCCATATCAGGAAATTTGGATGATGTGAGGAAATATCAAAATTAATGCAAAAATTTAATAAACTTAAAAGCATTCCTGCATATTTACCGATAGTAAATATAGATACGGACATGATTATACCTAAGCAATTTCTAAAGACTATAAAAAGAACTGGTCTAGGTAAAAATTTGTTTTATGAGATGAGATATGATGAAAATGGAAAAGTGATTGATAATTTTATATTAAATAAAAAACCTTTTGATAACTCAAAGATTTTAATAGCTGGAAAAAATTTTGGTTGTGGGTCATCACGAGAACACGCGCCTTGGGCATTACTTGACTTTGGAATTACATGTGTGATTAGTTCAAGTTATGCTGATATATTTTATAACAATTGTTTTAAAAATGGAATTCTTCCTATTATTATAGATGATGAAAGCATTAAAGAAATATCAGAATATTCTAGTAGAAAAGAGTCAATTGAAATTGACTTAATGGAGCAAAAAATAGTTTATGGTAATAAGGAAATTAAATTCAAAATTGATCCATTTAAAAAAAAATGTCTTTTAGAAGGCCTTGATGATATAGCATTGTCTCTTGAAAAATCTGATAAGATTTCTTCTTTTGAAAAAAATTTAAAAACTTCTAAACCATGGATTTTTAATGATTAAGGTAAAAAAAAGAAAAATTTTATTATTGCCTGGAGATGGAATAGGTCCCGAAGTAGTTGCGGAAGTTAAAAAAATTATTAATTGGTTTAATAGTAAAAAATCTTTAGATTTTGAAATAGATGAAGATTTAGCAGGAGGAGCTTCATATGATAAACATGGTATACCAATTACAGATGAAGTGTTTTATAAAGCTTTGGAATGTGAAGTTGTAATACTTGGAGCAGTTGGAGGTCCTAAGTGGGATGATGTTGAATTTTCAAAAAAACCAGAAAGAGCTTTACTCAAATTAAGGAAGGAACTTAAATTATTTGCAAATTTAAGACCTGCAATTTGTTTTGAACAACTTGTACAAGCTTCAACACTAAAACCTGAAATAGTATCTGGTTTAGACATAATGATTGTAAGAGAGTTAACAGGTGGAATCTATTTTGGTGAACCAAGAGGTATTAAGCCAATAGATAACGGAGAGAGAAAAGGAATTAATACTCACACTTACACTTCGAGCGAAATCAAAAGGGTAGCAAAGGTGGCTTTTGATTTAGCAAAAAAAAGAAAAAATAAAGTTACATCTTGTGAAAAATCAAATGTAATGGAAGCAGGGTTATTATGGAGAGAAGAAGTTTCTGAATTACATAAAAAAGAATATCCAGATGTAGAGCTAAGCCATATGTTAGCTGATAATTGTTCAATGCAACTATTAAGAGACCCAAAACAATTTGATGTGATTGTAACAGATAATCTTTTTGGAGACATGTTGTCAGATCAAGCATCCATGCTGACTGGTTCGTTAGGTTTATTACCATCAGCTTCTCTTGGTGCAAAAAATAAAGATGGACAAATGAGAGCCATGTACGAACCAATTCATGGTTCAGCACCAGATATTGCCGGCAAAGGTGTAGCCAACCCTATTGCTACTATATTAAGTTTTGCTATGGCATTAAAATATTCTCTAGACCTAGACAAAGAGGCTGGTGAATTGGAAAAAGCTGTTCAAAGTGTATTAAATGATGGACTTAGAACTAAAGATATTTTATCAAAAGGGATGAAAGAGGTAAGCACTAGTGAGATGGGGGCTGCGATCATTTCAAAATTGCAATAAATAAACAATTATTTTAAAGTTATAAAATGCCAAATTATATTGCTCCAATTGAAGATATGATGTTTCTTTATGAGAAATTAAGAAACAATAAAAATTATAACGAAATTGATAAATATAAAGATGTTAGTTCTGAACTAGTAAAGAACATTTTAGACGAAGCTGCAAAAATAAATCAAAATTTAATATTGCCACTGGCGAAATCAGGAGATGATAATCCAGCGGTTTTAGAAAATGGTGTTGTAAGAACTCCGCCAGGTTATAAAGAAGTATACAATAAATTTATTGAGGATGGATGGACTTCGCTATCTTGCGATCCTAAATATGGTGGCCAAGGTATGCCAAAAACAGTTAGTGCTTTTTTTGATGAAATGCTCTCATCATCAAGCTTATCATTTAAACTTTATAGTGAACTTAGCATAGGAGCCTATAATTGTATTAATCATCATGCTCCTGACGATATTAAGAATAAATATTTGCCAAAAATTGTTGAAGGTAAGTGGAGTGGAACAATGTGTTTAACAGAACCGGTTTGCGGAACAGACTTGGGATTATTAAAAACTAGAGCAGAGCTACAAAAAAATGGAACATATAAAATATCTGGTCAAAAAATATTTATTACATCAGGTGATCATGACTTAACTGAAAATATAATTCATCTAGTCATAGCTAGAGCAACAGACTCACCACAAGGCACAAAGGGAATAAGTTTATTTTTGGTTCCAAAATTTATTGTAAATGATGATGGAACTGTTGGATCAAGGAATGGAATATCAACAGGTTCAATTGAGAGCAAAATGGGAATCAAGGGTTCAGCTACATGTGTTTTAAATTTTGATGAGGCAACCGGATACATTATTGGTCCAAAAAATAAAGGTTTGAATTCAATGTTTACAATGATGAATCTAGAGAGAATAGTTGTTGGAATTCAGGGCTTAGGAATTTCAGAAATAGCATATCAAAATTCATTAGCTTATGCAAAAGAGAGAAAACAAGGAAAAACTAATAATAGCAAATCAAAAAATGGAGCTGACAATATTATTGAACATGCAGATATCAGAAGATCATTACTTAATATGAAATCAATTATTGAAGGAGAAAGAGCCTTGTGTTTTTGGTTATCTCAACAAACTGAAGTTAGCCTTAATCATCCTGATGGAAAAATTAAGCAAGAAGCATCTGACTATGTTTCATTAATGACTCCTGTTGTAAAAACAATGTTCACCGACCTAGGAATGGAAATCACCAGTGAAGCAATGCAGGTTCATGGTGGTTATGGGTATACAAAAGATTTAGGCATAGAGCAATTATACAGAGATAACAGAATTACACCAATATATGAAGGAACTAATGCAGTACAATCAATCGACTTAGTTTTTAGAAAGTTAATAAATAAAAATGGAGATATTATAAACAATTTTATAAGCATGATAAAACATGAAACTAATTTGAGTAACGATAAAATTAAGCCTTTTAAAGATGATTTTGATTTATATCTAGATCACTTAATTGGTTTTACATCTTGGATTAAAGATAAAATTAATAATTCAAAGGACGATGTAAGCGCAGCTTGTAATGATTACTTAAAATCTTTAGGCTATGTCTCCTTAGCCTATGCATGGATTAAAGTTTTAGAAGTTTGTTATAGAGATTATGATGAAAATAAAAATTTTTATGAAGATAAAATTCAAACAGCTAAATTCTATTTTAAGCGAGTTTTACCCAGATCAGAAAGTCATTTTAAAATTGCCACTACAGGCAGTGATTATATAATGAACTTTAAATTTAATTAATTATGAGCCATTACGATATAAATCTAGATAAAAATAAAGCTAATTTTGTTCCATTAACACCTCTATCTTTTTTACAAAGAGCAAAAGACATTTATCCAAATTACGAGGCATTAGTTTATGAAGATAGAAAATATACTTGGTCGGATATTTATAAAAGATGTATTAAATTTGCAAGTGCACTCGACAAAATAGGTATTAGAAAAGGTGATACAGTTTCATTTTTAGCTTTTAACACTCCTGAAATTTTTGAAGCACATTATTCTGTTCCGATGACTGGTGCTGTATTGAATACAATAAATATTAGATTGGATGCTAAAACAATTTCTTATATATTAGAGCATAGCGACGCTAAAGTACTAGTGGTAGATAGACAGCTTCATACAGAAGTAAAAAAAGCATTAAGCACAATAAATAAAAAAATTACTGTAATCGATATTAATGATAAAAATGCTGATCAGGCAAAATTAGAAAAAATAGGTGATTTAGAGTATGAAGAATTTTTAAATACTGGTGATGAAAATTATGAATGGAAATTTCCAGAAGATGAGTGGCAAGCTATTTCACTAAGCTATACTTCCGGTACAACTGGAAATCCTAAAGGTGTGGTATATCATCATAGAGGATCTTATCTAATGTCAACGGGAAGCGCAGCGGCTTGGAATATGCCAAATAGACTAAATTTTTTAACAGTTGTTCCTATGTTTCATTGTAATGGTTGGTGTTATCCTTGGACAGTTCCAATGTTAAATGGAAGAACTATTTGTCTTCGAAATATTGATATTAAAAAAATTTTTGAGTTAATTGAAAAATATAATGTTACACACTTTGGAGGAGCCCCAATTGTTCTTAATATGATTACAGGAGCACCAGAAAGTGATCGTAAAAAATTAAAACAAAAAGTTTATGTATTAACTGCTGGGGCACCTCCCCCAAGTATTATTTTTAAAAAAATGAAGAGTCTTGGATTTGAAGTAATGCATGTTTATGGATTAACAGAGACTTATGGGCATGTTACTCAATGCGCATGGAATGATGCATGGAATGAGTTTGAGGAGGAAAAACAAAATGAGATTAAAGCTAGACAAGGAGTAAGATATCCTAATACAGAGGGCGTAACAATTATGGATCCAGATACTATGAAAGAAGTTCCAAGAGATGGAAAAACTATCGGGGAAATAATGATTAGAGGAAATGTTGTTATGAAAGGTTATTTTAAAGATAAAGATGCCACTGATAAAGCAATGAAAGGTGGATGGTTTCACACAGGAGATTTAGCTGTGATGTACCCTGATGGATATGTCAAAATTCAAGACAGATCAAAAGATATAATTATTTCTGGCGGTGAAAATATTTCATCAATCGAAATAGAAAATACTTTAGCAAAACATCCCTCAGTGTCTATTGCTGCAGTAGTTGCAAAACCAGATGAAAAATGGGGAGAAGTACCATGCGCATTTATTGAAACAGTAAAAGATAAAGCTGTTACTGAAAAAGAGTTAATTGATTTTTGTAAAGAAACTTTAGCTAAGTTTAAAGTTCCAAAAAAAATAGAGTTCTGTGAACTACCTAAAACATCAACAGGAAAAATTCAAAAATTTGAGTTAAGAAAAAAAGCCAAGGAGTAACACTGATTTTAAAAGTTAATGATAAAGATGTGTTCGTCTCCTCTGGCGGTATGGAGATTGAGCCTGAAAAACCATCAATACTCTTAATGCATGGGAGTGGCTTGAGCCACATAGTTTGGTCGCTTCACGAGCAATTTTATGCCTCACAGGGATTTAATGTTTTATCAGTAGACCTTCCTGGACATGGTAATTCTGATGGACCATCTTTACCATCAATTGAAAAAATATCAAATTGGGTTAAAACTTTTATGGAAGTTTTATCAATTAAAAAAATAAATTTTATTGGTCACTCCCAAGGATGTCTCGTAGGTATCGATTTTGCTTCAAGATATCCAGAATTAATAAATAAACTTGTTTTGGTTGGTGGATCTTACAAGCTGCCAGTTAATAGAGATTTGTTGGATTTAGCAGAGGCAGGAGACGAAAAAGCTTTAATACTTATGATGAAGTGGGGTTATGAAGGTTCAAAAGCTTTTATAGGAGGTAATCCGGTAAAAAAAATTATTAATTCTACAAGAGAAATAAGAGAAATATTAGCAGTAGACTTAAATGCTTGTAACAATTACAAAGATGGCAAAGAAGCCCTGAACAAAATTTCTTGTTCAACTTTATGTATATTTGGTGATTTAGATAAAATGGTTCCGTTAGAAGTAGGAAATAAGATGGCTAGTATGATAAACAAATGTGAAAAAAAAATAATTAATAATTGTGGACACATGATAATTTTTGAAAAAGCATTTGAAATGAGAAAAATAGTAAAAGAATTTTTAGTTAAATAATTAAATGACAAAAAATTATTTTATAGCAAAATCTAGAAGAATAAGAAGTACACCATATACTTCAAGGATACAGAAACAAGGTGTTACTGCTTATACTGTTTATAATCATATGCTTTTGCCAGCAGGATTTGGATCTCTAGAGGAATCATATCATCATTTAAAAGAACATGCCCAAGTTTGGGATGTTGCAGGTGAAAGGCAGGTAGAAATATCTGGAAAAGATTCTTTTAAATTAGTTCAATTAATGACTTGTAGAGATTTATCAAAATCAAAAATTGGTAGATGTTATTACTGTCCGATCATTGATGATAATGCAGGCTTAATAAATGATCCAGTAATTTTAAAATTGGGCGAAGATAGATGGTGGATTTCAATTGCAGACTCAGATGTAATATTATTTGCAAAAGGACTTGCTATTGGAAATAAATTTGACGTTAAAATTTGTGAGCCAAATGTTGATATTATAGCTGTACAAGGGCCAAAATCTTTTCCATTGATGGAAAAAATTTTTGGAAAAAAAATAACTGAAATGAAATTTTTCGGATTTGATTATTTTGAGTTCGAAGGTGCAAAACATTTAATTGCAAAATCAGGTTGGTCAAAACAAGGTGGTTACGAGATTTATGTTGAAAATACCAAAGAGGGGCTAGCTCTATATGACAAATTATTTGAAGTTGGAAAAGAATTTAATGTAAAGCCTGGTTGCCCTAATTTAATTGAAAGAATTGAAAGTGCACTTCTTTCCTACGGAAATGATATGGATAACTTTGATAATCCATTAGAATGTGGTTTAGATAAATACGTAAATGTTGATAGTAAAGTCGAATTTCTTGGTAAAAAAAAACTTACAGAAATAAAAAAAAATGGAATTAATCGTAAACTTATGGGAGTAAAAATAGAAGCCAAACAAATAACTGTTACTGAGTCAATTAAAATGACAAATGAAAATAATGATTTTATTGGAGAATTAAGGTCAGGGGTTTATTCTCCTCATTTTAAAAAAGTAATTGGTATAGCTATGCTTAAAAAGCCTTACTGGGACATAGATCAATCATTTAAAATTTCAATTAATGATACTTTATGCGAGGGAAAAGTTTGCGATTTACCTTTCATTTAGTATAACTATTCATCATGAATATTGGAATTGTTGGAGCCACAGGAAATGTAGGTAGAAAAATCATTGAGGTATTAATTAATAAAAATATATCAATAAATAACCTTTATTGTGTAGCTTCAGAAAAAAGTGCAGGTTCTAAACTAAATTTCAAAGGAAAAGAGGTCTTAGTTGAGAACTTAGAAAATTTTGATTTTTCAAAATGTGATATTACTTTTTTTTCAGCAGGCAGTAAAATTTCTGAAAGATTTGCACCAATTGCAGCAAAAAATTCTATTGTAATCGATAATTCTAGTTTTTTTAGAATGGATCCTGATGTTCCATTGATAGTTCCTCAAGTAAATTCTGAAGATTTAAAAAATATTAATAAAAACATTATAGCAAATCCAAATTGTTCAACCGCCCAACTTGTAATAATATTAAAACCACTTCACGATTTATTTAAAATTAAAAGAGTTATTGTTTCTACTTATCAATCAACTTCAGGAGGAGGAAAAGCTCCTATGGACGAATTAGTAGAACAAACAAAATTATCTTTAGAAAATAAAAAAATAATCTCTAAGAATTTTACTAAACAAATCGCTTTTAATGCCATTCCTCATATTGATATATTTGTAGAAGATGGTTATACGAAAGAGGAAGTAAAAATGGAGAATGAAACAAAAAAAATTTTAGACAAAAAAATAGAATTAACGGCAACATGTGTAAGAATTCCAGTAAAAGTTTCTCACGCCGAGTCAATAAATATAGAATTTGAAAGTCCTTTTAATTTGAAAAAAGTAATTAATGTTCTAAATAATTCTGAAGGATGTAAGGTAGTTGATGAAAGAAAAGATGGAGGATATATTACTCCGATTGAGGCTGAAGGAAAAAACGATACTTTTATTTCAAGGATAAGAATTGATAAAAGTAAAGAAAACTCATTAAATCTTTGGTGTGTATCTGATAATTTACTGAGAGGCGCAGCATTAAATGCAGTGGAAATTGCTGAAGCTTATTTAAAATTAAGAAAATGAAAAAACAAAATCCATTATCTCCACATATTCAAATATATCAATGGCACATATCTTCTTTAGTTTCAATTTCTCATAGAATTACCGGAGTTATAAATATTTTATTGCTTTCTTTAATTTGTTTTTGGGTAGTATTTCTAATTTTTGGACAAAAAAATTACGAGATAATTCAAATTTTTCTACAAACTTTTTTTGGTAAATTTTTAATAATTGCATTTGTCTGGTCATTTAGTTTTCAAATTTTAAGTGAAATAAGGCATTTATTTTGGGATATGGGATATGGTTTTGATTTAAAATTATCTCAAATTACAGGTATTATTGTTATTGTAGGATCTATTTTACTAACTATTTTGATTTACCTTATGGGGAGAAATTTTTTGTAATGAATCTTTCAACAAAAAAATGGGTTTTTTTAAAAATTAGCACCATTATTCTTGTTCCATTAATGTTTTGGTTCATAGTAAATTTTACTCATATTTATGATAAAGATTACAATGTGATCCTAGGTTTTTTTACCTCCCAGCCATCAAAATTACTATTTTCTTTATTAGTAATTACTGCATTTTTTCATGCCGCACTAAGTATTAGTGAGATTTTTGAGGACTATGTGCATGATGAAAAAATGAAAAATGTCGCAAATAAAATTCTATATTTTTTTGCTATATTAATTCCACTTTTTACATTTATAACTATTTTTAAACTAGGAACATGAGTAAATATAAAATTATAGATCATGAATATGATGTGGTTGTTTTAGGAGCAGGTGGATCTGGTCTTAGAGCAGCAGTAGGCTTAAGTGAAGCCGGGCTTAAAACTGCATGCATTTCAAAAGTTTTTCCTACAAGAAGTCACACATCAGCTGCACAGGGAGGAATTTCTGCTGCGCTAGGTAATATGGGAGAAGATGATTGGAGATGGCATATGTATGATACTGTAAAAGGTTCAGATTGGCTAGGAGATCAAGATTGTATTGAATATCTTTGTAAAGAAGCACCAAGAGCTGTATTGGAACTTGAAAAATATGGGGTACCTTTTAGCAGAACTAAAGAAGGAAAGATTTATCAAAGACCTTTTGGTGGAATGACAAAAAATTATGGTAATGAGCCTGTCCAAAGAACTTGTGCTGCAGCAGATAGAACTGGTCATGCAATACTCCATACTCTTTATGGCCAAGCATTAAAGCATAACACTGAATTTTTTATCGAATATTTTGCACTAGATTTATTAATGAAAAATGGACAATGCAAAGGATTGATTGCATGGAATTTGAATGATGGAACTATTCATAGATTCAGATCGCATATAACAATAATTGCGACAGGAGGATATGGAAAGGTTTACTATTCAGCTACTTCTGCACACACATGCACAGGAGATGGTAATGCAATGGTATTACGAGCAGGTTTGCCTCTGCAGGATATGGAATTTGTTCAATTTCATCCAACAGGAATTTATGGTCATGGAACACTAATATCAGAAGGAGTAAGAGGAGAAGGTGGATATTTATTAAATTCAAAAGGTGAAAGATTCATGGAAAGATACGCTCCTAAAGCTAAAGATTTAGCATCCAGGGATGTTGTAAGTAGGTCTATTGCTGTTGAAATAAATGAAGGAAGAGGAGTAGGTAAAGAAAAAGATCATGTTCATCTTCATTTAAACCATCTTGATCCAAAAGTAATAGAAGAAAGGTTGCCTGGTATATCGGAGTCATCTCGTTTATTTGCTAATGTGGATGTTACCAAAGAACCAATACCTGTTGTTCCAACAGTTCATTACAACATGGGTGGTATACCAACAAATTATAAAGCAGAGGTTTTAACTTTGAATGGTTCTGAAAAAACAGTGCCTGGCTTAATGGCAATAGGCGAAGCTGCATGCGTTTCGGTCCATGGTGCAAACAGATTAGGATCTAACTCTTTGATAGACCTAGTTGTTTTTGGAAGAGCCGCTGCCAAAAGAGCTTCAGAATTAATTAAACCTGGTATGACTCATGAAGAAATTTCCGAGACAGAAACTGACAAATGTCTTGAAAGATTTGACAAATTAAGAAATGGTAGTGGCGACATTAAAACTTCCGAATTAAGATTAGAAATGCAGAAAACTATGCAGTCTAAATGTGCTGTTTTTAGAACTGAGAAAACTCTTAAAGAAGGGGTACGGGATATAAGAAAGCCCTTTGATAATATGAATTCTATTTCAGTGAAAGATAAGTCTTTAATATTTAATACTGATTTAGTTGAAACACTTGAATTTGAAAATTTAATATTACAAGCTATTACAACAATGGACTCTGCTTATAATAGAAAAGAAAGCAGAGGAGCTCACGCCAGAGAGGACTATCCAAAAAGAGATGACGAAAATTTTATGCAACATACTTTATCTTGGTGTAATGGAAGTAAAACAAAAATTAGTTATAGACCAGTTCATAGATCAACATTAAGTAACGATGTTCAATATTTTCCACCTCAAGAGAGGGTTTATTAATGGTACAAATAAATTTACCTAAGAATTCTATTGTCCAGAAAGGTAAATTTTATAAAGATAAAACTGGTTCTAAAAATATTAGAAAAGTAAATATTTATAGATGGGATCCTTCAACTGGAGAAAATCCAAGAATAGATACTTATGAAGTTGATATGGATAATTGTCCATCAAAAGTTTTAGATTTATTAAATAAAATTAAAAATGAGATCGATCCTTCAATTGCTTACAGAAGATCTTGTTCACACGGTGTGTGTGGATCATGTGCAATGAACATGGATGGAAAAAATGGTTTAGCTTGCACAAAACCACATGCTGAAATAAAAGGTGATATAAATATTTATCCTCTACCACATCTTAAAGTTTTGAAAGATTTGATAGGCGACTTAAGTACTTTATACAAACAATACGAGTCAGTCGAACCTTGGTTAAAAAATTCAAAAATTACTGAAAAAGAAAATTTACAATCTAGAGATGAAAGATCAAAACTTGATGGCCTTTATGAATGTATTATGTGTGCATGTTGTTCAACAGCATGCCCTAGTTATTGGTGGAATGGTGACAAATACCTTGGCCCAGCAGTTTTGTTGCAAGCTTACAGATGGATAATTGATAGCAGAGATGAAGATAGAAAGGAAAGGCTTAAAAAAGTAGCAGATGAATTAAAATTATATAGATGTCATACTATAATGAATTGTACAAGTGCCTGTCCAAAAGGATTAAATCCAGCAAAAGCAATAGCATCAATAAAGAAAATGCTTGCAACCACATAATTACTTATTTAAATACTTACATGAATTTAATTGAGCATTTTATCGACGGTAAAATTGTTAATGGTGCATCAGATAGAAAAGGGAAAGTATTTAATCCTGCAATAGGCAAACAAGAGTCCGAAGTTAGACTTGGTTCAAAACAAGACCTAGATTTAGCAGTTCAAAAAGCAAAAAAATCATTTGAAACATGGTCTAATGTAACTCCAATACAAAGAGCTAGAATAATATTTAAATATAAAGAAATTATTGAAAAAAATTCTGATTTACTTGCTAAAATGATTGTTTCAGAACATGGTAAAGTTTTTGAGGATGCCAAAGGTTCTCTTACAAGAGGACTGGAAGTAGTCGAGTTTGCATGTGGAATTCCTCAAATGCTCAAAGGTGACTTTACAGAAAATGTAGGTACAAATATTGATAGTTGGTCCGTGAGACAGCCTTTAGGTGTTTGTGCTGGAATCACACCTTTTAATTTTCCTGCAATGGTTCCAATGTGGATGTTTCCAATGGCAATAGCATGTGGTAATACGTTTGTTTTAAAACCTTCGGAAAAAGATCCATCTTGCCCATTAAAATTAGCAGAATTATTTAGTGAAGCTGGTCTTCCAGATGGTGTTTTAAATGTTGTTAATGGTGATAAAGAAGTTGTGGATGCTATCTTAGAGCATAAAGATATATCAGCAGTAAGTTTTGTTGGATCAACTCCTATTGCAAAATATATTTATGAAAATGCGGCTAAAAATGAAAAACGTGTTCAAGCTCTTGGGGGAGCTAAAAATCATTGTGTTGTAATGCCTGATTGTGATTTAGATCAGGCTGTGAATGGTTTAATGGGTGCAGCATACGGTTCTGCTGGCGAAAGATGTATGGCTCAGTCTGTTGCTGTTGCTGTTGGTAATGTTGGTGACAAACTTGTGAGTGAATTATCTAAAAAAGTAGAGGCATTAAAAATTGGACCAGGAATGGATAAAAATTCTGATATGGGCCCGCTGGTAACAAAAGAACACCTCGAAAGAGTGAAAGGTTATGTTGATTTGGGTATAAAAGAAGGAGCAGACCTTGTTGTTGATGGAAGAAATATTAAGCTTCAAGGATATGAGGATGGATACTATATAGGTGGATGTTTGTTCGATAATGTCAAAAAGAGTATGAGGATTTACAAGGAGGAGATTTTTGGACCAGTATTATCAGTTGTACGCGCTAAAGATTTTAATGAAGCATTAAATTTAATTAACGATCACGAGTTTGGCAATGGTACTAGCATTTATACTAGGGATGGAGATGTAGGAAGAACTTTTGCAAATCAAATTAAAGTTGGAATGGTTGGAATAAATATTCCTATCCCAGTACCAGTAGCTTTTCATAGTTTTGGAGGATGGAAAAGGTCATTATTTGGAGACCAACATATGCATGGACCAGAAGGAGTTAGATTCTATACTAAATTAAAAACAATTACTTCTAGATGGCCTTCGGGAGTTAGATCAGATCCAGAATTTATAATGCCAACAATGAAATAGTAGTATGACTAAAATATCATTAATAGGAGCTGGACAAATAGGTGGTACATTAGCACATTTAATTGGATTAAAAGAACTTGTTGATGAAGTATTATTATTCGATGTAGCTAGCGGAATAGCTAAAGGTAAAGCACTGGATATAGCACAATCATCATCTATAGACGGATTTAACGTTAAATTTTCAGGTACTGATAATTATGAGGATATAAAAAATTCAGACGTAATTATTATTACAGCTGGCGTTCCAAGAAAACCTGGAATGAGTAGAGATGATTTATTAGGAATTAATTTAAATATTATAAAGCAAGTTGCTAAGGGTATAAAACATCATGCACCAAATGCCTTTGTTATTTGTATTACAAATCCATTAGACGTAATGGTTATGGCATTCCAAAAATTTTCTGGTTTATTGCCAAACAAAGTTGTTGGAATGGCAGGAATATTAGATACCTCTAGATTTAAATTATTTTTATCTTTAGAATTAAATGTACCAGTAAGAGAAATTGAAGCCATGGTGATGGGAGGTCACGGAGATACTATGGTGCCTCTTCCCAGGTTTACAAAAGTTGCGGGTAAACCATTATTAGATTTAGTTAAAGAAGGAAAAATTTCTAAAGAGAAATTGGAAAGCATAAATAAAAGAACTAGAGATGGTGGCGCTGAGATCGTTAAATATTTAGAAAAAGGCTCTGCATTTTACGCACCTGCAGCTTCAGGAGTTGAAATGGCAGAAGCATTTTTGAAAGATAGTAAAAAAATGCTTCCTTGCGCTGCCCAATTAAATGGGGAATATGGAATAAGTAATATTTATGCTGGGGTGCCCGTAATTATTGGAAAAAATGGTATAGAAAAAATTCAGGAAATTGAGCTAGATGAAAATGAAAAATCTGAGTTTAATAACTCAGTAGATGCTGTAAAAAAATTATGGGAAGCTGCATCCAAAATTGATCCTAGTTTA
>MDSW01042553.1_pt1 | contig 16510 bp, 13 predicted proteins | sample 811171 | NCBI WGS metagenome assembly MDSW01 (sample SAMN05326641, study PRJNA326480) | marine metagenome | isolation source: seawater | place: Atlantic Ocean: North West | collected 2012
CGTCACTGGCCGTGTTGCTATTCACCGCCTCGCTATCTGGATGTACCGCTGTCACAGACGCAATATCGGGCAATGACTCGGCTGATGTTCCTGTCTGGGAAGTCGGAGATTGGTGGCTATACACCTTCTCTACACCCGAATACACTGATGATACTGCCCGATTAGTAGTGGCTTCGGTGAGCGAAGAGAGTGGAACTGCCAATATGCTGGCGATATCGAGTCTAACCGAGGCGCGTAGGCATGCAGTCCTCAATCACAATCCATTCCTAGGCAGAATTACTCACGAAGATTTGGCAGCGTTCGAGAATGGTGTTGCACAGCCTGTCATGGAATTCCCCTTGGAGAAGGATAATTCTTGGGAGTTCACATTATTCTCTATTGAGTGGCAGGCATCAGTGATTGACCTATCGAGCGACTATGTGACAATAAGAGCAGATTCTGACGACGGGGGGAGGATAGACTATGTCTACGACAGAAGTGCTGGCTTCTTTTCGTCCTTCATCTGGAAGGACTCTGCTGAGATAGAGCAGATGCGGATGATGCTAGCAGACAACGGCGAGGGGCATACCGGTGATGTGTACTTCGTACGCGGAGGCGATTTATACTCGGATACATGGGAGGACACTGGTCCTGATATTGAGATTCGTGACACTTTCTTTGTCAGCGGACACCCCAATGATGGCGAGTGGGATGAGATGATTTACTTCCTTGATGCTGAGTGTGGGACCGGTTCATCAAGCATCACATTGACCCTTCGGGACCATTTCTCTGTCTCGGCTTTAGAGAGAGTCTGGGGCCCAGGGGCCAGCGAATACGGAACCCTTGGCACCATACCTTACCCTTCCGAAGAATACACATTGACAGCCACATTCACAGGAGATACCTATCTCAGAATTAGGATAGCTGGCGGGATTACCAGTTCTTGGACACTCTAGAGATACTCTAGCAAGTGATCAGACCCGCCAACGAAGATTGGCTCATCTCCTCTAAGGTCGAATAACACAGGAACAGTTCTGTGTCTTGTCTCTACTACCACTTGTTCCCTAAGTCCATCATAGAGGTCGAGATTGATTTCTGTGTAAGTTAGACCATGCGCTTCTAAGGTTCTTTCAGCCCTAGTACAGTAGGGACAAATTGTCTGAGAAAAGAACAGGAAGTCCGTATCTGCGGACTCAAGATGCTCACGCACCTGAGACAACTGGCTCCTCCTCCTCTTCGTCAGACCACCATGCACTCTCTCCTAGGTCTCCATCAAACTCTTCCTCATCATCTCCAAAGCGTCCCTCAAGGACTCTATCAACCTCGTCTGGGTCGATGAACCATAGTAGAATCACTGTGAATAGAGTTAGGGCAGCACCGATGTAAAGGCAAGTAATGTAATCGAATCTCTGAGTCATAGTACCCGTGAATAGATAGGCCATTATTGCAGACAGGTTGAACATCGACATGTATGCTGTGAATTGAGAACCTCCAGCCTTGGAGAAGGTTAGTCTCATGGCTACTGCAATGACGCATATCCAAGCCACTCCATTGATGATGGCCCGAATACAAAGATAAGCGACCATCAGATTGGTGTTAGTCCAGTAGTCACTAATCAGAGCAAGAGTAGCGTTTGACAAGGCAAGTAATGTGAATCCAATCATCGAAATTTCTCTGACTCCAAATTTATCTCCTAGCATACCACCTACAATCTGCCCAAGCATCATGAAAGCGATTACTATGCCTCCCATGATGCCGTTATACTTGGTCTGAGACCATCCTGCCTCGTTGATGAATATGTCAACAACAATCGGGTCTGTGAAGAGATACAATTCAGATAGAAGACAGAGGAATATCAGTATGAATGAAGATCGTGTTGAGAATCCCTTCACGATATTGTAAGCAGTTTGTGATGCAAGCGCGGATGCCGGGGCAGGATTGCGGATAGACGGGATGTTTGCTCCAAGCCATTCGGCGAACATTAGCAGCACAGAAAGCAGAAGTCCCCATCCTCCGATTGACTTCATTGGAGCGGCTATGTCTCCAAATGATAGAGCCCAGTCACCGGTGTAAGTATTGGTCAACTGGTGGATTATAGCGAATGCACCCCAAAGCAGAAGTGAACCGATACTGAGCCACAAAATCAGTGCTACAGGTGAGATCTTATTCTCGTAGAGATTAGTAGCAACCCAGCGAGCCTGAGTGAATTCTTCAGGATGGTCGGATTCCCAAGGCAGAACCTCTTCGGCTTCGACAATTTCCTCTTCAACTGGTTGAGAGTCGTCAGCATGTTCAGACTTCTTGCTCCATGGGAACAGGCTGTTACTCGGCCTCTCACGAAGGAAGAGAGGGACCAGCATAATCAGTACCAGTAGTGGTAATTGGACCATAATTGCAGACTTGATTCCATATGGGACGACTAGCATCCCAAGTACTGCTCCTCCGAAAATAACTCCTCCTCGCTTGGAAGCGAACATCAGTCCATTGACCGTCGCAACCTCATCTGGCTCAAGAATATCCACTGCCAGAGCGTCTACGCTTACATCCTGTAATGATGAGAATAGGTTGTGGATAAACAATAGAATTGTAGCGAGTTGAAGTGAAGCAACTAGATCAGGTACCATCAATAAGGCTGCAAGAGAAATTATCATTCCTGTCTCAGCAAACAGTACCCAAGGTCTTCTAACTCCGTACTTAGGGAAAGTGACCATGTCAATTACAGGGCCCCAAATGAACTTGAATGTCCAAGGCAGGTAGACAGTAGCGAATAGTAAGGCAATCTGCTCGACCTCTACGCCATTGGTTACAAGGAAAGCTACGAATGCCACATTGGCGAAACCAGAAGGCAGGCCCTGTGCGACATAGAGAATACACAGAGCAATAGTTCTCGATGCCTTGTTCTCAGTAAGTGCCTCTCCGTTACGGAGACCTCGTATGAATGAGCCGAATGTGCTAAAGAATGCGATTATTCCATCCCTAATACGATTCAAAATCCCTCCGCCCGTATCCAATTCTGTGTCGGAATCAATAGAAACTGATTTTGCAATTACATCCGAGAACTTTCTGTCCCATCTCTCAGTTGTCATGATGAATGCTAGCAATGCTAATGCTAGAGCGAATGGAATGAAGAAGACCCAGGAGCCGAGTGAAGTTAGACCTTCAATCCCTCCTGAAGCCGATTGGCCATCAATCAAGACTACTCTTCGCGCATCAATCGGAGAGATGCTATCTTCGGAGACAACAAGTCTGGCATACACTGTTGAATTGCCGGACTCAGTGTGTGGGTCGAGTTTGACTCTCCAAGTCGACCAGTCGCCATTCTTCGACAGATCCGCAGCTCCCTTCCATTCGCCTCCGCCTACCTTTACCTCGACGACCCCCATCCCAGGGGCGCCGCCTGAAGCAGTTCCTGAGATGTAGCTCTCATTGCCGACTTCCTGTAGTGTCTCTATGTCCATGGTCACATTCAGAGAGCGGTCTATACTGCCCGCTGCCTCTACGAAAGCTACGGGGTCGGCTTGTCCGTAGCCAAACTCGTTATCGGGGCGAGTTTCGAGAAGGCTGCAATCGTTGAAGCCAGGATCATCAAGTAGTACAATTTCCCTTTCTATCGAGTGGGCAGCGATGATATCCTTGAATTCGGTTGGTGTGATGTCAGGATTTGCCTGAACCATCAGTGCCGCTATACCTGCCATAAGAGGAGTGGCCATACTAGTCCCTGACTTACTCGTATAGCCATCCTGAGTAGCAGCGTCGGGCGCCATTATGCTGGAACCTATGGTAGCAACATCCGGCTTGACCCTCATGTCTGATGTGTAACCACGACTGCTGTAGATGGCCAACCCAAGATCCTTGTCCAGACTTGCAACTGTGACAGGTAACCTAGCATCGCCGGGGCTGTCAATTGTGTTACATCCGGCGAAGGTTGCACCGCCAAATTCGTTGCCAGCAGATAGTGTTGTGATGATGCCAGCCTCCACGACCATGTCCATCTGACGGCTCCAAGCAGAGTTGCCATCGTTATCGAAGTGAATCTCAAACTGCTGTTCTCCAAGTGAAGAAGTAACGATGTCTATGTTGTGAACATCCTTGTTGTCAATAGCCCACTGAGCACCTTGCATGACATCCTCTATGTCTCCATCACAACATGCTAGGATGTTGATTAGCCAGGCTCCGGGTGCCGCTCCAACATACCTTAGTCCGGTGGTTGGGTCAGTCTGGCCGCCACCACTACCGGCTGCAATTCCAGCGACATGGGTACCATGTGTTCCAGAATCGAATGATTCTGAGGGGTCATGTTCTTCGTCGGTAAAGACTGCATCGTAGAATGCGATGACCTTAGGGTCACAGTCTGCCGGAATTGGTTGTGGATTGGGGTCCAGAGGATCTGGGGGGTCATCGATGCAAGTGAATGGGTCGTCATCCATGTCATTGAGTCCTTCGTGATCACCTCGAACTCCGGTGTCGAGGATTGCAATTACAGAACCGGTACCGTCGAGACCAAGGTCCTGCCAAACTGCATCAACCCCCATGTTCGGGACTGCTTCGTGCATATTTGGCTCGGCTAGGCCTAGGTCTTCGACCATCACGACTCCGGGAAGTGAGCGGATAGCATCGGGGTCGAGAATAGATTCGAATGGGGCTGTGGCTGAGATCGTGTCAAGGTAAGTGAAACGGAAGGTGACTTCTACTCCCAATTCCTCTAATGCTGCGATGTCTGCATCTGTAGGATGGTGGTTGTAATCGACGAAAATTCTAGCACTCCCTGAGGGGGCTCTCTTCCACCAGTCTTGCTGTATCTCGGCAGGCTGTTCAAGCAGCCACTCGAGCCTATCATCAAGCTCGTTCCCATCCTTATCACGACTCCAGTAAAGCCACCAGTTAGGATGTACATCATGCTCAACCGAGGATATCCAATTTCCATCGGCATCGAATCCTCCGGCTTCTCTCTCTGCGACGATTGTAGACGAAGCAAGAGGAATTAGGAATAACAGCGCGATTGCTGTTGCAAGTGCTGCCCGGCGTCCTACCATGGGTAGGACGAAAGTGAAGGGGTGTTTGAGGCTTAGGATGGAGTCTGTCGTCAGTTTACTTGCATACCAATCTCGTCATAGTCCCATTCCATGACTTCCCAACCTGCTTCTTCAACTACGGAAATCGTATCACTGCGACCCATTGGAGAACATAGAAGACCGACAGAACCGCCTCCTCCAGCACCAAGTGCTTTCCATGCAACGACTGAGCCGGATTCTTTCAGGCCCTCGACAACTTCTCTGAATGGATCATGAATGGTCCTGTCAATGAGATCAACCCCCTCACAGACATCGTTTAGAGCCTTAACGACTAGTTCTCTGCGATCTCTCTGCAGTCCATCTGCCATGGTTCTGGCAGCACCTCGAATGATATGTAGGCCAGAGAGAACTTCCTCGTCGCCCTCTTGGTATCTCTCCCAGACTCTGGAATGGAGATCTCCGGACTTGTGTCCAATGCCTGTATAAGCTATCACAAAGTGCTTACGAAGCCAATTCCTAGAGGACTTCATCGGTTCGAAAGGTATCTCCTCAACTTCATCTCCTAAGAACAGAAGGTGATTGAAGCCCCCTCTGGCCGCTGCCCACTGGTCTTGTCTGCCTCCCTTATTCTCTAGTAGCGCCTCGAATTGGAAGGCTAGTTCAGCAATATCTTCGGGGCTCTTTCCGCCTCCAGCTATGGTTGCGATTAATCCGACATTCATGGCCCCGCTGGTACCTAGGCCTGAGCCTGTTGGCATGTCACTACTGTACTCTACTCTGATTCTTCCATCATCGTCCTTTTCCATGATGCTGCGAATGTATCTGTTAATGGCAAAATTGACGACTTCACCGCCATGATCTCCTGAGTAAGGCTGTACATCGGTCCACCCTCCAGCAAGGTCAACTCTGACAGGTACCACGACCTCGATTCGCTCCGTCATCAGACATCGCGGTAGAGCGACGCATGAGAAGGATTCGGTCTACGACCGAAAAGAACGGGTATGAATGGCCCCTCCGGTAAGCATGGGTTCGGCGGTCGAGCGTGCCATTGCCGCCTTCGCGGCGGGCGATCCAGTGATGGTTTTTGATTCCGATTTCAGAGAACGAGAAACTGATCTCCTATGGCCAGCGGATGCTGCGACCCCTTTGGTCATGAGGACTTTGCGCAACGATTGTGGTGGCTTGCTATTCCTAGCGATTGGGGACGAAATCGGAGAGATGTTTGGCCTACCTTGGCTACAAGATATTCACACTCATCCTGCGTTAGTCGAAGAGAATCCCGTACTCGGGGAGTTGATTACTGACGACTTGCAATATGACAACAGATCGGCATTCACACTCTCACTGAATCATCGGGAGACATACACAGGTATTACTGATAGAGATAGGTCCCTAACTACTAGGAGGTTCGGAGAGTTGGCTCAAGAGTTGCTCGCTAAGGAATCTAGAGGAAAGGATGCTCGTGCAGCTCTAGGAGCGGAGTTTCGAACGCCTGGGCACATTCCTGTCTGCAGAGAGTCCCCTATGGGGCTGAGATCTCGTCAAGGACACACAGAACTTGCAGTAGCCATTGCTAGACTTTCTGGACGACCCCCTTGCACGATTGGGGCAGAGATGTTGGAGCCAGATGGAGATGGTGCGCTTTCAGTTGATGCGGCGAGAGAATATGCTGAGAAGCATGGTATTCCGATGATTACAGGAGGAGAAATCCTCGAAGCCATGGGAATCGAAGAGTAGAGAAGATAGATTGGGACTGGTTGAGTTATGGCACGAGTGATGGCAGTAGGTGTATTCGACCTTCTGCACGCGGGACACTTGCACTATGTTGAGCAAGCAAAGCGCCTTGGGGACGAACTGGTGGTTGTCGTTGCTCACGACGATACTGTCAGGAAGCAGAAGCACGAACCGATTACCTCGCATGAACTCAGATGCAGAATGGTATCGGGGCTCAAGCCCGTTGATACAGCTATGGTCGGCAATCCTCCTACCTCGCCGATATTCGATATTCTCGATGTGGTAAAGCCTGATATTATCGCTCTAGGCTATGACCAGAAACACTCTGTAGATGCAATCAGAGAGGGATTAGATGGGCATGGCCACTCACACATCGAGGTTGTCAGAGTTGAAGGTCTCTCGGATGACCTCGACGGTACTCGTAAAATCATCGCCAGAATCCTAGACCTGTGGCCTAGTAACGAAGGCGGACCTTACGAGGAGGACTAGGATGTACACTGGTATTGTAGCCGGCAAGGCACCAATTGTCAATATAGACGAGGGAGATGGAATTCGCTCTTTCACTGTCGATTTGACTGGTTTTGAAGATGGTCTAGAAATCGGTGCAAGTGTGGCATTGGATGGCGTATGCATGACTGTTGTAGAAATCGATTCGGGGCAGATTGGATTTGATGCCATCCAAGAGACTCTGGAGAGGACTACTTTGGCCGACAGATCAACTGGAGATGTTCTCAATGTCGAGCGTTCTCTCAAGATGGGGGATGAGCTTGGAGGACATCTGCTCTCAGGACATGTGATGTGTACGGCTGAAATTATCGAAAGAAACGAAGTTGGAGAGGGAGTAGATTTGCGTATTTCCCTGCCAGATCAAGCTCGCCCCTACATTCTTGAGAAGGGGTATGTAGCCGTAGATGGAATGTCACTGACCGTGGGCCGTGTGAATGAAAGTAGCTTCGGACTTCACATCATCCCCGAGACCCTTAGAGTCACTACAATTGGGCAGAAGGAAGTTGGGCAGAGTGTGAATATAGAGGTCGACTCACAGACTCAGACTATCGTAGATACACTAGTTAGAAACATGGAGGCCAAGGTATGAGGTTGGGTATAGTATGTGGTTCATTCCACCGCAATGAGGTTGAGAGAATGCTAGAATATGCCCGTGATGAGGCATCATCAAAGAACTGGGAAGTCGCAGATGTGGCTTGGGTTCCCGGATCTATGGAGGCACCTTTAGCACTAGATCGGATGCTACACCGAGAGGACATAGATGGTGCTGTTGTTTTGGGAATCATCGAGCGGGGAGAGACTGATCATGGCCTAGTCATGGGCCAATCAGTCACCAAGGCAGTGATTGAGCTTCAGATAACTCACAACAAGCCCATTGGACTCGGTATAATCGGCCCAGGAGCAGAGCCGGAACACATCGAGCCGCGCCTAGAACCACATGCTCGCGCCGCTGTCGGTGCAGTCACATCAATGATTGGATGAATTGTTCTTACCAATCTAACCCCAATACTCTGCGAACTACACGCTTCGAACTCACAATTCCATTGTTGTGGTATTGTAATCCGGAACGGCATGCTTGAGTCCAGAATATATCATCACACTGTGCGTCGATTTCCCGCCAAACTGTGTTCCTATCGATTGAATTCTCTAATGAGAAAATAGGTAGCTTAGGCTCATACAATTTGACTATGGATGATTCGTCCATTTGGTTGGCTCGAAAATCAAGATAGTTCTCAGTATTGTAAACGAATGTAATCAAATATTTTCCTTCCAAATCGCCCATCCTAGGTCTGATTGTATTAGTGATGTAATACTTCCCGGTTGATTGATTCTCATGTGTTTGATGTAGCCAAGGCCTATTTCCAATATCTGAAAAATCAGTATGTAAGATAACATAACAGTCCATTTGCTTCCATTTATCGAGTTCATCAATCAGTCTCTTGGGGGCAACTTCTCCCATTACTGGAAGTGCCTGGATGGGTTGTGTAGCAACAATTACTGAATCGCAATTCCAAGATTCACCGTTCTCTGAAAATACTGACATATTTCCGTCCTCAGTTCGAGAGATTCCTGTCACATTTGTGTTCAGGTATTGTTCGTATCGTTCATTGGATAGCAATTGATCTCTCATTTTGTGAATGAGTCTTCCATCGAGGACGCACCAGTGATCTTCCTTGTACTTCGCCGACTTATCTCGAATGTCGAAGGTTAATGCATACTCGAAAATAAATGAAGCGAAAACATGTGCAGGCTGCCTATCTAAGTCATCAAATCTGCACCACGTGTTGATGCCCACCCATGGCATATAGAAGTGAGTGAATACGGAAGAATTGACTAATCGATCTCCAAGTACTTCTGCCACGCTCTTTGGAGACTCGGGCCGAATTCTGAATTGGCGATACAGTCTCCAGAATATGATGAAGCCATCAATTAGTTCCTTCAAAGTAGCCTCTCGATAGACAAATCTGAGAAATCCTCCAACTCCCGAACCCATCTTTGTATTCAATTCTCGATTCTCGAAAACGATGGCTCCTTTGAGATCTTCAAAGTCGTGAGGGGTTTGTTCAATTCCATATTCTCTACAGAGTTGTAAATAGTGAGGTTGCTGGGCAGGTAGAGTGACAATCACTGTAGTAGCATGATGTTCACCATTTTCCAAGTAAGGGGTGTTGTTACCTCCGACGATTGGGTTGCGTTCCAAAAGTGTCACATCACAACCTGCCTGAATTAGGAATTTTGCAGCCGACAAGCCGCTAATTCCTCCTCCAACTACTACTACCGATTTTCCTTCTCCTCCTGAAAGAGGCATATCGATTAGAATTGCATCATCTGCCATAATTCTGGATGTTGATTTTGGATGTTCGAATTTAATCAAAAGGTAGGATAAAATTACCAATAGAATTGCTAAAATTCCGAACTTAGATATGGCAAAGAAAATTATAGCAATTATTGTAATTAGATATGCAAAACTAAAGGAAAAGGTGGGTTTAGAATTTCGCATTGGAACACCATCCAGACAGCAATCAAGCCGCCATTATATCTCCAGAGATATACAATGCTGCTGCAATTAACAGCAATTGCATAAGTAAACGGAGAATATGCCCTTGTGTACTAAATTTAGTTCCATTGAATGGGACATCGTGTGTCCACATGTACAGATTTGCTGGATAGACCCCAACCAAGAAAAGAGCTAGGAACCTGCCTCCAAGTTCCTGTGTTTCGGGATAAATTATTGCAATACCTCCCAATAATTCCATTGCGCCAGTAATGTAAACAAGAATAATTGGAAAGGGGAGAAAGGGAGGGATAATCTCGGCAAATTTCTCAGGTTCTCTAAAGTGAGATATACCAATCTTGATGAAAAACAATCCATATATGATTGCTAGTATATTCATCTAGTTAGAATCCGCGTGATGGCGTTACAATTACTTTGTCTTAGAGCAGCATTGAAGGACGTCCCACCGTTGGGTGGCCTGTGAGCGGCGAAGTTCGTAATGTCATCATTATTGGTTCAGGCCCTGCGGGCTACACTGCTGGGCTCTACACTGCCCGCGCGATGCTTGAACCGCTTATGTTCGCGGGCTACATGTCCGGTGGACAATTGATGCTCACATCTGATGTGGAGAATTTTCCCGGATATCCTAGTGGTATAGGCGGTCCTGAGATGATGGTGCACATGCGTGAGCAAGCCGAACGTTTCGGTTTGGAGGTGCATGATAAGAATGTGGAGAGAGTTGACTTCTCCGAGCGTCCATTCAAAGTCTGGGTCGAAGGAGAAGAGTACAGATCTGAGGCAATAATCATCTGCACTGGGGCTGAGGCAATTTGGCTCGGTGCAGAGGGAGAGGATGCTCAGAAGGGTAGAGGAATCTCAACCTGTGCGACCTGTGATGGGGCTTTCTTCCGAGAGCAAGAGGTGATTGTAATTGGAGGAGGAGATTCGGCAATGGAAGAGGCGACTTTCCTTACCAGATTCGCGAGCAAAGTCACTATTATTCATCGTAGAGATGTGTTCAAGGCATCCAAGGTGATGTATGAGAGAGCAGCGAATCACCCTAAGATACAGATCGTGACTCATCGCAGAGTTAAGGGTTGGCTCTCCAATGAAGAAGGTCTCAGTGGAGCTATTTTGGAAGATCCTCGTGACGGCAGCGAGGAGGAGATTGATTGCACGGGTGCTTTCATTGCGATTGGGCATAAACCAATGACTGGTTTCCTTGAAGGCGAAGTGGAAATGGATGAGTCGGGCTACATCTTGCATTCAGAGCACACGATGACTAGTGTACCGGGCGTCTTCGCAGCCGGCGATGTAGTTGATACACGGTATCGACAAGCCATTACAGCAGCAGGAATGGGTTGCCAAGCCGCTATCGATGCAGAGAAGTGGCTGGAGGATCAGCACTGAGGTGCTTTCTTGGAATCCACAGAAGATACGGGTTGGCTGAACAACAGGATAGGGGACCTATTCTATCTGCTTCACCTCTGGATAACTATGTTCTGCGCATTCGCTTGGTTGGGTCCGTTTGAATGGATGTGGTGGGGCGTATTCATCCTCTATGGAGCTACAGAAGTGCTATGGCTACTCAGAGATGACTACTGTATCATCACTGATATCGAGCGTTACTTCAGAGGGATTCCAAGACCCGATACACATCTTGAGCAGAACTTCATCCGCAGGCTGATTGCAACGATTTTCAGGATTGATATGAGGCCCGAGAGTGCCAAAACATTGACTCGGACTTGGGGCAGATTGGGTTGGTTGATTGCTACCCTCAGAATCTTCGTAATCTGAGTTGATCGGTTGTCTCCAAGGGAAGAGGCCATTTCTGTGAACATACTCGTAGAGGCATGACGGTCGGCGGCGAGTCTCGTTATGCGAGACATCTGGTTCTGCCAGAAGTAGGTCCAGAAGGTCAGTTAGCTTTGCAAGAAGCATCTGTCCTAGTAGTCGGAGCTGGTGGCTTGGGCTCACCTGCCCTCCTATATCTCGCCGCAGCTGGAATAGGTAGGATTGGCCTGATTGATGATGATGATGTGGATGTTACAAATCTTCAGCGGCAGATTCTCCACGGTACTTCTGAGGTTGGTGAACCGAAAGCAGCATCGGCCGAAAGAAGGATTTCGGACCTCAATCCAGAGATTGCAGTAGAATCTATCCAAGGTCGTCTCGATGCAACAAATGCGCTGGAAATAATCGGCCGGTATGATATCATAATCGACGGAACAGACAACTTTGAGACCAGATATCTTATTGGAGATGCGTGTGAGATTTTGAACAAACCTTGGATTTTCGGTAGCATTCACCGTTTCGAAGGACAGGTTGCCACATTCAACTATGAAGGGGGGCCAAATTACCGTGATTTGTTTCCTGAACCACCCGAAGATGGTTTGGCGCCAAACTGTGCAGAAGCCGGAGTACTAGGTGTACTACCAGGGATCATAGGTTCAATTCAGGCAACTGAGGCGATTAAGGCGATTCTGGGGGTTGGCGACTCACTCAATGGAAAATTGCTAGTTGTCGACGCACTGAGCATGAGATTCAGGACGCTGAGTTTCACAAAAGACGAGTCACGAGAAGTGATAACGGAACTGAAGAAAGATACTGTAGAGTCTTGTTCAAGTGATTCCGATTCTCCCGGCGGAGTAATGCTCGTAATTAGTCCGGTCGAATTCGTCAAGCGTAGGGATTCTGGATGGGATGCATTCCTACTCGATGTTCGCAGAAGCGAGGAGGAAGCGATTGCCACTCTACCTGGGACTGATCTGAGAATAGAGCATAATCAGGTTCCCTCACGGATGCCTGAGATTCCTCTAGACAGAGACATAGTAATTTACTGCAGAAGTGGTTCTCGTTCGGCTGCTGTGGCTCGCTATCTAGTTTCTAGTGGACTGGCCAAGGGAGAAGTGTACAACCTACGAGGAGGCATACATGAGTGGTCTGACACCGTTAATCAAAATATAATTAAATATTAATGTGGTAAAATTATTTTTAGATTATCGTTTATTTGTGGTATTTAGTTGACATATATGGACAAATATTGTCGATTTTGGGTATTTTCTACATTTATGTGGTAAATTTAATCACAGTTTAACGAAGATTTGTTGTACTAAGTGCTGTTCAGAGATACCATGCGTAGAGGAGTTTGGCAATGCCCTCAATGTGGAATCAATCAGGTCTGGAAGGCAAAGACGCGGACAGAGAGGCTCGACAGAAGTTGCGAGCAATGTGGTAAGAGAGTTAGAGCAAAGCTTGACCGTTCATCCTCTGGACAGGGGAGGAGAAGGAGTGTTCGTATTTGGGAAAGGGGCCCGAGTGTTAGTGACGCTGAACTTCAGCAGGAAGCGGAACGGAGGAATTCTGCTTTAGATACATCTGAGCAAGATTCCTCCGAAGTGGTTTCAGAAGCAATTTCTCAAGCCAGTCTGCCGAGCATATGGGGAGCAGGTTGGCAACCAGATAGTGCCCTTGAGTTCTCAAATCCTCTAAAGTCGGAGACCGCGAAGGTTGAGTTTCTGAGATTCTTTGCTGAGAGGCATGATGGTCATCTGGAAGTAGCCCTGAGCGCATGGGATGATTGTGAACCTCCTTCTACATTTGATGGGAGCTCATTTCATGACTTCTCGGCAGATTTGATTTCCGCCCTCAAGGAAATCTTGCACGATCGATTGATGACTCCTTCTTTGAGTATTGTATATTCGGACGAAGTCATGCCGATGAGGACAGGGGAATTACATATGGAACGCCGTACTGCAAGGCTGTTAATCGATGTTGCACTGTGTTTGAGAAGGATAGCTCATTATTCATCAATAACAATTGAACAAAGACTTGAATGGCAGAGAATGATGACTAGAACTAGGGCAGTTGATGAGCATCTCAAAGAATTGTTTTCGGAGGGGTTGAAGACTCCCGATGGCGGTAGTTTCACCGGCAAGGGATTTCGATCAACATGGCAAGAGGGAGTGGTTGCTTGTGCTTCTGCATTGCGACGCGCCGTTGATTATCCCGAGGACATCACGAGTGCGGATGTTGTAGCTCCAATGATTCGAGATGTCGGGCTTGCATTGGCAATGGGTCAGACTCCTACAGAAGTTTTCGCAGCTCAAATGGGAAAATCTGGCTCATACATGAATGGAGGACATGATTCGGCCGGTGGAAGAGACCTACACATCGGTAATTGGGAAAAGAGAGTGCTTCCCCCTACTGCTCCTTTGCCAATTGCAAGTGCGACTACTACGGGAGTTGCATTGGCTGCAGCAAGGCTTGGAATCGATAGATTCCATCTAGCTCCTGTCGGCGAAGGGTGTAGCAGTAGTGGAGAGTTCTGGGAGGCAATGAACCTCGCTGGCACCAGAGGACTACCTATGGCGTTCATGATTCAGAACAATCAGATTGCCCTCGACACCTATGTTGTTGGCCAATCAGGGGCCGAGACATTTGGAGACAAAGGACATGCTATGGGCATACCTTCGTGGACAATCGATGGATCCGACCCTGGATTATTCTACTCTTCTACTGCAACTGCTAGGGAGTTTGCTTCGGATGGAGGAGGCTCGACACTAATCCATGTCGAGACCATGCGAGGATGTGGTCATGCTCATCACCATGATGATCTATACCTTGGTGCGTCATCAGGAAATCCTCCAGGGTATGTAGACCGGGTACTGCTCGGCTACTGGGCCGGGAAAGATCCACTTCCTAACCATCGAGAACTACTGGTTCGGCTTGGATGTGATGAGTCTGTTCTGGAGCAGATGGAAGCAGAGGAGCAGGCTCTAGCAGATACATCTAGAGAGGAGATGGAGGACATGCCATGGCCTGAAGGGAATTCAGTGACGAAGGGAATTACCAGTCTGCATGATGCCAGTAGCCATTCTGAACAGTTTAGCAGGTTCGGGGAATCTCGAGAAGTTACAGATGCCCCGTTGCAGCCTGGTTATGTTTCTCTAGAGTTCTCAGATGCAGCTAACTCGTCTAGTTACAGCCGGGCGATTCAGAATGCTATGGCAGCAATCGCTGAAGATAGTGGCGACAATGTCGTTTTCATGGGCGAAGACATGGAAGTGGCTGGAGCATTCGGAATGAATCTGCCACTCAAGGCCAAGGGCCACTCTGAAAAGTTGCTAGACATGCCTCTCTCAGAGGCAGTGATCATCCACTCAGCTACCGGGGCAGCTCTGGGCGGCATGAGGCCGATGGCAGAGATTCAATTCGGAGGGTTTGCTGCTCTAGCGATGAATGCGCTAATCAACAACGCTGCACAACTACGCTGGCGCTGGGGTGCTGATGTCCCCTTAACAGTACGAATTCCACTTGGAGGGAAGACTCGTAGCGGACCCTATCATGCGAACATGATAGAATCGTGGTTCCTAAATGATCCAGGGTTGGTGATGGTTTTTCCTAGTACTCCGCAAGATGCCTACGATCTTCTGGTAGAGGCCCACGCTCTGGACGACCCTGTAATCTATCTAGAGCACATTGGACTGTATGGCCTGAGAGGAGGTTTGACTGGTTGGGGAGATTCAATCAGTCAGGTTGTTGATCGAGAATCTGTCCACGAACGAGTTGGTAGAGGAGAGAGTTCAATTGGTAAGGCAAGAGTTGTGAGAGGTGGTAAGGACATTACAATCGTAACTTGGGGGGCCATGGTGCATGTAGCTCTGAAGGCTGCTTCTGAGGTTTCAAAGAAGGGTGTTGAGGTAGAAGTAGTCGACCTTCGTACAATTGCTCCATTCGATGCTCAGACTTGTATCGACTCAGTTTTGCGAACTGGAAGACTGCTTGTACTACAGGAAGCTCAGTGGACAGGCGGCTTGGGCAACACGGTGAGTAGCAGAATTATGGAGGAGGCTTTCTGGTGCCTTGAGACACCTCCAGCGGTGATTGGGGCCCTAGACACTCCGGTGCCATTCTCTCCTACCCTTGAAGACCACACGATGCCCACAACTGATTTGGTCATTCGACACATTGAGAGAATGTGCTTGTGAGATTTGCTGGTTAGCCAAACGGTCATGAGCGGGGCTTGTTCCGCTCGCAAACATGGAAGGCATCGGTGATGGCCCACTCATCATCATCGGATTTGCTCTATTGATGCTAGGAGGAGAGTTTGTTGTCCAAGGAGCAGTCACCATTGCAGGAAGGATGAGAGTGCCTCCTCTACTAGTCGGATTTACTATAGTGGCAATTGGTACTTCTCTCCCTGAGTTGGCTGTAGCATTAGAGGCAGTCAGAACTGACGCTGACGAGATTGCTGTTGGAGGAGTTTTAGGGTCTAATGTCGCCAATGTGATGCTAGTCTTGGGTACGGCGGCGATGCTTGGGGCAGCATCGGATACTGGAAAGGGAGTTAGGAGAGATGCCGTTGCAGTTGCGGCGGCTACTGTCTTGCTACTTATTGCAGTCATGATGGGGGAGTTAACTAGAACATTTGGAATCGTAATGCTTCTAGCTCTGGTCGCATACTATGTCTATTCTTACCGGCAATCGATATCTGAGGGGTCTGATGTAGAGGATAGTGACACTTGGCTTCCAGATTATCTTTCTCTGGCCATCCCAGCCACAATTCTAGGTGGTTGGATGATATGGAGTGGCGCGGAGATGCTGGTAGAAGGTGCTACCGGATTAGCTAGCGCCTACGGAATCTCAGAATCCGTTGTTGGCCTATCTGTAGTGGCTCTAGGAACTTCCCTTCCAGAGCTGGCGGTAACTCTTGTTGCGGGCCTGCGTGGACAAGGTGGAGTTGCTGTTGGCAATGTACTAGGATCGAATGTAATGAACATCC
>MDSW01223303.1_pt1 | contig 16510 bp, 14 predicted proteins | sample 811171 | NCBI WGS metagenome assembly MDSW01 (sample SAMN05326641, study PRJNA326480) | marine metagenome | isolation source: seawater | place: Atlantic Ocean: North West | collected 2012
TGGGCGCGTAGCTCAGCGGGAGAGCACTACGGTGACATCGTAGGGGTCGCTGGTTCAAACCCAGCCGCGCCCACCATATAAAATGAAAAGTGATAAACAAATAAAAGAAATAGTTGATAAAGCAAATCTTCTATTGAGTGAAAAAGACTACAATGGTGCTCTTCCTTTATTTGAAGAGTTAAGTGAAATTTTTACAGATCACTTTCATACATTATATAATATTAGCTTATGCTATTTTAATTTAGAAAATTTTAAAAAAACACGAGATTTGTTAGATGATATGGATAAAAAATTTCCTCTTAATACTCAAATAAATTTTCTTAAAGGTTTCTGCTATGAAAAGGGGAATGATTTTGTTAAGGCAAATGAATTTTATAAGAAAGCCTTAAAAATTGATAAAACCCATTTTGATTCATGGATCAGGAGCGCTGCAACCTATCGAGCACAAAAAGATTATGATAATGCGATAAACCTTTTTTCTTATGCTTATACGCACTTTGGAAACCGCTTTGATGTTTTGCAAGATTTAATATTAACCCTTCTAGAGAAGGGAGATCCTGAAAAAGCAATGTCTATTCTTGAAGAATATATCTCTAAAGATCCTGATAACACATTAGCAAAACAATATTTGGCTCAAGTTTATCATCAAATACCAGGAAAAAAGCAATTAGCTATTGATATAGAAACAGAATTAAGCGGTAAAATAGATTTTAATGAATAAATTGTTACTAGATGAAGCGAAGAAATTATTAGAAAATGGTGATTATTTCTTAGCCAAAAATAGGGCTCAAGAATTAATTTCTACCAACTATGATGATATAGCGTTGTGGGAAATTATTAGTGAAGCTGAAGTAAATTTGAAAGAAAGTGCGGATTTTTCTCATTCAAGATTAATAGAAATCTATCTAAGAAATAAGCAACCTTCGAAAGCAATGGATACATTGGATAAGTTAATAAAAGTAAATCCAGAATTTAATTTTAGATATTTTTATAAAGGTCAAATCAGTAATATTGAGGGCAAATTTAAAAATGCATCAAAATTTTTTGAGCAGGGAATTAAAGAAAATAAGTCACCAGCATATTGCTATCTTGGATTAGGGTTAATTGAACATAAAGTTAATAATAATGAAAAAATAGCAATTGAGTATTATTATAAATCACTAGAAATTGAGAAATTAGCCGAGACATATAATGAATTAGGTCTCATTTACATGAATTCGAGAGATGTGCCTCAAGATCTTAAAAAGTCGGAAGAATTTTTTCAAAAAGCTGTCTCAATTGGTAAAAATAAAACAAGATCGCTATTAAATCTTGGAAACCTAATGATGAAAGATTCTAAATACATACCTGCATTAAAGGCTTACTTAGATTTTTTTTACAAAGATGGTCAATATCATATAGATCCTAATCACCCTACCTATGCTATTTTTGCACCTAAAATCGGAAGAGCCTTAGATGGATTAGCCCTTACACAACCTAGACAATTTAGTGATGTTCACAAAAATATTACAATACATTTAATGGAGCACAAAAAAATAAATTTAAGAAATATGTATGGCGCTATAAAACTTAGCTTAAGTCGCGAAACAGATAGCCTTGTTGCTAAGGGCTATACAACAGATTTCTTAAAAGAATTTCATAAAAATAAATTTACTATTGTTAATAAAGACGCACATTTAAATGATGGAATTATAACTGTTAATCCTAATGAAAAAAATTTAGATTTAATAAATCACAATGATTTTTTTAATGATAAAAATATTATTAACTACCTGTCTTCATCTCTTATCATTAATGCTTTAAAAAATAATACAAATTTACATCATGAGACAGAGATTATACTGACATCAATAAGAAAAGTATTGCTTGAAAAAATACATAAAAAAGAAGAATTTGGAATAAATGAAGAAATAATTATTAAATTTCTATCCTCTTTATCAACTCAATTATTTTTAAATGAATATGTTTGGTTTGAAAGCAAAGAAGAGGCTATTTTACTTAATAAATTAACTAACTATTTATCAAATAAAATAAAAAGTGGAGAAAATATTTATGATTATGAGATTTTAATTTTGGCATCTTATAGATATTTAAAAAATTACGAAGATTTAAGTAGTTTTTTAAAAACAAATCTTGATCGTAAAAATCTGAAAAAAATTATTAAACAACAGATAACTGACTCAGAAAAAGAATTTGAATTATCAAAAGAAATTAAAACAATTTCATTAATTGAAGATGATGTTTCGCAAAAAGTAAGGAAGCAATATGAGGAAAATCCATATCCAAGATGGGAAATGGCAAAAGAACAAACAAAAAGGAAATATATTGATTTGCTTAGGAACTCAATAAGCCCAAACAAACTTCCTCAAAGCTATATTAATCAAAAAATAAAAATTGAAAATTTATTGGTTGCGGGATGCGGAACTGGTCATCATCCTATCAGTATAGCAATAGAAGACCCTGATATTAAGATTGATGCCTTAGATATAAGCCTATCAAGTTTATCTTATGGCAAACGTATGGGGCAATTATTAAATGTTAATAATATAAAGTGGCTGCACGGTGATATACTTAATCTTAAAGACCGTAAAAAAAAGTATGATTCAATTGAGTGCAGTGGTGTCTTGCACCATATGAAAAGTCCAAAAGAAGGATTTGATGCATTAGATAGTTGTTTAAATGAAAGTGGATTAATGAAAATCGCTGTGTATTCTAGGACATTCAGAAATAAACTAAGGCCAGCTAAAGATTTTTTAAGAATAAAAAATATAAGCAACGATCATAGCTCAATCCAATATGGAAGAAGGCTAATTCATAAAAACCTTAACCAGGAAATATCCTATCCAAAGAAAATCGCCGATTTTTTTTCAACATCAGAATTTAGAGACTTGCTTTTACATGTTCAAGAACATGATTTTTCTATGGAAGAATTAGAAGATTTATATTCAGAAAAATATGATCTTCTTGGAATTGTCTTTAACGAAAGGAACATTTATCAAGCACAAAGTCTATATAAGAAAATGTTTCCAGAGGATAAAACAATGAGAAACTTAAGAAATTGGGATATAATAGAAAAGAAAAACGATGAATTATTTCTTGCAATGTACCAAATACTACTAAAAAAAAGATAAACAGTACTTTAAATTCGTAAAGATATGCCAAAAAATAAAGATATAAGTGAAAAAGAAAACAATACTTTTATCGGAGATTTTCAAATTAAAGATAAAGAATTAATGTCAGAAATTATAGATTTTTTTGAGAAAAACAAAGAATTCCAACAGGTTGCAAGATTTGGCAATTACGAACTTGATAAATCAAAAAAGGATGCCCTTGAGATAACTATATCACCAAAACAATTAACTGATAGTAAATATCAAATTTTTGCCAAATATTTTGATTATCTTAAAATATCTTTTAATGAATATCTCAATACTTGGCCTTTTCTTAGATCAATCGGTAAAATTAGCTCTGGTTCATTTCATGTTCAAAAATATAATCCTGGGGGGCACTATAATTCATGGCATACTGAGAGAGATTCATTAAAAAATTCAGAGAGGGTTTTGGTATTCATGACTTACCTAAATACATTAAAAAGAAGTGGTGAAACAGAATTTCTTCATTATGGTATTAAATTCGAACCTAAAGTAGGAAGAACAATCATTTGGCCTGCAGAATGGACTCATGCCCATAAAGGACTACCAGTAAAAGAAACAAAATACATAATAACTGGATGGATAGGCTTCAGATAAAGTTATAGAGATTAATTCCTCGAATCGAGATATTTTGTCTCTTGAAAATATTTTTATCTTACCTATTTATATTTAATACAATATCGAAGGAGAATATTATGTTAGTTGAAGGAATTGGGAGTGTAACATTCTTAAATGGCGTATTGAGAGTTCAATTGATAACTACAAATGCTTCTGGACAACCAAAAGAAGCTTGTGAACTTGAAATACCTGGAAATAGAGTTAACGATGTTATTAATGGATTAGCCGTAGCAACAAAAGAGATCACAAATAAACTTGATGAAGCAAATAATCAGGCTGAAGTAGCGTCTGATAAGGATTCTTCAGAAAGCAATGGTAAATCTACTGGTAGCAAAAAAACAACTGGTAAAAAGAAAAAAAAATAAAAAATTAATTTAATGTTATCAAACAATAAATATTTATTTTATTTAATTGGTGCTATTTGTTCGGTTAATATTAGTTTATTTGCTGAAGAATCATTAAATAATTCTGAAGATAGTTTGACCTTTTCTTCACTAAGGTCGGAAACATCTACTATAAACCAGGAAGACTACTATGATTTTATTAGGATTAGCATAATAGAACAACCTGAGTATTCTTTCGCATTGTCAAGCATGGAAGAAAAAAATATGCTTGTTAAATATCAACAAAGACATAGATTCCCAGATTTATCTTTCAGAGTAATAAATGATAGATCTATTAGTCGAGATGTAAATGATTTTACTTCAATTCGAAAAAGAAGAGATGACAGCTTTGACGCTGCAGTTGAGATAAATCAGCCTATATATTCTGGCGGATCAATAAACAATAGAGTTAAAATAGCCAGAATTGATTATAGTTTATCTAGATCTGAAAGAAATAGAATTTTTTCAGAATTAATTGTTGATGCAAATAAAATTTATCTTGATGCAGTTAAATCTGATTTTATTTATTCATATAGCTCAAAAGTATTGAATGAATTATTTCCGTTTCTAGAAAAAGTAAAAGAAAGAGTAAATTTAGGGATTTCAGACCCTATAGAACTTGCAATTTTTTCTATTAAATACAATAGCTTATCATCTAAGGTACAAAGATTAAGAACACAAAAAAACAGAGACATAGGTGTATTTGAGTATTTTTATAAGAGAAAATTTGAAAATAATTTCTTTCCTGAAATTCTTGTACCAAAACTGCAACATAATAATAAAGAATCGTATGAGGTTGAGACAGCAAGATTAAATTATGAAAATAAAGAAGGGCAAGTTGCTTTAACAAAAAGTGAATTTAGACCCCAACTCGGTATTAACATCAGATATACAAGGTATGATATTGATGAAAATGAAATAGAGGATAATGATTTAAGAGGTGGTTTAACCTTTTCAATGCCAATCTTTACATTCGGAAGAGCATCAGCAAAAATATCTTCAGCAAAAGCGCATGCTAACGCTTCAAAAATGTCTATCGGTATTGAAAAGAAAGCTGATGAAGTTAGAGAAAACGAAATAGTAAATGTTATAGAAAGCTCTCAGACAACTAGAAATGAGTTGATTGCCTCTTTTCAGGATACTAAGCGTCAAAGAAATATTATTATAGATAGACTTGATGTAACTAATTTTTCAGCAGATGCTTTAGTTAATAGTTACACAGAGGAAATAGCCCTTCTAGAAAATATTTTAGATGCAGAAATGTCTTTACTTCATGGTTATTTCTTGTACCTACATCAAAATAAAACGTTAATTAATCAACTAGGTGTGATGCCATGAGTGAAATAAAAGAAAATTCTTCTTATAAAGATCATTGGTTTTGGGGTTCTATATTAGAAAATAAAGGTACTTACATTCAAATAACCTTAGCTTCAATTTTTATTAATATATTTGGGCTCGGAAGTGCATTTTATATAATGACAGTTTACGATAGGGTTATGCCAAATAGCGCATATAGCTCTTTAATTGCTCTGACAATAGGGATGGCTATTGTTATTGTTTTTGATTTCATAATTAAAATATTGAGAGCACGATTCATTGATGTTGCTGGTTCAAAATTAGAGCTTAATGTTAATAATGATATTTTTAAAAAAATTCTAAGTCATGATAATGAGTTTCTTAGTAAAGCAAAAGGAGTTTCGGCAACCGTTAGAGAGTTTGAAGGTGTAAGAGATTTTTTTACATCAGCAAGCATGGTTGCTTTTATTGACCTTCCTTTTATGTTTTTGTTTCTAGGTGTTATTTATGCAATTGCTGGTCCAGTTGCAATAGTTCCTATTCTAATTGTACCTTTAGTGTTAGGGATGTCGGCCTTAGTACAGCCTATTCTTAAAAGATACAGCAATAAAAACCTAACTACACAACAGGGAAAAATGAACATACTTCATGAGTTACTTAATAATGTTGAAACCGTAAGAACAGTTGCAGGTGGAAAATTTCTTCAGAATAAATGGAATAAAAGTGTTGAAAACCAAAGTAAAGCTTCTGCATCTGCAAGGGGTGTAAGTAATTTTGCTATAACATTTTCTCAAACTAGCCTTCAGGCAAGTCAGGCTGCTATTGTTTGTTATGGTGTTGTGTTAGTTGGAAGTCTCGAAATTACTGCTGGAGCATTAATAGCATGCGTTATTCTCTCTGGAAGGATACTTTCTCCATTAGTTCAAGCTGGTCAACTGCTAACAAGACTCAATAATTCTTTAGCTGCTTATAGAAAAATTGATGAGCTTATGGTTGTTAAAACAAGAGATGAAGAAACTATTGAATTTAAAGCTACAGAATTAAAAAATGGAGAAATTATAGTTAAAAATTTAACTTATAGTATTGAAGAAACTCCTATCATTTCTGATATAAATATTAAAATTGACGATGGAGAAAAAGTTGGCTTAGTTGGCAATATTGGAAGCGGAAAAACTACACTTCTTAGATCTTTAGTAGGTTTTCACTTACCTACAGCTGGAAATATTAGTATTGGTGGATATGATATAAAAAATATACCAGCAGAACAATTCAGATATAATGTGGGTTATTGCCCTCAAAAGGTTCAGTTATTTACTGGTAGTGTTTATGAAAACATAACAGCAGGATATGAATCTGCATCTGAAGATGATGTCATTGAGTCTGCAACTCTAGCATCTGCGCATGATTTTATTGCAAAACTTCCTAATGGTTATAGTTATAATCTAGCTGAAAATGGAGCTAATTTATCTGGCGGACAACGACAGGCAATAGCATTGGCAAGATGTCTTATTAGAAAGCCAAAATTATTAGTTTTAGATGAACCAACTAGTTCAATGGATGGTAATACTGAGCAAGTAATAATGGATAATATTATGAGCTTAGAATATAAACCTACAATAGTTATTGCCACTCATAGAATAAATCATCTGCTAAAGACTGATAAAATAGGTGTAATTATTGATGGAAAACTTGCTTCGTACGGTCCAAAAGATCAAATTTTAAAAGAAAATACAAGTAATTAGATGAAAAAATTATTTATAAAAATATCAAGTTATTTTGAGAAAGAAAATTTTCTAAATATAATAGAAAAATTGCAGGATATTCTATTAAGAGCATTACCAGAAAATTGGGCAGATAATAAAAAATCATTTTTACTCTTTTGGTTTATATCTTCTTTTACTCTTATCTTCTTAATTTGGGCATATTTTGCACAAATTAACCAAGTAGTCAGAGCTTCAGGAGAGGTTAGACCAGACTCAAAGATTCACGTTATTCAGTCTGTTAATCCAGGCCCCATTGAGGCAATAAATATTAGTTTAGGAGATGAGGTTAGTAACGGAGATATTCTTTTTGTTGTAGATCTTGAAAATACACAGCAATTATTTGATCTATCGAAAATGGAGGTAGAAACAAGAACTAGGAAAGTTGAAATTATAGAAAGCTTAGTTAGCAAGGGTTCAGACTCTGAGTTTAGACTCTTAGATGAGAAATTAGCACTTATTGAAGCTCAAAAACGCTTTGATCAAGCTAAGCGACAATTGGAATTTTCCTATGTTAGGTCCCCTATTAATGGTCTTGTAAGCAGTGTTAATACTAGAAATATTGGACAGGTTGTAAGTAGAGGGAATCTACTTGCTGAAATTGTCCCAGAAAATGATCTATTAAAAATAGAAGCAGGTGTTCAAGTTAAGGATATTGCTTATGTAAGGGTTGGACAGAAGGCAAAAATATCTTTTTTATCTTATGATATGGCTATATATGGGCAAATTGATGGTATTGTTACAAAAGTAGCCGCTAATACTACCCAAAATGAGGATGGTTCATCCTTTTATCCCACAATAATTGAAGTTGATGGAAAATCTTTAAAAGATAATAGCAGTATTGTTATACAATCTGGAATGTTATGTGACGTTTCTATCATAGGTGAAGAAAGAACTGTTCTAAGTTATATTACTAACCCTATTACTAAACTCTCAATGAGAGCGCTTCAAGAATAGTATTATTTAAGTCCTATAAAATTTGAACCAAACTTACTTTTAATATCTCTTACTGTATTAGAGGCTTCTAGAAGAGTTTCATGTGTTCCTGTATCTAGCCATTTGTAATTTTCGTCAAGAAGCACAACTTTTAAATTTTTGTCTTTAAGATAAATATTATTCAATTCAGTTATTTCTAATTCACCTCTATCTGATTTTTTTAAATCCAGTACTTTAGATACAACAGATTGATCATACACATATAGTCCTGTGGCTACCCAGTTTGATTTAGGTTTTTTAGGCTTCTCTTCTATAGATATTACATTTTTATCATTATCAAATTCTATAACACCAAAACGATTCGGTTCATCAACTTTATAGGCAAAAATTGTTGCTCCATTGTTATTTGCGCATGCATCGTTAACAACAAAGCTAAGGTCAGTACCAAAAAACAAATTATCGCCTAGAATTAATATTGAATCAGAGTCTCCAAGCCAATCTTTACCAATTATAAAGGCCTGAGCAATACCTTCGGGCTCTTGTTGAACTTCAAAATCTATATTTACTCCTAGATCATTACGATTATCTAGTAGCTTTTTAAATAAAAACTGGTCCTCAGGAGTTGTAATAATTAAAATATCCTTAACTCCTGAATTTATCAGTGTAGACAAAGGAAAATAAATCATTGGTTGATCATAAATAGGAAGAAGCTGCTTTGATATCACTTTTGTTATTGGATGTAATCGTGTGCCTGCCCCGCCAGCTAAAATAATTCCTTTTTTATTATTAATCTTCATTTTTTATCTCTTTGATCATATTTGGTAGGATATTTTTTACTTCATTTCTCACGCTTTCTTTCCAATCAGATAAATATATTTTATTTCTCTCAAGAAATTTATAATTAACACCTAATCGAGAGTCTAATGGTCTTTTTGCATCTGATTTCCAATTAACACTCTTAATTGGTATCAATTTAACATCAAGTTTCATATTAAGAAAACTCTCAATCTCATTTTTTACAATTTTAGAAACTGAGAACCAGTTTGTATAACCTTTATTTGTAAAATGCAAAATCCGAGATTCTAAATTTTCTTTTTTAGCTAACAACTCTATTAAATTAGGAATATTTTTTGCAACATCGAAAGCTCTTACCATTGATATTTTTTGATCAGAGACAATTTTTATTTCTTTATCAACCAACAATTTTTTTGTAATTGTTTTAATAAAATTAATTCTTTGATTACTAAATACTGACGCTAACCTTATTACAATACTGTTTTTTGAATGCTTTAAAATAGCTTTTTCGCCTCTATATTTTGATAGCCCATAAAAGTTAATTGGAAAACATTTATCGCCTTCTCTCCTTATTTTCATGGGACCCTTTCCAAATACATAATCAGTTGAAAAATGAATTAAACCAATATTGTGCTTCTTCGCTTCAAGAGCAACAAATTCTGCTCCTCTATGATTAATTTGTTCACAAACAGTTTTATTTTTTTCGGCAGCATCTACATTAGTATATGCGCCCATATTGATTATCATTTTAATATTTTTTTTATCAATAAATTCACTAAGTGATTTTCTTTTTCTTAAATCAACCAACCTTGAATTTGGAAAATAATATTGAAATTTTTTGTGTTTTTGACTTAAATTTTTTAAGGTTAACCCAATTTGACCAGAACCACCAATCACTAATACTTCCATAGACTTATTAGATCTTCCCAAGTCTTTCTCCTGAATATTTCTTTATATTTTTACTTTCTAAATAGTCAATATTTCCTAGGTACCAATCAATAGTTTGTCTTAGGCCAGTATTCCATGAATATGATGGCTTCCACCCCAAATCACATATCTTTTTGTTATTCAGAGCATATCTAGTATCATGCCCCGGTCTGTCATCAACAAATGTAATTAAATCAGAATAAGATCCCTTTTCTCGAGGTCGTATTTGATCAAGAATCTCACAAATGTTACTAACAACATCAATATTTTTAATCTCATTATTACTACCAATATTATATTTTTCTCCAATAGTACCATTTTCTAGTATGTAAAATAATCCATTCACATGATCATCAACATATATCCAATCTCTAATTTGTTCTCCATTACCATAAATAGGAATATCTTTTTCATTTAAACATTTATAAATTGTCAGAGGTATTAGTTTTTCAGGAAACTGCCATGGCCCATAATTATTAGTTGTATTGCTTATTAGAATTGGCATTTGAAAAGTTTTTATCCATGCTCTTGCTATATGATCAGATGCCGCCTTGGAAGCAGAATAAGGGCTATTAGGTTTATAATTACTGTTCTCATCAAATTTATTCTCGTCAATACCCAAAGAACCATATACTTCATCAGTAGATACTAATAAAAATTTAAAGTTATTTTTTAATTTATGTGAAAGAGATGAATAAAATTTATACGATGAATCTATAAGATTGAAGGTTCCTAAAATATTAGACTGCATAAATACTTCTGGCCCATCAATTGATCTATCAACATGAGATTCTGCCGCTAAATGAATTATTTTATTAGGCTTAAATGTATTAATAATTTCATTAATCGAATCTTTGTTACAAATATCTTCCTGGTAAAAAGTATAATTTTCTTGATATTTAATATCAGATAAAACCTGAGTGTTAGATGAATAGGATAATTTATCAATATTGGCTACTACATTATCTTTATTATTCAATAAGTTACGGATAACACAAGAACCAATAAAGCCACAGCCACCAGTAATTAAATATTTATTTGTCATAATAAAATTTATCTTCTTCTTTTAATTTTTCTAATTTAGGGAGTTTTCTATCTTTTTTAGATATTACTAATGATTCATCTTTTATAAGCCAATTAATATTCAAAGCAGGATCATTCCAAACAATTCCTTTATCATGCTTAGCTGAATAATAGTTATCAACTTTATATAATATACTTGTATTATCCTCTAAAGTACAAAAACCATGAGCAAAACCTTTTGGAATATAAATCCATCCAGATGAAGGATCTAACTCAATTGTATTGTATTTTCCATATGTTTTTGAGCCTATTCTTAAATCCACAAAACAATCTAATATCTTTCCTCCTATAACTCTTAATAATTTTGATTGTGAGTAAGGATTAATTTGAAAATGTAAACCTCTTAAAGTTCCTCTTTTTTTTGAGTAAGACATGTTATCTTGAATAAAATTATTTTTAATGCCTAAATTAACTAATTCATTCTCGTTATAGATTTCTGAAAAAAAACCACGATCATCGCTATGAACTGTATCATTTATCTGTAAAACACCACTAAATATATTATTTACCTTCATTTCAATAAATCTTTAACCAATTGTATTTGTCTAGGTAAGCATTTTTTTATTTCATAATTATCAATTATAGTTTTGCGTGCTGCACTTCTAATATTTTCATAATCTTTCTTATTTTCTAAAACAGTACACATTAAATTAGAAAGTTCCTTAGGATTATGAAAATCAAAAAGCAATCCATTTTTCTTATCTTTAACAACTTCTTCAATCGGTGGTGTTTTTGAGCCTAGAATAAGTGCTTCACAAGCCATAGCTTCAAGCATAGACCATGAAAGCACAAAAGGATAAGTCAAATAGACATGTGCAGATGAAATACTAAAAAGATTAAGCATAACATCATAAGGAATACGCCCTAAAAATCTTATATTGTGATCCTTGGGAATTTTATTTTTCACCTCGTTAAAATATAGATCTTTATAAGAACCTTCTTTAGGTGTAGCCCCATAACTTACCCCATCCTCACCAACTATAAGAATGTAAGCATCTGGATGTTTTTTAATAAACTCTGGCAAAGCCCTCATAAAAACATGATAACCCCTATAAGGCTCTAGATTTCTATTTAAAAAAGTAATTACCTTGTTTTCTTTAGTTAATGTTTCTTGACGATTGCCGTCTTTATTTTGAAGCAACAAAGATGCATTATCTATAGGTTTTACAATATCAGTATCTATACCTTCATGAATAACTTCAATTTTATCAATAAAATCAATTGGTGCAGTCGATTTCTGGTATTCTGTAGGACAAATTAATTTATCTGCCTGAACAAATGATGAAATCATAGGTGCATTACGTGCAGTGAGTTTACTTTTTAAATCAAAATCAAAAGCAGGTCTTTGGGATTCTTCTAAATCAAAATCAACATCAGAATCTTTTGAATTATAATAAAACTCAAAGTAATTTAAAAACTTAGAATCACTCCATATGTCTTTTAGAAGAAAGCCTTCACCCCACCCTGGATGAGCTATTATAAGATCAGGACTGAATCCTTCTTCCTTTAAGTTTAAACATAATTCGGCAACGCATGTGGCTCTTATCATTTTAGTTTCAAATTCAACAACCAAACGATTAACATTTTGAGTATTACCTTCCTTTATTTCATATTGATAGTGTTTTATATCATCTAAACCAGTTGCATTTTGAGAGATAGATACGCACTCTATGTTTTTTTTAGCAGCTAATGCAGGCGCCAGATGCTTGTACTGACCAGGAAAATTCTGGTGAATAAATAGTATTTTTTTTGTTTTACTCATTTACTATCAATAGTTGTAATAAAACCATATTTTAGCAGGAAAATTATGGTTTTAAATAATTCAATTTCATCATAAATCTTTATATTAGAAAGATCTTTTATAGAATAATATTTATTTATATTCAATTGCGAGAGAATATCTTCAATAAATTCAATATTAGGTAAATTATTTTTTGAGTAATTCACACTTTCCATATTTACGACTTCATTTATGGAGCTTTTTTGAATATTTTGTGTTTTTTTAAATTTTAAATCTGCATGTAAAACTTCGGATGGATATTCTTCAAATATATAAAATGGATCTAATCTATCGCTTGGAAGATAAGGCTTACACATGGCTTTATACTTATCTGATTGATTTACGCGAATATCATTAAGTTCATTATATAATTCTTCATAATTATTAAGAATTTTATTCCATGAAAAATCATTTAGAGCTCTTTCTTTACCATTATTAGAAAATTCTTCTCTTTTACTTTCATCAAAAATTAATATCTTTAGCTTTTCAATACAATCCTTAACATCAATAGCAGTCTTTTGAACAGAATGTGCAATGTAATAATCATAACTAATTTTACCAATCATATAATCAAAGGCTAATTCCTCACCATAACCGCTTGGTAATGCATAAGTTTTTATTCTAAACCCATCAACTTTATCTCTTACTGTTGAACGATATCCATTCCAATCAGAGACAATAACAGGTAGCCCTGAAGCCATACCCTCAAGTGGTGTCAGGCCAAAAGTTTCCTGAATATTGTCGCTTAGCGACATAAAAATATTACCAGAGGCTAAAGTCCTTCTTTTATTTTCCTGGTTGGTTCCATCTAAGAAAATACAATTTACAGAAGGGCATATTTTTTTGGATTCAGTTTTAAATGTGTTTTCAAGGGTTTCGTTTGCAAACCAACCTGTCTGAATTAAATGTATCTTCCTTTTTCCAGATAACTCTTTTGCACAAGCTTCTAAAGCTGTATACATTGGAACATGATGTGCTTTAGCATGAAAGCTTAATCTACCTACAAAAACAATAACGATATCTTCTTCTTCAATATTTAATTCTTTTCGTGAATTAGACTTGTATTCATCATCAAAATGAAATTCATCAATATTAATTCCTAATGGTATAATTGGTAATTGAGGAAGAAAATCTAATTTTTTATTATATCTGTAAGATAAAAAATGTGATTGAGCCTCAAGTATTCTATTTACGGTTTGTAATACTGAATTCGAAGTACAAATCAATGCATCCCAAGGCATAATTGGTGAAGTAAGAAGATTGCTGATAGACGACATAACAGAATGGGATGCTGTAGTATGTGTAATACCACATAAACTATATCTGTTATGGCCATAAAAAGCCCTAGAATTTGCAAATTCAGTTAAATCTGGTCCTGGAAGCATTATACCTCCATAAGATTCAATTAAATCAACATTTGAATGTGATAAATACTCTAATTCAATAGATTTATTATTATTATTAAGTAATGTCAGAACATCGTCTTTTAAAAGTTTTTGTTGTTCTGCACCTTTAAGATAAAAACCTAGTCGAGAATATTTTTGTGATTGTACAATTGACTTTAAAAATGACCAACCAGCTGCTTGTCGGCCCATAATTCGTTTACCTTTTATATCATAACCATCTTTTTCATAATATAGTGAGAAAAAAGGTTTACTTTTATTATCTGGAATAAAGTTCATAAAAGTATCTATATAACCATACCAGTATGACTTGTGTGTTGAATAAGATCTTCTTTTAATTCATCACCATTTTTTTTGATATTTTTATATGCAATACCCCATAAAACATAAGTAGGTGCCCAAGAGGCAACAGCAGCTGATGCAAAACCACATTCCCTTAATGTAGTATGTAATAATTCCTTATTGAAACCAACATTATGAGCCATATAATGATTACCTTTAGCAAGAGCTGATCTTAAACCATATAATATATCAATTGCTGAAATAGGGCCTGCAGGAGACTGGTATAGAGGTTTAACAAGGTTACCATCAGCAATAACTTTACAAACAGATTCTAGATCAGGACAAGTAACTACAAAATAACCATCATCTTTGAGAACACGTCGTATTTCTAATAAAGCTTGAGGTACTTGATAAGCGTATAAATGCTCAATATTGTGACTAGAATATACAGCATCATATGTTTGATCTTTTATAACGCTCATATCAGTTAAGCTAGCAACTATATCAGGTTTAGCTGCTTCATCTATATCTAACCGTATTTCATTCCATTCATCAGTATTGAAAACAGGGGTAGTATTATCTTTACGAGCAGCGCCACATCCAACATGTAAGAATTCTTTAGTCATAATTTAGTTATACAAAAAAATTGGTTAATAGTAAAAAAAAAGGGAAGCATAAGCTTCCCTTAATTTTTAAGTTATTGTTAAATTACCCTAAGATAAAGTCTTCAGCAACGAGTGCTCCACTTGCAACATCGTCAATTCGACCAACAGGTTCAATCTCAGTAGCAGCAACAGCAGCTGTGCCGTCATTCACAACATAGTAAATATAAGCATCACCTGAAGCAGCTTCATAAGCAATAATATAGAAGTTTGTACTTGCAGTAGCAACAGTACCAGTACCAGCATTATTTGTTGATAATGATTTCAACAGTTCTGCACCTGTACCAGCAGTTATATCTGCATCAAGGTCACCTCTAGCATTTAAAGCAGTCAACTCATAAATATCAGTAGCATTACCTGCCACACCAGCAGAAATGTCATAGGCACCGTTATCTGCAACTGGAGCTGTAGAAACTTGTGTTACGACAGGTACGGCACCAGCAAGAGTACCATCTGAAGTATTAGCAGCTGCAATTTGGATAACATCACCAACAACCGCACCTTCATCTTCAAAGTCTGTAACAATAGCAGCTTTCTGACCAACAACTTGAGAGATAATAAATGTATCATCTCCAGTACCACCAGTTAGTGAGTCATTAGCACCGTCACCACCATCAAGTGTATCGTTACCTGCACCACCTGATAGAGATGAAACACCACCAGCATCAGTTAGTACATCAGCACCGCCGCCACCATAAAGTGAGTCATTACCAGCAGCTGATTTGATAGTATCATTACCTAAATTACCAGTTAATGTATCAGCACCTGCACCACCAGTGATTGAGTCATCACCACTACCACCTGTTACTGATTCACCATTACCACCAGCTGTTACAATTACATTGATATCATTTGAATGGAATGATTCTAAACCAGTTAATGTAATCTGAAGGTCAGAAGCATTAAGTAAGCCATCACCATTGAAATCTAGATATAAAGTTGATGTATCATCAGCAAATATGAATGAACCCATAACGCCATCAATTGCAGCACCAGCTAAACCAGCATTCTCTACATCGCCTTTATCAGATAATGTAAATACTTTATCGTTAGCAAGTGTTCCGAAATTAATCGTGATATTATCACCAGCAGTTACTGTAGCGCCTGTAACAGCGTTAACAGTAGATTGTGTAAAGTCAGTGATTACGTCTTTTGTTGATCCAGTTGATTCATTGGCAGCAGCATATTCAATTTGGTCAATACCTGCACCAAGTGTAATCGTATCTGAACCTGTACCACCATCAATACTATCTGCACCAGTACCACCATCGATAGCATCGTTACCAGCACCACCGTCGATAGTATCGTTACCAGCACCACCATTTAGTTCGTCATTTCCGGTACCACCATTAATAGTATCGCCACCAGATGCACCATTGATAGTATCGTTACCAGCACCACCTAAAAGGTTATCAGCAACAAGTACGCCACCA
>MDSW01061967.1_pt1 | contig 16507 bp, 10 predicted proteins | sample 811171 | NCBI WGS metagenome assembly MDSW01 (sample SAMN05326641, study PRJNA326480) | marine metagenome | isolation source: seawater | place: Atlantic Ocean: North West | collected 2012
CATGTTGTGATCAAGTCATAGTGTGTGTCGGTGTAATCGCCCGACTGATTCAGCTTTGATTTACCGCCCTATTTGAATGGCTCTTAGCGTGCTACTTGCCATTCACACCAGTTTGCCTGGCGACCATAGAGTACTGGAACCACCTGATTCCATCCCGAACTCAGAAGTGAAACGGTACATCGCCGATGGTAGTGTGGGGTTTCCCCATGTGAGAGTAGGTCATCGCCAGGCTCCTAACCAAAAAGGCCACCCCATCCGGGGTGGCCTTTTTATTTGGCATTGCGAAACTCACTGCCCCGGAAAGCAACCCGCAGCGCGGGTTGTCATGTCAAATCTCCAGCGCCCGCTGGCGTAACACAAACTTCTGGATCTTCCCCGTAGACGTTTTCGGCAGCTCGCCGAACACCACATACTTCGGCACCTTGAAATGCGCCATGTTGTCGCGGCAGAACGCAATGAGTTCCTCCGCGCTCGCACTGTGCCCCTCCTTCAATTCGACGAATGCGCAGGGCGTCTCTCCCCATTTGTCATCCGGCCTGGCTACCACCGCGGCCAGCATCACCGCCTCGTGCTTGAACAGTGCACCCTCGACCTCGATAGAGGAAATATTTTCCCCTCCGGAAATGATAATGTCCTTGGAGCGATCCTTGATCTCGATGTAGTTATTCGGGTGCTTGACCGCCAGGTCGCCGGAGTGAAACCAGCCGCCGCGGAATGCTTCCGCCGTGGCCTCGGGATCCTTCAGGTAGCCTTTCATGACCACGGTGCCGCGAAACATCACCTCGCCGATGCTCTGCCCGTCCGCGGGTACTGGCTCCATGCTCTCGGGATCCAGCACATCCAGGCCCGCGAGCACGGGGTAGGGCACGCCCTGCCGCGCTTTCAGCGCCGCCCGTTCGCCCGCGGGCAGATCATCCCAGGCGTCGTTCCAGGCGCAGTAGACACAGGGCCCGTAAACCTCGGTCAGTCCGTAGGACTGGGTCACGTTTACCTGCATTGCTTCCAGCGCCTCGATTATGGCCGCGGGCGGTGCGGCGCCGGCGGTCATGACCTGTAATCCCGGCGGGATTTTCGCGCGCTGCTCTGCCGGTGCGTTGACCAGCATCGCCAGTACGATCGGCGCACCGCACAGGTGGGTCACGCCATGCTGTTCGATAGCGTCGAGGATTGGGTCGGCGGCCACCTCACGCAGGCACACATGGACGCCGGCCTGCAGCGTGATCGCCCAGGGGAAGCACCAGCCGTTGCAGTGAAACATCGGCAGCGTCCACAGGTAAACCGGGTGTCGCTGCATATCCCAGGCCAGCGTGTCGCCGATAGCATTCTGGTAGGCTCCGAGATGATGATAGACCACGCCCTTGGGTCTTCCGGTAGTGCCCGACGTGTAATTCAGCGCCAGCGACTGCCAGTTATCGTCGATGCGCCAATCTACCGGCGACGGGTCGCCTTCATCCAGCAGGGCCTCGTAGGTCGATTCACCGATGCGTTTGTCCTGTGGCCCCAGGGGATCGACCAGGTCGATGACGGCGGGGCTGCGCTCGCTGCGGGCGAGAGCGTTGGCCGCCACATCGGCGAACTGGCCGTCCACCAGCAGCAGGTCGCATTCGCCGTGATCCAGGATGTAAGCGATCGTGTCCGCATCCAGGCGGATGTTGATGCTGTTGAGCACCGCGCCGCACATGGGTACGCCGAAGTGCGCCTCCAGGTGCGCCGGGACGTTCGGCGCGATGATGGAAACGGTACTGCCCGGACCGATGCCGCGCTGCTGTAAAGCCGAGGCCAGGCGGTTGCAGCGCGCATACAGTTGCGCGTAGTCACAGCGATAGTCGCCGTGTACAACCGCGGGTTTCTCGGGGTAGACACTGGCGGTGTGGCGCAGGAACTGCACCGGCGTTTGTACCCCGGCATTGGCCGCCGTCTGCCCGAGGTTTTCTTCGAAAGGATTGGACACGTTTCATCAGGCCCTGCTGTTGGTCAATTCCTCCGGGCTAGTGCTTGCCCGACTTGAACAGGCTCAGGTTCAGCTCTTCGGAGATATGCTGGATGGCGAGCATGGCGCGAATGCTGTTGCCCGCCTCGTTGACCCGTGGCGAGAATGCAGCGATCGCCATTTGCCCCGGCACTACCGCGACAATGCCACCGCCCACGCCGGTCTTGGCGGGCAGTCCCGCATCGTAGGCCCACACGCCCACCTCGTCGTAGAACCCCGCCATCATCATGATGGCCAGCAATTCATCCACGTACTCCTTGCGCATCACTTTCCTGCCCGTGGCGGGGTTGGTGCCCCAGTTCGCCAGGGTCGCACCCATCATGCCCAGTTGCCTGGCCGAAACGCCCAGCGAACACTGTTTGGTATAGACGTCAGTGGCCTCCAGCGGCTCGCTGTAAAGCCTGCCGTAGTTGTACAGCAGGTGCGCGATGGCGCGATTGCGGTAATTGGTTTCCGCCTCGGAAACGTAGACGTCCTCCAGCAGGCTGAGTTTTTCGCCGGCGAACTCGCTGTAGCCGTCGACGATGTACTGCCAGCGCTGCCGGGCGTCCTTTGCCTTGATCATGCTCACCGCCGCGATGGCGCCGGCATTCACCAGGGGGTTGCGCGAGCGGGCCTCGTCCTGCTCGATGGCGATGATGGAGTTGAACGGCATGCCCGTGGGCTCCACGCCGATCTTGTCGCGGATCGCATCGATACCCTGGTCCTCCATGACCAGGCCCGCGGTGAAGGGTTTGGAGACGGACTGGATGGAAAACCGGTGATCGGCGTCGCCGGCCGCGTACACCTGGCCGCCTCGGGTGACGATGACCACCGCGAACAGGTCGGGATCGACCTCGTCCAGGGCCGGGATGTAGTCCGCGTTGGCGCCCTCGTTGTTGTCCTTGAACTTCGCGTGCGCCCGGTCGACCACCGCCTGGTAGTCGACGGACTGTGCGTGTGCGCCGGCCAGTGGCAGCGCCAGCCCGGCGAGCAGCGCGGCCACAGCCGCGGCGCGCTGTTTCCATCCTTTTCTCATGGTTTGCACTCCTGTGCGGAACGGCATTCGTCGTTGGCGCGGCGAGCAAGTCGCCACGCCGCCTAAAAGGTAGCACAGGTGCAGGCTTTGCCAAGTGCCGCCAGGAGCCGGGCGACCGGATGCAGGCGGGCGCCGCGGCGCCGCCTGCATTATTGCCAGCATGGCGGCTGACTGCGCTGGTCAAACATTATATATTGGCTTCATTCAGGGGCTTCCGGACCAGACGTCATGAGCGCAATCCTGCCAGGAAACGCCAGCGGCGAGCGACCGCCGCGTCGACTCGGCACGGTACCGGCGAGGGGCCGACGATCGTGAACCTGGCCACGCGCATGATCGCGTTGTTCCTGGTCCTGGTCGCGGCCTGCGGCGTACTGCTGGCGTCGGTCATGCTCGGCCAGGCCTACCAGTCGCGGCTGGTGCAGTTGGCGGACGACGTGCGGGTGGAAGTGGCCCGGCGCGGCTCGCTACAGGTCGAGATTTACCAGCGCGACAGCGCAGCGCTGGAGGCGTCGCTGCACGCGCTGCTGCCCGCCGGGGAAGGCGCTGTGGCTGCCGCGCACGACGCACAGGGCGCCTTGCAGGCCAGTATCGGGGCTGACGGGGCACTGCCCGCCCTGCAGGTCATACGCGGCGCGGCCTCCCCGGGCGAGGTGGTGCGGCGCGCCGTCAGTGCCGACGGCGAGGCGGGCGAGGCCGGCTTCCTGTCCGCGTTCGCCGGTAATGACGTGGTGTATTTCAGTGTGCCGGTGTTCACCGCGGTCGACCCGAGCCGGCGGCAGTTACAGGCGGAGGATTTCGTGCGCCGGGCGCTGCAGTCCGGAAACGGCGCGAGCGACGTCGTCATCGGCTATGCCACCGTGGGCGTGGCCGCCGGCGTCCTGGCCGGGGCGACGGTGTCGGCGGTGTTGCCGGCGCTCGGTATCTTCTGCCTGCTGGCGATTCTCAGCTGTGGCGTCGTGGTGGTCTGGTCGCGGCAGATATCCGGGCCGCTGGGAGCCTTGCGCTCGCTGGCGGAGCAGATTCGCGCGGGCAAGGTGCCGGACGGTGACGCGTTTCGCCTCGACGGCGAATTCCGTGATATCGCCGAGGCCATCAAGGAGGTCATGGGTGGCCTGGAGCGGCGGGTGCAGGAAATCACCGCGGGCGAAAAAATGCTCAACATGAAAGCGGACCAGAGCGCGTCGCAGCTAGTTGATCGGGAGGAGGAACTGCGGCGAGCGACCGCGGAAATCAGCGAGACCCGCGACCGCCTGCACCGGGCGGCGTACTACGACAGCCTCACCTCGCTGCCCAACCGGGCGCTGTTTACCGAGCAGTTTCGCCAGTTGCTGCGGCTGCGTGAGCGCGACCAGCGCCCCCTGGCGCTGTTATTGATCAACCTGAGGAATTTCCGCCGTATCAACGAGTCCCTGGGGCATGTCTGTGGCGACCTCGTGCTGGCGGGCGTCGCCTCGCGCCTGAGCCAGTGTGTGCGCGACAGTGACGTGCTCGCCGCCAGCGCGGATGCCGCCGACGGGCGTGTCGAGGTGTCGCGCCTGGGCGGTGACGAGTTCGCCCTGGTGCTCAACCAGCTCGACGGTGTCGAGGCCGCGGGCGTCGTGGCGCAGCGGCTCGTCGACAGCCTGGCGGAGCCGATACAGGTCGAGCAGCGCGAAATCGTGGTCTCCGTCGCCGTGGGGATAGCGCTCGCGCCCAAGGATGGCGAATCGGTGGAGGAACTGCTGCGCGCCGCCGCCACCGCGGCCTATCACGGGCAGGACGGGCCGGGTAAAGACGTCGTCTATTTCAACCGCGACATGGAAAACGCCGATACCGACCGTTTCCGGCTGGAGGCGGACCTGCGCCGGGCGCGGGAGGAGGGCCAGCTGTTGCTGCATTACCAGCCGCAGGTGGACACGTTCGACGGCAGTATCGTCGGCGCGGAGGCGTTGCTGCGCTGGGAGCACCCCGCCCTGGGCCTGGTGCCGCCCTACCAGTTCATTCCCCTGGCCGAGGAAATGGGCCTGATCGACGAACTCGGCGAGTGGGTGGTCTGGGAGGCCTGCCGGCAACTGAGCGCCTGGCGCGCCGAGGGCCTGGAGCTGCCGCGGGTGGCCATCAACGTCTCCGCCGGCGAGTACTCCGCACAGTTCAACACGCGCCTGCACAGGGTGCTGCAGGAGACCGGCCTGAGCCCGCGCTCGCTGGAACTGGGCCTGTCCGAGGGTATTCTCGCCGACGGCAGGCCGGATATAGACCGCGGCCTGCGTGAACTGGCCGACCTCGGCGTGTACCTCTCCCTGGACGGCTTCGGCACCTCCGGCGCACCGCTGGCCTGCCTCGGCCAGTACGCCCTGGACGAAATCAAGATCGACCGCGGCTTCGTCGCCGATTGCGACCGTCGCGAGGGTACGGGGCGGGTGGTCAAGGGCATCGTGGCCATGGCCCAGAGCCTGGAATTGCGCCTGCTGGCCGAGGGGGTCGAATCCCCCGGTGAGTACCAGTTTCTCGCCGCCAGCGGCGTGCGCGCCATGCAGGGCTATCTGTTCTCCCGGCCGGTCAGCGCTCAGGAGCTGGGGCGGCAACTGGCGGAGCCCTGGTACTACTCATCGCAGATCCAGCGCATGGCGCTGCAAGGCTAGGCCCGTCGGCCGCCTGGCCGGCCCCCCTCGCCGCCCCTGGTGTTGGGAATTTTCACCAAATTCACGCTTAAGCCTCGAGGTGCTATGCTCCATAGTACCGAATAGGTGTAACGGGGGAGTCATACCCCTGTCATAAGAATTCATTCATCACCGGCATAAAAAGGTAGCGTTCGCATGAAATTCGATACCCGCAACAAGCAATTTGCCAGGACTCCCCTGGTGGCACTCTGCACTTCCGTGGTCCTGACCGGCATTTCCACAGCCGCGCAGGCCCAGGGCAATACCGCGGCCCTCCTGGAAGAGGTGGTCGTCACCGCACGGAAACGCGAGGAAGGGTCGCAGGAAGTGCCGCTGTCCGTCACCGCCTACAATTCCGAACAGATCGAGGCGCTGAAGGTGCGCGACCTGTTCAGCCTGTCCACGGGCCTGCCCAACGTCGTGATGGATGACGTGGGGACCTCCCGCGGTACCGCGAACTTCTCCATCCGCGGCCTTGGCATCAACAGCTCCATCCCCGGTATCGACCCCACGGTGGGCGTCTTCATCGACGGCGTCTACCTGGGTAACAATGTCGGCGTGATCTTCGATTCCTTCGACCTGGAGAGCATCGAGGTGCTGCGCGGTCCCCAGGGCATCCTGTTCGGCCGCAACGTGACCGGCGGCGCGGTGCTGCTCAACTCCAAGAAGCCTGGCGACGAACTGGATGCGACCATCAAGGTCGCCGCAGACACTACCGATGACGGCGGCTACAACACCTATTACATGGGCGCCATCGGCGGGCCGATCACCGACACCTTCGGCGCGCGGCTGACCCTGTACTACAACGACGACGAGGGCTGGCTGGAGAACAAGTTCGACGGCGACGACGTCGGCGCGATCGAGCAGACCATGGTGCGGCCGACCCTGCAGTGGACGCCCACCGACCGGCTCGAGTTCATCCTGCGCTACCAGTACACGGATATCGAGGGCGACGGACCGGTCTCGCAGAGCCACCGCAACGGTTCCGGTGTCGACCCTGCCTATTTCGACGGTCAGTCGCCGCTGCAACCGATCGACTTCGGCGGACCGCCCAAGCGTGACAGCTTCGACGTCGCCTACGACGAGGTGGGTTTCCAGGACAACGACGCGCATTTCGTCGCCTTCGAGACCAACTGGGACGTGGATTTCGGCGACGGCACGGTGACCAATATCTTCGGCTGGCGCGACGGCAGCGGCGACTCCCTCGCCGATATCGACGGCCAGCCGGTGTGGATTTTCCACGCCCCGGCCTCGCTGGAGACCGAGCAGTACAGCAACGAACTGCGCTACAACGGCTTGTTCGCGGAGAAGGCCAATGTGACTACCGGCCTGTACTACTTCACCAACGATATCTCCTACGACGAAAACCGCCTGCTCGGCGGCTACCTTGTCGGCAATGTGGCGCCGTTGGCCACCTTCCACGGCGGCGGCGATCTCGACATCGACACCTACGGGATATTCACCGCGGTCGACTACGATATCAATGAAGCCTGGACGCTCAACCTGGGTATCCGCTACACCTACGAGGAAAAGGACGCGCGCATCGCGACCCTGCCGCCCAGTCGCGACAATCCCTGTAGCGTGATCGATGGCACCTGTAATATCGATTTCGTCGACGACGATGACTGGGACAGCTGGTCGCCCAAGGTGGGCGCCACCTACAATCTCAACGACGATTCCAGGATCTACGGCCACTGGACACGCGGCTTCCGCTCCGGCGGTTACAACCTGCGCAACACCTCGCTGGACCCGGACGACGTGCCGGGGCCCTTCGACCAGGAGCAGGTGGACAGTTTCGAGATCGGTTACAAGTCCACCCATCCCTGGGGCCGTTTGAACGCCGCGGTGTTCTACAACGAAGTCAGCGATATGCAGCGTGAGATCAACAAAGCAGGGCCGATCGGCGTGATCCAGTTGATCCGCAACACCGCCGACGCCACCCTCATGGGCTTCGAGGTCGACGCCACCTTCCCCATCACCGAGAACCTTGTGGCCATCGCCACGGTGGGTTACACGGACGCCGAGTACGACTCTGTCCAGGATGACCTCAACGAGGACGGCGTGGTCGACGGCAAGGACGAGGACCTGGACCTGCCGCGGGCGCCCGAGTGGACCTACAGCTTCGGTCTGAACCACGACCTGGAGCTGGGTAGCTGGGGTTACATGAGTTCGCGTGTGAACTACGCCTACCGCGACGAATCGATGTTCACCGACAGCAACCTCGGCTACATCCTGGAACAGGAGATTCTCGATGCGGGCCTGGATTTCTACTCCAACGACGGACACTGGGTCTTCTCCATCTACGGCCGCAACCTGCTGGACGAGGTCAAGCACGGTGGCGATACCCAGCTGCCGGACGAGTTCTCCACCACGGGCGTGGCCTGGGGCGGCACCTTCTCGCCGCTCGCCAAGGGCCGCCACTACGGTGTGGAAGTGCGCTACAACTGGTTCGAATAAGCGCGCCAGCCAAACGGAAAACGCCGGGTCGCCCCGGCGTTTTTTTTGTCCGTTGATAGCCCGTGGGCGGCGTGTCTAGGCGGGATTCCCGCCGGAGAGGTAGCGCGACTCGTCCACATGGTCGACCTGCTCCGGCGGCAGGAAGGCCTGCGCGTAGTGCAGGTAGACCTTGTCGCGAATGAACAGCTCGAAGCAGTCCCGGTCGATGTGGTTGTCCTGCACCATCCTGTGGAGGATATCCACGGCCTCCGACACGCGCTTGGCTTTCTTGTAGGGGCGGTCGCCGGCGGTAAGCGCCTCGAAGACGTCCGCCACGGCGAGGATGCGCTCGGGAACACTTAGCGCCGCGCCGGGCAGGCGGCGGGGGTAGCCCGTGCCTTTCATCGTCTCGTGATGGGTGGAGGCGTAGCGCGGCACGTTTTTCAGCTCCTCGGGAAAGGGCAGGCTTTCCAGCATCTTGATGGTGCTGATCATGTGCTCGTTGATGCGGAAGCGGTCCTCCGTGGTCAGCGTGCCGCGCGACACGGACAGGTTGTAGACCTCGCCGAGATTCGCCTCGAAGGTCGGCACGTCCATGTCGATACCCAGCTCCGGCGGGTAATCAGTGGATTTCTCGCGCTGTACCAGGTGGTTTGGCTTGTCGCTCAGCAGGTTCTCGGTCGCGGGCAGGGCCGGCGCCACATTCGGCAGGCGCAGCTCCTCCACCGGTGACAGACCGATGCGGTCGTCGAAATGGCGTTGCCAGGTGGTCGCGGCGATGGCGCGCAGGCGCTCCCGGCTCTGCTCGTCGAGGAATTCGCCGCCGACATTGCAGTGCGCGACGAAGGCGAAGTCCGCCTGCAGCTGTTGCCGCCGCCGGTCGCGCTGTGCCGCCAGTTCGCCGGGGTCTGCGTCGTCCTGCGCGAGACCGCGCCAGTAGTCGACATCCGCATCGCGCCACAGCACCTCGAAGCGCGTGCGCACCTCGTGGATGCGGTTGTAGATGGTCTCCAGCTTGCTGCCCTTGTCCACGATATGCTCGGGCGTGGTGATCTTGCCGCAATCGTGCAGCCAGGCGGCGATGCGGAACTCGCGCCACTGGTCCTCCGTGGCCAGGTGAAAATCTGTGAACGCCGGGTGGTCGCTGGCCGAGGCTTGCTGCGCCAGCATCAACGCCAGCTCCGGCACACGCTCGCAATGCGCGCCTGTATACGAGGACTTGTCATCGATCGCCCCGGCGATCAGCTCGATGAACGAGTCCATCAGGCGGCGCTGGGCGAGTTCATGGGCCTTGATGGCGTTGACCATGTTGACCATGGAATCGGACAATTCGTCGAGTTCCCTGACATGGGAGGGAACGCGCTGCACCGCGTCGTACTCGCGCCGCATGACCTTGTCGTTCTCCCGCGCCAGCTGTTTCACCGGGCGCACGATGGGATTGGCGAAAAACCAGGACAGCGGCAGCAGGCACAACAGGATCGCGGTGGTGATCGCGCTGGACAGCTTGACCTTGTCCAGTACCGGGTCGAATACTGCGGACGGCGACGACAGGATACCCATGTAGATGGGGCGCTCGGCGTTGCCCACCGGCGTGGCATAGGCCAGGTAGGGCTCGCCGTCGAGCTCGGTTGGCACCAGCTGCGCGTGGCGTGACGGGTCGGCGGCCAGCGCCAGCAGTTCGCGGCTGGGCACCTGACCGGCGAGGGGATCGGCCCGGTCGGTCTCGAAACTCAGCCAGCGCTGGCGCAGGAAGGCGTGCTGCTCCTCGCCGATGGCGGCGATAGCGCGGTCCAGCAGCGCCCGCAGTTGCGCCTGCTCCGGTTTGACCATGATGTGCAGGCGGTCGGGTACCGGCCCGGCGCCGAAGTTCACGTCGCCGTGGTATTTCAGGCCCGCCAGGAAATGCTTGCCGGCGATGTAACGAATGACGATCTCGTTGTCCAGGGCCGCGTCCGCCTCCCCGGCGAGCACCATTTGCAGGGCGTGCAGGGTGGAGCGCGCCGGCAGTAACTCGATGCCCGGAAAACGTTCGCGCACGGTGGCGGCCACCGACCAGCCCTGCGGTATGGCGATGGCGCGGCCGTGGAAAGCGCCCAGGTCGCTGTAGGTTTTGTCCTGCGACGTCGTCACCAGGGCGTAGGGCAGGCGCAGGTAGCTTTCGCCGGGCAGCCCCCAGGCGGCGTTCTCGCCGGTGAGCACCACCGATTGCAGCAGGTCGATCTTGCCCGCCTGGTACAGCGCCACCAGTTCCGGCCAGCTGTGGCCGTTGACGAACTTCAGGCGCAGCCCGGTCATCTCGGCGATCAGGCGCAGCAGGTCCACGGAGTAGCCGCTGGGGCGCCCGGTCTGGGCGTAATCCACCGGCGGCCAGTTCAGTTCGTTGGAGACGGTCAGTTCGCCCAGTTCGCCCACCAGGCGCCGCTCCGCCGCAGTCAGCTCGAAGGGCACTCCGGGCAGTTCCGCGCGATCCGCTTCGTCCTGGCGGCTGGAGGCGAGGATGTCGCCGTCGGCGGTGTACAGGTAGACATCGCCGTGTTCGGCGATTTTTTGTTCCCGCAGAAAGCGCGACGAGGCCGACAGCGTGATATCGATGGCCACCACGGTGTCTGTGCCCTCGATACGCCGGGACACCGTGCGCCCCGGATCGCCGGACTGGGCGAACAGGTAGGGATCGGTGAACACCGCGCCATCGCTCTGCATCGCCGACGCGTACCAGGGGCGGGCGCTGACGTCGAAGCTGGTCGGCTCGGAGCGGGAAAAACGCCGCTGCATGTTCGCGTCGAGGTAGTGGTAGTGACGCACGGTGTCCGCGCCGTCGGCATCGACCTCCAGCACCAGCCAGCGGTCGGTCGGCAGGGCGCGCAGCACGGCGCGTGCGCGCGGGCTGGAATCGAGGTTGATGACCTCGTAGAAGCTGCCGTCCCCGCTACCCAGGTAGATGCCGTAGTACAGGGGGGTTTTTTCCAGTACGCCGGCGAACACCCGCAGTATATCCTGCGCCTGTTCCATGTTCTGCAGTACCGGGTTGTGGGCGAGCAGGTCGATGACGTTGGCGTTCACCCGGCCCACGTTCGCCACCTCCACGGCGATGCTGGAAGAGGCGGTTGCATAGAGGTCCGAGGCGGTCTGCCTGGCCAGGGCCTGGCCGAAGTAGTACTGCAGGCCGCTCGCCAGGGCGACGGTAAGCAGGGTGGCGAGTATGAAGACACTCACCACGGTGACGCGGATGGTGGTGCGGAGGGGGCCGCTGAATCTGGTCATTGCGGGAGTCGTCCCGGTGGCTTCCTTGTCTGCCGCTAGCATAGCACGGCGCCAGCGGCGGCAAATGGGCGCAAAACCCCGCCGCATTCATCATTGTCCTGGCAAAAAAAAGCCGCGATCGACGATCGCGGCTTTTCTGGCCTGGCCCCGCTCAGGGAGTCGGGTTGTTGGGATCGCAATCGGGAGGCTCAGGGCTGAACCCGTCGCACACGATCTGTTCGCAGTTGAAGAACTCGGTGTACGAGGAGTCCCCGACCGGATCCAGGGTAATGCGCAGGAAGCCCGGATCGCCGCTGGGGTTTTCCGGCGGTACCGTCAGTACCGGGATGGCGTAGGCGCCCTGGTTGTAGAAGTTGGGCACCTCGAAAGACGAATCCGACAGCAGTTCACAGTCGCCCTCGGCGGACACGGACACTTCAGAGCCTCCGGGGGGCGGGGAGTTGAACAGGTCGGAGATCAGCGCCGTGTGCGTCTCGCCAAACTCTGTCGTGCCGATGGGCGTTCTGCCGTCCAGCAGCAGGATATCCCAGACCGGCGCGGCGGACAGGGTGACCACGATATCGTCGCGCACGTGCACCAGTTCGCGGCTACACCAGACGCCGTCGCCCTCCGGCGGGCAGAGCAGACCGTTGTAGACGGCGGGCGAGTCGTTCAGGTCGTAGGCCTGGTTGGAGTTGAAGTCGATGAAAATCTCTTCCTGGCCGGCGATACACTGCGACGAGCCCATGGGGGCGGCGATACACTCCGGCAGCGCCGGCGTGTAGACCCCATCCTCGTTGTGGTCGGTAAACGCCTCGGGCAGGTTCTCGAACAGCGCGGCCTCGTCCTGGTCGATGATGCCGTTGCCGTTGCGGTCCACGAAGGACTCCTCGCCGATAGCGTGCACGGTGATGGTGGAGCGGCCGCCGCGGGTGTAGCCCAGGTCGTCGGGGCAGGGGCCGGCGGAGGCGTCGTGGCTGGGGCAGTTGTAGTCGGGATCGAAAATCGTCCGTATGAAATCGTCGCCCGTCAGTGTCGGGTAGCGCGGCTCCTGGCTGCGCCAGGTCACACTGCAAACGCCGTCGACGGTGAAGCAGGAGCCGACGATCGCGCCGTACTCGGTGGTAAACACCGCGGCGGTGCCGTCGACCACGGGGTTGTTGAACTTGTCCGCCATGGAAACGGTGAGCTCGCGCTCCACGCCGTCCACGCGCATACCGTTCTCCACTACGAAGGTATCGCTAACCGCGAGGCTGATGGAGTTCTGGTCGGGCAGGCCTGTGGTAATGGTCAGCAGGTCGGATACGGTGCCCACTTCCTCGCCATTGCTGAAAATGGTCGCGATGACGCGGACCGTGGTGGCGACGTCACCGGAGGAAACCGTTACCTGTACCTGCCCGTCGCCGTCGCTAAACGCCGAGGGGGTCGACAGCGTTATGCCGCCCACGTTGGTGTCCAGTGAGAAATTGACCGTGACGCCCTGCAGCGGCTGGCCGATACCGTCCACCACGCGGAAGACGACATCGGAAGTTTCGTCGCGGTTCTGGCCGCCAGTACCCTTGAGTACGATCAGTTGCGGCTCGGCGCTGACGAATTGCACCGCGTTGGCGGAAGGCGCTGCAACGGTGAGGGAACCGGTCGCCTGTGCGCTGGTGCCGACAAGGCTGGCGGTGATTTCATCCAGGCCAGTGCAGCCCAGCACGGAGTACAGGGTGGAGGCCTCGCCATTGACGGTTGAAACCGGGTTTTCGGGGTTGATGGTGGCCAGTCCACCGGCGATGCAGCCGCTGCTGAAGTTGACGGTCTCGACCGTGGTCAGCCGGTTGCCGTCGCCATCAATGGCCACCACGGAAAGTTCCGCGTTACCGCCGGCCGCGAGCGATGTGCCGGGGTCGATCTTGATCTGCCCCTCGACAAACATGCCGTCGTCGTCAAAGTAGCCGATGGTCAGTCCCTGTTCGCCGATCTGGTAACCCAGTGAGGCGGTCACGTTGCCGTTCTCTGTCGCGGCGGACACGTTGACGGTGCCGGCGCCGCGCTCGGGTCCGGCCTCGATCTGGAAGGTGGCGATACCGCTGCTGTCGGTCAGGGCCGTGCCGGTGGTGGGTATCAGTGTGCCCAGGGTCACGTCGGCGGTGATGACCACGTCGCGCTTGTTGCTGCCGGACAGTTTGACCTGCAGGGTGCCGGGCCGGTTGGAGGTGATGACGGCGGTCTCGTTGCCATCGGGGTCGAGTAGCGTGAGCCGCAGCTCGTTCTCGGGGTCCCCGAGGAAACTGTCGCCGCCACCCCCGCCGCCGCAGGCGGTGATCGTAAACAGCATGACAAAAAACGCAGCCGCACGGCTGAATAGAGTGGCGCCCCTGATGATCATCGTCGTCCCCTGTTGCCCACTGGAATAGCGGGTCTTGATATTTTAACGGTCCCTTGGCCGATTCTGCGGCGTTTGCCTACAGAGTCAACCTTTGAATTATGTGCCCGCTGACAGCTTACCATGGCCTCCTTTGGAAACTCTATGGATTACAGGGCTCTAGGCCGTTTTTGTGATTTTTCACAATAGGTGTTTTTGCGCCCGCGCGCGCTCTTGCCGGGCCGCCGGGTGGCCGCGAAAGCGCGCGCCGCGCGTGGTCTGGATGCCCCGGCACCTGCTACCATCGGCCGATGCCTGCAAGCCCCCACAAGGTGGTCAACCTGTCTGTCGCCATCGTGCTGTTCAACAGCGCGCTGCCGCTGTTGCAGCGCGTGCTGGACAGCCTCGCGGTCGCGGCGGCAGCGGCGCGCGAGGCGGGCCTGCTGGGGGAGTTGTGCGTGCACCTGGTGGACAATGACTCCGCCGCGGCCTACCGCGGCGCGCTGCGCGACGAGCTGCCGCGCTGGCGCGCACAGGGTCTGCCCGTGACCCTGCACGAACTACCTGACAACCGGGGTTTCGGCGCCGGCCACAACGCCCTGCTGGGCGAGCTGGACAGCGAGGTGCACCTGGTGCTGAACCCGGACGCCGAGCTGCACGAACAGGCCCTGGCGCGCGGCCTGGCGGCGCTGGCGGCGGACCCGGGCATCGCCCTGCTCAGTCCCTTCGTGGTGGGGCCTGCGGGCGCGCAGGAGTTCCTCTGCAAGCGCTATCCCAGCGTGCTCGTCCTGCTGCTGCGCGGCTTCGCGCCGGCGGCGCTGCGTCGCGCCTGCGCCGGGCGCCTGGCGCTCTACGAGATGCGCGACGTCTGCGCGCGTGGGGAGCCGGCGGAGGTGGACCTGGCCAGCGGCTGCTTCATGCTGGTGCGCAGCGCCGCACTGCGCCAGGTGGGGGGCTTCGACGAGGATTTCTTCCTCTATTTCGAGGATTTCGACCTGTCCCTGCGGCTGCGCGCGACGGGCCGGCTGGTGTTTGATCCCGCGATGCGCATCGTGCACCACGGCGGCTACGCCGCACGCAAGGGTTGGCGCCACCAGGTGCTGTTTCTGCGTTCGGCGTGGCGATTTTTCCGCAAGCACGGTTGGCGCTGGATGTAGGCGGCGGGGCAAAACTGGTAGACTCGTGGCACGATCTTATCGGGGTACGGGGCCACAGTTGCACGAACTTTCCCGCATGGCTTACCTGCAGGCGCTGGGCATCGACAGCTACGTGTCGCGTGGCCAGCTTCCCGGCGCGGCCCCCAGTCGCCGCCTGGCGCTGGTCCCCCGGGCGCCCGCTGTGGCGACGCCATCAGCCGCCGTAGCGCCATCAGCCCCCGCAGAGCCATCAGCCCCTTCAGAGCCGCCGGCCCCCGCGGCAGCTGCGCGGCAGCCCCTGCCGGACCTGGAGCCCGCCCGCCGCCCGCCGCCGGTGACTCCGGCGCCGCGCCCTGAAGCGGCGCCCGCCGTGCGTTTCAGTCTCGCCGCGATACTCGCCGGGCCCTGGTTGTGGCTGGAGGACCTGGGCGGTCAGCCGCTGGCGGCGGAGCAGGCCGCGCTGGTCGGCGCCATGGCCGGCGCCCTGCTGCTCAGCGCCGGTGACAGCCGGCAGGCGCTCCCGGTCAAGGCGCAGTTCGCGCAGTTCGACTGGCCCCTGCACAACAACCGGCAGCTGGACAACGGCGAGGACGCGGCGCGGGCCGGCCTGGCCGCCTTTGTCGAGCGCCGCCTGCAGGATAGCGGTTGCAGCGGCCTGGTGGTGCTCGGTGAGAGCGCCGCGCACTGGCTGGACGCCGCACAACACATGGTGCGCGTCGTGCAGGTGCCCGCCACCCGTGACATGCTGTCCAGGCCTGCGCTGAAACGCGGCGCCTGGGACGCGCTGTTGGCCCTGCTCTAGCGTCGCGGAAAGGCGCCGTGCCACCCCGTCCCCGTGCAGCCCAGCCGTGTGACGCCGCCGCGCTGGAGGCACTGGACGCGGCGGTTAACCCAAGCCCCTGGGGCCGCAGGCGTTTCGACACTGCCCTGGATGGCGAGCGCGGCCTGGACGAGGAAGTGCTGGTGCTGGAGGAACGGGGGCAACTGGTGGGCTATATCGTCTTCGCCCGTGTGCTGGACGAGTGCAGTATCTACAACGTCGGCGTCAGCGGCCTGTGCCGCCGGCGCGGCTTCGGCGCCTGCCTGGTGGATGAGGCCCTGGCCAGGCTGCGCGAGCGCGGCTGCCGCCGTTGCCTGCTGGAGGTGCGTGTCTCCAACCGCGCGGCGCGTGAATTGTATGCCTCGCGGGGCTTCAGGCCGGACGGCGTGCGCAAGAACTACTACCCGGGCGCGGACGGGCGCGAGGACGCCCTGCTCATGTCCCGGGAACTGCGGAACGAATGATGAACGTACTGGAAACCGAGTGGTGGACCCTGGCCCTGCCCCCCGAGTGGTGGGCCGAGGCGGAAGAGGACAGCATCCTGGTGGGCGACCGCGACGGGGTCGGCTGCATCGAGATCAGCACCCTGCACCGCGAGGCGGGAGCCTTCAGCCCGCAGGACGTGGAGGAACTGGCGCGCCAGGAGGCGGGTGCAGGAGCGCTGGACAGCGTCACCCTGGGCGACTTCAGCGGCCTGCGCGGCAGCCGGGAGGAGGAGGGCGCGGCCATGCGCGAGTGGTACGTCGCCGCCGGCGCCATGCTGCTGTACATCACCTACAGCTGTGAGCTGGAGAACCGCGGCATGGACGACGCCGCAGTGGACGAATTGCTCGACACCCTGGCCCTGGCCTGACTCCCCCCCCCCCGTCATTCCCGCG
>MDSW01068905.1_pt1 | contig 16497 bp, 14 predicted proteins | sample 811171 | NCBI WGS metagenome assembly MDSW01 (sample SAMN05326641, study PRJNA326480) | marine metagenome | isolation source: seawater | place: Atlantic Ocean: North West | collected 2012
AGTAACGCATCGAAACCTTCCTCTCGCCCCTCTGGAATTCTAACAACAGGTGAGGTTCCAACTACCCTGACAGTGGGGGATAGCGCGCCGAGTCCGTGAACTGAATGCCGTTATCCGTGAGGATGGTGTGCACGCGATAGGGCAAGGCCGCGATGACGTGATCCAGGAAGGCCGCGGCCGTGTGACGATTCGCCTCACGTTCGAGTCTGGCAATCACAAACTTGGACGTGCGATCGATGGCAACGAACAGGTAATGCTTGCCCTGCTCGGTGCGGACCTCGGCAATATCGATATGCAGATACGGTGGATTCAGGTTCCAATCGCAACACAGCGATTCTGCGTGAGGACTTCGTGAGGTGTTCTGTAGCCGAGGCGTTTTCGAGGTCTATGGTTCAGTAATTCGACCGTGCTGTCGAGCTCTTCTTGAGAAATCGCGTCGAGCGAACGCCCTTTGGGAAAGAATTGTCTCAAAAGTCCATTCGCGTTTTCATTGCAGCCGCGTTGCCACGGCGCATGAGGTCGAGCGAAGAACACGCGGAAGCCGCTCCCCCGCTCGATATGCTCGAACGCGCTGAACTCAGTTCCGTTGTCGTAAGTCATCGTGCGTCGAAGATCGGATGGGAAGCCTGAAAATGCCGCGACCGTGGCTTGTGCAAGCGGCATCGATTCACGGTTCGGTTGTTTGAAGGCAACAACATAACCGCTGCATCGTTCGACATGTGTGGCAATAGCCGCACGCCCGATGCCGAGCACCGTATCGCCTTCCCAGTCACCGAATCGGCCGCGTTCTTCGACTATATCCGGGCGTTGACCGATGTCCAGACGTGGATCGCGGCGTGCTCTAAGTGAAGGCCGGGGCGTTCGTCGCCCGCGCTTTTTATGGCGCCGTCGCAAATGCTGATAGAGCGTGCCGCCTCCGCGGGCATCGGCCGCGATCCAGGCATAAATCTGTTCAGCACTGATCCGCATCGATCGATCATTCGGATAGCGCACGATGAGTCGCCCGGCGATCGCTTCAGGCGGCCAGAACGCCCGAAGCTTTCGCATTACGAAATCAACCAACGCGCCATGATCGAGCCGTCGGCGATGCCTCGCTTTTTGCCGGCGCTTGTCAGCCTGCGCCTGGGCATAGTGGTCCGTGTAGTAAGACCAGCAAGGCGACTGATTCCGTTTGAACTCCCGGCTAATTGTGCTGCGATGTCGCCCAAGACGTCGCGCGATTTCCGTTTGGTTCAAACCGTATTGCGACAGGAGAAGAATCTTGCAGCGCTCACGTGCGCTAAGATGCGAATGGGACATCGCGGGGCCTGTTTTGTTGATGGTCTCGACAACCTCAACTTAACTAAAAATCCTGCGATGTCCTTCCTTTAGCTGGCTTGTTGCGGTTGGAACCTGAATCCCCATCGTCAGGAAGATCGTTGGGGCGGTCGACAGATCCGCGTCAGGGGCGTCTTTATCGGAAATCGGCAAATGCCTCGATCAACGCGTCTATCGCGACGTTGAGTCGGGCCGAAGCGCGGCGTGTGCCGACGTAGATGGCATAAATGCCGAGCCGCAGCTGTGTGTGCTCGGGCAGTACGGAGACGAGTTGGTTGGTGTCCAACGCGTCGCCGATAAGGAAATTGGGTAGCAGGGCGATGCCGTGGCCGGCCAGGGCGAGGTCTCGGAGCACTGCGCCGCTGTTGGTTCGATAGTGTGGTTCGGCCTGGCGGCGCAGGTCGAGCGTGCCGGTAAAGACACTCTGGCCGTACCGATACCAGAGCATTTCGTGTCGCGCGAGATCGGCCGGTTGGGCCGGAGTGCCATAGCGCTGCAGATAAGCTGGCGAGGCAACGAGAGCCACGCCGGTTTCGCCGAGTTTGCGGCTGATCAGGCTGGAGTCGCGTAGTTCGCCAATCCGCACGACCAAGTCATAGCCTTCTTCGATCAGATCGATGCGGCGGTCGGTGAGATCGATATCGAGCTGGAGGCCTGGCCATTCGGCCGCCAGGCGGGCCATGGCCGGGCTGAGATAATGCTCGCCGACGTACAGCGGCGCGCTGACGCGGAGCCGCCCCTGAGGTTCGACGGCGCGTTGCTGGAATACATCATCCAGCGCGTCGATCTCGGCCAGGATGTCGATGGCCCGTCGCTGCAGGGCGCAACCGTCGTCGGTGAGGCTCAACCGGCGTGTTGTGCGGCGCAGCAGACGAGCGCCGTAGTACCGTTCCAGAAACGCTATCTGCTTGCTGGCCGTGGCTCTTGAAAGTTCGAGTTGCTGGGCAGCCTGGGTGAAGCTGCCTTGCTCGGCCACGGTGGCGAACGTACGCAGCGCCGGGATGAGGTCCATCGTGCTCGGCCCCGATTGTTAAGTAACGCGAAACAGTTTATCGCGACTGTTCCTGTTTATTGACGCGGCGGTGGTGTGCATCATTTCAGCAGTCACTAACATGTGGTTTATACATCGTTAACGTTCGGTGTCGAAAACTTGTCCGAGCCCCGAGCCATGTCGCGGTCGCCGCAAGCGATCGCGGCGGTTCGGGCTCGAACGTGCGGTCTCGTGGTAAACCAGTCGCTGCGCTCGATCACCGAACCTTCGTATCGAACGACACGCCCGTGGTATCGATCGTTTTATCGCATGGCGCGAGTGACCGCTCGCCGGCTAGTTCGGGGAGCGGTCGTCGTCATTTAGCAGGAGTTCTCATGTCATCTGTTTTATTCGAGCCGTTCGATCTGGCCGGTCACCGGCTAAATAATCGCATCATCATGGCGCCGATGACGCGGGCCCGCGCCCGCGGTGACGTGCCCGACGAGATGGGCGCGCTGTATTACCGCCAGCGGGCCAGTGCCGGGCTGATCATTTCCGAAGGCTCGCCGATCTCGCGCGAGGGCCAGGGGTATCTGTTCAATCCGGGCATCTTCGGGCCCGATCAGATCGCCGGGTGGCAGAAAGCCACGAATGCCGTGCACGAGCGCGGCGGGCGAATCTTCTGCCAGACGTGGCATGTCGGGCGTGTGTCGCATACGTCGGTCCAGTTGAACGGCGGCGCGCCAATCTCGGCCTCGGCCAAACAGGGCGGTATGGCGTTCGGCTGGAACGAGAACGGCCAGCCTGACATGCTGGATGCCAGCACGCCGCGCGCGGCGACAACGGACGAATGTCATCGGCTGGTTCGTGAGTTCGGCGAGGCCGCCGTGAACGCCCGCAACGCCGGTTTCGACGGCGTGGAGGTCCATGGCGCGAACGGCTATCTGTTCGAGCAGTTCATCAACGAGGGGCTCAACGACCGCACGGACGACTACGGCGGTTCGCGTGAAAACCGCTGTCGTCTGTTGTTGGAAGCCATCGACGAGTCGATCAAGCGTATCGGCGCGCATCGCGTCGGCGTGCGGCTGACGCCCTATGGCACGTTGTTCGACATGCCGCACTATGACGATGTCGAAGGCACGTATCTGTATCTGGCCGATGAGCTGTCCAAGCGGAACATGGCGTACGTCCACATCATGGACCAAGGCGCGCAGGGCCAGGACACGTTGCCACGCGATTTCCTGCGGCAGTTTCGCCAGCGCTATACCGGCACGCTGTTGTTCGCCGGCAATCTCGACAAGGCCGAGGCCGAACGGCTGATCGATGAGAGCGTCATCGACCTGGCGGTGTTCGGCCGCCCGTTCACCTCCAACCCCGATTTTGTCGAGCGCCTGTATAACGACTGGCCGCTGACCGATTTCGATCCCGATACATTCTACGGCGGTGATGCGCGAGGCTATGTCGACTGGCCGACCTATCCCGAGGAACAGGAGCGCAAGGCTCGCTTCGCCGAGAATTGATTGATACCGGCGGAATGGCGTTTGTCGAGCGCCGTTTCGCCCACGCCGGTTCCTATTGGATGCCGGGCAGCCAACTGGACAACAATAGAGGACAGACCATGTTTAATACTCTCGCTTGAGTTCTTCGAAGACGCGACCCGCGATCTGCGCTACGGCGCTACACTCAAAGAGCCGGCGAATGAGTAGGGTAGTGATCTCTCTAGGCTGCCTAAATTCGCCTTTTTTTCGACGAATAAACAGTAGTGGAGACACGCCATGGTAATTTCCCAATTTTTAACGCGAGCCAGAAGTGGGGTTAAGCGACCATAGCCAACTTCTGTTTTGGGGTCTTGCCATCAAGGGCCATGTTCGGCCGTTCGTTATTATAGGTCCAGAGCCATTGGGTCGCTGCGTCTTGTGCTTCAGCGATTGATGCAAATAGATACTGGCTCAGCCAGTCCGTTCGGACTGTTCGGTTATAGCGCTCGACGTAAGCATTCTGCTGCGGTTTGCCCGGCTGGATGTAGTTCAGCCTAGTGCCGCGCTTCTTCGCCCAGGTGACAAGCGGCCCGCTGATATATTCGGGGCCATTATCACAGCGTATTGCTTACGGCTTACCGCGCCATTCGATGATCTGCTCCAAGCTGCGGATGACGCGAGCTGACGGCAACGACAGATCGACCTCAATGCCCAAGCCTTCGCGGTTGCAATCGTCGACGACGTTGAGCAGCCGAAAGCTGCGACCGTCGCTGAGCTAGTCGTGCATGAAGTCCATCGACCAGATCTGGTTCGGTGCCTGCGGTAAGGTCAGCTTGTCCGGCACGCCTCGCTGTAGCCGTTTGCGCGGCTTGATCCGCAGGTTCAGCTCGAGCTCGCGGTAGATGCGATACACGCGCTTGTGATTCCAGCCGAAGCCTTAAACGTTACGCAGGTAGAGAAAGCACAGGCCAAAGCCCCAGCGACGATGCGTAGTACCCGTCAGTCGCAGCAGCCAGTCGGCGATCTCGGCGTTTTCATCGGACAAACGGGGCTGGTAGCGATAGCACGTCATGCTGATCGAGAACGCCGCACAGGCCAGGCGGATACTGATCCCATGTTCGGTGACGCTTCGTTGGGCCATCTCGCGGCGGCGAGATGGCCTTACCACTTTCTTGTGAGCGCCTCCTGGACGATCTCGGCCTTAAGGCGTTCTTCGGCGTACATCTTTTTGAGACGCCGATTTTCGTCCTCGAGCTCTTTCATGCGCGCCATGAGCGAGGCGTCCATGCCGCCGTATTTGCTCCGCCACTTATAGAACGTCGCCGAGCTCATGCCGTGTTCGCGACACAGCTCGGGCACGGGCGTGCCGGCTTTAGCTTGCTTAAGAATAGTCAGGATCTGGCTGTCAGTGTAGCGGGATTTTTTCACGAAAACCTCCTCGGTTCAGGGTACGAGAAAATTCCACTTCTGACCCGCGTTCATCTCTGGGAGGATTACCCGGGGAACCAATGCCGAATTGCTAGAGCGAAGGAAAAATATCGTGCGTTTAGGCAGTGGAAGACGATCCTAAGCGCCATGAAGGCATCATTTAAAATGCGCATAATGTATATTATGTTAAATATGCATTATTAAGCGAACCAGATTCACGATGGCTCGCACCGTTGAGGCTCTCACCGCCCTTGTCTGACGGCGACTCAATCTATCGTTCTTGTACCAGCCTCGTGAACACATCAACCAATCGCTGTGTCGGCGCCTGACGGCCGTCTGGCCATGTGGCCGCGAGCTCGGCAATTTCGATGCCGATGAGTCGATCGGCGCTGACCGCGGTCAGTATCCTGGCGAGCCCGTCGAAATCGATACCGCCATGAACGGCATAATCGGCTGGCAGCGTGGCCGGATCGAAGACGTCGCAGTCCAGATGGATATAGACCGGTGCGTCTCCCAACCACTCGGCAATCTCTGTACCAATGTTTGGCGTGACGTCGAGTTGCCGGATCGGCTGAGTGTCGAGATATGCGTGTTCTTCAGCGTCGATGTCGCGTGCGCCGATCAGACACGTATTCCCCGGTGCCAGCCCCGCACCGAAACCACTGTCCCAGCGTCCGATCGCGGCCGCGAGCGCCATGCCGCCCAGATAGCCGGACGGACTGTCGTCCGGCGTGTTCAAATCCGCGTGGGCATCGATCCAGAGCACCTTGGCCCGCGGGTGTCGCTTGACGACCTGCGGCAGCGTTGCCATCGCTACGCTGCAGCGTGGCAGCAGTCCGATGATGCGTCGATGCGCGCGCAGGCTCTTGGCCCAGGCCTGGCTGGCACAGCCGAAGTCGTGTCTTACGTCATCCAGATGGGCCTGCCATCCGGTCGGCCGGTTGGCCGAGGTGCGCAGGCTATGCTCGCCGATGCGCTGAGGCGCGATGCCGAGTCGTCGCTCGAATACGCCTGCCAGTTGCACCGCGCCGTTCAGGCCGCCACCGGTGACGTCGGCCGCCGACCCCTGGTACAGCAATAAATCGATATCACGCAGACGCATAGTCAGGCCGCTGTTCATCTATGGGGTCAGTCTGCGCGGCGCTCCGTCTGGTCTCAACGCCGGTTTGTGCCGGGCTGCGGTTTATGGTCTCATTTAGTCATGCAGTCGTTTCTGTGGCCTATAACTGCGTGGTTGAAATATGGACTGGCGCTTTGCCTGGTCTGTAACGCGCTATTGTGCGCGGCACATGACCTGGCCACCCCGCTTCATGGCAGCGTGCAAACGGCTGCGGCGAGCGCCGACGAGGCGTCCGCGGGCCAAGCTGTTGCCGTCGCGAGCGCGGCCGATGACGCAGTTACCGCGCCGTCGCATTGTGGTCACGCCGAGCTGCATCATGTGGGGCTGACCAGCTCTGGCGTGCCGATGGCACGCGCTATTCATCGCGTGCACGTTGCTGCCCCACTCTCGCTGTATACCAGCCTGGCCCACCAGCCTCCGGTCACACCCCCCATAGCTTGAATCGTCTCGCACTTTTTCTTTCTGCGATGAGGATTCATGCATGTCTGCTAGATACTTGCGGCTAGGCGCTTGTGCGCTTGGCCTCGGGTTGGGTGTGGTCGTGGGCGCGGCGCACGCCGTTACCCAGATCCCCCAGCCGTTAACACTCGACGCCGCCCTCGACTGGGCCGGTGACAACAACCCCACCCTGCGCGCGGCCAAGATCCGGGTGGAGCAACTTACCGGTGAGTCCATTCACGCCGACGTGGCGGTTCCTTCAAACCCGCGCATCGAGTTCGGCGCAGGCCAACGGTCAACCGCGGGCGGTGACGGCACCGACCTGAATATTCAGCTCAGTCAGGAATTCTGGGTTGCCGGCCAAGGCGCGCTTCGAGAATCAGCCGCCAATCGTGAGCTGGCGGCAGCCCGAGACCAATATCGATATCTGGTCTCGGCAACGACGGCCCGCGTGAGAGCAGCGTTCTTGTCGGTCCTCGTGGCCGAAAAAGCGGTGACGACCGCGCGCCGGGTCGTAAAAGCCAACCAGGCACTTTACGACTACGCCAAGCGGCGTATGGATGCAGGTGCCGGTACGCTTCTGGAACTCAATGCCGCGCAGTTGGGCGTCAGCCGTGCCACGGCCTTGCTTGCGCAGGCCAAGAACCGGCGTCAAGGCGCGCGTCTTGCGCTCGACGATCTGCTGGGAATCGATCCGCGCCGGACGCTTGCGGTCGCGGGCAAGCTGAGCATCGATCCGTTGCGTCTTCCCGATCGCGCCGACTTGCTGGAGCGTGCGGCACGCCAGCGTTCTGATTTGGTTGCCGCCGCGGGCCGGGTAGCCGCCGCTCGTGAGCGCTTGAAACTCGCGGATCGACAGATCATCCCGAATCTCACCGTATTCGGCTTCTATCGTGAGGAAAACGGAGGAGACGGTCAGGGTCCGCTCCGCCGCGGGGCCACGATTGCCGGCGGTGGCGTATCGTTCGAACTTCCCGTTCTGCATCGCTATGCCGGTGAGCGCAAACAGGCTGCCGCTGCGCTCGATCGGGCACAGCTTGAGCGGGAAAACCTGCAGCGTGATGTCCGTCTCGAAGTGATTGGCGCATTGTCCGACTACCGTTCGGCACGCACTCAGGTCGAGGCGTTGAACAGCGCGGTATTCGATGCCGCCCAGCAAAGCGTCGAGCTGACCAAGCGGGCATTTCAAGCCGGCGAAGTTGGCGCCCCGGCCATCACTGCAGCCCAGAACAATCTGATTTCGGTGCGCGCCGAATATCTCTCGGCCCTCGAAGGGCTGATCAATGCAACAACCGATCTCGAACGCGCGACCGGCGGCCTGATCGCCGTCGCCGCCGACAACGCGCACACCGGAGCCCAATGATGTCTGAATCCCATTACGTTTATGCCGCGATCGGCGTATTGCTCACTACCGTGTTGATCACCAGCGGCTGCGAGCCGTCAGCCCCCGAAGGAGAAACAGCCCCGGCGAGCGAGGAAGCGCAGTCACCAACCAAGACTGAAAAGCAGACCGACAAAGCATCGGAGCATGGCGAGGCACACGTCGAAAAACCACGCCGGATTCATCTGACACCGGAACAACGCGAGCAATTGCCGATTGATGTGGCCCCGGCGCCGGCCGGATCGGCCGAGGATACGATCCAGGCACCCGCCGACGTACGCTTCGATGCCGACAAGGTGGCACGAGTCGGGCCTCGACTGGCCTCGAAGATCGTGGCCATAAAGGCGGATCTAGGCGAGCGGGTCGACGAGGGCGATCCTTTGGCCGTGCTCGATAGCGTGGCTCTTGGCAAGGCAAAAGCCGAGTATCTGACAGCAACGGCCCAATACCGTAATGCCCTGGCCGTGTATAAGCGCAAGCAGGATCTGGCGGATGACAAGATCATTAGCCAGGCGGCACTCGACGAAGCACGGGCCGCGTATCAATCGGCGCAAGCCTTGCAACGCGCCAAGCGCGCGGAGTTGAAACTCTACGGCCTGAGCGCCGGTCAGATTAGCGCAATCGATACAACTCGAGGGGATACCCCACTCTCCCGCTTCACGTTGCGTGCCCCCATCGCCGGCACGATTCAACGGCGCGATGTCGTCATCGGCCAGACCGTGGCGTCCAACGAAACACCGTTCCAGGTCGTCGATGCGTCGCGGATGTGGGTCATGATCCACGTTGCCGAGAACAACGCAGCGCGCATGCAACCGGGGCTTGCCGTATCGCTCCGGGTACGATCGCTTCCCGGCCAGCGTTTCGAGGGCACAACCAACTGGGTATCCGAAGCCCTGGACCGCGACTCCCGCACGCTCACGGTGCGGGCCATTGTGGACAATCCCAACGGGCGTCTCAGCGCTGACATGTTTGGCACGGCCACAATCCAGACCGAGGGCAGCAAGAACTATGCGCTGGTGCCCTCCGATGCCGTACAGAGCCTGGACGGCGATACGTCGGTCGTTTTCGTGCCCGGCGAGGAAGCCGGCGCCTTTCGCGTGGTGCCGGTCACGCTTGGACATGAGGGCAATGGCCGGGTCGAGATCCGTGACGGTCTCGCCGCGGGTGACGCGGTTGTGACCGAGGGCGCATTCGATCTGATGTCGGCACTGACCAGCGGCTCGCGTAGCGCCGCCCACGGCCACTGATCGGGGGATGCCAATATGATTTCTCGATTCGTTAGAACGGCCCTTGCCAACCGGGTACTCACACTCGTGGCCGTCGCTGCCCTGGCGTTGGCCGGTGTCTATTCATTCAACAAGGTTCCGATCGATTCGTATCCGGACGTGACACCTTCAATGGTGCAAATCTACACCGCGAGCCCGGGGTTGTCGCCGGTCGACGTCGAGACACAGGTCTCGTACCCGGTCTCGATAGCCATGTATGGCCTGCCCGGCCTAGAGCGGGTGCAAAGCACGTCGATTTTTGGCCTGTCGCGGGTCAATGTGTACTTCGAGGACGGCACGGATATCTATTTCGCGCGGCGTCTGGTGATGGAGCGTCTGGCCAAGGCCCGCGAGCAGATCCCCGAAGGGCTCGGCGAACCACAGCTGGGGCCGATTACCAGCGGGCTCGGTCGCGTGATGATGTATACGCTCGAAAACACGCAGGCCGGCCAATACACACCGACCGAGTTGCGCACCGCGCAGGACTGGATCGTCAAGCCACAACTACGCACCGTGCCCGGCGTCACCGGGGTGCTCTCGATTGGCGGCTACGAAAAGCAGTATCAGATCACACTCGATCCGAATGCCTTGTCGGCTCGCAATATCACGGTCGCCGACGTGCGCCGCGCCATTGTCGAGAATAATCGCAACGTCGGCGGATCGTTCATCGATCGCGGGGGCGAGGAGTACATCATTCGCGGTTATGGCTGGGTGAGCCCGGGCGAAAAGGGTCTCGACGATCTACGTACGATTCAGGTCACCGAGAACAATGGCACCCCGGTGTATATCCGTGATATCGCCGACGTCGGGTTCGGCCCGGCCATTCGCCGCGGCACGATGATCGCCAACGGCGAGGAGGCGGTTGGTGGCTTCGTACTCAAGCTGTTCGGCAGCAACACCCAGGCATTGCTCGAAAAAGTCGAGGCCAAGATCGATACCATCAATCAAGCCTTGCCCGACGGCATGCAGGTCAAGCCGTTCTATTCTCAAGCCGGCCTGATCGAAAAAGCTTCGGCCACCGTCGAGGATGCGCTACTGGAAGGCTCGGTTCTGGTCCTGGTGCTGCTCTTTCTGTTCTTGGGCAACCTGCGATCCACATTGATCGTGATCGCCAGCCTGCCCTTGTCCGTGCTGATCGCATTCATTGCGATGGACTACGTCGGGTTGTCGGCGAACCTGATGAGCCTGGGTGGGCTAGCCATCGGTATCGGCATGATGGTCGACGGCTCGGTCGTTATGATCGAAAACATCTTCCGGCATATGGAAGAACGCGCCGAAGAAGACATATCGCACCTGCGTCTGGTCGGCGAAGCAGCGGCGGAAATCGCCCAACCCGTCACGTTCGCCATTGCGATCATCGTGCTGGTCTTCACCCCGCTTTTCACATTGCAGGGCACGGAAGGCAAGTTGTTTTCGCCGATGGCCTACACCATCTGTTTTGCGCTGGTCGGTGCGCTGGTGATGGCGCTGACGTTCGTACCCGTAATGGCCTCGCTCTTGTTCAAAAAAGGCAGCGCGCACGGCGAACCCCGCGTCGTTGGCTGGCTCAAGGCCGGATACCGGCCGGTACGCGATGCCGCGATTAAAGCGCCAATCGCCGTGCTTAGCCTGGCTATCGTGCTCTTCATGAGCAGTCTGGTGATCTTTCCGACGCTGGGGACGGAGTTCATACCGACCCTGCGCGAGGGCACGTTCATGGTGCGCTCGACCCTGCCGCCGGGGGCCAGCCTCAAGACCACTCAACAGTACGCCAAGCGTGTGCAGACCGTAATGCGCGAGTTTCCGGAAGTCGAAGGGGTCTACTCCCGGGTCGGGCGCGCCGAAGTCGGCGGTGATCCGGAACCGGTGAACGTCATCGCCTCCGTGGTCAATCTGAAACCGTTGGATGAATGGCGTGCCGGGCGCGACTACGAGCAGCTTCAGAACGCCATGGCCCAGCGCGTGGGTGATGCAATACCCGGGCTCGCGAATAATTTCTCTCAGCCCATTCAATTGCGGACCGATGAGCTGCTATCCGGTGTACTGGCTGAGGTTGTGGTCAGTATCTATGGCGATGACCTGGACAAGCTTGCTGAGACCGGCCAGAAGATTGCGGCCATAGCACGTGACGTACCGGGTGCTGTCGATGTCCGGGTGCAGCAGCAAGGTGGCAAGCCCCAGATTGTGGTTCGGCCTGATCGCCAGGCCCTGGCACGCTACGGCATTGCGCTGGATGAAGTCCTGGGCGTGGTCGAAACCGGTATCGGCGGGGCAAGCGTTGGCCAGGTATTCGAAAACATCCGGCGCTTCGATATTTTCTTGCGCTTCGATGAAGCCACCCGAAACCGGATCGATGCGATCCGGAACCTGACATTCCGCACCTCCGAAGGCGCGATGATCCCGCTGTCCCGAGTCGCGGATGTCGAAGTCTACCGTGGACCCAAGAAGATCTCGCGGGCCAAGGCCAGTCGGCGTCTGTTCGTCCAGCTTAACGTGCGTGGCCGCGACATGGGCGGCGTGGTGCGTGATATCCAACAACGTGTGGCAAGCGATGTTGCGCTCCCGCCGGGTTATTTCGTCGAGTACGGCGGTCAGTTCGAAAATCAGCGGCGGGCGATGGCTCGGTTATATGTGGTGGTGCCGATCACCATGGCACTGATTTTCCTGCTGTTGTTCGTGGCCTTTTCAAGTTTGCGCTACGCCGCACTGATTTATCTCAACGTCCCGTTTGCCATCACCGGCGGCATATTCGCGCTCTGGATCTCGGGGCTGTATCTCTCGGTGGCCGGTGCGGTGGGATTCATCGCGGTATTCGGCGTCGCGGTACTCAACGGCGTGGTGCTGGTCTCGTATATCAACCAGTTACGTGAGCAAGGCATGTCGGTTGAAGACGCCGTGCGTGTGGGAGCCGAGCACCGCCTGCGGCCTGTGTTGATGACGGCAAGCGTTGCCATTCTCGGGCTCGTTCCCTTGCTGTTGACCGACGGTATCGGTGCGAACGTGCAGCGGCCATTGGCGGCCGTCGTGGTTGGTGGCCTGATTACATCAACCCTGTTGACGTTGCTGGTGTTGCCGGCGATCTATCGCTGGTTCGCCGAGCCACGCCGCGGTGAGGTGGTCTAGCGCATGGGGCGTCATGCTTGGGTAAGGCGCCCCGCCCTCGCCCAGACAGTGACGGCGCCGTTTGTATCGGCGCCGTCACTATTCATTGGCGGGGATCGGCAAGGCTGGCCCGCCCACGTTAATTATATTCAGGGACATCGCAGTGAAAGAAACAAACACCAGTATTCGGGCCGACGATAGGCCGTTCATCGCTGGCGACTCTCCCGGTAGCAGGAAACTATCCGGCGAAGTGCCTCGCGCAATGCACCCAACTGTTGAAGAACAACGAAACAAATCCGAATGGAACAACTACAATCTATTGGCGACACCGGCGCGATTGGGGTCTGTCGTCAGTAACGGGCCCATACGCGACGAATTCGTGCGACACCCGCTCAACGGCATTCGCATTGCAAGCGATTGCCTCGACCAGACGCGACCCTGCGAGGTAGCAACCCCATGACAGCACATCAACACAGCCATGGCCATAACCATGGGAGCGGCAGCAGCACTCGGATACTGATTTTCTCGCTTGTCTTTACCACCGCTTTTGCCGGCGTCGAAGTGGTGGGCGGGCTCTGGGCCAATTCGCTGGCCTTGATTGCCGATGCCGGACATATGATCACGGACTCACTGTCACTGGGCATCGGCGCATTCGCCGCATGGTTGAGCCAGCGTCGTGCATCCAAACGCCATACCTACGGCTTTGCGCGTGCGGAAACGATCGGCGCGCTGGTCAACACGCTTTTCATGTTGGGGGTCGTCGCATGGATCGTGATCGCCGCCCTCGACAGGCTAACCGCGCCCGTCGAGGTGGGCGGCGTACTCGTCATGGTTGTCGCCTTTATCGGTCTGCTCGTGAACGTCGTTGTTGCTTGGATGCTGATGCGCGGCGAGAAAAACATGAACGTCCGCGCCGCCTTGTTACACGTCATGGGCGATCTCGCGGGCTCTGTCGCCGCGCTTGCATCCGGGGTCGTGATTTACTTGACCGGTTGGGTGCTGATAGATCCGTTGTTATCCCTATTCATCAGCGTGTTGATCGGCTTTGCGAGCATCACTGTGTTGCGGGATGTATTGCATGTTCTGATGGAAGGCACACCCAAGTCGGTTGACCCCACCGAAGTCACGCGAACCCTGCGTCTTATCGATGGTGTACGCGACGTACACCACCTGCACATCTGGTCGTTATCGTCGAGTCGTCATGCGTTGTCCGCTGAAATCGAGGTCGAGGCACTCGAGGCATGGGACGTCATCCTACCTCGATTGCAGCAGGTTCTAGGTGATCGTTTCGACTTGCATCACTCTACCCTTCAGCCGCAAACGCAGTGCTCGACAGTTCGCGCCGAGTCGGCTGGGAACTGCCACTCATCCGACTCATAAGCGCGGGACATACAACGAGCCAGCAAGCGACCTGGGATATAGCATTTTAAATATTCGGGCCTGTCGAGCGTGGGCTTGGCCCGACGAAATGCTCGATGCGCAGGGCACATGACGGTCCAGCTTCAGAAAGGCTTGCTACGACTTGCGCTTGCGACGATCTACCCCAAGGTGAAGCAAAATGTTTACACGTCGTCCTGGCCGGGTTGATGGCCGAGGCAGTCGCTAAAGTACTACACATTCTGCGTCTTGTTTTGGTTCACAACCACGGAGTCAGGCTGTGCCGCCGGAACCTGTTTCCGGCCGATCGGCGCGCATCAACTGCTCGCGGATGCTGCCCAGCTCCTTGAGCGTGGTGATGACTTCGGCCAGGCGCTCTTCGGACCATTTCGTCACGAACTCGGGCACTACGCCGTCGCCCTGTTTCATGTGGCTCTCCACGGCCAGCGCGTCGGTCAGGTTGGCTTCGAAGCGCACGATATCGGGCAGCACCTTGGCCAGCTCGGCTCTCGGCACGGCCGCGCCGCCGATATCCACGTGGTCCGCCGGAGTATTAGATGCGTCGATCGAGCTCATGGGTCGCTCTCTTGCTAATGTCTTGTCGAATTCGGCGTTTAGCGCCCGGCCGGTTTGACGCGCCGTTTAGCGGTGGCTGTAGCGGTCTTTTTCTTCTTGGCGGCCTTGGCCGACTTGGCGTGTCGCGGCTTCTTGCCTCGCGCATCCAGGCCAGTCATTTTCTTGCGCGGCCGCGTCGCCGGGCGCTCGGACAGCGGCTCATCAGACACTGACAACCCGAGCCGATTCTGGCCGATGGCCACGGTTTTCAGGTGGGCCAACGTCTCTTCTGGCAGATCACCGGGCAATTCGAGCAGTGTATAGGCATCGCGAATATCGATCCGCCCGATCTGTGCGTTATCCAGCCCGGATTCGTTGATGATCGCACCGACGATATGCCCGGGCGCCACCGCCTGCTTGCGGCCAATTTCAATGCGATAGGCGCGCATGGGCCCGCTGGTGGCTGGCTTGGGCTTGGCCTTGTCGGGCGCCGGCGTCGCCGGGCTGCCGGAGGCGCCCAGATACAGGCGACGATCGCCCTGGGCCAGACGCGCTAGTGCCGCGGCCAGCGCTATGGGCGCAACCGCCTCGCGCTCACACAGATCAGCGACGAGCGCGCGCTCGCCGGATAGATCATCCGAGGCCAGCGTTTCGGCCAGCCGGCTATTGAAGCGTTCGACGTGGCGCGCGTTGATCTCGGCCGGCGTGGGCAGGTCCATCGGCTCTATGGACTGACGGGTGGCACGCTCGATGGCCTTGAACCGGCCCTTGTCCTTGGCCGTGGCAAACAGGATCGCATCGCCGGCGCGCCCGGCCCGTCCGGTACGCCCAATACGATGGATATAAGACTCGGGATCGGCCGGCATGTCGAAGTTGATGACATGGCTGATGCGCTCGACGTCCAGCCCGCGGGCTGCGACATCCGTGGCCACGATGACATCAATCTGGCCGCTTTTGACCTGGGCAACCACGCGCTCACGCTGGGCCTGGGCCACGTCGCCGTTAAGGGCGGCACAGGCAATGCCACGGGCCGCGACTTCTTCGGCAATGGTCTCGGTGGTCTTTTTGGTCCGCGCAAAGACGATCATGGCGTCATACGGCTCGGCCTCGAGCAGCCGGGCCAGTGCCTCGGACTTGCTCACGCCGCGGCCCACGATCCAGTAGCGCTGACGGATGTTGTCGGCGGTGCCGGTGGCCGCCGCCACCGTGATATGCACCGGCTCTTGCATATGCTGGGCCGCGATCTTGCGAATCGCCCCGGGCATGGTGGCCGAGAATAACGCCACCTGGCGTTCGGCCGGGGCTTGGTCGAAGATCCAGGCCACGTCGTCGATAAAGCCCATGCGCAGCATTTCATCGGCTTCGTCCAGCACCAGCCATTCAAGAGCCGACAGATCCAGCGAGCCGCGCTTTAGGTGGTCGATGACGCGCCCGGGGGTGGCCACCACGACATCCACGCCGCGTTTCAGGGCGGTCAGCTGCGGCCCGTACGGCGCGCCGCCGTAAATAGCGACGCTGGAAAACCCGGTAATCGAGGCGCCATAGGTGTCGAACGCAGCGGCCACCTGCATGGCCAGCTCCCGCGTGGGGGCCAGGACCAGCACGCGCGGTTTGCCCGCCCCGGCCCCGGCTTCGGCCAGCCGGCTGAGGATGGGCAAGGCAAACGCAGCCGTCTTGCCGGTACCGGTCTGGGCCTGACCCAGCACATCGCGACCGGCCAGCATGGGCCCGATCGTCTGTGCCTGGATGGCCGAGGGCGTTTCATAGCCCGCGCGGGCCACCGCAGCGCGCACGGCCGGCGCCAGGCCCATGGCATCAAAGGATGCGGGCGATGAGTCGTTATCGGAGATAGACATGCAATCCTGCGCGTGGCGTGGAGCCGCTCCGGCCAAGACGATGGCCAGGCGATAATCGAGGCTCGGACGAGCATAGGGCCTGTTGAAGTTTCATACGAGCGCCTTCGTCGAGAGTCCGCAGTGTGTTCTGCAAGGCGCGAGTCGCCGTATCGTGGCGTGCCACGATCAAGACTCGCAACGCCGCAGGGCGCCCCTAGTAAATGTTCTATGGGCGGCCCAACCCTTCGGGAC
>MDSW01139394.1_pt1 | contig 16496 bp, 15 predicted proteins | sample 811171 | NCBI WGS metagenome assembly MDSW01 (sample SAMN05326641, study PRJNA326480) | marine metagenome | isolation source: seawater | place: Atlantic Ocean: North West | collected 2012
TATTATCAATAGGCGTTGCTTTTCTGTGAAGTGTTTCCTTATAACTTTAACATCATTCAAGGAACGAACATAAAAAATCCTTTCGTTCTCCATATTAGGATTGTGGGGAAACTTGACTGGTTTAGCACCCGTAGCAAGAAAAAGTTTCTCGTAATTTATTTCTGTTTTATCATCAAGTAAAACCTTACACCTTGTTCGATCTATGGATACTGCTTTAACCGCTTTTCGAACAGATATATTGTTATCAATATAAAACCGTTCTTGTCTAAAAAGTAGGCGCTCCTCTTCAAAGTCTCCAATCAAGAAACGTTTAGAAAGTGGAGGTCTTTGATAGGGAAGAGAGTCTTCCTCACATACAAGCTCAATTTCGCCAGAGAAACCTGATTGCCTTAACATGGAGACGATCGAGTAACCAGCTTGCCCACCACCCACAACGACCATTCCTCCCATTTTCCCCCCTTTTATATAATTTTTCAAGGTAATACCCACTTGCATATTATTAAATACGAAGATTTAATCAAACAACAATATTTATGTTTTTTTGTGAGGGTAGAATAATATGACAATTTGTATAGGAGACAGTCTTCCAGATGTAAGTTTTCCAGTTTTCAAAGAAGAGTCCATAAAGCAAACACTTCTCTCCGATCTCACGCTAAACAAAAAAACTCTTATCATAGGGATGCCGGGAGCCTTTACGAAAACTTGTAGTAAAGAACACTTACCCAATATAGTTAAAAATTCAAAAAATCTTTTTGCTCGTGGGATCGACGAAATTCTGTGTGTAGTAGTTAATGATATATACGTGGCGACAGTGTGGGCAGAACATTCAGGCGCCGCAAGTGCCGGTATAAAGGTATTAGCTGACGTTGAAGCAAAATTTGCGCAATCAATTGGTATGCAATTTACGGCGCCAGCTATTGGTTTTTTTAACAGGATACAAAGGGTGGCTATATTAAGTGAAAACAATATTGTAACCAATATTGTAACCGAGAAAAATCGTGGCACCTGCGAGCTTACTTCGGCAGATGCTTTACTGCCAATGCTCTAATCGTTACCCTCTAATGTGTTAAAGCGTCAAGTTGTTGCGCCAAGTCAATATCTAACTGACTTAAGCCCTTTACATCGTGTGTAGTTAAAGTGACTTCGACCGTCTTATAAACATTACTCCACTCCGGATGATGTCCAATTTTTTCTGCAACTAGGGCAGCTTTACTCATCCAACCAAATGCTTCTATAAAATCCTTAAATACAAACTTCTTTACTATTGCATCACGCCCTTTTACTAACTCCCAACCGTTTGCGGACAACCGCCTGATATACTCATCACGGTCTTCATCACTTAAATTTTTCATCATAATTACTTCCACGTATTTTAGCCGGCTAATGTACCGTATTAAGTTTCATTTTCACTCTTGAAAGGACCTTGCTCCTTAAACTGATTATACTGCTCAACTATCAATGTGGCTTCCTCTTCAATATATCTGCCAACGGCATCTGAGAAATGCTCATTTAAAAACCAATGCATAGAATTAGTTATCTTAGGCAGATAACCTCTTGCTAACTTATGATCTCCTTGAGCTCCGGCCTCAACTTTTTCTAACCCTTTCCTTATCGCGTAATCTATGGCTTGATAGTAACACAACTCATAATGAAGACAAGAATGGTTCTCTGAGCAACCCCAATATCGGCCAAATAGCGCTGACCGGCCTAAAAAGTTTAAGGCTCCGGCAATTGGAACACCTTTTTTTTCAGCTATTATTAAAAGCAAATCATCTCTAAAATCTTCATGTAAATGATTGAAGAAAGACCGGTTAAGGTAGGGAGTCCCCCACTTTCTAGCACCTGTATCTTGATAAAAGTCCCAGAAATAATCCCAGTGACCTAGTTTAATTTCATCACCATTAAGCGCAACAATTTTTCCACCGAAATCCAGAGCAGTTTTTCTTTCCTTTTTTATCGCCTTCCTCTTTCGATGATTAAGAGCACTCAAAAAGTCGTCAAAGTCTTTATAACCCTTGTTAATCCATTGGTATTGAAGGCTAAGCCTTCGCAAAAGATTCAGTCTATCAGATCTAGACACCTCTTCATCCGTACAAAAAGTGATGTGAAGTGACGATAGGTGATTTCCTTTCGCGATCTCAATAGCGGCCTCAACAAGTCCATGTGAAAAGTCCAGCTCTAATCCTCTTTTTTGCAAAAAGCGACGTCCTGTGACTGGAGTGAAAGGGACAGCGCTCTGGAGCTTTGGGTAATAATTACCTCCTGATGAGTTGTAAGCGTAAGACCAATTATGATCAAAAATGTACTCTCCTTGAGAATGGGTTTTTATATAAAAGGGCATCACAGCTACAACCTCGCTGTCTTTTTTCGCTACAATATGGTTTGGAATCCAACCAGTATTCGGACCTACAGAACCACTCTGCTCCAAAGCAGATAGAAATTTGTAAGACGTAAAGGGATCAACGGGACGATTGCCTTCAAATACCTCTGGACAGGCACAGGTATTCCAATCATGGGCACCTATTTCAGAAACACTTTTCACGGTTGAAAATTTTATGGTAGGCATTTCTTCATTTCATAAATAGTGATAGTCATAACCATATTAATAATGTAAATCATTCTCTCTATTATTCTATATTATTAAGTTTTTCCCAGTTGGATAAAAACCTTCAAAAGTAATATTATCTACAATATCAAAAGCTCTGTTCGCTTCATGCGCATTTCTTACGGTCCAACAAAAACGGGTCAAGCCTTCACTTAGTTTTATCATCAGACCATTTTTTAAATCTGTGAATTCGTGAGATATAAAGCTTAGTTCTAAGTTTTTTACAGCGGTAAATTTGCGTAAACCTTCAAGGCGCTTTTCATCAACTTCTGGCCAATTATCAGATAAGAAACTTTCTGTGATCAAGCCCCTTGGCAAATTTGGCAAATATTCAGCTATTTTCTCTACAGAGCATGGATTAAACGACATTAGTGCCACAGGCCCCTCATAGCTTTTCAAGGCTTTCGCAACTTCCTGTTCCAATCTTCCAACTTTGTGACCAAGCCTTCCATCCTGATCCTTAATTTCAATTAGAAGTGGGACCCGACCAGAAACCAAGTCGAGCACGCTTTCCAAGCATGGTATAGTATCTCCATTTGGAAGACGGATGCTTTCTAAATCTTTGGCCGACATACCTTTTATAAGTTCAGACCTTCCAACTAACCGACGAAGACTGTAATCATGGAACACTACAGGAATATTATCCTCAGATAATTGAATATCAACCTCTATCCCATAACCTTTGTTGATTGCTTCTTGGATGGCTGACAAGGAGTTTTCTGTCTTCCCTGAGCCAAAAGACTCATTACAGTCATGAAGCCCTCTATGCGCGATAGGGGCCCTAAAAAACTCCTCACTGAGATCTATTTTTTTCACAATTATTTAATCAATAAGTTCAAAAATACCATCAACTTCGACAGCGACCCCTAAGGGTAATGATGACGAACCCACAGCGGCTCTAGCATGACGACCTTTTACACCAAGGATATCAACTAGAAGGTCCGACGCTCCGTTGATAACTTTTGGATGATCCGTGAAATCAGGGGTAGCGTTAACAAACCCACCTAGGCGAACTGTAGACTTCAACTGGGCCCAATCGTTGGAACACGCATCTTTTAGCTGAGCTAATAAAGCTATTCCACACCACCTTGCAGCCAAATAGCCATCTTCCACTCCCATGTTAAGACCCAATTTGCCTAGAATAGGACCATCTAAATTTTGAGAAACTTGTCCTGAGATGAATACGAGATTACCAGTTTTTGTATATGGTATATAATTTGCTGCTGGCGACGCGGCAACTGGCAGCTCAATGCCTGCAGCTTTAAGTTTTTCTTCTATATTCATTATATTTTCTCCTATGTATCATTATTTTTTTCTTCATTTATTTTAGCGCATTCTTAAGACTTAACACAGCATAAAGATATAAAATATTTGATGTGAAATTCTTTTTGTGTATTCATTCTCTCGTACTAAGGAATTTAAATCGTAGCTTCGTTATCAAATTTATAGAAAGAGTTTTATGTTTAAGTTAAAAAGATCAGTTTTTGAAAAAATCCTTAAATTATTACCCACATTATTTTTTCTCAGCTTTTTTTGCTCACTCCATGCGAATGAAATCGGGCAGGCCGAAAGGTTAATCGAGGATTTGGGGAATAAAATTATTGGGATCGTTGAGAGTAATTCTTCGATTGATCAAAAACAGATAGACCTGGAGAGTTTGTTTAAAGAAAATGCTAATATAAGAGTTATATCAAGAGCAGCGTTGGGTTCAAAGTGGCGTACCATAACAGATGAAACTAAGGAAGAGTTTTCAAAAGCTTTTACGCATTACTTGATAAGAAAGTATGGCCGTCAGTTTGAAGAATTCCAAGGGGCTAAGATGTTTGTGGAGCGCAGCACGGATGCAGGAAAAAGGGGAATCCTGGTTAGCACACGGTTTATAATGCCAGGAAGTACACCAATATCAGTTAAATGGCAGTTGTGGAGTAAAACCAGCAGTTTGAAACTTATAGATATAATTATTGAGGATATCTCTATGCTTACAATGGAAAGGGAAGAGATCAAGAATAGACTTGCTTCACATGGAGGCCAAATGAATAGTCTGATCGAAGAATTGTACCACCTATAAAAGTTGATTATGCTCTTTATTCATTTTTTTCCTGAAAGAAATTGAGAAGTCTATTTAGAAAGCTATTGGTCTGTTTTGGGTTTCCCGTGAACGGTTGGAATGATGTGCCATTATTAGAAAAAAATTTGGCATATTTGTCTTCAGAAATTTTTGGTAAGGGGATAGGGTCGACATGATGAATTTCTTTCATAATAGTGGCCCATATCTGGGCAGGGAGCGTTCCACCTGTTACTCCTTTCAATGCTGAATTATCATCATACCCGATCCAGACCCCAGCAACGTATCTCGACGTAAACCCGACGAACCATGCATCTCGAGAATTTTGACTCGTGCCAGTTTTCCCAGCTATTTCCCAATCATCTATCTTTGCTCTTCTACCCGTTCCTCTATTTACGGCCTCTCTGAGCATGTTTATCAATGCTTTGGTCGCATATTCATTCATAACTCTATCACCTTCATGCGCGGTCACTGTAATCAGGGGCTTACCAGAATTTTTGAGAGTGAGATCAGTCCAACCACGAGGAAATACAGAATAACCCAGGTTCAAAAACCCTGCATAGGCGCTAGTTAAATCCAGCAAAGATACCTCAGATGAACCGAGCGCTAATGACAAATTTGGTGTTAAAATGCTTTTTACTCCCAAATCAGTCGCCAATTTTATAACATTATTTATTCCAAGCTTCGCAGCCAGGTTTACAGGTACAGTATTGACAGACTCTGACAGAGCGGTGGTCAAATCAATAGCCCCCAAATAAATTCCATTATAATTTTTGGGCCAATATTTATAACGCCTCATGTCCTCAGGCGGTTCACTAGAGTCGCTAAACACATTGTCGGGGGAATAGTTTTGGTTAAGGGCAGTCGCATAAACAAATGGCTTAAAGGCTGATCCTGGTTGGCGGAGGGCCTGAAAGGCTCTATTAAATGTACCCTGAAGGCGATTTGTTTTTCGACTTCCAAGCATCGCTAAAACCTCTCCGTTGGGTTTCATAACAACGACAGCAACCTCTGCTTTTGAGCTTTTTGATACCGATTTGCTAAAAATAGTTTTTACAGTGGTTTCAACAACATTCTGCACAAAAGGATCAAAGGTTGTTTTGATCAAAATGTCCTCGGTAGTATTACGAGTTAAGTGCCTCGGTGCATTAAACATTACCCAATCCGCAAAATGGGCCCCAAGGGTCCCCATTGCATTGGATGTTAAATTAGCAGGTTTTTTCTTTGTAGCATCAGCTTGTTCTAAGCTTATAAAACCTTGATCCGCCATTAAATCAAGAACAATGGAAGCTCTTTTTTTGGCCAAACCTAGGTGTCTATGGGGCGCGTATCGTGTTGGCGCTGTTAACAAGCCCGCTAACATCGCACTCTCTGCCAAGTTAACATCTGTGGCAGGCTTATCGAAGTAGCGTTGAGCAGCAGCTTCAAAGCCTACCGCATTTGCGCCCAAATAAACCCTATTCATGTATAAGGATAATATTTCCGCCTTGCTAAATTTTAACTCTAGGGCTATCGAAAACGGTAGCTCTAGAATCTTTCTTGCTATTGAGTGGCGTCGGCATTCCGCTTCTATTTTGTTTCTCTGCATCATGCACAATAATTTTGCAACCTGTTGTGTAATTGTCGACCCACCATGCCCTTGAAAGGGACCGCGGCCCTCCCGAAGATTTATCCGAATCGCCCCTAGTATACCCCTTATAGATATGCCAAAATGTTTGAAAAACCTTCTATCCTCAACAGCAATGATAGCGTTTACAAGACTTCTGCTGGCTAATTCCGATCTGAGCGAATTGTCAAATTGGATCCCTCGCCAAGCAAATTTCTCACCGTTTTTGTCTAAAAATGTAACTGATCCTTGTTCTCTGCCATCAAGAAGTTGCTCGAATTTAGGAATGATAGTATAAAAATATATGATAGCAGTAATAAACACAGCAGTTATAGACAAAAAACCATACAGCAAAGCCCAAAAGAATGATTTCTTTAAGACATTATTTAATGCAGAAGTTACCCTAAGAAAGTGACTTGCTTTTGCACGCTGGTTTCGTTTCTTTCGCAATTTTAAAACTTTCCAAGAACTACAAAATATTAAATAGCCTATTTTTTAGCCAAAAAAAATAGTCTGTTTATTTTTTGTGCATATTTATCATATTTCATTATGAAAACCACTTCAAGCTATTTCACTTCGACAAGAAGCAATTTTAACTATGACTTCTAGATTAATTTAATTAAAAAATTTGGAGTTATCATGAAATTAATTACCGCTGTAATACAACCATTCAAACTCGAAGAAACGAGGCAAGCCCTGACTGGGGTTGGTGTGCAAGGATTGATGGTATCTGAAATTAAGGGATACGGTCGCCAGGCAGGGCATTCAGAAATTTACCGTGGTGCCGAGTACACCGTGAACTTTGTGCCAAAAGTAAAACTTGAAATGGCGGTACCAGACGAAGATCTAGAAAGAGTGGTCGAAGCTCTGTCTACAAGCGCAAAAACTGGAAAAATTGGCGATGGAAAAATATTTGTTTCCTCTTTGGAGGACACGCTACGAATTCGCACTGGTGAAACTGGTAACGACGCTCTCTAATCCAAAAAAAACATAGAAACGGAGGCATTTATGTCAATCTTTAAATTAACTATTACTCTATTTGGTGTTTTAGCCCTAACTTCGGTGCCCGCAGCGGCGCAAGAAGTGCCAGAACATGGCATATTTATACTTAACTCCCTCTTATTTTTAATAGGTGGATTTCTAGTGATGTTTATGGCCTGCGGATTTTGCATGCTCGAAGCTGGTCTAGTAAGAAAGAAAAATACGACAATGCAATTGACTAAAAATATCTCACTTTTCTCGATTGCAGCCGTGGGATACTATATAATTGGATACAATCTAATGTATCCGTTGGGGAATTGGTCTATCGAAGGCATTCTTTCGGGGTACCTAATACCACTGGTCGATACCGCGACCCTTGAAGTGGTAGGTGTCACTGCTGAAGCAACAGATGATCTTGCTTATGCTTCGACGGGATCAGATTATTTCTTTCAACTAATGTTTTGCGCTGCCACAGCATCTATTGTATCTGGCGCGGTGGCCGAACGAATAAAATTGTGGCCGTTTTTGCTATTTACACTGATTTTAACTGCCATTCTCTACCCGTTGAGCGCAAGTTGGACTTGGGGCGGCGGTTTCCTTAGTGAAGCAGGGTTTTCAGATTTTGCAGGCTCCACAATAGTGCACTCCTGTGGAGGCTGGGCAGCACTAGCTGGCGTTTTAGTTTTAGGCCCAAGAATTGGTAAGTACGTCGATGGCAAGGTTGTACCAATGCCTGGAGCAAATTTGCCATTGGCTACACTGGGCACGTTTATTCTTTGGCTCGGATGGTTTGGATTCAATGGTGGATCGCAACTTGCGATGGGTACCGTGGGCGATGTGGCCGACGTGTCGCGCATTTTTGCCAATACTAATGCCGCTGCTGCTGGTGGAGTTCTAGCGGCCATAATAGCTTCGCAACTCTATTTTGGAAAAGTTGATTTGACCATGGCGCTAAACGGAGCTTTGGCAGGCCTGGTTTCTATAACTGCGGAACCTTTAGCTCCCTCTCTAGGGGCTGCAACCATTATTGGTGGAATTGGTGGATTGATCGTGGTTTTTACTGTTCCATTGTTAGACAGGATGAAGATAGACGATGTTGTGGGCGCTATACCTGTTCACCTGATAGCGGGCATTTGGGGAACTATTGCGGTAGTTTTCACTAATTCTGATGCTAGCTTAGGAAGTCAAATCTACGGAATCCTGGTGATTGGAGTTTTCACGTTTGTATCATCCGGTGTGATTTTCTTGGCAGTATCCAAGGTTATTGGTTTAAGATGTAGTGAGGAAGAAGAAGTGAAGGGATTAGATACCTCTGAGTTAGGTATGGAAGCATATCCCGAGTTCGCTAATTAGTATTCAACTAATATTACTCCCTAAGACAAAAGTGCTGCGCTATTTATGCCCACACTTTTGTCTTTTTTTTTGAAATTACTATTTTACTTATTTATTTTTAAATATTTTTAACTATAGTGGGGTTCGTAATTATACATCGCGCGGAAAATAGTTTAAGTCCGGCTAACGGGCACAGGGACTGTTTTAGGAATTAAAATAATAAATATAGGGAAACAAATGACACAAAAACCAATGACAAAAACTCAGTTAGTTGCCGCATTAGCGGAAGCAACAGGTTCCGACAAAGCATCAACTAATAGAACATTAGAAGCATTGTGCTCCATAGTCACAAATGAAGTGGCAGGCGGAGGTGCAGTTACATTACCTGGACTTGGAAAATTTTCCTGCCGTGCTAGACCGGAAAGAATGGTCAGAAACCCCGCAACTGGTCAGCAAATGAAAAAAGCTGCGGATAGGGTGGCGAAAGTAACAATAGCGAAAGCCCTTAAAGACGTAATTAATTCTTAATTTTTTTCTAAATAAGAAAATTTAAGGCTACCTTTAGGGTAGCCTTTTTTTATAAAACTTATGCGTATTAAAGAAATCTTTCTTGGTCTCACTTTTGCCCTAATCTGGTCTAGTGCATTTACCTCGGCCAGGATTGCGATGTATGATGCCCCCCCATTTTTATTTCTATCTTTTCGATTTCTGATATCGGGCATTATAGCCCTAATTATTGCAAGGTTTTTTGGCGAAAATCAAAGACTCAGTCGAGACGATTGGATGACTATACTTGTATTTGGAATATGCCAAAACACCGTCTACTTAGGCTTAAATTTTGTTTCAATGCAGTGGATCGAAGCAAGCCAAGCCGCTATCATCGCTAGCTCTCTACCACTAGTAGTGGCAGCATTTTCATGGGTTTTTCTCAAAGAACGTATAAATAAATCAGGTTTCTTAGGCTTATGGTTAGGACTGTTCGGAATGGTTCTCGTCATGTCAAAAAGAACTACAGATGACTTCGACATTATTGGCACATGTTTTTGTATTGTAGGTGTCATCGCTTTAGCGATCGCTACCATAGTAGTTCGTAAATCTTCGAAGGATAACATACTTACCATTATAGGATTACAAATGTTAGTAGGGAGTTTTACACTTTTTCCCCTAAGCGTGACGCTAGAGACCTGGCACATAAACTTCACTTATAGTCTTTTTTGGGCCTTCGCTTATACTACCTTGTTCCCAGGATTAATCGCCACTCTGATCTGGTTTAAACTTCTACATTTAGTTGGTCCCATAAAAGCTGCATCTTTTCACTTTTTAAATCCATTCTTTGGTGTTGTCATCGCACACCTTTTATTGAGTGAAAACCTTACTCAAAAACAGTTCTTGGGAGTGATTATAATTATGATTGCAATAATAACCTTGCAAAGAAGTACCATTTATTTAAGAGAAAAATCCTAGTAATCGAGGTTGGTTACATTCAGAGCGTTTTTTTGAATGAAGTCGCGCCTGGGTTCAACGATATCACCCATTAATTTATCAAACGTTTCATCGGCCTCTTTATAGCTGTCTATCTGAACCTTTAATAATGATCTAGAATTGGGGTCCAGAGTTGTCTCCCATAATTGATCGGGGTTCATTTCTCCCAGGCCTTTATACCGCTGTAAAACTAACCCTCTTTCCCCATCCTGCATTACGGCTTTTAAAAGCTCCGTTGGCGATGTTACATTCACTTCTCTATTTCTAGTCTTGAGCGAAGCAATATCGGAAAATATATCAATTTGTTGTGACATAAATTTATTTAATTGCAGTGCCTCCTTGGATTGAAAAACGGGAGACTCTAAAATTTTGATCTCCTCGACGCCACGAATCGTTCTCTTCAATTCTATATCTTTTTCTTTAGTCAACTTGCCTTTCCATCCCCGCTCAAATTCTTCCGAGCAAAAATCTAAGCGTTGTGCTAAAAGATCTACCAACTCCAATGGATCTGATTGAAATGCTTCAGGATTAAAAATTCCTACAATTGCTGCTTGCTCTAATATTTCTTTAGGGTATCGAGATGGGAACGATTCCAATGACTGGCTTATTTTTTTTGCACAATCAACTATTTGAGCCAAATCAGCTCCTGTCATAGAAACTCCATTCGCCAATGTCAAATTGGCGTTTTCAAGGCCAACCTGGGCTAGATAATCACTCAAAGCAGTTTCATCTTTTAAATATACTTCTGACTTCCCACGGGAAACTTTAAAGAGTGGTGGCTGAGCTATGTACAAAAAGCCACCCTCAACTATTTTTCTCATCTTCCTAAAAAAGAACGTTAACAATAATGTTCTTATGTGAGCTCCATCCACGTCAGCGTCTGTCATTATAATAATTTTGTGATATCGAAGCTTTTCAAGATCAAATTCCTCATTACCTATTCCAGTACCAAGTGCCGTTATAAGCGTTCCTATTTCTTGGCTTGACAGCATGCGATCATCTCGTGCTCTCTCGACGTTCAAGATTTTCCCTCTCAAAGGTAATACAGCCTGATTGGACCTCGATCTTCCTTGTTTTGCACTTCCCCCAGCACTGTCTCCTTCAACCAAAAATAACTCCGTCTTACTCGGGTCTTTTTCCTGGCAGTCTGCTAATTTTCCTGGTAAGTTCGCAATATCCATTGCTGATTTTCGTCGTGTTAATTCTCGCGCTTTTCTGGCTGCCTCCCGCGCCAAGGCAGCTTCAACAACCTTGGAAATAATAGTTTTAGACTCCGCCGGATGTTCCTCAAACCATTCGGAAAGCTTTTCATTAACCAAACTTTCTATAACAGGACGTACTTCAGACGATACTAGTTTGTCCTTAGTTTGCGACGAAAACTTTGGGTCAGGGGCCTTCACTGACAATACACACGTCAACCCTTCACGTGCATCGTCCCCCGAAAAACTTACTTTTTCTTTTTTTGCTAACCCACTAGATACAAAATACATGTTTATCGATCGGGTAAGAGCTCCTCGAAAACCTGCCAAATGGGTTCCCCCATCCTTTTGGGGAATATTATTTGTAAATGGAAGTACGTTTTCGTGATAGCCATCATTCCACCATAACGCCATTTCCAAACTTATTCCCTCTTTTTCACCAGAAATAAATATAGGGTCTTCAATTAAGGAGGACTTCGAGTTATCAAGATATTTTACGAATTCACACACACCTCCCTCATAGTGGAGTTCACTGAGGACATTATTTTCACTTCTTTTATCCATTAACTCAATCCGAACACCCGAATTTAAAAATGCCAACTCACGCAGCCTGTTTTCCAACGTTCTGAATTTGAAATCCAGGTTTGAAAAAGTATCTGACGATGCCATAAACCGGACCTCCGTTCCGGTTTTTTTTAAAAGCTCTTTTTCGACCCTTAGAGAAACTACCGTTTCACCATTTTCAAATCTCGCAAAATGCTCACGACCATCGCGCCAGACCCTCAGTTCAAGCCATTCTGACAGAGCATTTACCACTGAAACTCCAACTCCATGCAAGCCCCCTGAAACCTTGTACGAGTTTTGATCAAACTTTCCACCTGCATGCAGCTGGGTCATTATCACCTCCGCAGCGGAAATACCCTCTTCAGGGTGAATATCCGTTGGAATTCCTCTTCCATTATCTGAAACTGATACTGACCCATCCTCATTAAGTATTACAGAGACTGTATCACAATGACCGGCTAAAGCCTCATCAATACCATTATCCACCACTTCGTACACCATGTGATGTAGTCCAGACCCATCGTCTGTGTCTCCAATGTACATTCCCGGTCGTTTTCTAACAGCTTCTAGGCCTTTCAGCACCCTAATGGAGTCCGCACCATAGCCTTGTGCTGTCTCATGATTTTCACTGCTCATTTTTTTTCCTTTTTTTCTTCAACATTATATAGTTAAAATCTTTATATGTCACGCATACAATAAATCGCTCAGTTTCAAGAGAATGTAGAAATATTAGATTCTAAGTTCAATTTCATAAACTGGGCTCTACCTTTCAGCTTGCTGAATAGGGTTTCATCAGTTCCCGTTAGGAAAGCCTGAATCCCTAGATTGCAAATCTCGTCGTAAAGCAGAGCTCTCCTTCCAGTGTCAAGATGAGCAGCGACTTCATCTAATAAAAGAATTGGGGAATATTTGAATTCGTCTACCTGCAATTTAGCAGTAGCTAGAATCAACGATATTAATAGCGCTTTCTGTTCTCCTGTTGAACAGTTACGAGCATTTGTTCCTTTCGAAATGTACTCTGCCGATAGATCGCTCAAATGTGGACCTTCTAGAGTCCGTCCAAACAAGAAGTCCTTTTTTCGGTTTTTGTTCAAAAAAGATTCAAAATCCTTTGCGGTAGCAAAATTAAATCCACAAAGATCAAGTTTAGCTGAGGGAAAAGAGCTTCTAGATTTCTTTTGAGTATTCATCAGCTTAGCTATCACTTTTCGGCGCGAAATATCGATCGCAAACCCGGACACAGCCATCTGAGCCTCTAACGCATCATACCATTTTTCATCAAAATTCTTGTCTTTTATGAGCCTGTTTCTTTGTTTCATAGCTTTATAATAATTAATTGTGTGCTCAGTATGCTCAGGAAACAACGATATCACTATTCTATCCAACAGTTTGCGCCTGCCGGAAGATCCATCAAGCCAAACCCGGTCCATCAATGGAGTTATCCATAAAACTCTAACTAATTCTCCAAGACTGATTTGAGAGGACTGCTTTCCATCAATCATTATCTTTCGAGGGGATTTCCCATCAGACCAGGTTTCTAGCCTTCTTAAATTATCATCAAATACTAGGTCTGCCGAGACTTTCCAGCCAATTTTTTCTGGATTTCTACTAAGCTCAGCCACAGCGGCACCTCTAAAGCCTCTCCCTGGAGATAAAAGCGAAATGGCCTCAAGCACATTAGTCTTTCCGGCACCATTTGGTCCGTATAAAACAACAGGACCTTTACAAAACATCATATTTGAAATTTTGTGTGTTCTAAAGTGCGATATAAGTACTTTATCTAATCCAACTAGAGCCATATTCCCAGACTATCTCAGACAAATCTCAGACTCTCATTGGCATTACAACATAAAGTGCAGTAGCGTCACTTGCCTCCGTCATTAAAACAGGATCACTTGGCGTGTTAAAAAGAAAAACTGCATCGCCAGTATCAACTTGAGCTGAGATTTCTTGAAGGTATCTTGCATTAAAACCAATTTCGAGTTCTTCATCACCGTACGAAACTGGCAGTTCTTCTTCCGCCGCCCCACTCTCTGGTGAATTAACAGAAAGTACGAGCTTGTCATCGGCTAAATTCAGCTTCACAGCTCTAGCACGCTCTGATGATATCGTCGACACTCGGTCGACTGATTGAGCAAACTGCGCCGCATCCACTTTTAGTTTTTTATTATTATCCTTAGGAATGACCCGAGTGTAATCAGGAAACGTACCGTCAATCACCTTTGATGTGAGGGTCATTTTTACGGTTGAAAACCGTATCTTTGTTTCGGATACCGAAACTGCGATGCTCTCTTCATCACTTTCGAGCATCATACGCAATTCTCCAACTGTTTTGCGCGGCACAATAACCCCTGGCATCTCATTTAGATCAGCGGGTATTCCTGTATCTATTTGAGCTAGTCTATGACCATCGGTAGCAACGGCGCGTAGAAACTTCTCTCCACCAGCCGCATGAATGTGAAAAAAAACCCCGTTCAAATAATACCGTGTTTCCTCTGTAGACATCGCAAATTTGGATTTTTCAAAAAGTCTTTGTAGGTCCTTGGATAGAATCGAAAACTTGGATTCATATTCTGCAGTAGCCATCATAGGAAAATCTTCTCGGGGTAAAGTTGACAAAAAAAACCTTGACCGCCCTGCTTTGATCTCCAAGCGAGAACTGACATGATCCGAGCTTAACTGTATAGAAACCCCATCAGGAAGTTTTCTGACTATGTCATGGAGTGTGTGCGCACCGACCGTAGCAGAACCAGGTTGCTCTACGTTTGCTCTTACCCGCTCAACAATTTCGATGTCTAAATCTGTAGTGCGTAAATTTAACCCCGAATCATCCGCCTCTATAAGAACATTTGCTAGAATAGGAATCGTCGTACGTCGTTCCACTATTGACTGCGCCCTACTCATTGCCCTTAATAAGTCAACACGCTCTACAACAACTTTCATCTTTAATTTCCTATGTGTCGTGAATTTATACGAAATGCAAGTCCATCTGCGTAACACCTTACTAATTCAATTCAAAATCGTCAAATTAACTACTTTTGTTGGCTTTATGCTTCTAGCATACGTCTCAATATCTCCAACTCTTCAGCTATTTGATTATCAATCTGCCGCAACTCTTCTATTTTTTTTACTGCATGAATTACTGTGGTGTGATCCCGACCACCAAACCTTCGGCCAATTTCAGGTAAAGATTTTGATGTTAGCATTTTTGATAAAAACATAGCTACCTGTCTCGGGCGCGCAATTGCTCTTGCCCTCCTGGCCGATATTAAGTCTGTCATACGCAAGTTATAATGATCAGCAACCTTTCTTATAATCTCCTCTATTGTGACCTTTCTCTGCGATACCCTTAATATATCTGCCAGACATTCTTGCGCCATATCGATATCTATTTTTCTTCCTACCAATGATGAAAATGCAAAAAGTCTAATAAGTGCCCCCTCTAAAACTCGAACATTCGAAGAAATACGGTGTGCTAGAAATTCTAATATTCCATGATGAATTTCTATCCCTGAATGTATTTTTAATTGAGCCTCCGCTTTAGACTGCAGAATTCCTAAACGCAGTTCATAATCCGTAGGATGAAGGTCAACGACGAGACCCCAGGCCAACCTTGATTTAATTCTTTCCTCTAGACCATCTATTTCTCCTGGAGCACGATCTGCTGAAATAACTATCTGCTTTCCGTTGTCAATAAGAGCATTAAAGGTATGAAAAAACTCGTCTTGGGTGGACTCTTTCCCAGCAATAAATTGTACATCATCCACCATTAAAACATCAACAGAACGAAATAGTTCTTTGAAACCATGCATATCCTTGAAACGCAAAGCTTGCACGAATCTGTACATAAACTGTTCTGCGGAAAGATAAAGTACTCTAGACGAAATCTGAGTTTTCTTTATTTCCCATGCTATTGCATGCATCAAATGAGTCTTTCCAAGTCCAACACCCCCGTATAAAAATAAAGGATTGAAAGTCACTGCACTATTCTCAGCCACTCGCCTTGCAGCCGCATGGGCAAGCTCGTTCGGTTTACCAACGACAAAATTGGCAAAAGTAAATCGTGAGTCTAAAGAGGAACTTGGAAGTTCGATATCTACTTCTTTGCTATTATCTATATTTTCAACACCTATTTTCCTCACATTGTTTTTTCTATCCGGTTTAGACATTTTTGAGGTTACAAACTCAATCTTATCAACCATATAACCCTGCTGGCGGAAAACATCGCAAATTTTTTGTCCATAATTTCTTTGAACCCAATTCCCGATAAAGGTGGTCGCAACATTAAATCGTGCTATCCCTTCTTCAACGGAGACAAGCTCTAGAGGTGCAATCCAGTTTTTGTAGGCACTAGCGCCCACCTCTTTTTCCAATTGTTGTTGTACTTTTGTCCAGTCAGCTGAGATCATCTCACACCTCTAAAACCGTCAGGCATAGATGCTTTACTAACTGGAAGCCCTGCCGCTTTCCAACCATTTCTTTCTCCGAACCCAAACATTTTATGAGCATTGCCTTCAAAACCATCAGAAATATTCAGGCACATTATATTCACACCCGTTTTGGATAGTTCATTGCCAACATAACTGGCAGCTTCTAGGGACCTAATCCCTGACCGGCATATAAAATATAGACGTGATGTTAACTGGAAATTAATTCTTGCAA
>MDSW01175335.1_pt1 | contig 16496 bp, 11 predicted proteins | sample 811171 | NCBI WGS metagenome assembly MDSW01 (sample SAMN05326641, study PRJNA326480) | marine metagenome | isolation source: seawater | place: Atlantic Ocean: North West | collected 2012
CTCGAAGGCGCGCGGGCGGCGCGGCGGCGGGGGAGGCGGCGGAGGGGGCGGCGGCGGCGAGGGCGGCGACGGCGGCGGCGGCGCCGGCGGCGGGGGAGAGCACGTCCCGGGAGCGCAGAGCGAGGTGTCGTAGTTGTACTGCGCGCAGATGCAGCACGGACAGATCGGGTAGTACTCCGGGGGCGTACCGGCGCCCGGGAAGCCGTTCAGGCGGCAGCGTTGGCACCCCTTGTCCGTGCCTTCGCACCCCGCGCCGCCTCCGTTGCAGTCGTGCACGAACGCGAACTCGCCCACGTGCGCCTCCTTGTGCGAGCAGATGTCGAAGTCGCACCCGCCCGACGGAACGCCGTTGTCCGAGAAGAAGGGCTGGTGCCAGAGCTGGCCGGGGCCGTAGTAGTACCTGCGTCGGAGGGTTCGCGAGGGTGGGGGGTTCGCGCGGGGTGAGCGCGGGGGCGGGGCGCGCGACGACGAGGACGAGGACGAGGATTTTCGGATGTTCGTCGCGCGAGAAGAAGGGGCGGTTCGAACGCCTCGCGAACCCTTCGGATCTTCGGGGACGCGCGCCGACGCGCCGCGACCGCGCGACCACCGGTCGAGAGACGCACCCGAGGTCAGCGTCGCTCTTCGCCTCGGCGTTCGCCGTCGACGCCGTTCGCCCGAGCGCGTCGCCGAGGCGCGCGCCCTGAGGCGCCGCGAACGCGACCGCGCCCGCGACGCACGCCACGCACGCCACGGCGGCGAGCGCGATCCAACGCGTCGTCGACGCGGACGCGCGCGTCGGCGCGTCGGACTTGGACAGGAGCGTCCGGCGCTCGCCGTCCTGCGACGTCGCCGTCGTCGCCGAAGAGGCGTACATGATCGCGCGGGCGAGGCTCGGGAGGCGCGCGCGACGTCAGTGAGCGCGCGCGGGGGTGGCGACCCGAAGCGTACGTCGTAGACGCGAAGATACTGCTTGGTACACGGTAGCTCGTAGAGCCAGTTCGGTTACTATACAGTTCGACGATTTTCCAGACTCCCCGTCGCGGAAATTCGGATGTTCAACAGATGAATTTTCAACGAGTTTTTCTGGCCCTATGGGCAATTTCCCTCCGAGGCTTTCGGCCCGAGGACGCCACGACAGGCAAACAGTCAGAGGCCTTCGATGCACGTTCGGAAAATAATGTACCAACACGGTGATCTCTATGGGCAAATAGTAAGACATGAGACGGAAAACAAAACACTTTGCCTGTCGCTTGTGCCCACCTCCTGGTCCGGTACGTACAAGGCTGCGTGGATGTCGAGGAAGTGGACAACAGGACGCACCCTCAGTGAGACATCGAAGGTAAACGAGCTCATCGCGCGAAGCGTCCCCTCACCCTCCTCACCCCCAGTCCATGTCGTCGAACGCGTCCCACTCCTCCTTTTCCGTGACGCTCTTCTCCGCCGTCGCGCCGCCGTCCAGTATGGTCCATCCCCCCCCGCCTCCGCCCCCGCCCCATCCCCCCGACCCCCCCGCCGCCGCCGCCACCTCCGCGGCGGTCTCGCGCCGCGCGCGCTCGTTCGCCGCGCTCGCGCGGTCCGCCGGGGAGACGAGCTCGACGCGCCGCCTCGGCTCCGTCGCGCTCGCGCGCGCCATCGCGCGCCGCGCGCGCTCCGCCGCGTCGATCGCCGCGTCCGATCGCGACGCGCGCGTGTTCGCCTCGGCGACGCGCCGTTCGCGCGCGCGTCGCGTCGCCGCCTCCGCCGCCGCCAACGCCGCCTTCTCCGCCGCCTCCCGCGCCCCCGGGACCTCGCGAACCCCGCGCATGTACTCCTCCGCGAGCTTGTGCGTGTTGACGTGCTCCTGTTCCCGGACGAGCGCCTCGCCGAGCGCGACGAGCCGATCGAGCGTCAGCGTCGGCCGCTCGAGAGGAGTCCTCGCGGAAGAGCGACGACGATCGAACCCCCCCAGGAGCGCCTCGCCGAGCTCGGGCCCCGCGCCGCCGTTCGCGGCGATCCAATCGCGCACGGCGTCGTCCACGGTTCGCGCGTGCAACGCGCCGAAGAAATCCATCGGCTGCTCCGGAAACGCCTCCACCAGTTTGACGGCGTCGGCGTCGCTCACGCCCGCGTCCGCCATCGTCGCTCGAACCGCCGCGGCTTTCTCCCGCGTCGTCGGCGCCCACAGAAACTTATCCATCCGCCCGTCGCGGAGAAGCGGCGCGTACAGCGTCCCGAGGTCGTTCGCGGTCACGATCACGGGCACGCGGCGCAAACGCTCCGTCGCCGCGTACGAATTCGCGTACGAATTCGTACGTGACCCGCCTCGACGCGACGCCTCGTCGAGATCCGGCTCCGTCTGCGCCGCCGCGTCGGCGCCCCCCGTGCCGTCGTCTTCGTCGCCGAATAACGCGCTCGCGTTCGTGCGGTTCGGGTGGTCGCACAGGTTCATGAGCGTGCCGACGAGGGTCTGCGTGTTGACCGTGCGCTGGGTGTGCCTGAACGCGCCCGCGCCCGCGTCGAGGTCGTTGATGACGAGCGCCGCCAGCCGCCCCTCGCGCTTGGCAAGCCGCGACGCGTCGCGGTATCGCCGACGCACCAGCCGACCGGGCTCGCCCGCTAACTCGTCCTCCAACTCCCCGGCGCTCATCACCACGGGCGCGCACCCCAGGAGGCGTAAGCACAGCTCCAGGGTGTACGATTTGCCGGCGCCCTTCTCGCCCCAGATGGCGAGGATGAGCGGGACGGCGCCGAGTCTCGCGGAAGACTCCCGGTCGTCGGCGACGTGGTTCTTGGCGACGTGCAACGCGACGCGATCGAGGAATCTCGGCGGGACGAACGCGCCGTCCACCGCGGTGGCGAGCGTGCGGACCGCGACGCGGTCGCCGAGGTACCGGAGCGTGCCGTCGGCGATGTCGGCGTCCGCGCCGAGGTTGAACGAGGCGTTGGCGGTGCCGGCGAAGACGTCGTCGACGACGCCTTTTCGCGCGCCCACCTCCGTGGATACGTTCCCCGACCGCGCGCCGAGGGTCGAGAGGTAATCCGCGGCGGAGTCATCCGCGGGGCGCGAGCGGGATGAGCGCGCCTCCCGCGCGTCCCACGAGGAGGCGAACGACGAGGCCCGAGGGCCGACGCCACGCGTCGCGTCGGGCGGGTCCAGGCCGCGCGGACCCCGCCGCGCGTTCTCCTCCTCGTCCGCGGCGTCGTCGCCGTCGCGAATAACGTCGTCGCGACGGGTCCCGCTCCTCGCGCGAGGAGGCGGCCGGCCGCGCCGAGCGCCGAGACGACGCCGACGCCGAGGCGCGACGCGGGAAGCGCGCGGCGAGGGCGCCGGCGCGAACGGCCCCGCGCGCGCCGCCGACATCGACCCAGCCCCGACGCGCGCTCCGGATGTGACGCGCGCGGATGGGACGGAGCCGGTGAAGGTCCAGGTCAGCACGCGCGCGAAGCAGATCGCGCGCGAGACAAAATCGAGATCGGGTCGTCGGGCGGCGAGCGGACGATGACTTGCAATTGCCAATCACTGACCCTCTCAGCCTCCTCGAAAAGCGCGCGTGGCCGCGCTGGCGGTCCTCGTCGCGTCCCCCCTCTCCGGCGGCGTCTCAGAGATGGCGGCGGCGCGCCTCGCGGCGCGCCGCCTCGCGGCGGCGCTTTTCGCGCTCGCGATGTTCGTCGTCTCTCCCCCCCCCGTCGCCGCGTCGCCGCCCCCCCCCACGCCGCGCGTCGTCGCCCCCGTCGCGCACGCCCCCGTGCTCCTCGTCTCCCTCGACGGTTTCCGCTGGGACTACGTCGAGCACCAGCCCCCCGAGTCCCTCCCCGAGCTCACCGCGCTCCGGCGCGCGGGCGTTCGCGCGGCCCTGCGCCCGCGGTTCGTGAGCAAGACGTTCCCGAACCACTGGTCCCTGGTCACGGGCCTGGACGAGCAGACGCACGGCGTGGTCGGGAACGCCATGTTCGATCCCGCGACGAACCGCTCGTTCGCCATGTCCGACCTCGACGCGGCGTGGTGGGACGGCGGCGAGCCGATATGGGCGACCGCGGCGCGGGACGCGCGCCTCGCGCGGACCTACTTCTGGCCGGGAAGCGAGGTCGAGATTCGCGGCGTCCGCCCCACCTCGTTCGAGCCCTACGACGCGACGGTCCCGTTCGAGCGAAGGGCGCGAGCCGCCGGCGCGTGGCTCCGAGACGACCTCGAGAGGAGGCGAGCGAGCGAGACGTCCTCCGCCCTTGGGGGGACCCCGTCGTCGTACAAGCCGTCGTTCAACGCGGTGTACTTCGAGGAGCCCGACCACTCCGGCCACGTCCACGGCCCGGAGAGCCCGGAGACGCGCGCGGCGTGTCGCCGCGTGGACGCCGCCGTCGGCGCCGCGCGGGAAGCCGCCGGTGAAGACGCGTGGCGAGCGGCCAACGTGATCGTCGTCGCCGACCACGGCATGGCGCCGCGACGAGCCGACCGAGTCGTCTTCCTCGCGGACGCGCCCTGCGACCTGCCGTTCGACGAGCTCGCGGTCGTGGGCGGGAACGTCGTCCTGGGAATCTGGCCGAGGGCGGCGTATCGAGTCGACTCCGACGCGTTGGACGACGACGCTGCGGACGCGTTCGGCGCTCGGTGCGGCGCCGACGGCGCGGGGTGGCGCGATACGGACGGCGATTGCGAAGTCCCCGGAGAGAGGTTCGATCCCCGGTGGGCGGAGCGTCTGGCGAGTACCGTTCGCGCGTGTCACCCGAACGTCTCCGCGTGGGTCAAGAGCGACGTCCCGCGCCGATTCCGGTACGCGGAAAACCGCCGCGTCGCGCCCGTCGTCGTCGCCGCGGACGAGGGGTGGTCGCTGTGCGCGTCGAAGGACCACGCCGAGGACGAGAACGCCTCGGACGACGCTTCGAACGACCTTCGAACGGAACGGAACCGGAATAACCCAATGGCGTGGGCGCGGCGCGGCGGCCGGGGGGACTGCGCCGGGTGGATCCTCGCGTCCGACGGAGACGACGCGGGCGGAAACGACACGACCGTTATTCGCGGCGGCGCGCACGGGTACGACAACGACGCGGCGTCCATGCGCGCGGTGTTCGTCGCGCGCGGACCCTCGTTCCGATCGGACGGCGCGGTTCTGGTGGGCGACGCGAGCGACGGAAGCGACGCGATCGCGCGGGAGGACGTATCCCTCCTCACCGACGCTTATTACGGCGGCGACGCCGGCGAAGGGGACCGAAGGGGACCCGAGGTCATCCAGAAAAATGTTTTGGCGTTCGACAACACGCTCGTGTGGTCCATCGTCGCGCGCGCGATGGGCATGGCGTCGGCCGGCCCGGGGTCCGCGCTCGCGGACGGGTCCGCGGTCCCCGCGACGGACGCCGCGCTCGGCGAGCGCCTCGCGCGGCTCCTGTTCGAGGAGAAGGAGGAGGAGGGCGCGAGGTCGCCCGCGAGGTTGGCGCTCGCGGCGTTTGGGGTCGCCGCGTGCGTCGGCGTCGCGGTGGGCGCGATTGCCGGCGCGCGCGGGCGGATCGAGAGGCGCGCGCGCGGGCGACCGCTGCTCGATGGCGCGGTGGGCGGCGAGGGGGGGAGGACGGCTTTCGAGGCGCTCGCGAACGGCGACGCGGGTTCGTCGTTCGTGGAGTTGACCCCCGTCGGGGCGGGTCGAGGGTTCGGGTTGGGCGACGAGCGGGGCGGCGGATCGGGGGCGGAGGGGCGAGCGAGCGACGAGGACGAGGACGAGGACGAGGACGAGGACGAGACGATGCTTCCGCCGCTCCTCCCGCTCCCGCCCGAACGGCGCGGCGGCGCGTGAAGACGCCGAGTCGTCGGAGAGTAGTGGGAGTGTCTCGATGCGTCGTTCGATGAGTCATTCGATGACGCGTTCTCGAGTCTCGCCGACGCTTTAAAAACTCGAGTCGCGCGTCGCTTCGATCGCTCGTCCGCCTCGGCGCGCTCCTCTCGTTCGTTCCGCGGTCGTCAACTGTCCGTCCACGTGATCGGTCCGTTGTCCTTCCACACGCCCGGCTTCGCCCTGGGTTTGCCGTCCGGGGTGTACTCCTTGTTGAACTTCCTGAACCCGCCCTCGAGGTCGAGGAGGTTCTCCCGCGGCCACCCGTCGGCGACGAGGCGCTCGACCGCCTTCTCCGACCTCGCGCCGCTGAGGCACCCGACGACGAAGCGCTGCGTCCTCCCGGGGAACCGCGCGTTCACCGCGTCGACGAACCCGGGGAGGGGCTGCGGCCCGTTCGGGGTCATGTCCGCGACGGGGATGTTCACCGCCCCGACCGCGTGCTGCTCGCCGAACTCCTTCGGCGTGCGAACGTCGAGGAAGACGACGTCGCCGGGGCTCGCGGCGTCGCCGAAGAGCAGATCGCGGGCGTCGTCCGCGGTGACGCGCGCGGCGCGAACGACGACCGAGGCGCGAGGCGCGGGAGGCGTCGGGCGAGCGCGAGAGCGACGCGAACCGAGCGCGCCGCGCGAGCCCAGGGCGGAGGCGGCGTGCGCCGCGAGAGCGACCATCGCGGTGGCGCGCGAAGGGGAGTGCGCTGCGGCGCGATCGACCACGTGCTCGAGGATAAACCTCGCGTCAGCAGCACCGTCGCGTTGTTGCTTCTCGTCAATACCCAGTCGCGCGATACGCATCCCGGATACTCGCGCCTCCGCGCGCCTCTCCCGTCTCTCGGGCATGCGCGTCGTCGCTCGGCACGCGCGCCGCGCCCTGCGCGCGCTCGCGCGCGCCCCCGAGCCCCCTCCGCGACTCGCGTCTCGCGCGCGCGTCGGCGACGCTCGCGTCGCGCCTCGTCGGTTTTCGGAGGACGATCTCGCCCACCCTTCCTCGTCCGCCCGTCCCCGCGTGCCTCCGCGCGTCGACCCCGCCCCCACCGCCGCCTTCACCGCCGCCGCCGCCGCGCTCGCGCGCTCGTTCGCGTCGTCCCCTCCCTCGTCCTCCGCGCCCTCCGACGCGGAGCTCGACCTCGCGTTCCACCGCGCCGCGGACGAGTTGCTCGGCAACCTGCAGGACGCGGTGGAGGCGTGGGGCGAGGACGCGGACGTTCCCGATTTCGACTACGGCGTCTCGGACGGCGTCGCGAGCATCTCGCTCGGCCCGGACGCGGGCACGTACGTCATCAACAAGCAGGGCCCGAACCGACAGATCTGGATGAGCTCCCCGGTCTCCGGCCCGCTGAGGTACGACTACGACGCGGAGAAAAAGGCGTGGGTGTATCGAAGGGACGGGCACCTGTTCCACGAGCGCCTGCGGAGCGAGCTCGTGGCCGTCGGCGGAGGGGAACTGGATCTCGAAGGGCTCAACGAGTAGGAGTAGACCACGCGCGCGATCGCGGCGGAGGGAGTTAGAATAAAAAGAACACCGTAGCGTCGACCGACCGTTCGCGCGTCGCGCGCCCTCCGCTCGCGGGAAACCGCAGACGTATATTCGCGTCGTCGGTCACTCCGCCGTCGCGGCTTTCCTTCCCGGAAGCTTCTCCCAGACGCCGCGGTCGGCGTAGAACATGCACGGGTTCCTGTACTTCTCGTGCACGGCGTCGATTTCCTTCACGAGCGCCTCCGGCAGATCCAACAGCGCCGCGCCGACGCACTCCTCCACCTGCCTGACCGTCGTCGTTCCGATGATCACGCTCACGTTGCACGGCCTCGCGATGGCCCACGCGATGGCGAGTTCCGTCGGGGTGACGCCCCACTTTTCGGCGACGTCCACCACCTCCCGCGTCGCCTCCATGGCGATCGCCGCGCCGTACCTCGGCTGGAACGTCTCCATCACGCGGTGTCTGCACTTTTCGAGCGGCCGTTCCTTCGCGTCCTTGGCCGCGTACGTCGGTTTCGTTCGTTCGAAGTACTTCCCCGTCAGCGTGCCGCCGCACAGCGCGCCGTACGGGAGCCCGACGACGCCGAAGCGATGCGCGGCTTCGTACGTGTCCTCCTCGTACGTCTGATTCAGGATGGAAAAGTCATTCTGGCACGAGACGGGTAACGGGCACCCGAGGCGCTCGCACGCGCAGCACAGCATCGTGATCCCGAACGCGTTCTCGTTCGACACGCCCCAGTGCTTGATCAGGCCGAGGTCGAACAGACGCTTGATGCTCAGCACGGCGCGGTCGAAGTCCTCCCGAGTGCCGCGGTCGAACCACTTCATCATCCGGTTCTTCCCGTCGGGCGCGAAGGTGGGCGTCGACATGAGGGGACAGTCGCGGCTGGGCCAGTGGATCTGGTACAGGTCGATGTACTCGCACCGCATGCGCTCGATGCTCTTGCGACAGCTCCACTCGCAGATCTCCGCGTCGTAGCCGTGCGGGGTGCCGGATTTTCGCGTCGGGTGCTCGGCGCCGACGTGCGACGGGTTTATCTTGGTGGCGATGTACAGATCGGATCGCCGCCGCACCGTCCCGTCGCCCACGCGCTTCGCGAGCCAGTTCCCGATCCACCGCTCCGTCGTCGCGCCGTAGTTCCACGCCACGGGGTACAGCTCCGCAGTGTCGATGAAGTTCACCCCCAGGGACCACAGCTTGTCGAGCTGCGCGTGCGCGTCCGCCTCGTCGGCGTTGAAGGACCCCCACGTCATCGTCCCGCCGCACACCTCCGTGACCATCATGTCCGTGTTCCCGAACCGCACCTTGCGGAGCGAGGCGCGGCGAGGGACCGTCAGCGGGGCGGGAGGCGGGGGCGAGGGCGCGGAGGGGGCGGGGGCGGGAGAGTCGGGGTCGCACATCGCGGCGGCGCGGGGGTCGGAGCGCGCGCGGGGGTGTGAGCGCGCGTCCCGCGGCGGCGGCGGTGGAGGCCACGTAGCGTCACGGACGCGGTCTCCCGAAAAATTCGGATCAACCCCGGAGACCGGCGCGGCAGACGCGGGCTGCTGCTGGGCAACCGCCTCGCGCGCTCGAGTACTGCGGGCGCCCGGGGCTCCCTTCTGCTGACTCAGACACTCCCCGTCGCGCCTCCACCGCTCGCGCCGACCGACCCACCATGAACAGCGCGGAGATCCTCTGCCGCCCCATCGCCGCGACCGTCTCGGCGCGAAGGTGCGCTCGAAACCGCCCGCGCGCGCGGTCGCCGCGCGCCCCGCGCGGCCTCGCCGTCGACGCGCGAAATCCCGAGGGTTATCGCCCCCAGCGCGTGCCCTACCCCGTCGTCGCGTGTCGTTCGCTGACGCCGCGCGCCTTCCCCTCCGCGCCATCCTCCCCCCCCCCTCCACGCCTCACCCCCGACCCGCCGCAGCCTCTCGCGCGGCCTCCGCCGCGGCGGCGCCGCGCGCGCGACCGCGACCTCCACGTGCGGCGCGTGCGGCGCCGCGCACGGCGCGGGCCCCTGCCGCAAGACGACGCGCGTCGAGTGCGAGCACGAGGACATCCCCTCGTGCGCGTGCCCGACGCGACGCACGCTCATCACGTCCGCGGTCGCGTTCGTCCCCGCGTTCCTCGCCGCGAGCGGCGCCAGGGCGGCGGTCCTCCCGTCCCCCACCGCGGTGGACGACATGGAGAAACGCAAGATGGCGCGGGAGGAGATGCTCAAGGCGGCGCGCGCGAAGGCCGCCGCGCAAGCCGCCCCCGCGCCCACCGCCGCGCAGCCATCCGCTGCGAGCCAGTGATCCATCCGACGCGCGAACGAACGCGCGCGAGGCGAGGGGCCTCCCGACCGAGGAGGCGCCGCGCCGAGGAGGGTTCGCGGCGCGTGGCGTGCGCGCTTCCTGTCATCGATACAAGTCTTGCCATCGATCCCGTGCGCGCGCGTCCCCGCTTACGGCGGGGGATCGATCGACCGAGAGGTCGCTCGCTCCCCGCTCCCAAGGGAAAAGAAATTCCGTCGAGGCGTTTCGCGCGGCGCGTCCAACGGCAGAGTTGTGAACGAACGGCGAGGATCGTGCGCCGCAGATTCCGTTGTTCGAGATTCGGTTTTTCGCGCACTTGGCACTCGCGGCGAATGATGGATGCTCCCAGGCGCTCATCTCATTCATCAACACGTAGAAACTCGACGGCGCTCCTCCTTCCCCGCGTCAGATCTCCCCTGCTCCGCGCGCGCGGGGCGGCCTCCGCGTCGTCCTCCTGCGTACGGGCGCGCCCGCCATGGGCCTCTTCACCGGGCGCGAGGTGCCTAATCCTCGGCCCCGGTCGTGCACGCTCATGGACGCGGTCCGCGACGACGACCGCGCCCTGGTCCGCGCGACGCTCGCCGCGGGCGAGGACGTGACGCAGACGAACGCGTACCTCAGGACCCCCCTGCACAAGGCGGCGTACTACAGCGGCGACCCAGGGGTCATCGCGGAGCTCATCGATCGCGGCGCGATCGTCGACGCCAGGGATAAGGGCGACTGGACGCCGCTGCACCTCGCGACGAGGAACGGACACGTCGGCGCCATGCGCGTCCTGCTGGCGCGAGGCGCGGACGCGACCGTCGCGGACGCGAAGCACGGGTGGACCGCGCTGCACGTCGCGGTCGTCGCGGGGAACGCGGAGGGGGTCGAGGCGCTCGTGGAGGCGGGCGCGGACGTCTTCGCGAGAGATCGAAGCGGCGCCGACGCGAGGACCCTCGCGGAGGAGTGCGGGATGGAAGACGCGGTGAAAGTGCTGAGCCGAACGACGCGCCGAGGGGAGGAAAAGGGAAACGAGGGGGGGGCGACGGAGAAAACGCCGGGGTGACGCGCGCGTGAGGTCGGAGAGGTCGCGAAAGGTCCGCGCGATCGTGGCGTGGGCGGCGGCGTGGTCTTTTTATAGTGTATTGCCCACTCGCTCCCGCTCGCTCCGCGTCGCCCTCCGACGCCTCGCCTTCCCGTTCGCCCTTCCCGTTCGCCGCCGTCGAACGCGGCGGTTTCGGCGTCCCTCTGAAACGCGTCCCATCCGCGAATTCGTCACTCCCTCAGGAGGATCTTGACGACGCTCTTGACGTTGAGTTTCCTGAGGTCCGTGTACGTCTGCCCACACCCCACGAACATCACGGGCGCGCCGCTGGCGTACACCATGCTCAGCGCGGCGCCCACCTTATCGTCGACGGTGTCGAACTTGCTCAGCACGATGCCGTCGACGAGCCTCTTCTTATCCCGGTCGGCGCTCAAATCGCTGAGGCGCTCGTTGAACTTCACGAGCTGGTCCACCGCGTCGTTCCCCACGAGCGCCTCCCCGACGAACAGGGTCAGGTCCGGCTCGTTGACGTTGATGAGCTTCGCGAGCGCGCGCATCAGCGGCTCGTTATCCTGCATGCGCCCGGCGGTGTCGATCAACACCGCGTCGACGCCCGCGCGTTGAGCCGCTCGGATCGCCTCGCTCGCCACCGCGCTCGGGTCCTTCTCGTACCCGCGCTCGAACAGGGGAACGTCCAGGCGCTTGCAGTGCGTCCTGAGCTGCTCGACCGCGCCCGCGCGGAAGGTGTCGCACGCGGCGATCATCACCCGGACGTCGTGCTGCGCGAGCCAGTACGCCACCTTGGAAAGGTTGGTGGATTTCCCGACGCCGTTGACGCCGACGAACGCGACGACGTACGGCCGACCCGCCTCTTTAGCGGCGCGAACCTCGCGCAGGACGTCCACCGACCGCTTCGGGGTGAGGATCCGGGTCAGAGCCGCCTCGGTCGCGCTCCGAACGAGCGTCGTGAGGCTCGAGAAGCTCGCGAGCCGCTGCCCGACGAGCGACGCCGCGACGGATTCGCACAGGCGCTCGGCGATGTCCTCGGCGACGTTCTTGTTCATGAAGTTCGTCTTGAGACGCTCGAGGATCGGCTCGACGTCCGAGCGGTCGAGCGCGGGCTTACCCACCACGCCGCGAACCAGCGCGGAGGACATGAGACCGGACAGGAAGGTCTTTTTCTTCTTCATCCTCCCCGAATTCTCAGCCCCGGGGACGTCCGCCGGGTCCGCCGAGTCCGCCTCGTCGAATCGGTCGTCGTCGTCGTCGTCGTCGCTGTACTCGTCGTCGTCGTCGGCGTCCACGCGTGAGGGCGCCGAGAGAGACACAGGCGCGTCCCCCGCGGCCGCGTCCGCGCGCCCGCCGTCTCCCGAGAAGTCCAGGTCCCCCGCCACCTTCCCCTTGGCGTTCTCGCCGACCCACACCCGCTTCTCCTTGGGTTTTTTACCCTTGCCCCCCGCGCCGTCGGCGTTCCCGGCGGCGCCGGTTTTGTTCTCCGCCTCCTCCCCCCCCTTGGCGGCGAGGTTCGCGACGCTCGACCCGCCGCCGCCCCGCCGCGCCTTGAGCTTCCCGATCTTCGACATGTCGAACGCGGACGCGGCCGCCGCGGGTGGGGCCGCGGGGGGTCGCGCGGGGTTCGCGCTCGCGGGGGTCGCGCGGTCGGCGGCGAGACGCGCGTTCCCTCCCGCGTCGTCGTCGTCGTCGTCGTCGGGGGCTCGCCGCGCCGCGCCGCTGGCGTCGTTTCTCCTCGCCGCCTTCTTCGCCGCGTCGAACGCCGCCGGCGCGGCCTTCGGCGCCTTCCTCGACTCCGCCCCCGCCTCCGCCTTGCGCAGGAGCGCCGTGAAGTCCTCCTCGAATCGGTCGTAGTTTGAGCGCTCCGGCGCGGACGCGTCGTGGTGCGCGTCCACGAACCTTCGCTTGACGCGCTCGAGCAGATCGTCAACGTACGTCAGGCGCAGGGCGCTCTGGTACGTCGCCACGAACACGAGGCCGCGCTCGTTGTGCGTCGTCCACCGCAGGGCGTGCGACGCGGCGCCGACCTGGTGCGTGAACTCGCGCTCCGCGCCGCCGCGCTCCTCGAGCAGGTGCGTCTTCACGAGCGCCTCCACGGGCGCGCCCTTCGGGACGTCCCCCATGAGCGTCCACGAGAAGAGGATCAGGCCGCCCTTCGTGAACACCTGGAACGCGTCGAGCATCGCGACCGTCCCGAGCCCTTCACGAGACACGCGCGCGGCGCGCGGGGGGGTCCGAGACGCGCGCGGCGCGTGCGGCGGGACGAGTGGCGGGGCGAACGGGAACGCGCCGCGGAGGAGAGATCGGGAGAACGAAGCCGCGGGCGCGAGTCTCGAGTTTTCAGCGCGATTTTCGGCGGCGGGTCGCGGGCGCGATTTTTCCGCCACGCGCGCGGGCGCCGCGCATGCGACTGCGCGCGCGCTTCATTTGATGCGCGTGCTTTTGATCGCGACGACCATCGGCGCTTCACAACCCTCGCTGAATCATAATTCTCCGCGCGCCCTCGCGTGGCTCCGCTCGCGCTCCGCCTCCGCGCCCTCGCTTTTTCAGCGCGTCGGTCGGCGCCGATGAGCGGGTACGACTCGCGCTACGACCGCGGCTCCGGCGGGGGCTACCGCGAGCGCTCCCCGCGCCGCGATCGCCCGCCCTCCGCGCCGCGCGCCGGGGCGCCGATTTCCGCGCAGGCGCCCTCGCGCGATCCGTACGATCCGCGCGACGACGGGTACGGCCCCGATCGAGGCCAGGCGTCGTACGCGCGCCACGCCCCCTACGGAGCCGATCGCGCCTCTCGACGCCCCCGCGACGCGCCGTACCGCGACGACGGGTACGGGCCGACGTACCCGCCGGCGCCCCGGGACGAACCCCGCGGGGGCGCCTCCGCGTACGGCGGATACGACCGCCGCCCGTCGCGCGGGTACGACGACCCGCCCCCCCGCGGCGGCGGCGGCGGCGGCGGCGGGTACGACCGAGGCGGCCAACCGTCGTCGTTCGGCTACGACCGCGGCGGCGGCGACGCCTACCGCGACGATGGGTACGGCGCGTACCCCCCCCGCTTCGACGATCGCGATCGCGATCACGATCGCCGCGACGACCGACGGCGCCGCGGATCGTCGAGGGAGCGAGACGACCGCCGCGGCGCGCCGCCGTCCCGCGACCCGTACGGCTACGACGACCACCGCGGCGGCGGTCCCCCGCGCGACCGATACGACGACCCCCGCGCGCGCGGCGGCGGCGAGTACTATCATCGCGACCGCGCCGATCGGGATCGCTCCGGCGGCGAGGTGACGGAGAATATGGAGGTCCCCGCGGAGGTGGCGAAGATGAGCATCGGGAGCGGCGGGCGCGCGGTGAAGGACCTCCAGGACCGAACCGGCGCGCACGTCATGATCTACAAGCCCCAGCCCGGCGACGACGAGCGCCTCGCGACGAGGCCGGTGATGATCAAGGGCACCCCCGAAGCGGTGGACGCCGCCGTCGCCGAGCTGACGCGGCGGTGCCGCGACTACGAGCGAAAGCGACGCGGAGGCCAAGGAGGCCACGGAGGCCAAGGAGGCGGTGGAGGCCACGGCTCGTACGGTCCCGATCGCGGCCTGGACGCCGCTCGCCGGGGCGGGTACCCGGATCGAGGCGTCGGACCCGGCGGCGGGGAGATTTTCGAGGAGCGCGTCGACGTCGCGCCCGAGAACAAGGGGATGATCATCGGCAAGGGCGGCGCTCGGGTCGCTCGCCTCGAGAAGGAGACCGGGTGCATCGTTCGGAGCGATAAGACGGAGCCGTTCATCGTCCTCCGCGGGACGCGCCGCGCGATCGACGAGGCGCGGCAGCACGTCGCCGCGATCTTGAGCCAGCTGGACCTGCCGCCTCTTCCGGAGAAGCCGCCCGAGGGCGAGCCCCCCGCGGCGCGCGTGTCGATCCCCGGCGACGCCATCGGGCGGGTCATGGGCCACGCGGGAGGACACATCAAGAGGATGCAGTGCGAGACGGGGTGCTTCATGAACTGGAACAAGGAGGCGAGGGAGATGTCGCTGTGGGGCACCGCGGAGGTGGTCGCCGAGGGCAAGAGGCAGCTCGAGGCGATCATCGAGGACGTCAAGAACGAGCGCCTGGGTACTCACGCCGGTGGCGACGCGGGCAGAGACGCCGCCGCGGGGGGAGGAGGCGACGGCGGCGGCGGCGGCGCGCCCAGGGAGACGGCGAACGTGCCGACGCGAGGGATGGCGGGCGTCATCATCGGCAGGGGCGGCGCCACGATCAAGCGCCTCGAGGCGGAGTCCGGGGCGCGGCTTCACGTGGACGACGACGACGCGAACGTTCAGATCACCGGCGACGCGCGCGCGATCGAGATGGCGACGCGGCTGGTCGAGGACACCATCCGGCGGGGGCTCGGCGGCGCCGGCGACGGCGCGGGGGGGTACGAAGCGGCCGCCGCGCCAAACGCCGCGCCCGCGGCGTGGACGAAGGACGAGGGGGCGCGGGCGGCGGACGAGGAGGGCGGCGGCGGCGGCGGAGGAGGAGGCGCGGGTGATGGGGAGACGAACAACCGCGCGGGGGACGGGGAGGACGCCGTCGACGCGGACGCCGGAGCCGAGTGAGCGAAGCGATCGAGCGAGCGGCCCGCCTGTCTGATGCGTATCGATCCCCATGAGCACCGCGCGAGGGTTCCTTCCGTTCGCACGAGTGTTGTTTCTTCTCGACGCCGCGCCGAAACGTCGAGCCAACGGGCGGCGTCATCCTCTCCCCCCCGATCGGCCGCCGCTCCATCGCCCGCCTCTTCCTCTTCCTCTTCCCCTTCCTCCGACGCGTTGAGGCTTCAGTCCGGTGACGAGCTCCGCCTCGAGCGCTGCCTCTCGCGCGAACACCGCGAGCTTGTCCGGCGCGTTCGTCGCCTCCGCGCGCTTGCTCGCCTCGCGCGCGGCGGCGAGCTTTTCGTCGCGCGACGCGGCGGCGGCGGACGCGGCGGCGTCCTCGGAGGCGGCGCAACACGCCGCGCATCGCTGCTTCCCGGGGCCCTTGTTGTTGAGCTGCGCTCGCGAGAAGGCGGACGCGGGCTTGGACTCGCCGCACGCCGCGCACGCGTGCGAGGCGGTGGGATCCGCGTCCCCGGGGCGCGCGCCGGCGTTCGCGTCGGAGGGGTCCGACGCGACGCGGAGTTTCGCCGTCTCGGCCGCGAGCGCGCGCTCGTTCGCCGCCGCCTCCGCGGTGCACTTCTTGCACCGCACGATCGCGGCGGGGTCCCTGCGCTTCTTCGCCTGCATGTTCGCGCTGAACTCCACCGCGGGGAGGCGCTTGCGCTCGCAGACGCCCGCGCAGTCGAACGCGCCGTGCCACCGCGCGGGGTCCATCCCGGATCGAACCCCGAGGTCCGACATGACGACGTCTCGGAGAACACGAAACGAACGCGCGCGCGGGTCGTTGTGCGCCGCGGATCCCAAAATTTGCCCGCGCCACTCACCGCCGTCATTGACGCGATTCGACTCATCAGTGATGCTGACTCTCCCAGGCGGGGTGAGTCGTCTCGAGCGCCGACTTTTCGCCCCCCGGCGAGCCGCGGGGTGGCTCGCGATCTGGCGCTCCCGCGCGCCACAGCACGCGCGCGCGCGACCGACGCGGGCGCGAGACCCTTCGCGACCGGCGCCATGGGCGCCGACATCGACGGCATGTCCGTCGGCGACCTCCGCGCCTTCCTCAAGGCGGCCGGGGCGGACACCTCCACGTGCTTCGAGAAGGCGCGTCCCGTGCGGCGCCGGTCCCTTTCCCCCCCTCCGCTCCCGAATCGCGCCACCGTCGCCGCCCGCCTCGCGCCCGCGTCGCCTCGCGGCGAACCCGATCCCCGCGCCGCGCGCGTCGGCCGCGACGTCGTCCACGCGCGCATATATCGCGCCGATCCCACCCGCCCGCGACCCTAAACCCCCCTCCCCCCTCCC
>MDSW01012710.1_pt1 | contig 16493 bp, 14 predicted proteins | sample 811171 | NCBI WGS metagenome assembly MDSW01 (sample SAMN05326641, study PRJNA326480) | marine metagenome | isolation source: seawater | place: Atlantic Ocean: North West | collected 2012
GTGCGGTAAGAGCGCACCGGTTTTCTGGTAACAGAAAACGCATGGCAAACCCCACTGGGAGCAAGACTAAAAAGAGACGACGCCGCGAAAGCAAAAAACAACCTTTAGTTAGTCGTCAGGGTTAGTCGCTTGAGTTTGAGCGTGAGCTCAAATCTAGATAAATGACATCTTAAATGACAGAACCCGGCTTACAGATTGCCTAGCATAAGCTTCCAAATGTTCGTGCTTTGTATCAAATTATTATTTAAATATTGATTAGTTTAAGGTTAATTAAGTATTGACTATAATATAATATACCCATATGATCCCATGAATTCCCAAATATTGGGAAATGGGGAGATTTGATGATATATGTTTTTGTCAACTTACGAAAACAGCCTAGACAAAAAAGGGAGGGTGTCCGTGCCTTCTAGTTTTAGAGCATATTTAAACTCAATGGGATATAATGGTTTTGTTACTTATCCGTCTTTTAATAATTCTGCTCTTGACGCCTGTGCTCAAGACAGAATAGAAAAACTTTCAGACAGCATTGACTCGCTGGGCCCATTTGAAGATAAAAGAGATTTTTTTGCAACCTCAGTATTGTCAGCAAGTACTAATCTTAATTTTGATAGCGAAGGTAGAGTTTCAATACCCAAAAAACTATTAAATCATGCAAAGATCAAATCAAACATTATGTTTGTAGGCTTAGGCAAGGTATTTCAAATATGGGATCCAAAACTTTTTGAAAAGTTTCAATCTCTTGCAAGAAAAAAAGCTTATATTAACAGGTCGGCTTTAAAATGGGATAGTAAATTTAAAAAGGAGGGAGTATGACGATTAATATCGGTGGAGGAGAACTTAAAGAACTAAAACCAAGAATTTTAGTCATGGGAATTGGTGGAGCAGGAGGCAATGCAATTAATGCAATGATAGAAGACGGTATGCAAGGTGTAGAATTCGTAGCTGTAAATACCGATGCTCAAGATTTAAAAGTAAGCAAAGCTGATGCAAAAATTCAAATCGGAATGAATTTAACAAAAGGACTTGGTGCTGGAGCCAAACATGATATTGGTCAAGCAGCTGCCGACGAGTCTTTAAACGAAATAGTTACTTATTTGCAGGGAGCAAATATGGTTTTTATTACTGCAGGGATGGGCGGTGGTACCGGCACCGGAGCTTCACATGTTATCGCAAGAGCAGCAAAAGAATTAAATATTTTAACAGTTGGAGTAATAACTTTACCATTTTCTTACGAGGGACCTAAGAGAATGAGAAGGGCAAGTGAAGGCTGGAGTAAATTAAAAAAACACCTAGATGCTTCAATCGTAGTTCCAAATCAAAATCTTTTTAAAATTGCAAACGAAGCAACCACATTTGAGAAATCATTCTCTTTATCTAATGATGTTTTAAAACAAGGTGTTAGAAGTATTACAGATTTAATGGTTAGACCAGGACTGATCAACCTAGATTTTGCTGATGTTGAAACAGTTATGAACTCAATGGGTAAAGCAATGATGGGTTCCGGAGAAGCTGAAGGAGAAAATAGAGCAATGGCTGCAACCGAAATGGCTTTAAATAACCCTTTAATAGATGACTATTCTCTAAAAGGTGCAAGAGGATTGTTAGTAAATATAACAGGAGGGGAAGACATTAAACTTTTTGAAGTTGACCAAGCAGTAAATAAGATAAGAGCAGAAGTTGATCCAGAGGCAGAACTTATCTTCGGAGCAATAAAAGATGAAAATTTAAATGGAAAAATGAGAGTATCTATTGTTGCAACAGCTCTTGACGGTGAAATGCCCGAAGGAAAATCTATAAATAATAACGTTCATAGAATCCACACAAGAGCCGCAGGATATACTGATGATAACCAAAGAAATATTGAGGTTACATCAATGCCAGACCTCGGATCCATTCAAGGCGCTACAGCACTTAAATTAGATAATGAAGTTGAAACAAATCAAAACCCACTTGTACAAAATGAAGAAGAGGTTAGTACAAAAAAACAAGAAGATTTGATATCTGGAGTATCGCTTGAAAACGCTTCTTATTTTGAAAACGATCATAGTCAGGAAGAGGTTACAAGAACAGAAGAACCCGAAGAAACTGTAATTGACGAAATTTCTCTTTACGAGGAAAAACCTTTGAATAATCCAGACTTAATCCAAGATGGTCACAATGAAGTTTCCCCCCAACTATTTTCTGATGAAGAGATCTCAAATACTTCATCAGAAAATAACAAAGAAGATTCTTTAAAAAGTGATGAAGAAGAGGATTTTGAAATACCAGCTTTTTTACGCAAACAAAAATTTTAAGTTTAAAAATTAGATGAAGGGTATTTCATCGTTTGAAAGTTTTCCACATTATCCAGTAATGCTGGACCAAGTAATTAAAATATGCTCTCATAAACAAGGTGGAAATTTCATTGATTGTACTTTTGGATGTGGAGGATATTCAAAAGCTATCTTGTCCTTATCTAATACAAAAGTAATTTCTATAGATAGAGATAAGCATGCAATAGATTATGCGTCAGAAATTAAGAAAAATTATAAAGAGAGATTTACTTTTCATAGCGCAAAATTTAGCAACCTAGACAAGGTAATAGAAGAAAATTTTAAAGCAGATTTTATTATTTTTGATCTAGGCATTTCATCTTTACAAATTTTTAATTTATCAAGAGGTTTTTCATTTAGGTCAAAAGACAGAATTGACATGAGAATGGGTTTAAATTCTATCTCAGCAGAAGAGGTTTTAAACAAGTATAGTTTTAAAACTTTAAAAAACATTTTAAAATATTTTGGAGACGAAAAAGACTGCTCTCGTATTGCAACAAATATTATAAAAGAGAGGAAAAAAAATCCAATAATATCGGTACCTGCATTAGTAAATATTATTCAAAATAGCAAAAAAAGAAATTATAAAAAAAAAATAAATATTTGCACGCAAACCTTTCAAGCTTTAAGAATTTTTGTAAATAATGAAGTTTCAGAATTAATAAACGGCTTAATAGTGGCCACAAAATACTTAAAAGAAGGAGGAAAAATAATAGTGATAAGCTTTCACTCTTTAGAAGATAAAATTATTAAATTTTTCTTTACTAATTATTCTAATAATAAGTCAAAAAGCTCAAGATATTTTCCACAATTAAAAAATGAGAAAATTCTTTTTGAAAATTATAAAAACTCCATTATTAGGCCAACTGAAAGCGAAGTCAAAAAAAACCCACCTTCTAGATCTGCAAAACTAAGATGTGCAACAAGAAGTAAAGATAGTTTTTTTTATCCAGAAGATTTAAAAAAAAAATTTGAATATTATTTAAATTTAGAAAGTGAGCATGTTTAAAAAATCGGCAATCTTTGTAATTTTCTGCTTTTTCTTATTAACAATCACCACTTCACTCACAAAAAATAAAGCAAGAAATTTAGAAAAAGAGATACTTAAATTAGAAAAAGAAATTTCTCAAATTGAAAAACAAATTAGCGATGCAGAGATTGACTATATTTATCTTTCAAAACCAAAAAAATTAATTACTCAAATTAAAGAATTTAAATCGGAAGAATATTTATCCTATGATAGATCAAAAATTTTCTTTTCAATAAACCATTTTTTGGAACAAAATTCAAAAATTTCTAAATATATTAAATAAATAAAATTTGAATGATAAAAAATAATAATAAAAGAATTAAAAAAAGCTTCTATTTCGAGGAATACCAGCAATTTTCTCAAAATAATGTTGATGATAAATACAGCGTAAGCCACGACAGGGTTTACCTTCTTTTTTTTATTTTTTTTTCTTTAATTTTTATTTTTGCAATAAAAATGATTTCTATCTCATTACAAGAGCCTATTGGTAAATACAGTGCACAACAATACTCTAACTTTAAACTTTTAAGAAATGATATTACTGATAGAAACGGAGTTTTAATTGCAAGAAATATTAAAGTATTTCATGCCGCTATCAAGCCAGGATTAATTAATGATAAAAAAAAGTTTATTTTAAAACTTAAACTTCTCTATCCTGATTTAGATTTTACGGGAATTGAGAAAAAAATTTCTAAAAAAAAATATTTTTATTTAAAGCAGAATATTACTGAAGACGAAAGACTAAAACTTTGGTCTTTGGGTGAAAAAGGTTTGTTGTTTGAGCCTGCGCAAACAAGAGTGTATCCTCACAAAAATTTATTTAGCCATGTAGTTGGTCAAATCAATATTGATAATTATGGTATATCCGGGTTAGAAAAATCTTATGATGAACATCTTAAAATTAATGAAAAACCTTTGGTTACCACTTTAGATTCAAATCTTCAATTTCTTATAAGAGAAGAATTAATTAAATTTCAACAAGTTTTTGAAAGCATTGGAAGCGCATCTATACTCATGGATGTAAATAATGGGGAAGTTCTTTCCATGGTTTCTTTGCCTGACTTTGATTTAAACAAAAGGGAAAAAATTGAAGATGTAAATTATATAAACAGAACAACAAAAGGTGTTTATGAGCTGGGATCAGTTTTTAAAACTTTTACACTAGCAAGTGCTTTAAATGAAAATCTAGTAGAAACTAATACTGAATTTAAAAAACTTCCAAAAAAAATTACTTGTGCAGGTAGATCTATCGGTGAATATGATGATAAGATTCCATCAAATTTAACAGCAGAACAAATTTTAATAAGATCGGGAAATATTGGATCAGTGAGGATAGGCCAGAAAATTGGTGGCGAAGGTATGAAAAACTTTCTGCAAAATATTGGTGTATTGAATAAAATAGAATTTGATATAGAAGAAATAGGTGAACCAATACCTTTTAGGTGGGGAAAATGCAAGCTAGCGACCGCATCCTTTGGTCATGGTATTACAACAACTCTTATTCAGCTCGTCAAAGGCTATTCAATTATATCTAACGGTGGTTTCGATATTAAACCAAAACTTGTAAAAAGAAAGTTTGAAGAAAATAAAAAAAAAAAGAATTTTAAGCCAGGCTGTGTCTCAAGAGATAAATCCGATTTTAAGAAAAATCGTTTCAACAAAAGAGGGAACTGCTAATTTTGCGAATATCGAAGGATATGACGTTGGAGGAAAAACTGGAACGGCTCAAAAATCAATAAACGGTGTCTATTCAAATAATAAAATTAATACTTTTGTTGCAGTTTTCCCAATGACTAAACCAAAATATATTTTATTAGTTCTTTTAGATGAACCAAAACCAAATAAAGACTATATTTATCATTATAGAGATGGAAGTGGATGGAAATTTAAAGGAACCCCCTATAATACCGCAGGATGGACCTCTGTTGAAATTGCAGGCAAAATAATAGAAAAAATTGGACCTATTTTAGCCATAAATAAAATTGATTTTGACGACAACTATGTTGTTAAAAAATCTAATTAGCAATCTTAAGCCTAATCTTGCGGGATTAAAAATTAAAGGCATTTCATTTGATAGTAGAAATACGAAAAAAGGTGATTTGTTTGTTTCTGTTAAAGGAAATAAATTTGATGGAAATAATTATATAAAACGGGCTATATCAAAAGGTGCAAAATTAATAATACATTCCAAAGAAATTAAAAAAAATAAAAAAATACAATACCTAAAGGTTAAAAACACAAGAGAAATACTGGCTATCTTAGGCAAAAGATATTATAAAAAAAAACCAAAAAACATAATTGCAGTAACTGGAACAAACGGAAAAACATCAGTTTCAGATTTTTTTCATCAAATCTTTACTATTCAAAATCAAAAAGTGGGTTTTATTGGAACACTTGGTTTTAAAAAAAACAAACAATTAACAAGAAGGCCTCTCACCACATTAGATTCATTGAGTTTAAACAAAGATTTACAAAAAATGAAAGAAGCAGGCATAGACAATGTTATTATTGAGGCATCGAGTCATGGGTTAAAACAAAAAAGATTAGATTTTTTGAAAATAAAAGCAGGGATTTTTACGAACCTTAGCCAAGATCATTTAGATTATCATAAAAGTATGGGTGATTATTTTAATTCAAAACTTTTGTTGTTTAGAAAGCTTTTAAATAAGCAGTCTACAATAATAACAGACTCAGACATTAAACAATTTAACGTTATAAAAAAAATAAAACAAAATAGAAATTTAAAAATTTATTCTATTGGATCTAGGAGCAATATTTTCAAGGTTTTAAGTCATAAAATTTACAACAATTTTCAATTTATTGAGCTTAAGTATAAAAGTAAAATTTATAAATTAAAAGTTTTTTTGTATGGATCAGTTCAAATTAAAAATTTGCTAATGGCAATTCTAGCATCTAAAGTTTGTGGTTTAAAAATAGAAAATATTTTAAATAAAATTTCGAAAATAAAAAGTGTTGACGGGAGATTAAATTTAATTAAAAAATTACCAAACGAATCTAAAATATTTTTAGATTATGCTCATACTCCAGACGCATTAGAAAACGCAATTTTATCATTAAGGGAACATTTTCACAAAAAAATTACAGTTATTTTTGGTTGCGGTGGCGAAAGAGACAAAGGTAAAAGAAAAATAATGGGCAATATTGCAAAAAAATATTGTGATAAAATTTACATAACAGATGATAATCCAAGAACTGAGAGCCCGACAAAAATAAGAAGTGACATCATAAAAGGTCTAAAAGGAAAAAAATTTCATGAAATAGGAAGTAGAAAAAAAGCAATTATTCACGCATTAAGAAATTCCACACCAAAAGAAATTATATTAATTGCAGGAAAAGGACACGAAACTCATCAGGACTATGGTAAGAAAAAAATCTATTTAAGTGATAAAAATATAATAAAAAGTTTTAAATCACCCAAAAAATTTTCAAATAAAAACTTTAATATTTTAAAACACAATTCAGAAATTTTAAAAAAAGTTGTTAAAAGTAAAAATGACCATTTTTTTAATGGCGTCTCTATTAATTCAAAATCAATAAAAAGTAAAAATTTGTTCATTGCAATAAAAGGAAGAAAAAATGATGGGCATAATTTTTTAAATGAAGCAGTAAAAAATGGATCTAGCTATTGTGTAGTATCAAAAAAATTTATGAATAAAAAAAAATTTATATTAGTAAAAAATACAATGAGTTTTTTAAATAAAATGGCCGAAAATATAAGGACACTTTCACCAGCTAAATTCATAGCAATTACAGGCAGCACTGGAAAAACAACTGTTAAAACTATGATAGGAGAATTATTAAAAAAATATTCTAAAACTTATTTTTCTCCACATTCATACAACAATCAATATGGCGTACCACTTAGTATTTGTAACATGAACCTTTATGATAATTTTGGAGTTTTTGAAGTTGGTATGAACAAATTTAATGAAATTTATAAATTATCATCTTTGGTAAAGCCAAATATTGGAATAATAACAAATATATCAGAGGCACACCTTGAAAATTTTAAAAATATTGAAGGTATTGCCAAGGCGAAAAGTGAAATAATTTATAATATTCAAGAAGGTGGCACGGTAATTTTAAATAGAGACGATAAATTTTTTAATTATTTTAAAAAAATTGCAAAAAAAAAACAAATCGTAGTTAAGTCCTTTGGTTATTCAAAAGAATCTAATATAAGATTCTCTAGCATAAGAAAAAAACAAAATTACTTCATTTTACGTATTTTTATAGAAAAAAAAATGATCACTCTAAAAATAAATAATAACAACAAAAACTATATAATGAATATTTTATGCTGCTTATCCATTTTGAGCGAATTAAATTTAAATTTTGACAAAGTAGAAAATTTTTTCAAATACCAAACTTTTTTAAAAGGTCGCGGAAAAATCAACGAGGTTAAAAAATTTAGTAAAAAATTTTTTTTAATCGACGAAAGTTATAATGCAAATCCACTTTCAGTAAAATCTGCAATCCAAAACTTTTCAAATATTAAAAAGAAGGGTAAAAGAAAATATTTTTTCTTTGGAGACATGTTAGAATTAGGTAAAAATTCACAATTTTACCACAAAAAAATCTCTAAATTCATCAATGAAAGCGATATTGATAAAACTTTTGTTTATGGAAAAAAATCAGTTGAAACATATAAATTTTTAAAAAAAAATAAAAGAGGAGCTATAGTGAAAAATTTTAAATCTTTTGATCACAAAATTTCAAAACTAATTAATAATGGTGATTTTTTAATGATCAAAGGATCAAATGCAACCAAGCTACACAAAGTATCTAAAAACTTTTTAAGAGGACATTAAATGCTTTATAGTTTCCTCACTTCCTTAATAGAAACTTTTTCTTTTTTAAATGTATTTAAGTACATTACTTTTAGAATTGGCCTTTCAGTTATTACATCTTTAATAATTATTTTTTTAATTGGGAATCCTTTAATTAGGTATTTTTCAAAAAAACAGATTACAGGTCCAATTAGACATGACGGTCCGATCGATCATATAGTAAAGAAAACCGGTACTCCTACGATGGGGGGACTAATGATTTTAATTGGAATTATCATCAGCACACTTATGTGGGCTGATTTAGAAAATATTTATATTTGGATAGTTCTTTTTGTTTGTACCAGTTTTGGATTACTTGGTTTTATAGACGATTATTTGAAAATAAAATTTAGAAATTCTTTAGGAATTAATGCAAAATTAAAATTTTTTTGGCAACTATTAATTTCTTTAACCGCAATACTAGCTTTAGTTTATTTTACTGATCACGAGGTTATTTCAAATTTATATTTCCCTTTTTTTAAAAATATAGTTTGGCAAATGGGATTATTTTTTATTCCTTTCGCGATTTTCGTTATTATAGGTTCATCCAATGCTGTAAATTTGACAGATGGATTAGACGGACTCGCAACTGTACCAGTAATGTTGGTTGCGCTTTCTTTTTCTTTAATTTGTTATGTTGTTGGGAATACAATATTTTCTGATTATCTTCAGATACAATATATTCCAGATGTAGGTGAGCTATCAATTTTTTGTGGTTCAATAGTTGGCTCATGCCTGGGTTTCCTTTGGTATAATGCCCCACCAGCAAAAATATTTATGGGCGATACAGGCTCATTATCCCTAGGAGGTTCAATTGCATCAGTCGCGATCATTGCCAAACATGAAATCGTACTAGCTATTATTGGCGGACTATTTGTTTTAGAAACTGTCTCTGTAATCATTCAAGTTATTTCATTTAAACTTACCGGCAAAAGAGTTTTTATGATGGCACCAATACATCATCATTTTGAGAAAAAAGGTTGGGCGGAGTCAACAGTTGTAATTAGATTCTGGATAATTGCAATAATATTAGCTTTAGTTGGATTGGCTACATTAAAATTACGTTAAACAAAAAAATGAAAAAATTTTTGAATCTTAGCAAAAAAAATTTTGCAATTTATGGCCTTGGTTCTACAGGACTTTCCGTAATAAATTATTTTAAGAAAATTAATTTTAATAATTATACAATCTGGGACGACAGCAAAAAATTAAAAAAAAAATGGAATTTAGATAAGTTGAAAAAAGAAAGTTTTATTAAATCACTTAAATATGTAGATTATATAGTGTTAAGTCCAGGAATAAACTTAAATAATGCACAATTTAGAAAAGAAATATTAGCAAACAAGTCTAAAATTATTTCCGACCTTGATTTGTTTTACATGTTCAATTCTTCAATGAAATCTATTGTTGTAACAGGAACAAATGGGAAATCGACAACGTGTAAGATTATACACCATGTATTAAAAAAAAATAAAATTAATTCAATTTTAGGAGGCAATATAGGAAAACCAATTTTAAGTTTGAATTTTAAAGAAAATTCTTATGTTATAATCGAAGCATCCTCATTTCAATTAGCTTACTCAAAATTCGTTAAACCAAACTTTGCAATAATACTTAATATTAGTAATGATCATTTAGATTGGCACAAATCAATGAATAATTACATTAATTCAAAATTTAAAATTTTCTCTCTTCAAAACAAAAAAAATTATGCATTAATTAATAATCAATCTTTAATAAAAAAATATAAAAGAAAAAAATATTTAGGCAAATTAATTTTTATAAATTCAAAAAATTATAGTAAAATTAAAAATCAAATAAAAAACAGTTATTTAAATTCCAAGGCAAATGATGAAAATATGAGCTTTGTTTTTGCACTATCAAAATTACTTAAAATAAAAGAAAAATCGCTTATTCAATCACTAGAGTCTTTTAAAGGACTGTCGCATAGACATGAGATCTTTTTGAAAAAAAATAATAAAATATTCATAAATGACTCAAAAGCTACTAGTTTTCAGGCATCTAAATTTGCACTAGAGAGTAATAAAAATATATTTTGGATAGTTGGAGGAAAACCAAAAATAGGTGATAAATTTAACTTAGTTAAACTAAAAAAAAATATTATCAAATCTTATATTATAGGAAAAAATTTAAATAAATTTAAAAATCTATTAGGTGGAAAAGTAAACTATGAATTATGCAGATCGTTAAAAAACGCAATATTTTTAATTTTTAAAGATATAAAAAAATTTAATCATAAAGATATTACTGTATTATTGAGTCCCGCAAGCGCGTCTTATGATCAATATGAAAATTTTGAGGAAAGAGGAAATGAATTTAAAAAACTTATAAAAACTTATGCAGGGAAATATCTTTAAAAATACAAAAATTAAGATTTTTAAAACTAAAAACTATTGGAGAAATTTGGATAAACAAATTTTTTTTAGTTTTATTTTTTTATTTATTTTGGGTTTATTTTTTTCTTTTTCGTCTACTTCGTTTATAGCTGATGAAAGACTAAACAAAGATTACTATTTCTTTTTTCAAAAACATTTTTTATACGCTTTTGTATCTTTTTTATTAATGTTTGCTATATCTATGCTTGATACTAATTCGCTTAATAAAGTTTTGCTGCCTGTTTTTTTAGTTTTTCTTTTTACAATGATTTTGGTTCCTTTTATTGGAATTGAGGTAAAAGGTGCAAAAAGATGGCTAAATTTTTATATATTTACATTTCAACCAATAGAGTTTATGAAGCCTTTTTTTGTTTTAGTCATTGCTCAAATTATTAGTCTATTTTGGATTAAAAATTTAAAATTTTCTTATCTTTTATCTTTTATTATACTTTCAACTATAGTTTTTTTGTTAGTACTACAACCTGATATTGGACAATCTGTTTTATTAATAGGCACATGGGTTTCAATAATTTTTATTTCTGGATTTAATATTTATTTTCTTTTTTTATTATTCACGTTTATTACTTTAATTTTGTCTGGGTTAATATATTTGTTACCTGAAAAATTTGAATATATAACCAATCGAATTACATCTTTCTTTGACGCTGATAAAAGCACAAACTTTCAAGCCTCTAAAGCTACAGATGCCATAAGAGAAGGAAGTTTAAAAGGTCAAGGAGTCGGCGAAGGTGTGCTTAAGGATAGTGTACCTGAAGCTCATACAGATTATGTCATAGCAGTAATTAGTGAGGAGTTTGGATCAATAATTTCTATATTAATAATTTCAATTTTTTTGTTTATTGCCTTTAGAGTAGTTAAGAGAATAATAAATTTAAAAAATAATTTTAATAAACTCGCGTTAAGTGGCTTGATATCCTTATTAATTTTTCAAACATTTATACATGTAGGTGTTAATGCAAACATTTTACCGACAACTGGAATGACACTACCGTTTCTTAGCTATGGTGGTTCATCTCTTCTTTCAAGCGGTATAATTGCTGGTATAATTTTAAATTATACCTCATTTAGCTTAAAGGATTAAATGATCGAAAAAAGAAAAAAAATTGTTATCGCAACAGGAGGAACCGGAGGCCACGTACTTCCAGCTCTTAGTTTAAGCAATTATTTAAAAAACAATTATGAAATAGAAATATTTTCAGACAAAAGAGGATTGAAATATTTTAAAAATACAGAAAATGTAAAAGTAATTAAAGCTGGTTCAATTTTTAATAAAAATTTATTTAAAACAATCATTAATTTAAATAAAATATTTTTTTCAGTTATCTCTTGTTTTTTTTATTTTAAAAAAAATAAACCTGATATAGTTTTTGGTATGGGGGGATACTCGTCTTTCCCGGCATGTCTTGCATCATATTTATTAAAAGTTCCTATTATAATTTATGAAAACAATTTGGTTATAGGAAGAGCAAATAAAGTGCTTTTACCATTTGTAAGTAAAATACTCCTTTCAACAAACAATATCTCTGGAATAAAAAAAAAATATGAAAAGAAAATATTAATTTCAGGTTACTTACTGAGAGACGAAATTTTTGAATTAGAAAACATAAATAACACTGGAAATAACGATCAGTTATCAATTTTAATATTTGGAGGAAGCCAGTCGGCAAAAATATTTGGAGAAAAAGTTACAGATACAATTGTTCAATGTAATAAAAAAAATATAAAATTTAAAATTCACCAACAATGTCTAGAAGAACAAATGGATGAAATTAAAAAGATTTATAGTGATAACAAAATAAATTTTAAATTATTTTCTTTTGCTGAAAAATTATCTGATCATTATAAAATTGCAGATTTAGCAATTACAAGATCTGGCGCATCCTCTATAGCCGAGCTCATAAATTTGAGAATCCCATTTATTGCCATTCCTCTTCCATCTTCAGCCGATAATCATCAATTAAAAAACGCAAACAATTTTCAAAAAAAAGGTTATTGCTTTTTAATAGAAGAAAAATTCATTTATCCAAAATTATTTGAAATTTTAAATGATTTAAATAAAAAAAGAGAAAAATTACTTGAATTAAAAAACAAAATGAAGGAACACTCTGATAAAGACTCACTTTCTAAAGTTAGTAAATTTATTGAGAAATTTTTAAATGAAAAAAATTAGAATCGGATCAAAAGAAAAAATCCACTTTGTTGGAATTGGAGGAATAGGCATGAGCGGTTTAGCACAAGTAATGCACAGAATGGGTTTCAATGTTCAAGGAAGCGATTTATCAAATAGTAAAAATGTCGAAAGATGTAAAAAAATAAAAATTAAAGTTTTTTCAAAACATAGTAAAGTGAATTTAAAAAATACAACTATAGTCGTTAGATCTTCAGCAATAAAAAATAATAACCCAGAAATTATTGCTGCCAAAAAAAGGAAAATTAAAATTTTTAAAAGAGCAGAAATGTTAGGCCACGTTGTTTCATTAAAAAAAAATATAGTTGTTACAGGATCTCATGGAAAAACTACCTCAACATCTCTGATAGCTAAAATTCTTTCCGAAGGAAATCTTGATCCTACTATTGTAAATGGAGGAGTAGTAAATTCTTTAGGAGGGAGTGCTAAATTAGGAAAGAGTGAATGGACAGTCCTCGAAGCAGACGAGTCTGATGGAAGTTTTTTAAATTTACCTTTTAATTATTCAGTAGTAACTAATGTCGACAAAGAACATTTGGATTTTTACAGAAATTTTGAAAATCTTAAGAAATCATTTGAAAAATTTATTAATAAAACCCCAACTTTTGGAAAAAGTTTTGTTTGTTCAGATGATGTGGAATTAGAAAAAATTATATCCAAAATAAAAAATAGAAATATTTTAACTTACGGATTTAATAAAAATGCAAATTTCCAAATACTTAATACATATTATGATAAAAACTATTCAGTTTTTGATTTAAAAGTTTCAATACCGTCTATAAGAAAAAAAATTATAAAAGGCATAAAAGTAAACTTAATAGGTTCACACAATATATTGAATGCAGCAGTGTCTGTGGCTTTATCATCATATATAGGCGTTAGTCTTAAAATTATTAAAAAATCCTTAAGAGAATTTGCTGGAATTCAAAGAAGAATGACTAAAGTTTTAAAAATAAATGGAAATGATTTTTTCGATGATTATGCCCATCATCCTACCGAAATCAAGTCTGTTTTAGATAGTTTAAAAAAAACAAATCCTTATAGAAAAATAATATCTGTTTTTCAACCACATAGATATTCAAGAATACAATTACTTAAAAAGGAGTTTTCTTTTTCTTTTAAATCATCTGATAAATTAGTTTTATGTCCTGTTTATTCTGCCGGGGAAAAGATAAACAAAAATTATGATCCCGAAAAGTTTGCGAAACTTATATCAAAAAATTCGTGTGTTCAAGTTATTCTTATTAATGGACAAGAAGAATTAAATAAATTTTTTAAAAAAAATTTATTAGAAAATGAACTTGTAATTGGTATGGGCGCAGGCTCTATTACAAAATGGATGAGGGAGTTAAATTTATAAAATGAAATTGTATGAAAATGAAAAATTATCTAAATATAATTGGTTTAACCTTGGCGGTCCTGCAAAGATATTTTTTAAAACACAATCCACTCAAGAATTAAAAGAATTCTTAAAGAAAAATAAATATAATATTCATATTTTGGGAGCAGGTTCTAACACTCTTTTTAGAGACAAAGGCTACGATGGAGCCGTTATAAAATTAGGAAATAATTTCTCTTACACAAAAATGATAAAGGAAGACGAAATAGAAGTCGGAGCGGCAACATTAGACGTTAAACTTTCAGATTTTGCAGGACAAAATTCATTATCAGGATTTGAGTTTTTATCGTGTATACCAGGTAGTGTTGGGGGATCTATTTGTATGAATAGCGGGTGTTATGGAGAAGATATCTCAAAAATATTTTTATCTCTTACGGCAATTACTTTTGAAGGAGAAATAGTATCATTTAAAAAAGACCAAATTAATTTTTTTTATAGAGGAAATAATTTGGAAAAAGAATTAATAATATTAAGTGCAATTTTTAAAGGCAATCTATCTGATAAAAGAAAAATTTTACAAAAACAGAAAGATCTAATTAATAAGAAAAAAGAAAGCCAACCAACTAGGGTCAAAACCTGCGGTAGCACTTTCAAGAATCCCGGTGAAAATAAGAAAGCGTGGGAATTAATTAAATCATCGGAATGTATAGGCTTAAAAGTCGGAGGCGCAAGTATTTCCGAAAAACACAATAATTTTTTTATAAACAATGGGAATGCAAGTTCCTCGGATATAGAGAAATTAATTAAAATGGTTAAAGATAAAGTTTTTAAGAAAACCGGAACAGAATTAGACTTAGAAATAAAAATAATTGGAAATAAGTAAAATGAAGAAAAAAAAGGTTGTAGTAGTTCAAGGAGGAACATCTCGCGAGAGAGAAATCAGCTTACAGACCGCGCGATCATGTATCAAAGCTATAAAAAAAATTGGTTTTAAAGTTATAAAATTTGATCCCAAATTTTCATCTATTTTTGATATAAAAAAAATAAATTCTGATTTAATTTTTAACGCTCTTCATGGAAAAGAAGGAGAGGATGGTAAAATTCAAAGCTACTTTGAATATTTTAAAAAACCCTATACCCATTCTGGGGTAATTTCATCTATGATCGCAATGAATAAGTATTTATCGAAAAAAATATTTTTAAGAAATAAAATTAAAACACCTAAATATTTTTATATTGATGAAAAAAATTTATCAAATATCAATTTAGATAAAGAAATTAAAAAAAACAAATTGAAATTTCCTTTAGTTATCAAGCCCAATGATGAAGGTTCTAGTATAGGTGTTAGAATTTGCAAAAACTCAAAAAATTTAAAAAAAGAATTTAGCTATTTGAAAAAAAAATATAAGAATCTAATAGTTGAAAGTTTTATTCCTGGTAAAGAAATCCAGGTAGCTTTAATGGGTGGCAAAGCAATTGGAGCAATAGAATTGAGACCAAAAAGAAAATTTTATGATTATAAAGCAAAATATAAAAAATCCTCACTAACCGCGCATATTATGCCCGCAGAGATTCCTCAAAAAAAATATAAAGAAGTTCTTAAAATATCTGAAGTCGCAAATCGTATTCTCGGATGCAAAGGGATAGCTAGATGTGATTTTAGATTTCATAAGGGAACTTTTTATATATTGGAGCTTAATACTCAGCCCGGTATGACAAATCTTTCTTTAGTTCCAGAAATTGCAAAATTTAATAAAATACCATTTATAAAACTAGTTAAATGGATGATGGATGATGCAAGTCTGAACAGATGAATAAAAAATTTCTTTTTTGGATCTTTTTATTTATTTTTCTCAGCACATACAATTATAGCGGTAACAAAGTTAAGATTTTGGATTTTTTCTTAATCAAGAAAATCGAAATTCAGGGAATAAATAATGCTGATAAAAATGAGATATTTATTTTATTAAAAAAAATTAGAGGCAAAAATATTATTTTTCTTAAAAAAAACAATTTTCAAGATTTTGAAAAAAATATTGATTTTGTTGAGTCAATTAAAATTAAGAAAATTTATCCTGATAAAATTTTATTGAAGGTATCTGAAAATAAACCAATTGGTATTTATTTAAATAATAATGGAGAAAAATATACATTATTAGAAAATAGAAAAGTTATTTATAATAATGAAAAAAAATTTGAAAATTTACCAAAAGTTGTTGGCGGTGGTGCTTTAGAAAAATTTTCAGAATTCCATTCCAGCCTAGAGCAAACAAATTTAGATTTAAATATTGTTAAACAATTTAGTTATTATGATATTAATAGGTGGGATCTTTTAATAGAAAATGGAAAATTAA
>MDSW01203218.1_pt1 | contig 16492 bp, 31 predicted proteins | sample 811171 | NCBI WGS metagenome assembly MDSW01 (sample SAMN05326641, study PRJNA326480) | marine metagenome | isolation source: seawater | place: Atlantic Ocean: North West | collected 2012
AGTAGGACAGGGCCTGGTTGCCGTAGGACGGCGCGTCATGGAACTCCTCGTAACAGCACTTCAGGGTGCAGATCCATTTGTCCCCCAGCATGCCGAGAAACTGCCGGTCAAAGGCCGCGTTGTGCGCGACGTAGATGTCCTGACCCGCGAACAGCCGGATAGCATCGTCAAAGGACGGGGCGGTCCGAACGTCTGCGTCGGTGATGTGATGCACAGCCGACGCCACGGGCGGGATCGCAATGCCGGGATGCACCAGCGTCTGTACCGGGGAGCCGATCTTCAGCCGGGTCATGCCGGGGTGAAGCTCGGCGGGGATGCCGGCGATCTCGACCACGCGGGCGTCTTTCTCAATGCCGGTGGTCTCGCTGTCCGTGATCATGAGTTTGGTCATTTCTTCTCCCCACGACGTTTACCTGACATCCAGTCCGCAGACGGATTTGCGTGGACATAGGCTTCAAGGGCCGGGTAGAGCGGGTGGTCACACAGGTCGACGCGGACACGCTCATCCATGCCGAAATAGTGAACACCAAGCTTCACCGTGTAGGCCTTGATCTTTCCTGGCGCTTCATCGGTCCGGAATTCGACCGCATAGGGTGGAGAAGAATCTTTCTGCTTAGGCACGATCAGCATCCTCTTGGCTTGTTGCAGCCCGTTGTCTTGCGCGGCCAAGCTGGCCTGCAAACTTCGTGGCGATCAGACCGAAGGCGGCCTTCGCATCCGCGTCCCCCATGCGGACAAATGATCTGAAGGGATCTTGCGCAAAGGCTGTCGCCGCCTCTGAAGACACGCCCGCCTCTCGCAAGTCATATGCCTCTACGCACATCATTACACGGATCAGAAGGCTCAGCTCGGTAGCGACCTTGAATGGTTGACTTTCACCCATGCTCAAATCTCCTCATCCGCGGCCGGCGTATTGACCGCATCGTTGATGATGGTGTCGGCGGTGTCACTGATCTTGCGGGCCTCAGTGACCAGCGCGTCGACCTTCCCGCCGATAGCGTCGTCTTGGCGCTGTGCCTTGGTCAGCGACCTGTACCAGCGCGAGAAGGACTCGGCCCACGCCTCAGCGCCCGCAGCGGTGCGGATAAGGTTCGCTGGCGGCTCCTTCACCTCCGGGCTCGTGGCCGCGTCCTGAGCGTCCTCCACGGCCTGTGACGCCATGGTCTTGCCCGTGGGTGGCGCCTTCTTCAGCTTCGCGCCGTTGCCGTCCGTGGGCTGGTCTTCGCCGAGCAGGTCGCCTTGGGGCGCGTTCGCTTCGTCATAGGCGTCGGATACCTGCTGGCGCACATCGTCCAACTGCTGCTGTTCTGCCTCAGTCAAAGGATCGGTGTCGGCCGGCTTCTCTTGGGCCTTCGAGAGTGACGCATTTTCAGTTGCGTTCTCTTGGCTTTTTGGGGGCAAATCATGCGTTTTGGTTTCCGGCTCCACGATCTCAGCATCCGGTATGTCCGGTTCCTCTTCAGGTTCAGTCACCTGCTGCGCCTGAGCGCGTTCCTGGCTGGACTTGTCCATGGCGGCCTGTAGACGGGTGGCGGGGTCGTCGGACTTGCCGGGGGTGACGTTGATGTAATGGTTGGACGTGTCGAACTCTTCGACATCGTAAACACCCATGAGAACGTCCGGCGTGTGACGGCGCGCCCATGCCCGGCTGCCATAGTAGGCAAGCTGCTGGTCGGGGTCGCTGGCCCAGAGCGGGCTGTTCTTGACCTTGATGTCCTGCACCATAGGTGTGGTGATGTCGCAGTCCTCGCTGTCACCCTTGACGCGGCCCACGACAGTGACCCGACGGGTCGGACCGTCGCCCTCATACTTGTAGCGCAGCCGCCCTTCGATGGCCCTGCTGGCGAAGATCATGGACGTGACGGCCTGAGCCTCATAGGCAATCTTCCGGTTTCCGCCCTTGTCAGTGACGACATAGGTCTTCTGGCTCAGAGCGAACGGGTCCATGCCGAAGCGACCGGCCTGCATGATAACGGCCATGCAGTCGCCGGGATTTCCGCGCACGGAATGCCCCACCATCAGTTCGCCCTTGGCCATGTACTTGGCCATTTCTTTCAGATCCTGAAAGGTTCGGGGCGCGGCCATGAAGCCTCCGCCTGCTGGCATCAGCGCGGTGTCGGTAGCGGCGTGAATGAGGTCGGTAGATTGGCTTCCATCAGGCATGTTCAGTCTCCATGAGTTGAGGGTGCGCGGCTTTCGCCATGTCTTCGAGTGTCGGCATCGGCGGCAGGTGCTTTTCCTGCTCACGCAGCTTCTTCAGTTCGTTTGCGGGAAGGCCGACAGAGACCGGGCCCTCGCTGTAGGACGGCCAGTCATTGGCTTCGAGACAGCGCGCCAACCGGTCCAGCGCATCGCGGTTGCGGCGGGCACCGTAGTAGACGGTCTCGTCATAGACGGGCGCCACGGTGACCGGGTACGGACGCTTCTTCTCCTGCAGGACAAGAGAGAAGTTCTCCATCACCCGGCCGCAGACCTTGGCCATGCCCTCGGCCATGAGCGCCAGCTGGCAGTGATAGCCGTATTTCTTGATCGCGTATTCCACGTCTGCCGGATCGGCACTAGCCGCCGTCTTATAGTCAGCGAGGATGTTGTCATTCGGGATCATGTCCGGACGCGAACGAATCCAGATACCTGTGGCCTCGTCCTTCCAGATCAACGAGGCTTCGATCAGTCCGCCCGCCAGCGCCAGCTCCATCAGCGGCTCTTGCTCCAGACGCTTGGCCATGCCCCGGATGTCAGCGACCTCTTTTTCCTTGAAGACAGTCAGACCATCTTCTTCCTGCGCCGCCTTCCACGCCTTGGCCTCGTTGGTGCGGAAATCGTCATAGGGCGAAACCGCGATGTCTGACGGCCAGCGCTTTTCCACGCAGAGGACGTGGGCCATCCGCCCAAAGCGGAAGTCATTGCTCTCCGGTTCAGGCTCGCTATCAGGGTTCAGAGGCGAGGAGTCCCAGAACTTCTCCGGGCACTTCTCGATCTTGCGCAGGCCGGTGTTGCTGATGCTGGGGCCGTCGCACAAATCCACCTTGCCGTGATAGACCTGTATCGGCAGGTTCACATAGATGCCCGGCCTGGTGATGGTGGAGCCATCGTATTCGATCACGTCGAAGTCCATCAGAACGGCACCTCGTCATCGCAGAAGTGGTTGGAGTCCGCCTTTTCGATCTGGGCGAGCTTCTTCGCGCCGCCGCCCTCTACGATCAGGAAGGCCCCGCGCAGGGCGGCATATTCACGGTCCCGGCGCGATATGGTATCTTGCGCATCCCGCAGCTGGCGTTCAGTCGAGTGCAGGTCGCCTCGCAGGTCCATGAGTTGCTCACGAAGATCATTCAGTTCCTTTTTTTGCGAGGCGATGCGATCATCGCGGTACATGATCGCCTCGGCGTGTTCCGCCTGCATCTCCGCCTTCGTCTTGTTACGCGGCATCCTGCTTCTCCTGTTGCTTGAGCCATTCGCCCCGGCCGCCGAAGTGGTCGAAGCCCGTGGGCTTGCCGTCGAGTGCACGCTCAAGGCGTTCGGCCAAGCGGTTGCGTGCCTCAGCCTTCTCGTGCTCCTGCCTGACCATGCAGCCGATGGCTTCGAGCCTCAGCATCTTGGCGGCTTCGCGGGCCTCGTAATCGAGCCGTTCGCGGTCGCGGATGGAGCGCTTGCGGATCATACGCGTTTCTCCAGTTTCCTGAGCAGTTGGACCCGCCGCCAGACAGAAGACTTCGTTGCCCCCGTCTCCGCGCAGGCATCGTCATAGGTCGCTCCGGCCAGCACCTTCCGGGCGGCCTGATCGGTCTTGTCCTTGAGCTTCGGGCTGTCGCGATGCTTCCGGGGCAGACCAGTTGCCTGAAACCTGTGGTGCAGAAGGGACAATGTTATGCCCGTCTTCTTGCTGACCTCCCGATAGGGAAGCCCGTCTGCGATCATCTGCATGGCCTTATCCATTGTGCGGCTCCTGTTCATCCATTGCCTTGTCGAAGATCGCCCGCGCCTCAGCAGCGCCCGGCAGACCGTCGAGAATGCGGTCCACGGCTATTCCGGCGACGAGGCGCAACTGATGCCGCGCCTTGTCTCTAAGCGCCTCAGCCTCGCGGGCGCGCTTCTCGGCGGTGAAGTCGATGACGAAGGCGGTCATTCTGAATCCCCTGCCTTGGCGGTCTGGGTCAGCCTCCAGTTGAGGGACGAAATTGTGTTGCAAGCGTCGGCAAGAAGGTCTCGCTCCTCGCGGTTGAGTTTTCCGCTGTCTCGGAAGGCGATAAGGCGTTCGATCACAATCATCGGGGAGGGCTCAGATAGCTTGCTCATGCCGCAGCTTCCTCAGCGAAAGCCGCGCTCTGCGCCGCCACAGCGTCTAGATCGGCCTGTCGCGGGGTCTCGCCCCGGCGGGTGGCCCAGTAGACCCGGCTGCGCTCAACGCTCCACGGCACGTGCGTCACCGCATCAAGGCGCGGGTCGTAGGTGCCGGGGATGTCCCAGTAGAGCAGGTGACCCGCGTCAAGCTGGCGCTTGGCCTCCATCATGATGCCGATGATCGACCGGGCGGCCTTGGGATCGCCGTTCAGGCTCAGCGCCAGCTCATAGCCCTGCCTGGCCTTGGTGTAGTGCGCTTCGATGTCCGGCCGGTTGTAGGCCTTGACCATCGTCAGCGCGTCGTCGCAGGCGCGGATGCTTCTTAGCAGGTTGTCCGGGTTGGCCATTTGTGTCTCCTTCGATGGAGAGGAGTATTCCATAATGGAAACTTCGCCGTCAACCAGAATATTTCCAATTCGGAATATTTTTTCGTGGCGCCGCTCGCTTTCGCAGTCTTTCCGGGCGTCACACGTGCTCGCGCCCCGGTTGAGCGGGGTTGCCAGCCGTCTCTCTTTTGGGTTTTTTGCGCGCGTGTATTGGAGGAGTGACCTCAAATGAGATGGCTATTGCTGTTCCCCGTCTTCGCGGCCTTGGTCGGTTGTATGACCAGTTCCACACATATGCTCGGTGACGAGGCCAAGGTTTACGATGTGGAGGGATGCAGCATCGAGGTATTCTCAAGCCGCGATGCTGCTCTTGCTGCCGGACTATCGGAAGAGGTGTGTCGCGTGGAATCCTCAAGCATGTTCAGTATCGGACACGATATTGACACGGCGGTCCGGCGGGGCGCCAAAAAGGCGTGCGAATGTGGTGTGACCAAGGCCTACATCGTTACGGCCTATCAGCATGAGGGGCCGGCAAAGGCGACGATGGTCGGGTTCAAGTAGGGGGCGCTATTTCAGTCCGCGCTTTTCCAGCTCTATCTGGCCGATGTAGTTGGCTACGGACTTCAAAGTCCGGTACTTCCCAAAGGTTACACCGCAAGCCTTGCAGGTGACAGGACCATTTTCCGATTTGTCGTCGGGGATCTGGATGACATATCCGCCGCATTCATTGCAGCAGAACTCGAAATCAAAATGGTATTTGTCGCCGCCCTGATGTTCGAAATAGGCAACGCTGATTGTCAGCTTGGGGAGCGCTCGCCTGGCTCTATCAGGGTAAGATGCAGTCAGATCCTGCGGCGGTTGCGGGTTGGAACCTGCCTTTCCACCCTTGGTCTGGGGATTGCTCCCTGTCAATTTGGTCCGGCTATATATGCCTGTGCCGGGCAACCCTGCGTTCAGGTGAGTGCCTTTCTTACCAACATTCACCGATAGGCCGCGCGGCCCAATCGTCGTGCTTACGCCCTTCTTGCTGATGTTCAGCTTGATGCCGGGAGCGATCTTGATTCGCTTTCGGAAGCCCCATCCCATGACTAGCCCCTTGTACCGGTTTTCCGGATGACATCCACGATCTGGACGACCTGAGCCACCTGCTCATCGGACAGGCCGGCCAGCAGCTCCTCTTGTGTGGGGCGCCTCGGATCGCGGAAAATGTCGGCGATATCCTTCAGGTCGAGCGCATGGGCGAACTGGGCCATGCGCTCGTCATTGAGCCGCATCTTACCGGACAGCAGCTTCGATAGCGTGCCCTGCCCAATCTCCATTCTGTCAGCAAGACGTTCCTGGGTGAGGTCCTTCTCCTCCATCCATTCGCGGATGAAGTGACGGAACGGCTTCTTCGGACCAATGCGCGCCTGCATGTCCGGATTATATTTCCACAGCGGAATGCGGCCCATGTCCGAATTGGAATATTTTTCCGCTTCGGAATATTGACGAAAGTATTCCAATATGGAAACTAAGGGGCATGGAAAGCCCTAATCCTCTCAAAGAATACCGCTCGGAGCACGGCCTCACGCAGGCCGATCTCGCCGAGATGCTTGGCGTCAAGCCTCCCGCGATCTGCAAATGGGAGAAGGGGAGGGTTGCCGTCGATAAGGTTCTGCAGATTGAGCAGCGTCTCGGAATTGAGCGCTGGCGTCTCCGGCCTGACATCTATCCCCCTCCGGAAGAGGTCTGCGCCGAGGAGGCCGCATGACCACCGCGCCCGCACACTCCTCCGGCGGCAAGTACCCCATCTGGCTCAGGCTCGCGATCATCGTGTCGCTGAGCGCCGCGCTGTGGGCGGGCATTCTCTCCGGCATTTCCGCGCTGATGGGGGGATGACCATGTCCCCGGCCTCGCGCGCATCACGAATTCTCTGTGCGTGTCCGGACTGCCGGCCACGTCAGGCACAGGAAACGGCATCAGTGATCTTCACCCAGGACGCTGGCGCCGGAGCAGGGCGGGGCGTCTCCACCACCCCCACCCAGCCGGACACCCGTCCTGCTCATCCTGTCCAATTGCTCCGCGAGCCTGTTCTTGCGCGCGGCACTGACGATCAGAAACGAGGCGGCTTGCAGCAAACTCTCCGCCTCGTCTCTCAGTTCGTCCGGTCTGTTCTGCAACGGCATATACACAAAGCCTCCTCTCGCAACCGGTTATGGAGAGCGAGATGATGCAAGTCAGTGTCAAGAATGCCACCGATACGCTCGGTGTGAGATTGAAACAGGAATTGCGGGCGCGCTACCCGGCGCACACCGCGAAACAGGTCGCACGGTTAACCGGCGCTGATCTGCGTACCGCCCGGTCATGGGTGGAAGAGGGTAAGGCGCCACAAGAGCACCATTTGCGGGCGATTGTCCGTGAATTGGGGAGGGACGTTCTGAACGCCCTCTTTGGTCCAGAAATTGAGACCCACAACGAAAAACTAATGAGGGAAATCAATGACCTTCGGGAGGAGGCTGCGCGCCTTGAAAAACGCCTTGGAGAAGGCCGTTCTGCGGCTCCGTGTTCTGTTTCTGAAAAGCCGTCTGGAGCACCGGAAAGCCCGCGCCCGCGGCATGATGGTTAATGGCGAGGAGATGATCCGCTTCGGGATCGATATCTCAGATCCTGACCTGATCGCTGCAGGCCACGCCAAGTGTGACGAGGCGATGATGATCCTCAACGAAATCGAGACCGGTGAACGGCAGGCGCCGCGTCCCGCAAGCTATTGGGCCAACCGGTAGCGTTCCGTCCTGCCACGAAGAGAAGGAGCCTCTCGCATGGCCAAAGATGCGAAAGACAAGAGCGAGGATCGCCCGGCCGTATTCATCCCGGCCACGCAGGACGATCTGCGCAACATGCTCAATGAGTATGAAACGCTGAACGCTGACAAGACCGGGAAGGCGGATGCTCAGAAGCTGCTGCTGGAGCGGTTCAACCAGAAGCACTCCCTGCCGCCGAAGATCGCGAAGATCATCCGCTCGTTCGACAAGATGGACGATGATGACCGGGCGCATGCCTGGCGCGCTCTGAAACATGCCGGCGCTCAGCTCGGTTTCGATGACCAGTACGATCTCGAAGACTATGCGGCCAATGACGGCGGCGGCGATCCTGATCCTGATGGCACCCGCACCGAGTCCGTTACCGACGAAGAGTGGGACGAAGCTGCTCCGAAGACGGATCAGGACGCGGCATGAGGCCAAAAACCTACTGCTCCATAGAAGGCTGTAGCCGCGTCCATGAGGGGCGCGGCTATTGCTCCATGCACTATCGGAGACTGATGCGGACAGGGTCACCCACGGCCCGGCGTTCCTTGGCTAATGGGGAGCGAATGAAGTGGTTGAAGCAATTCATTCATCACGACGGAGATGAGTGCGTTATTCCACCCTTCGCAAAAGAGGGAGAAAGTGCGGCCTCGGTCTATCTTGATGGCGTTTTGCGTGTTGCGTCCCGCGCAATGTGCATTTTGGCTCATGGAGAGCCAGCCTCACCAGACCTGCATGCCGCGCATAGTTGCGGAAATGGGCACCTGTCGTGCTGCAACCCCAAACATATCCGTTGGGCGACAGTCGCCGAAAACGCGGCCGACAAGCACATCCATGGGACCGCTACAGTTGGTGAGAAATCTCATCACGCGAAGCTAACTCTCGCCGAAGCGCAATGGGTTTGGGACATGCGGGGGACGGTGTCTCAGTCGAAATTGGCCAAGGAGTTGGGTGTTTCTAGGGCCGCTATTTCGCACATCCACGTTGGAAGAAACTGGCCTGAAATCAGGAGGGAATCTCTATGATTCTCGCTTTGGATGTGTCGGCAAGCAATACAGGCTGGTGCAAGGGCGACGCGGTCGGCCCGGTGAAAACCGGGTCGTTCGCGCTCCGCCACTATCGCCGGGATATCGGCGCCCTCTTGGCTGCTTATCAGGACTGGATGATGAGCACCCTGGATGGCGTCACGCTCATCACATTCGAACAGCCTGTTCGCCCCTTCGCAAACGCCAATCTCGACACGATGCGCAAGCTCTATGCGCTCGCCGGGGTGGCCGAACTTGTCGCGCACCGGGCCGGGATCGAGTGCTGCGAAGTCAATACCGCGACGGCGAAGAAGATCGTCTACGGACGGGGCAACTTCACGACGAAGGACAAGAAGGCCCACGCCGTCAATCTGGTCGCCGGGTGGGGCATCGATGCCGCCAATCACGATGAGGCCGATGCGGCTGCTGTGTTCCTGACCACCCTGCATCTGCGGATGCCCGAAGCCTTCGCGGTTTGGGAGCGCCGTAAGGCGGACATCCTCAGCCGAGTCGGGGAGACATTGCTATGACCGATCAAACCTCTTCTGCGGGGGCTTTCCTCCATACCACCTCGCCGGGCCAAGGACTGGTCAATGGGCATCCTGCCGAGCCTTCAGGAACTCTGGGCACTGAAGGCGAGGTCAAATCCGCGCCCCCGCCACCTGAGAGCACGCCAATGCTTGATGACGGTGTCTTAGCAGCGGTCAAGGATGCCAACCCGGCACCTGTTTTCAGGGATCTGCCATTGTTCGCATACGGCTTGATTGTCGCGGATCCACCGTGGGAGTTCGAGACCTATTCCGACAAGGGTCACGGCAAATCAGCCCAAGCACACTACGACTGCATGAGCCTCGAATCGATCAAGGCGTTGCCGGTTGGTGAACTGGCCGCAGGCGATTGTGTTCTATGGCTCTGGGCGACGAACCCCTTGCTTCGGCAGGCCCTCGACGTGATCGCAGCCTGGGGCTTCCGCTATGTCACTGCCGGCACATGGGTGAAGACCACGCGCACTGGGAAGCTGGCATTCGGCACCGGCTATCGCCTGCGCAGCGCCAACGAACCATTCCTCATCGCCACGAACGGAAACCCTGAAACGGCAAAGACCGTTCGCTCCGTCATCATGGCAGAAGCACGGCAGCACTCTCGCAAGCCGGAGGAGGCCTTCGCAGCCGCTGAGCAGCTTGTGCCGGGCGTTCGCCGTCTGGAGCTGTTCAGCAGGCAGAGCCGCGAAGGCTGGGACACCTGGGGCTTGGAACGCACCAAGTTTGATGGAGCGGCAGCATGACCCCTCCACCGACCTTCAAGCCGATAGGCGACATTGCCCGGAAGATCCTGGAGCAGGCCGAGCGCAAGGCACTGGCCAAGCCCTATCGCCGCACCAAAAGCGTAATCGCGCCCGAGACCGGGCTGAAGCCGGGAGGGTTTGATGGCTGAGCCCATGCGAATTCTCGTGGCCTGTGAGACGTCCGGTATTGGCCGCCGCGCCTTCGCTGCGCTGGGCCATGACGTGTGGTCCTGTGACCTGGAACGCGCCGAGGACGAATCGAACCGGCACATCATCTGCGACGTGCGGGACGGCATTCTCGAATGGGGCTGGGATCTGCTCGCTGTGATGCATCCGCCCTGCACGAGGCTGTGTCGGTCAGGCCGCCGCTGGATGAGCGGGCCGGGCAACTGGACGCCTCCGAAGCGGCTGCCTTCTGGCCGCACCTGGGACAGCATGAAGCAAGAATTCGAAGAGGGCGTGTCTGTCTTCACCGCGTGCTGGAACGCGCCGATCGACAAGGTGGCTATCGAGAACCCGGAAATGAACGATCTGGCCCGGGCACGCATGCCGGCCGGTCTGCCGCGCCCGCATATGGTGCAGCCACACTGGTTCGGTCATCCGGAATACAAGAACACGGGCTGGTATCTGCGGGGACTGACACCGCTGGTTGCCACCGATCCGCTGGAAGAACCGGAGCGCGGCTCTGACGAATGGAAGCGCTGGAACAGGGTTCACCGCATGCCGCCGGGGCCGGAGCGGACACGGCTGCGCAGCCGCAGCTATGCCGGAATGCTGGCTGCCGCCGCTGCTCAATGGGCGCCCCGTAACTCCCCCCGGGCCGCATCAGCGCAGGGTGGGACGTGATGCCAGCCTACAGAAGCTCTCACGAAGCAGATATCCGCGACGATGTGGTGAAGCACATCAGGGAGCGGTGGCCCTCTGCGCGCATCATTCACGAAATCAACGTGGCGGGGCAGGGGTCCAATCGCATCGACGTCCTGGCGGTAGCGCCTGAGGCCATGCTCGCTGTCGAGATCAAGTCGAAGAAGGATAAGTTGGACCGGCTCCCGGATCAGTTGAAGGCGATGCGCCGCGCGGTTCATTTCAGCTTCGCTGCGATCCACGAGAAATTCCTCGTGCCGCATGAGACGAACGAATGGAGCGCATGGTGGACCGATGAGGACGGGAAGCATTGGAACAAGCGGCTGCCTGACGACCTCGATCTATTGTCATCACAGTGCTGGGTCTGGCCGCGTGAGCGCAGGGCGGCGAAAGGCTCGTCCTATGACTTCCTGTCCAAATGGGATTTCCCCGCCATGCCAATGCAGGCCCCGCTTCCGCAGGGCGCGCTCGACATGCTCTGGGCCGATGAATTGCGGACTCTGTGCCACGAACTCCGCTTCGGTGTCGGGCCGCGAACCACGATGTCTCAATGCCTCAGCGTCCTGCGCTGGAACGCGACCGGGAAGGAACTGACGCGAGGCGTGTGCCGCGCGCTCCGGCGCCGGAACTGTATCGAAGCGGATGACCCGGTGTTCGACAAGGTGGGGGATCTGCTGTGATGAGCAAGCTGACTGCTATCCCTATCAGCCTCGGAATGGCGAATGAGTTCGTCCATATCCACCACCGTCATCACCCTACGGTGCCCGGTCATAAATTCAGCATCGGTGCCTGTCTGGAAGACCGGCTGGTGGGGGTGGTGATTGTTGGCCGCCCGGTCGCCAGAATGCGCGACGATGGCCTGACGCTCGAAGTAACCCGGCTCTGCACGGACGGAACGCGGAATGCGTGCTCGTTCCTGTATGGGCGCGCGAGTAAGGCCGCGTTCGCCCTCGGGTTCGCCCGCATCGGAACATACACCTTGCCGGATGAGGGCGGGGCATCGTTGCGAGCTGCCGGATGGAAGCTGCTGGGACAGGCGGGGGGTGGTAACTGGGGCCGTCAGTCTCGGCCGCGCAGGCCATCCGCACAACCGGGAGCGAAGTTGCTCTGGGAGGTGTCACGATGACCGACACCGACCTGATCAACCGCACCCATTTCCCGGAACGGAAGGACAAGATCACTCCGCCGAACAATCTCGCGGCAGAGGCGGCGGTGCTTGGGGCGATCCTGTTCGACAATAACGAGTTTGACCGTGTGCGGGAGATTCTGCGCCCGGACGACTTCTTCGCCTCGGCGCACCAACTGATCTTCCAGCATGCCGTGTCATTGATCGAGACGGGTCAGACTGCGGATGGCATCACGATGGGTGAGTGGGCGTCTGAAACTGCGCAGGTTCGTGATGCCGGCGGCGCTGGTTATCTCATGCAGCTGTTGGATTCCGCCGCTTTCGGCGTCGAGGTGACCGACTACAGCGTCATGATCCGTGACATGGCCGCGCGCCGGTTGCTGATGATGGTAGGCGCCGAACTGCATGAGACGGGCCGCAATCCTGCGCCGGGGGAGAGGCCATCTGACTGGATAGAGCGGGCGCGTGACGAGCTTCACAGGATTGAAGACCGTGCGGTGGCCCGTGAGGACTGGGAAGATGCCAGCGCCTCTGCTGAGGCGGCTGTGGACAAGATCGAGGAGATGCTGCGAACCGGGGTAAAGCCTGGCGTCCGTTGCGGCATCAAGGCAGTTGATGAGTTCAGCGGCGGATTTCACGCAGGCGACCTGATCGTGCTGGCCGGCGCATCTTCCATGGGGAAGACATCATCCTGCGTGAACCTCGCCACTGGTATGGCCCGGCAGGGTAAGAAGGTCGGCTTCTTCTCTCAGGAAATGACCCGGGAGCAGCTGGCGTGGCGGGCGATGTCCGCCGATGCCAGGCGATTGGGAAAGGGCCGCATCGAGTATGAGAAAATCCGCAAAGGCCAAATCGGACAGAACGAAGTTGCCATCCTGAGGGATGCGGCCAAGCGCCTTCCGAAAACGCTGAAGTGGAACGCGATCCGCAGTCAATCTGTGGCCTCTATCGCTGCTGGGTGCCGGAGCGTGCGCAGGCAGCTGGGAGGACTTGATGCGGTCTTCATCGATTACCTTCAGATCATGGATCGGGACCTTGCTTCGAGCCGGTCCACGGCTGACCTGACAGGCTTGGTCACCCAGAAGCTGAAAGCCTTGGCTGGTGACCTTGGGGTTCCGGTGTTCGTGCTGAGCCAGGTGAACCGATCCGTCGATACCCGGGAGGACCACCGGCCCCGCCTCGCTGATCTCCGCGACTCCGGAAGCATCGAGCAGGACGCTGACACGGTTATCTTCGTCTACCGGGACAGCTATTACGCGGCCCGGGAGGCGCCTCCGGAAGAGCGACCTCTGGAGGTGCATGAAAAGCACGCCCAGCGCGTGGCAAGGGCGCGCAACAAGATCGAGTGGATCTTCGCGAAACAGCGCATGGGGCCGACCGGAACGGTCGAACTCTATTTTGAGCCTGAGACGGACCTCATCCTGAACAGCAAGGATGACCTGCCGGGCGGCGATGGATTCAAATTCTAGGAGGATTATGTGAGCAACAAGGCGATGAACTGGGCAACAGAGTGCGGCGTGAAGCGTGCTCACAAGCTGATCATCATGTTACTGGCTGACGCGCACAACGGCCACTCAGGAGAGTGTTTCCCGTCTCAGGCGACCCTGATGGAGAAGTCTGGGTACGGCGAAAGCACCGTTCAATCCTGCCTGAAGGATCTCGAAGAATGGGGCTTGATCACGCGCGAAACGAAGCGGCTCGGAAGAGGGAAGGGGAGCCGCACAAACTACGTATTACACACCCATATTTTAGACCCCCAAATATTAGAGGTCCAAAATACGGGGAATAGACCCCCAGAATCCGAGGACTTAGACCCCCAGCGTAGCGGGGGTGAGTATAAGGATGAACCGGAAAGAGAACCGGAATTAACCGGAAACTCTTCGTGCGAAAGTGATACTTTCGAGGATGCCTGGAAGCTCTACAACACCGCTCCACTGAAAGCCCGTCAGACGAAGAAGCTGGCAAAGCAGGCATGGAAAGTCGCGATCCGCAAGTGTCCGCCCAACAGGCTGCTGGAAGCCATCAGGGGCGAGATTGCGCTGCAGCACGAGAAGCGGGGCCGGAAGGAGTTCTGCCCCAGCCTGCCGGACATGCACCGCTGGATGAAGCAGGAGCGCTGGAACGATGTCGCGTCGGCGCAGCCCGGGACCGAAAAAACCGACTGGCTGGATTTCTGCTTCCGGATGCTGGCCGAGAACGGCGACTGGCCCGGCGCGCAGTACGGATACCCCACCGATCCGCGCACTCCGAAGGCGGATTATCCGGCAGCGCTCTACGAGAAATACTCAATCACCAAGCGGAAGGAGGCAGCCTGATGTTCAGCGTTGGAGATGAGGTCGTATGCGTCGATGACGGCTGGGATGAGAGCGAGGCATCAGCCGTGGGGAAATGCCCTCTCGAAAAGGGTCGCATTTACACGGTCGAAGGTGTCTATGTTCCCGGAGATCGGTTTGGGTCGTGTATCGTATTTGATCAGGCGGTCTCAGTCGGCGTGCACTGCGAGGCGATGCGAATAGCCGCTGAAGAGTGCGGTTCGATTCTACCACACTGCGATATCTGGCGAGCGAACCGCTTCCGCCGCATCCAGAAACGCGACATTAGCGAAGGTCTGGCGCTGTTGAAGGGCCTGACGGAAACGACCCGGACGCCGGAGGTCGTGGGCGCATGAGCTGGACACCGGAACGCATCGCCACGCTGAAGCGGCTGTGGCGGGAAGGACATTCAAGCACCGATATCGCGACGGAGCTGGGTGGCGTGACTCGCAATGCGGTCATTGGCAAGGTTCACAGGCTCGGCCTTGAGCACCGGTCCATACCGAGCAGCCCCGTGAAAGTCAGGAAACGGAGAAAGCGGGTATCGCCTGCGCCGAAGAATCCACACAGCGGGCCAGAAACAGGCCGCCAGCGCGCGGGAGAGGGTTTCCTGCTACCTGAGAAGCCGGAGGTCCAGGAACGCGCTCAGCGGGCACGAGAGCGCGAAACAGCGTTCGTCCGGAATGTGGATATCATCGGCCTTCAGGCTGGCCAGTGCAAATGGCCGGTCACGGATGAGCCGCCGCACCTGTTCTGCGGATGCAAGGCCGTACCGGGGGAGCCTTACTGCAGGCAGCATCTTCTGCGCAGCATTTCCCCACTGTCCGAAGCGACACTGAAGCGCCCCGCCGTGAGCCTGAAGGTGGCCATGTCATGAGCGTGATCAAGACCATCGAGAAGGACCGCGAGACCAATGAGCGCCTGGTGCAGACGATCCGGGCTTATTGGGAGCGCCGCGGCTTCGATGTGGAAGTCGATATCGAGACCGGCGGCTTCGACAAGGTGAACCGGGCCGCAATCATCAGCATCCGTTCGGACATGGTGAACGGCTTCCCAGTCAGGAGGACCAGAGGATGAGCTTCTATCCGGAGAGTACGTATCTCGGTCTGAGAATTGCCATCAAGGACGGCAGCCTCAGCTATGCGGAGATCGCGCGCAAGTTCGAGGTTTCGGTCGGCATGGTCGCCAATCAGGCCAGACTGCTGGAAGAGGAGCGGCGCGCTGCCGAGGCGGCGGGCAAGACCTGCAAGCGCCCGGACGTGGACAACGACCTGAAGCCCTGTGGCAGGCCGCGTCACCGGCTCCCCTGCGGCGCGCTGCTCGGCGTCTGCAAGATGCACTGGGAGAAGGGAAAGCCCCTGCCGGGCGGGAAGATGCATGCGCGGGGAGGGGGCAAAATTGTCTGAGATCGAATGGCCGCCGTTCCTGCAAGAGCCGATGGAGAAGGGTGCAGCGACGACCCTCGGCATCACCACGCCTGCGTCCGGATATCCACGCCGGTCCCTGCGCGGATCGTCGGAGGTCATTCTCATGGCCCGGCGGCTTTTTCGCGATCACATTTCCAAGAAAGCGGATTCGCTCTCGACCCCGGCCTTACGCGAGAACTTCGAAGACGTCCTGATGCTGCGGCACAGGTTCCCGATACGCCTGTCGCCATCAGCGAAGACGCATTGGGCATCATGGTTTCAGGATCTGCGCGAAAGCTGGCTTGAGGAGAACGGACTCTCTGAGCACTCGCAGTCGAATCTGGCAGCGTGGTTCACCGGCCAGCTGGAGCCGTTTCAGGCGGAAGGCGTCCGTTTCCTGACATCTAAGCGCAAGGTGATCCTAGCTGATGAGATGGGACTTGGCAAAACGGTTCAGGCCCTCGCCGCAGCGGCCCAGGTCGGCACATGGCCCGTCCTGATCGTGGCGCAGCCCCACGTGGTGACGCATTGGGAGCGCAAGGCAAGAGAATTCCTGAAGTCCGGAGAGGACGGGCTCAAAATCCATACGCTGGAAGGGCAGGGTCCGAAGGGCCGCAACGTACCGAAGGCCGATATCTACATCACTCACTACCTGCTTCTCCGGCATTGGCGGGACTGGATCGTTCGCCGTCAGTGGGGCGCTGTGATCTATGATGAGGTGCAGGAACTACGGGTTGCCACTTCCGAGAAGCATGGCGCGGCACAGGCGATTTCCCGGCGGGCACCAAATGTCTGGGGCCTGTCCGGAACCCCGATCTACAACAAGGGTGTTGAAGTCCACCATATCTACGACGCCATGGCGCCGGGCATCTTCGGTCCGCGAACGTCCTTTGTTCATGACTGGTGTACGCCGGCTGACTGGCAGGAAGCTGCACAGATCGGCTGGCGGCCGGGATACGCTGTCGATCCTCAGGCGCTTGGTCAGTACCTGCGCGACCGGGGCCTGCTTTTGCGCCGCCTCGAGGAT
>MDSW01219184.1_pt1 | contig 16488 bp, 13 predicted proteins | sample 811171 | NCBI WGS metagenome assembly MDSW01 (sample SAMN05326641, study PRJNA326480) | marine metagenome | isolation source: seawater | place: Atlantic Ocean: North West | collected 2012
CGAAGAAGGGGATTGGATGGACATAACCATAATCTCAGACTCCCCATTGTTGGAGCATGATGCAATGTACATGCTACAGCACTATGACAAGGCTAGGCAAAGACTCCTTGAAATCCGAGCAAGAGACGAAAGACGAGCTAAACTGGCGGCTCAACAAGGCATAGATCCGGAGGAGCTCAAGCGTAAGGAGGAAGAGGCGGCTGCGGCAAGAAGAGCGCACCTCACTGGCGAGTCACCAGAACCAGTCAAGGAAGCCCCAGCAAAGAAGGCTCCCGCAAAAAAGGTCCAGAAGGGCAAAACGGGAAAAACCGGAGGGATGATGACCTTTGACGAAGGGGATGATGAGGATGACGTGTTCTAGTTCATAGCACACATTTGACTAGTTTAATTCAATAACCGGCTTTGGTGCCGGGGTAATATGGAGCAGGGAACAGTGAAGTGGTTCAACCATGTAAAAGGATACGGGTTTATTGGTAGGGAGGATGGGGAAGACCTGTTCGTCCACACAACCCAGGTAGAGGGCAGGATCAGAGATGGGGATTCTGTTGAATTTGAAGTAGGAGAAGGACCCAAGGGGCCTAACGCGGTCAACGTAAGAAGGGTAGACGGCGAAGAAGAATAAGTTTAGTGAAGGGCCTCACAAAGCCCTATTCTTCCTCCGAACTCTCCCAATTAAGGACTATAGCCCCATTCTTGTTTATGGCAAGAACGGGTGACCACTTATCGAAATCTATCGTCGGATCGGAAATAATTAGAGAGTTGAGTTTGGAAATCAACGAGGGCTCCAATCTAATACCGAATTCTGCATCGATCGAAGAGAATAGTGGAGGATTTTCATCGATCGTATCTGTTGCTTTCTCAGTAGATTTTTCTTCCAAAATTACCTCGGCATTTCCACCCCCATCTCCCGATTTTTCTTCGTATGTTTCCCCAACATTATCAGATGATTCTTCCTGTGGTTTTGCGTCAATTTTCTCAGATTTGGAGGGAATGCCCACAGAAGAAAGTATAGGCGAGTCGCCTTCTATCGTGCTGCCCAGCTCCAATCCTCCCCTAGAAGCATACAAAACTGCCTGACCAATCAAAGTTAGAGCTGCCAGGAAGAGCATCAATACCATTACCAAATCGCCCAACTGAGTACCAGTGACAATCAAACCAGTTGGCATACCTATTAGGCTGAATGTCCTCCTCCATCCTTGGTCCCTCCCAAACCCTAGCACTACATGGTGCATGGACAGAAATACGATAGAGAGTCCAAAAGAGGCCTCAAACTCAATGTAATCTGATAACGGAATCATAGGCACAAGGATGAAGGCTGAACCAAATAGGCCCAAATCCCTCTCAGAATCGAAGTCATCTTCCTGTATCATAATTAAAAACAGTGAGTCGCCACCATTAATCTCCCTTCTTTGCCAAGAAAGTATTACCATACATAGGCCGACAATAATAGGCCACAAAAGAGCAATTTCCTCGTCGATCCCAACGTCTTCTGAAAGGAAAAATGAAAGAGCTAACCATTGCATGAATATCGAAATCTTCACTAAACCTGGGGCGCCCTTTCGTAGTCCGTCCCAACCGATTAGAACGGACGATAAAAAGGGCAGGAAGTAGCTTATCCCGCCTGAAAATAGAATGAAAAGATAACCAAAACCTCTGGAGAAGACTCCGATATATTCGTGCTGGTCTTTGGATTCTTCATCCAAATTCGCAAGAAGATTGCCTTTCTGAAAGAAGAAGAATTGTGCGAATGACACCGAACCTGCTGCAACAAGTGAGCTCTCCCATAGAATACTTTGATTTGCTGGCATCATAGAGTCATTGAGATAGCCAATAAGACTGGAAAACGCCCATAGAGATGCTATTGGGTTGACGTAGAACCAATTCGCAACTCCCCCCCTCCATGCCCCGATAGTGAGTACGATTACGATTAGGATTGGAGCGGTCCTAACATCAGGAAGGAGCACTGCTACCCCGAGTAGTGCTGCTGCAACAGGTCCGAAAAGCTGTTCCGGCCCATATCTGGGGCCTTCCTCCCGTTCCCTATCTGATGGATAGTAAAATGCCACATATGCCGGGATCGAAAAGAGGAGAATACTGGCCCAGCGAGGGGTTTCAAACGGTGTCAGGTCAGTTAGCTCCCCCAAGTAGGGAAAGTCGAATAAAACTGACCAAATGAAGTCCGCTCCAATTTCTCTGTTGTAGAACCAAGAAGAGTAGATTAGGGCAAATAGAGGGAGTGAAAGGAGTACTGGGGTATTGACATGTTTGGTGGCTCTCTGCACCGAAATACCAAAGATAGTCAGAGCTAGAAGGCCACCTGAAACATCCGTTAATCCCAAAGCAAGGAGGAGCAGGAGTGTCATTGATCCTATTGCCCTGGCTTCGTCAGACAGATCCTGGATTGCCTTGGTGCGAAGATGAACAACAAGGGGGGAAGAGAGCACTAGAAGGTCTCTAATAATTAGTGAGCCGGTATTTGCCAGCTCCTGTGTAAGTATTTCTGAGGTTAGCATTGCTGCTGGGAGTAGGTAAATCAGCCCGACCAGCTTCTCCAAAGGACTGGTCTCTGCGATCGCTCCACCTTCAACTGCCAGTATCGTGGAGAAAAGTGTCAAACAGAATAGCGTAAGAATCACTCTTTGATTGCTATCTAGTTCGATTAGTCCATATTCCGATAGCTCGCGAAGGTTGACCATTAAAAAGACGAAGATGAGGAAAAATATTGCCCCGACCTCGGGCCGAAGGATGAGGTTCTCACCCCTTGTCCTGTGACGATGGCAGATAACGTAAATTGCTGCAGCGGACAATATTGGAATTACCATTGTTATATTGGTCATAAATTTTGGTTCATCGATAGCCTGTATTCCTATCGAACATACTATTGGTGCTATGACCAATGCCCTTTTGATTGCAATATTTACCCCTTCACCAGCTTCATTTTCGGAATGGAGCAGTATGAGTTGGTATAGTGAAGCAACGACGATTAATACAGTCATAAAGTCCCCTGCGGCTACAATGATTGGTATATTCAAGGAGGCTAGGAGAAGAAGCATCGGCGGGCCATTAAACAGGCCCAAGCGACCTCTTCTCTGCGCCCACATACCAAGACCAAGTAGTAAAGGAAACAACAGGTATGCAGAAGCATTGACGGCTAGGAGCGAATAACCGCCGATTGAAACCAAAACCTTGTGATTGGAAATAGTGCATAATTCACTCCCATCGGGAAGATTAGTGCAAAAATATCCATCTAGTGCCAAGATTCCATTTACTACCGCAGAAATCCACCAAGAGGCCATCATTGCACAGAACGTTAATCTCACGACCCAATCTCTGGCTTGAGGTCTGGTTTCTAGATAGACGAACGCGGCGATCCCTACAGCCCACCCCACTAGAGCTGCTTCATCGGCCAGAAGTGCAAGTGCGAGGGCAAGTCCAATTGGCATAGCAGGAGTTCTTTGCATAGTTGTTGGAGCGAACCACCCAACTAGGAGGCCCAACCAGAGCCAGAATGTTAGTCCGAATGGGTGTTCAATCTCGAATGATCCGGCTAGTGCGAAGGAAGCCTCTTCCGATGCTGATATTATTTGGCAGAACAGTATTGCGGCGACGACTACTCCTGAGCCGTTTTCAATCATCTTCTTTGAGAGGCTCCTATCTGTTGCCGTAGTACCCACAACTATGGCAATGGGAACAAGCAACGAAGCGAACTGGATGTCACCCCATCCAGTTGATGTCATGTATATTGGTAGGGCGACTGCGAAGCCGGACGATGCAAGATATAGGACCGCTCTGCCAAGCCTAAGCGAGTAGAGGATAGCCGAAGTTGTCGTCAAGAGTACAGACGCAGTGACGAATATTTCCAGATCTCCTCTAGCATAGTCTAGCCAGATGCCGATACCACTGTAGACGAGGCTTAATGGAGCCAGCACTACAATGGTCCTGGGAAGTGTTCCGAGGGAGTGCCGCTGAATCATCCTTGTACTTACTTCCATCACTCCGAGCACCAGGCAGGATTGGAGTAAAGAAAGCCAAACTGGCATCCACACCAAGCCATCTTGATATTCTATCCAGCCCTTCTCAGGTCCCGCATAAAATACCGCGAAGCGAGAGAGCCAAACCACAGACAGAGTGCCCATCAGAACTGCAGTGGCGCCACCGTACTCCTCTATCGGGTTCTCAGGCCTTCCAACTCCATGTCGACTCCTGAAAAATTCGTGCATCCCTATTATCGAGATTGCCGTTAGTCCGGTCACGAGACCTAATGTGAGGAAAGAGTAGTCATTTTGTACGTTAACAACCGTTACATAGTATATGGCGTAGGCTAACATCAGCCCACCCGCGACCAGGGATGCATAGAGTCCTGCTACTGAGGCATCAACATCGTTCCTGATTACCCTATCTGCCGGAGTATTGCTCATGGGTTCAACAATTTATTAGAGGATATCTAGTTACTCCCTGCACTGAGGTGTGTTAATGATTGACGGCTTGGGAAGTATTGAAGTCGGGACTGTGGTGGCGGAGAGTGCTACGGGACTGTAGCTCAGCTGGGAGAGCGCCGCACTGAAGATGCGGAGGCCGCTGGTTCAAGTCCGGCCAGTCCCACCATCAGACAGAGCCAGAGAGTATCTCAGATTGAATCTTGTGTATTTTTGTTATGCCCGTGACTGCTGCGTCGACAAGCTCATCAAGCTCATCTCTGGAGTAAGTCGCTTCCTCCCCCGTGCCTTGAACCTCCACAAATTGACCGGAGCTGGTCATTACAACGTTCATGTCAACGTCTGCATTGCTATCCAAGGAGTAGTCGAGATCGGTCCATACTTTTCCATCTACCACACCGACACTTAAGGCTGCAACATCATTCGGCATAACCGACCTTTCGTGATCTTTCCGATCTTGCTCATTGAGTTCCACGGGCGTCTCTCCTTTCCTAATTTCTTCCTTTGTGAGCCTTTTTGATTTGGGCACTGACTCCCCCGAAGAGATCAGTCTTCTAATGGCAAGCCTAAGTGCTATACTAGCGGCTGTTATTGAGGCGCATCTAGTACCCCCGTCGGCATTCAGGATATCACAGTCAATGGTTAGGGCCACTGGACCGAGCTCCTCAAGGTCTATTGCAGCCCTTAGGGAGCGAGCTACCAATCTCTCTATTTCCATTGTTCTTCCCTTGGCACCATTTCGCTCTCTTCGAAACCTAGTGTTCGTTGAGCCTGGGAGGAGTGAGTATTCTGCATGAACCCAACCTCTCTGAGCATCCCTTGGAAACCACCGCGGAAGAGAATCTGCTTTGGTGACGCAAACAAGGACCATTGTATCACCTTGGGAGTAAACCAAAGAAGCAAGAGCATTTTGGGTGTAGTCAATTTGGACTTTGATTTCCCTCATCTCGTTATTTTTCCTTTTCATTGGCCCTATGCCGGACTTCACTTTCGCCATGATCATCCGAACAGAGTCCAGCGGATGAATCATTCGTGTCTGGCATTAGGTGGTCTGAATGAGTCAACAACAGAAGGATCAGTGGTGATGTATGGACCTCCGATTAGGTCGACACAATAGGGAACGGCCGAGAATACAGAATCTAGAATCTCCCTAATCGACCTGGGGGAGCCGGGCAGGTTGATGATAAGTGATGAGCCCCTAGTGCCAGCAGTCTGACGGGAAAGCATCGCTGTAGGGACGTATTGCATCGATATCGCCCTCATCTGCTCACCAAATCCAGGCAATATTCTGTCACAGATTGACACGGTTGCCTCGGGAGTGACGTCCCTTGCAGAGGGTCCAGTACCTCCCGTGGTAACTATTACTGAACATTTTTCTGAATCTACTAGCTCAATAAGGGATTGCTCTATCTTGTCTTGATCATCAGGTATAACTCGGTAAACTACCTCCCAATTCGACGTCAATGCCTCTTCCAAGAATGCCTCGATTGCTGGTCCACTGAGGTCATTGTATTCTCCTGAGCTAGCCCTATCGGAGGCGGTAATAATGCCAAACTTGCAGATTTCCTTATCGGCCATAGGTAGTCGAGGAGGGTTGTGGAGAAAACGCCGTCGGTGAATAGTGTGTTTAATGGACACGTTCAAAGACCGCCGATTCGAACATCACTACCCGGAGGTAATGAGGTGCCGAGTCTACCCCACCATGCACTAACAATCGTTTCCAGATCAAGGTCGTTTCTGATGTCCTTGTGGCGAGTTGAATCGCGTGAGGTAGCCTCATCACCAGTTGCCTGAGCATGGTGAGAGAATGAGTGACAAGATGACATACGCCAACCAGATAACGGTAGTTAAGCAGGAATGCCCAGATGCAGATGAGGATGAGATAGGAAAGGAGTTCTCCAGGTACGAAAATGAATTCCTAATCCCGCCAGAGGATGCTTTGAGATCCGTAATCAGAAAATTTCAGGCTGCAGGGGGTTTGGAGGACTCTAGCATAGCCTCAGTAGCGGTCAGGGAAGAGAAGACTGTAGGGAGATTCTCCGAGCTAGAGGCAGATGACAGGAATGTAACAATCGAAGTTGCCGTGGTCTCTTACACTCCGAGAACACAAATGGTGAGGGGCGAGGAGCGTCAGATAGCCTTCGGATGGATAGAGGACAACCCATGGGAGGTGAGCTCCGAAAGGAATAGATGGGACTACAAGGACTGGGGTGACAAAGGCAATGCTCTGATTCCTGGCTCAATAGTTAGGCTTGAGGGTGCCTCAGTGAATGAATGGAATAACAAGAGGTCACTTAACATAAACAGGACCACTAGGGTAACTGTATTGAAGGAAGGCGGGGCATCCTCCCCGCCAACCGGTGACGAGCCAATAAGCATCTCAGAGGCATCTGAAGTAGAGGGTTTCGTAAACCTAGTTGGAAGGATTCTGTCAACAAAATCTGACGTTATTGTCAGGAGAGACGGTAGTGGGGAGATACCCGTGGTCAGGGGGAGGATCGCGGACTCATCTGGCAACATAGGTTTCCTATCTTGGAAGGAATTCGATCATGAAGCAGGATCTCTGGTGAAGATTGTGGGCGCTAGCGTGAGGAAGTTCAGGGATACCCCCGAGATCAATATCAATGATGGGACTGTTATCGAGTCCTACCATGACTCTGCCTTTCCAGAGATCGAGGAACTGGAAGCAGCCACAATAGTGTCCATCGAAGACTTGAGGAACGGCATGAGAGACGTCGCGATAACCTTACAGATAGAAAATTGGAACCAGAGGACCTTCGATTCTGATGATGGGAACAAGAGGGTAGTAAGAAGCGGAGACGTAATGGATCCAACGGGCAGATGTAGACTCACTGCTTGGTGCGATTTTGATCCTGAACCGGGGGAATTTATCAGGATCGAAGGAGGAAGAGTCCAATTCTGGCAGGGCTCGCCTGATTTGGTCATTGATGACTTGGCCCAGGTTTCCAGCCTATCAGACAAACCATGGGAAAAGCTGGACCCGGAGAATCACTGGGTCGAGGTGGGCCTAACTGAAATCACTCTTGGTGGGTCACGAAGGGGAATAACCACAGAAGGGACAGTGGTGGCAATAAACAGTGGATCTGGAATCATAGAAAGATGCCCAGAATGTAGGAGGATGTTGAGGGATGGTTCCTGCTCCGAACATGGCCCCCAAAGAGGTGAGGAGGATTTGCGACTCAGATTCGTTGTTGACAATGGAATCTCCAATGCAAATCTATTCCTCGGGAGGGATGCTGCTGAGTCATTCTTAGGAATGAGTATGGAAGAGGTGAAACAAGAAATTTCTGTCACCAGCAGCCAAGATTTTATTTCCCGACTCCAGAACCTTGTCTTGGGCAAAAAAGTACTAATTCGGGGAAGATGTTCAGTCGACGGACAAGGAGCTATGCTTTTTGCAGAGAGAATTGATCTTGTTGAAGTTAATCCTGCTAAAGCTGCTCATGAGGTAATGAAAAGATGGGGGGTAGAACTATGATTGGTCAATCACCCCAAGTAAGAACAAGGCAAAGTGCAGTCCGTATTTTCGCACAAGAATATTCCGAGGCATCTCTTATAGAACAGGGACTTGGTGAGTTTGATCCCTCGTTCGTTGTCACAAAATTGGGGGCGAGAGTTAATCGTTGCCTAGTGGGAGGAGTGATCGAGAACCTGGAAAGGAGGGACGCCGATAGCGGTCCGTTCTACTCTGGACAAATCAGAGATCCTTCAGGGAAGCACTACTTCAGCGTCCCCCCGTTTAAGCCCGAGCTTCATCCGGAAATCGAAGAATTGCTAGCTAGATTCGATTCAGGGGACCGGTTTCTAATGATAATAGTCGGAAGAGCAAGGTGGTCCGAGTCTGAAGAGGGTGGGGTCTTCACTTCAATAAACGCTGAGAGCTTTTCTGTTATTGGCCTGGAAACATACTCTTCATGGTTAGTAGAGGCGTCTGAAGCCACACTTAGGCGACTTGACGCATATGGAAAGTCATCTGGATCCGAGATCGATGAGTCCTCTTTAGAATCGGAAGGAGTGCCCAAGGACCTGATCCAGGGATTGATTCAAGCTAGAAGTCACTACTCAGAATTTGATACCGAAGCTTATCGAATGTGGGTCCTAAAAGCCCTATCTGCTGCTAGTGGAAAGTCAGATGTCGCGCTAGAGATTTCCACTGAGCCGATAGCTAAAAAGGTCAGCCAACCAGAACTCGAAATTCCTGAAGGATTTAGTCCCAAGGATGTGATTCTGGCGGCTCTAAGATCAAGTGGAGAGAATCATATTGACTACGATAGTCTGGTGGGGGAATGCGTTTCAGCAGGATCCTCAAGAGAGGAAGCCGAAGATGCCATAGAACACTTGAGGGACGTTAGTATGGAAATTTCTGAACCAAGATTTGGGTATTTCTCAATCAGTGGTTGATTCTATATCGGACAACTTGGATCTAACTCTTGCGATAATAGACTCTGAATCTAAATCCATTGGGTTTGGGTTCTTTTTTTCTGTGGTATCGGCCCCCTTTACTTCGGCCATGTTGGTTGCAACAATCAATAGCCTATCGCGGACAAATTTCTTACTGATGGGCCATCCTCTTCTGGTTGCTAGCCTTAGCAAAAGATCCTTTTGCGGCTCACCCCAATCTCCTCCTTGACTCCTGAGTATTGTGCCTACCATCCTTTCAATATCCTTTACCCTTGCTTGTATGGTGAGTAAATCACCTTGGACAGAATTGTCCTGTTTGTCTATTCCAAGAATCATCGAGTCTCTAGCGTCCTCCAATATCGCTTCCGATGGGGTGGAGCTGAACGATTCGACATTGGCAACAATAGGTGTGGAGTCTTCCTTAGGAGGAATTTCTAATGATTTTTTTACGATGTCTGAGTGAATCCCGTTTCTTCTTAAGCTTCTCTTTATCCTTCCCCATCCGTTGATCTGACTAGTGAGTACTCCTGCGACCCTCCCCATCAAAACAGTCCTGTTTCCAGTGAGATCAAGCTCTAGACTTTTGCACAATTCGTGTAGGTTATCTCTGCTCATCTCCGCAAGATTCTCTATTGTCATTCTTCTTGAGTCGAAGTTCAAATGTAGCCATAGCCTTTGTCTCCTCTCTTTGTGCGATCCCGATGACTTGATGCCAAACACCTTCAAGACCTCGCCAATTTCCTTATGCGGCATAGATTGTATGCCTTCCCAAGAAAGATCTAGATCTGGAAGTATTTCCTGGCAGATTAGCCTAGCTCGGAGTACTTCTACGGATCCTGTCTTTGGTATGCCGCAATTTTCTGCCCTCTCTCTAAGATATTGGAGTCGGCCAGTGTACAACGCGCTTAGGATTTCGGAGTCCACCATCATAGGAACATTATGCCCTGAGATTTCACCTTAGTAATCAGTTGCCCTGTTTGTGATGGAAAATATCGTTTTCGAGGAATTTTGTTTGATGCCAATATTCATGGTCATTGCAAGAAAGAGGGAGCTTCAGTGTCTGTCTGGTGGTCCTTCGGAACTTTTCTGCTAGATTCAGAAACTAGAACATCCCAGTCCCTCAATAGGCTTATCGTAGCGTGTTGAAATTCCCTTTTTGCAACTAGTCTGTCCAGACCTATGGTCCTGCTGCCATTTGAGGAAATTGTCTCAATTCTAACTTCTACCCTGACCTCTTCTTCAATTATTTCGCCTTCAGAATTATGGCAGGCCTGCTCAAGGACGATATCCCTGTATTCCTCTGCTTGCCTCAATAAAGCACCAACCTGACGATGCCTAACCTGTATCCCTATGGCGTTTCTCATGGAATCTGAAATACCTCCCATTACTCTGCTCTGTACCCATAGCACAGTATTGCCCTCTGACTCAGTTAGGGTATTCTCTAACTCCTGAGGGGAGCCGTGCCTGCAAACAATCGCAATCAGATCAGAATACGCTGGAGGCAGAAAGTGAGGCCCGCCTCTTTCCTGTGGGAATGGGAGAAGGGTATGCCTCCTCTCTGACTGACCGGAGTCGTCATACTGCTTCCTTGATGAAACGAAGCCGTCTATTTTTCCATCTTGTAATAAATTCCCAAGCCAAATGGAACGAGATATCTCATCTCTAGGAATATTTTCGCAATCGATTGAATCTTTTACTCTCTCAGGATGAATTACTACAAGATCGGGTCTAGCCCTAAGGAGTTGCCTCTTCACGATTTCGATTTCACAAACGATAATAGCGGATTTAGGCTGGTACATCAAGCGATTTGGGGAGATTAGGATGGGGCTTGGCCTTCTTGGTGTTCTCGCACCAACTATTTGGCATCCCTTGTTGGTGATTGAATCTGTTAATGAAAGAGCTAGTTTGGCGGGGACTGCCAGAATATCCAATCTCCCAGAAGAAACCTGATCCAGACCTGATCCTAAGTCAGGAAAATCGATAACAGATGATTTGAACCCTTTTCCTTCTAGAGTTTCCATATGGTATTTGATTTGTTTTGATACTAGGCAATGAGGCGTATCAATTGCCCCGACTCTAATCCGGTCTTGCATTGCGTCCACCTCAAGGGGGGGGCAGGTGTCGTGCCCGTTTCGACCGGCGTGCGCACTCGTTGATATATGCGACCCCTTCCAATTACCATTATGGGAACCCAGAATCTAGAGTCTTTGACCTTGGACTCTGTGAAGAGTTTGGTGGAGGAGTCTATCGAGGATTTAGTACTCAGAAAGATGAGCTCCAATGTAGATCGTCCGGTAATGAGTGTCGCTAGGGAGGTATTGCTAGGCGGTGGAAAGAGGTACAGGCCTATTCTAGCAATAATCTCGTATCAAGCAGCCGGAGGAAATGACATTAACGAGGCTATGGACTTAGCGCTATCTGGAGAGCTGATTCATACCGCGACACTTGTCCACGATGACGTATATGACCAATCCAAGATGAGAAGAGGAAAGCCCACCATCCAATATACTCACGGAACATCCCACGCCATAATTGCAGGTGATTATCTATTCTCCTTGGGTTTCGAACTTGGAGCGAAGTACGATGAGAGGGTAATAGGAAAGGTGAGGGAATCATGTGCTGGTATAGCTTCTGGTGAAATACTCCAGTTTGAGCACATCAATGACCTGAAGACCAGCCCGGAGGATTATTATCGGATAATCGACGGTAAGACAGCGGGCCCGTTTGCTTCTGGAGTCTCGAGTGCTGCGATCATTGCTGGAGCATCCCAAGATATAGTTCAATCATTCTGGGACTACGGTATGGAGCTGGGAAGGGCATTTCAGCTTGTTGATGACATCCTAGACCTGATGGGTGACGAAAACATAGGAAAGCCTAGAGGTACAGATGTTCATGAAGGAAAGATGACACTTCCAATAATTTACGCCCTCACAATGCTTCATGGTCAAGATAGGTCTCATTTGGAAGATGTATTAAGAAATTTCAGCGACGATAGGCTATCAGAACTGGTTCAGCTTTTGGGACTTGCTGGGTCATTCGAGTATTGCAACATCCTAGTTTCTAATCATGTTGAAAGAGCTCTTCGCTGCCTATCTATATTGCCAGACTCAGAGGGCAAATTATTGCTGGAAGAGATTGCTCTAATCTCTGAGTCAAGAACGAACTGATGAGGGCTTCGAATGCCCGAAGATAGCCAATGGGATCTGATCATCATTGGAGGAGGTCCCGCTGGGAGCACGACAGCCCGATATGCGGCAGAGGGGGGGCTAAAGGTTCTGGTGGTCGATGGGAGGGACCCTATTGGCTCGCCACTCCAATGTGGGGAGCTAGTTCCCACGAACGAAGAGATGAGTAGGCTTTGCCCTGACGTTCCAGAAATGGATGATCTGTTCAGAACCCCCGATCATGCCGTATCTAAGATAATCAAAAAGATGAGATTGGTCCCCCCAAATGGAAAGGGACTTGAATATGAGTTTGAAGGAGTAGTTCTGGATAGAGTTGCTCATGACGAGGCACTAGTTCAGCTGGCGACCTCCAAAGGCGCAAAATATCTGACGGGCCATCGAGTTGAGAAAATAGACGGGCTGACTTTGACACTCTCAAATGGTAAAACTTTGGCGGCAAAGGTGATTGTCGGAGCGGGTGGGCACAATGATCCCTTAAGAAGAAAATTCTGGAATGAATCATCATTGAACATACCAGTGAAATTCGTGCTGAAGGATGGTCATCACTCCGATGCTCTTGAGCTGCATTTCGGATCTGTTGCACCTGGAGGATATGCCTGGGTTTTTCCGAAGGCATCGGGGTCAAACATAGGAGTGGGGATTCAGAGGAAGCTATCCGGCGGCAGAAGCCTGAACGGGTTTGCTGAAGATTTCATCAAGAAATACCAAGGAGAAGTCTCTTTCAAGGGGGCCGGGTCCCTTCCAATGTCTGGAACAATAAAGTCGTTTGTGAAAGGAAATTACGTCCTCGTGGGAGATTCTGCGGGAATGGTCCTCCCATCTAACGGCGCCGGGATAACTATCGCAATGATCGGAGGGAGGATTGCGGGACAGGTTATCTCGGAGCACATCGAACATGGAGTGGATCTTTTAGAATACGAAAAAAGGTGGAAATCCCAAATGGGCAAGGTAATGAGGAATTCTAAGAGGGCCTTTGCAATTGGTAGCATTATGTTCCGACTTCCAGATTGGGCGCTAAACCTCTCATTTAATCGCATGACCAAGGGGTTCATTTGGAGGGCCATCACCTGTAGAAACATGTTTTGGTTTTTCTAAGGGGCCTTGGCATCCCATATCGTCGCCATGCCTGGAAAAATCAGCTTAGATCTAACATCAACAAAACCAACTTGTTTGAGCATCTCGATGTATTCCCTGGTAGTTCCGAATTCCAAATACGTTTTAGTAAGCCACTTCCAAGGGTGATCCTTTACCCCACAAACAATCCTTGCATACGCTGCTACCCAATACTTCATCCAAACATGACCCAGGAAACCGTGTATTGAGTTTATTTTCGCTGGTTCGATTATGACTAATGGGGCCCCCGGCTTTAAAACTCTGAGAGTCTCCTCCAATCCTAACCTCTTGTCAAACCAGTCCCTGAATGAAAAAAGAGTGCAAACTGCGTCAAAAGAATTTTCTCCAAAGGGTAGGTTCTCTGCCGTGCCCTCAACGAAATCGGCCGGGCTTTCCCCTCTGGAAGATCTGGCCTCATTTACTCTGATCTCAGCAGTTTTGAGCATCTCGGGTATTGGATCCAGACATACCAGATCCCTGCCGGTTAGGTCCTCTGCGAAGCTTCCAGGGCCACATCCGATTTCTAGGACTCTACCCTCTGGTATCATTCTACGGACCATCCTCCTCCATCTTGAGACTTGACCTAGGGTCGCGAATCGGTTTATTTTGTCGTAAACAGGGATGGTTGCTTCTAGGTTCCTCTGTAGTTCATTCCACTCTTCCTCCCGCATGCCCGCCGCGTCCATGAAACGCCCAGTAGAAGCCTGTATTTGGACCGTTCCCGAATCAATGTAGAATGGAAGAGGCACTAGTGGAAGTCATGCGGTTATCATCATAAACTCTTCAACTTTCGCGTATATACTGTAGGTGCATAGAATGGGTAGAGAAGAAGTCCTTCGCGCGATCAGAGAAGCCGAAACTGAGGCAAAAGAGACTATTGCCAATGCAGAATCTCAGGCCTCTGAAATAATCACAAAGGCTAGACTGGCAGCAACAGAGATAGTACAAAGTGGGAAATCCGACTCCGAATCTAGCTCTCAAAGTATGATCTCGGATGCAAGGAGCATTGCCGAGGGAGAGGCAGCCAAGGTCGTCAAAGAAGGGGACTCGGCTATCGGGTCGATTCATGACGATGGGGAGGGCAGCAGAGGAGCAGCAGTCAAAGCGATTCTAGATGCCTTCAGATCCTAAGATAGGGAATTCAGATGTCGCAAGTCCATACACTTCAAATGGGCAGAATGATCGCTGCAGGAAGTAAGGAGGACCTAGGGAAGGCTATCGATGTTCTTGCATCGCTAGAAGCGCTTCACATTGTGGACTATGACGACTCAGAAGAGGGGTTCTCAATGGGGATTCCCGCCGGTAGGTCAGAAGAGGTGGGTCGTGATTTAGTCAAAGCCAGAGCGGCGAGATCAGTTGTGAATGCATCTCCTCCATCGAAGCCCCTAACCGCCGATGAAATTAGGAGAAAATTGGATGGGAGCCTACAAAGTGAGATAGAGAAGGCACTTGAATTGAGTTCCAAAATATCCGATTTGGATGCGGAAATAGGCTTGTTGGAAGAACAGGAGGATTCACTCGCAGAACTAGAACCACTTGGCGTCGATTTGGATTTACTATCTGGTTATGACTCTATTACCTCATACGTGGGAAGGGTCGACAATCTTTCTGCGGCAAGAGAGGTTAGCTTACCAGGCATCATGATTGAATCAAGAAAACAGGATGGCATGGTGGCGATATTCCTAAGAAACGATGATTCCGAACAAGCGGAGTCACTTTTGGACTCTGCTGGCTTCCAACAGACCCCTATTCCTTTAGGGAGTGGATCGGTCACTGAGCTGCTTTCGGAAATCAGGGGAAAGAAAGAGGAGACACTGGTCGAGAAGAGCCAACTCGAAAGTAAGCTAGATTCATGGTCGGAATCATATGGAGAAACTCTGGTATGTGGCTTAGAAGTTTTAGAGAGAGACCATGAGATACTGACTGCTCCGGTAAGAGTTGCGGTTTCTGAACATGCATTCGTTGTTGACGGGTGGCTAGAAATGAGAAGGGCTGAAGAAGTGGAAAGTGCGCTGAGTGACTGTTGTTTGCACATCGAAATTACTGCCTTTGAGATGGAGGCCGGTGGCGGGGGGCATGGTCACTCTGACCATCATCACGCCCAGCAAATGCCTCCCATAGCCTATCAAGAGAGAAATTCTTCTAGGCCGATGGAGTTACTTACTGACGCAGTGGGAAGACCGGCTTACGGAAGGATAGATCCCACAGTTTTCATGTTGATTTCTTATCCATTATTCTTCGGTATGATGTTAGGGGACATGGCTTATGGGCTCGCTACCATTGCTTTAGGGTCGCTATTGATAATGAGGTCTGGGACCAACGAGATGGTCATGCTTGGAGGAAAGTTTCTGACTTACATCGGCTTCGCGACACTAGTATTTGGATACATTTACGGTGAGTTTGCAGGATTCGAATTCTTGCCCCATATCGAAACGAAATACAAGACTGCGGAAGAATGCAGTTACATTTGGCACCAAGGCTACTGCTACAAAGATGCCTACATGTTGGAGAAGGGGGACTTACCATCATGGGTCTCTTGGATGACGTCACTATACCCGAACGACGGGAGGATTCACTATGTATTGGAGGGGCCGTTCGATGCTGCATTGACATATCCATTTCACCGAGTTACCCCCGTAGATGAGGGCGGTAACCTTGAGCATCTGATCCTGCTAACCATCTATCTAGGGGTTATTCACATCTTCATAGGTCTAGCCATTGGATTCAGAGACATCCTGCTCTACGGAAATGGCCATGGAGGGTTCGGTTTAGTTTGCGCTTTCTTCGAGAAGGGGACTTGGATGCTATTATTGATTGGTGGCTTCTTGTTCGCTTACGGGTATATTGGGCCTGGCAGTACCGAAATGCGGAATGTTGGTGCGGGAATAGCTGGTTCATCGGTACTGATGCTCATGTGGACCCTTTACAGATACCATGGGGTACCCTTCCCAATAAACGTAGGATTGGCCCCAATTGAGGCAGTTGGAATGATGCCTTCTGTGATTTCTTATGTGAGGTTATTTGCTGTTGGTGCAGTTGGAGTTAAAATCGCTGAGACGGCAAATGTAAACCTGTTCACAAAAATAGACTTTGCAGATCCATTGGTGGCTGTGTTGTTAATAGTCGGGTGGATTCTAGGCCAGACCTTTGCTCTCGTTCTTGGACTATTTAGCCCCAATATACACGCCGCAAGGCTCCACTTCGTTGAGTGGATGAGGCAATACTACGATTCTAGCGGAGAGGCATTCGACCCATTCGGGACAAAATCAAAGTTCGTGGAGGGCGATTATTAAATTCCAAGCAGATAGCTTGACAAAAAAAGGAGGAAAAAA
>MDSW01206852.1_pt1 | contig 16486 bp, 16 predicted proteins | sample 811171 | NCBI WGS metagenome assembly MDSW01 (sample SAMN05326641, study PRJNA326480) | marine metagenome | isolation source: seawater | place: Atlantic Ocean: North West | collected 2012
CATAATTTAAAAAAGAAATAAATTCAGGGTGAATGGTTGGCTCTCCTCTGGAGCCAAATGTAATAGCTTTTGTGCCATTATTTTGTGACTCATCTATAATTTTTTTATATAAATTAATATCCATTTTTCCCATAAATTCTTTTTTAATAAAAGAATGATCGCTTTGAAAACACATTGGACATTTTAAATTACAAGAAGATACGGGTTCAATCAAAATATAGATTGGAAAATCTGTTGATATTTTTTTTTTAGGATACTCCTTAAATTTGTATCTATAAATTAAATATTCTAGAGCCTTATTCTCTGGGATTTTATTTAAATAATTCTGCTCTTGGGGTGTAATTTTAAAATTGAATTTTTTTTTTTTTATTTCTTCAACCATAAGATTATAACAATCTATATCTACCAAAACTGAGGATTTATTTTTTAAATTTTCAAGAAACGGAACTGTCATAGAAATTACAGTATCATCGTTTAAAAATTTTAAATTATTAATATCAGTATTAGATTTGATATTCATTCTACTGTTATATCAGTCTAAAAAATAAAAAGTAGATTAAAGTTAGAAAGTAAAAACTAACAAATATTTTAACTTTTTGATCTTTCTAGGTCTAATGTAACACAGTGGAAACCGCCTCCCAATGTTCTTGAATGGCGCATTGGGGTTTGAATAACCTTAAACCCATTGTCCTGTAATATCTTGATAAAATTTTTTTGAATATTATCTACAAAAACTGTTTCGGGATTTATTGAAATAATATTAAAACCAATCCATTTAGATGCATACGGAAATTCATGAAATTCTCTAGGTACAAGGTCATCAATCCAAATCTTTTTTTTATCTTTTAAAAAAAGTGGCAAATTTTTATCAGTTACACGTGATCCATTTAATAAAATGGTATTATCATTTAGAGAAACAATTGTGGAGTCTATATGTGCGTGAGAATAAACACCATCCCAAGTTATAACTTCAAATTCATTTCCTACCATTTTTTGTAACCATTTTGATCCTGCATAATTCCCAGTACATGAAATAAGATAAAGCAATTTATCATTAAATTTTAAAACATTTGCAGCATCAAAAATTGGAAAATCTTCAGTTAAAATCACTTTATCATTCTCTATCTTAAAATCAGTTTTATTAATTTCTGGTAATGGTGCTGATAGCCATAGACAACCATCCTTGATGGCTTCTCTTTTAATAGTTTCAAAAGCTGCATATTCATGTTGTCTTGAAATATAGGGCGTTGGACATTCTATTACTTTGTTATTGAGTGATAACAAAAGATCTCTTGTACTATATGTATGCATTCCAGTAGTAATTTTATCAAATTTCTTATATTCAATTTCCCAATTTTTTTTTTCTGGTCTGTATACTTTAATTTTTTCGTTTTCTAATTTAGATACAAAAAGATTCAAATCCTCTTCTGCAATTTTTTTTACCTCATTTGGAACTGGACCTTTTTTAATTTTACCATCATATGTACTCGAGTCCATCATTGCATCAAAATATATGTCACCAGTTGGCCAATTAGCATAATCAATGTTTCCAACTACAATTGATTTTAATTCAGAGTATTCATTTATTGTAAATATTTTCATTTTAATTTGTGTTTAAAAATAAATTTGTAAATTTTGTTTTTTGTTCTTGTATATACTTAGTGTGGATTTTCAAACATTTTTTTAATGAAATTTCAGATTTAAATTTATATTTTTTTTTTAACATCAAGAGGTATATCCCCAATTTTTTAAAATCATTTACACCAAAAAAAAATGATCCTTTAATTTTTTGACGTTTGTGGACGTCTAGATTACTTAATAAAGTAAGTTTTTGGAAAACTTTAGCCATTTCAACAGATCCACTTTCACCTTCTGATTTTGATGGATTTATTAGAGCAATGGAATGGTATATTAAATTTAGAATATGGTTTTCACTTACAATACCTAAAATTTTGTAGTTAGATCTTAAATTATTTTCTTTTACATATTTATTTATAATTTGAAAATTATCTTTATGTCTCCAATCTTTATTGTTACCTGTTGAAACTATTTGAATATTCTTTAATTCTTTTTTTTTAATATTTTTAAGTGCTTTTAAGACTAAGATATGATTTTTATGTTTCCAATAATGATTTGGAAGAATGAAATAATTATTATTAATTTTAAACTTTCTCAAAATTTTTGTTTTATTAATTAATTTAAAATTATTTAAATTCTGAGGCATATTTATATATACTGAATTAGATTTTTTTTTTTTATTATAAATTTTATTAAAAATTAATTGATCTGGTTTTGTGCTAAGCAATACTTTGTTAGAATTAGAAGCACACATGAAATTATTAAATTTTCTCAAAATAATTTCTTTTAATGAAAAATTTTCCGGGTTATGTAATTCTTGAAAGTCCCATATGATTGGAATACTGTCAACTTGAGAATATCTTCCTAAATAATATCCAAATAAAACATCTATTTTATTTTCCTTCAAAAAATAAATTAATGAATTGTCTTTTCCAAAAAAAAGAATTTTTATTTTTGATAAAGGTCCAAGATATTTTTTTGGATATTTAAATTTTTCAGTTACAATAACTTTGCTGTCTTTGAAATTTTTTATACAAAATTTTTTTTCATTTGATCCACAAAATATTCTTAATTCAAATTTTTTTTTGTCTAATAAATTATTTAAATTTATGTAATAATTAATACCACCAAGCCAAGTTTCTGGAGAAAAATTTATGATTATTCCAATCCTTTTTTTCATTAAATTATTTTATAAAAAGATATCTGCATTCCCCATGTCCAAAAAGATTATATTTTTTTATTTTAGATGTTTTTGATTTATAAACTCTTTCTACTTCATCAAAATCTGAACCTCTATCCCATTTTTTATATTTTTTTATTTCCAAAGAATTAAACATTTTATTCAATTGATCTGGTGATTTTAAATTATTTATTGGTGTTAATAAATGATCAAGGAACAAGTAATAATATTTTTCAGCAAAAGGAAAAAAATAAAAATAGTTATAAATAAAATTATTATCAGTTTGTTGTAAAATTTTTCTACATAATTCAATTATTGACCATCTTATACCACCTCCTCCAATAAAAAATATAAGCCCAATGCCTCCTTTTTTTGTTACTCTTACCATTTCTTTTACTGATTTATTTAAAGATTTAGTATGATGAAAGACGCCATAGCTCATGGTAAAATCAAAGCTATTTGTAGGATATTTAAGTTTCAATGCATCTTGCTTTTGAAACTTTATGTTTTTTATTCCTAATTTTTTTTTATTTTCATTGCAAGTTTTAATGTTCACTGGACTAATATCGCAACCAATAATTGACTTTAAGCCCATTTTTTTAAGCGCAAGCGTATACCGCCCATTCCCACACCCAATATCAAGTCCCTTTTTGCCTTTAAAATAATTTAAGTCAAATTTATTTCTTAAAAATCTTTTCTTTAATAATTCATATGGCTGTTCAACTAAATGATATTTGTTAAACCTCAAAAATATTTTTGAGTAATGATCTCCAGTTAATTTTTCAATACTTAGTTTTTTAGAATTCTGTTTATTTTTTATTTTTAATTTTGATATAAATTTTTTATCTTGATTTATCTTAAACTTTATAAGTTCAATTTCATCTTTTACTTCATTAAATATCTTTTCTAGCAATTGAGCATATTTTTTTTCTGCTTTTATATTATTTTTAATGACTTTTTCATAATTAAAAAAAAGTTTATATGAAACATTGCATCTTAGATGATCATATTCTTTTTTGTTTTCAATAGATTTAAATAATTTTAAAACTTTTAGAAAGTTTTTTTTATATATCGAATTATATTTCAAACAGGAAAAATTTTTTTGGATAATTTTTTTTTCCATTAAAGATATTTATCTAAAGCTTTATTTAACGTTTTTTTTATAAATAAAATTTTTTCATCTGTAAGATGATATGCAGAAGGTAAAATAATCGCTTTATTGAAGATATTTTGACTTACTCTATTTTTTCCATAGTATTTAAATTTAAAACCTGATTGTTTGTTTAGAGGCCAAAATCCAGATCTTATTTCGATACCTTTTTTCATAAGCTCGTTTCCAATCTTAATTGTTTTTTTAAAATTTGAGTTTTTTAAGTATATCCCATTTAGCCAATAAACTGGCTTTGATCCCTTTATAACATTACACAGTATAGAATATCTTTTGTCTTTAAACACTTTTCTAATTTTTTTTCCTACTCTTATTTTGTTTTTTAAAACATTGTTAAAATTTTCAATTTGACCTCTTCCAAATGCTCCTAATAAATGTGGCAATCTATAATTACATCCTTCACCCTGTGAATAATATTTTTTCCAATAAGGGTCGCTCGATTTTCTAAATTTCGCATTTCTTGAAGCATATAAATAACAATTATCGAATAATTTTTTGTTATTTGAGGATATAAATCCTCCTTCACCCACCCCAATCATTTTTTCTGATCTTAATGAGTTAATACTTAAATCACCAAATGACCCTGTTTTTTTTGAATTAAGCATGGCTCCTAAACCTTCGCTATTATCTTCAAGCAATTTTATATTATTTTTTTTACAAAGTTGTTTTATTTTAATTGTATCTTTGGCTACAAATCCGTAAACATGAACTAATTGAACTACTTTTGGCTTATATATCTTAATTGCTTTTTTTAATAAATTATAATCTAAACCTAAGGTTTCTCTTTCTACCTCTAAAATAATAGGTTTTGCACCACATTGGGTTACGGCGGATAAGTTAGATAAACAAGTATAATTTGGAATTATAACATTATCATTTGGCTTTACCCCTAGACCTTTTAGCGCTGTATGTAAAGCTGCGGTACCACTTTGAACAGCGAATCCATATTTAATTTTTAAAAATTTTGCTAATTTTTTTTCAAAAATTTTTGTATGTTCTCCCTCAGCTGATAGCCAACCTTTTCGTAATACATCATTTACATATTTTTTTTCAAGTTTTGTTATTGAAGGTTCATTTAATAATATTTTCATATTTTTTTAATTATTATATATATGTTTATTTTTAATCCAGATAAATATTTAATTTATGAGAATTCATTTTTTCATTAGTTTAGTAGCTTGGATAATATCTTCATATGTATCTATATTTGATATTTTTCTATTTATTACATAGGGGATAGAACGACTCCCTTTTAAACTTTTTCTAGACAATGCTGTACGTCTAGTTAAAGCATAACATATTCCATTTCTATGATATAATTGACCCAATTGTTGTCTAGCAATAATAGATTTCCCTTTTTTATCATAATAATCAAATATATTTTTAGATATCTTTAATTGCTTTAAGGGGTGCAATTTTAAATCCGATTTACTTAGTGTCCAAACAGAGTCAGCTTTTTTAGAAATTATTAAATTTATACAATGATTAATATCAGAACTTGTTCTTGTTGGAGACGTTGGCTGAATTAATAGGATAATATCAAACTTCTGCTTTAAAATTTTTTCTGTTTTTTTCAAAACAAATTCAACAACTTGAATATCTGATATTCTAGAGCCAGAAAGTTTTTTAGGTCTAAAAAATAACGGTTTTTGTTTATATTTTACTGCTTCTTTATAAATTTTTTCTCCATCAGTTGACACATGAATATGATCTATAATTTTAACCTTTTGAACACATTTTATTGCATGAGCAACTAAAGAAAGCTTATTAATTTTAATTAAATTTTTATTCTTTATGCCAATACTTCCAGATCGTGCGGGAATTATTGCTAGAATTTTCTTTTTTTTATACATAAATTTATGTATTAAGTATTTTTTTAACTGTTAAGTATAATCTTTTGCTATACTCTTTTGCATCATTATAGATATAAAAATTTATTTTTTTATCTGTAATTTTGTCCTTCTCTTTGTAAGAAAAGTAAATTTTTTTAAAATCCTCCTCTAAAGCAGTAATTTGATTGTTTATTTGAATATTTTTAAACTGCTTTATATTAGTAAAATGCTCATAGGATCTTAATAAATTGGCTGGAGAATATGGACTTTCACTGTTTTCAAAACCTAAAAGTAATACTTTTTTTCTAAATATTAAAGACTCCAATACCATAGTTGTTGGTCCAGAGATAATTAGTTCTGAATTTTTCAATAATGAAGGATAGTAATCTAAATTTGGTTGACTAGAAGATGAAAAATTATTTTTTAAAAAATTAGCTTTCATTTGATTGTCGATTATTACATTTTTAAAATTATTTAAATTTATTAAAAATTTACCTTTTCTCCAAGGGTGTGGTCTATATACAATCTTATATTTCTTAAAAATACTATTTTGTGAAATTATTTTATCTAAGTGACTTAATGCAATTATTTCGGTTGGATATGTATTCTCTAAAAATAAAAAATATTTGAACTTATAATGTCTCTTTAATTTAGTATTTCTATTTCGAAAGAAATTTTCTAGTCTTGGCGTTCCTATTATAAAAGTATTTTTATTACTTATTTTATGTATTTTTTTTACTTGAGCATAGGATTGTTTTCCCCAAACTCCATAAAAACAATTATTATACATAACAGATTTTGCCGAAACATTGTCCCAATTATCAACTAAGAAAAGCAGTTTTATTTTGTGTTTATCAGATATTTTCTTTAAATCGAAATAATAGATATCGCTTGCTTTTGTTGGAAGAATTATAAGATCAGGTTTAATACTAGCAATTTTTGACTCAAGATTTTGATTAACTTTAATTTTTTTCTCAAAAAAATCTCTAATAGGAGCAAATAAATTTAATGTTAAATATATATATTTTATAATGTTTTTTAAAAATAAAATTAATCTCACAGGAAAAGTAATAATTTTTTTCAAAATTTTTTCATGGTCTGAATCAATCCATTTATTAAAGGACAAATATATTTTTTTATGCAACTCAAATGATTTAGAATTTTTATAAGATCTGAAAATTTTAGAATCATATAAATTTGTATATTTTTTTAATTCAGAATTTCTAAACTTAAAATTCATATAATTTTTCTTACCAAATTTTTCTTCTACACTTTCGTCAATTATAAAGTGACAATTTCCTAGTTTATTTAAATGCTTGAATGCATTGGTAGAAAAATAATTTCTACTCATAAATTTGTTAGGAATTACAATTAAAATTTTTTTTTTATACATTTTAATAACAATTAAAATTTTCTTGCCAATAAATATTCATTGCTCTTTAAAAAAGCATTAATAGATTTTTTAATTTGCTCATGCTTATTTAATGAAAAATTTTTTATCCACCTATCGTATACTTCTTTTGTGTACATAATGGGTCTGCCTTTTTTTTTAAAATGATAGTTATCTATTTCAGAAAATATATATTTATTTGAAAAATAAAACTGATTCATATAATGGTATTCATAAAGTTCATTCTTAGAAAATTTTAACTTTATTTTATTTAAATTAATTATTACTTTTTCTAATTTTGAAATACTATTGGGCGTTATTGAAAATTTGTAATCTGAATGTGGATTATTTTTACATGCATTTACTACTTTAATACCATAATATGGCAATTCTGCTGCACAGGATCCATATACCGTAAGAGCAAAGTTTAAGCCCTTGTTAATCATATCTATATTTCTTGTATAAGGACTTAATTTTTTAATAATTGGGTTTTTTTTGACAAATTGATTAATAAATTTATTTTCTTTTAAGCTATAATTTGGATGTGGTTTTATATACCAATCATATTCAGTTTTTTTAGCTATTTTTGCTAAAAAATTAAGCCATTCGTAAAAATCAGGGAATAATGAATTGCCTCTTAAATGAGGACTATCTGTGAACGAGTGAGCAAATATAACAATTTTGGGTAAATTGTTTTTTTTAAAACTAAATGGTTTTATTTTAGTTTTTTTTTTAGGGAAATAAAAATAATTCTTTTTTTCTTGAAGTATTCCCCTTAAAAATTTTTCTCCTTTTTTATATGCTTTAGTTTTTTCTTGGTTTGTGAGTCCATTAAATAGTTTTTTAAAGTATTTGTGCTGAAGTTCTACACCAGTTGTTTTATATTTACTCGAATATATTTTATTATTTAATTTAAATAGTTTATTATCACTACAAACAAGTGTTAAAATTTTAAACTTTAAAGCTATTCTCAAAGGTATAGCATTTAAATAAACTCCATGACTTGAAGCTATTCCTTTTACATTTTTTTTTTGAAATAGTCAAACCAAAATAAAAATAGGGATATAGAATTTTCAAAAAAAACCTTAAATTTAGGTGATTCTAGGTCAATAGTAGGCAAATCATATAATTTTAAATAACTGTCGTATATTAAATCTCCGATCCATACTCCTTTAACAGAAAATCTTTCAACATCTTTTTTATCCCGCAATTTAGAAAAAAAATGTTCAGTAATTTGCTTAGCTTTTTTGGAATTTAAAAAATTGTTTTTTGTATACATAAATTCATCAGTACCGAATGACTCATATATTTTAAAAGTCTTGAGTTTTAAACTGGATCCAATTTTCCACTTTAAGTTTTGAAGAAAAAAGTTTGGTTTTTTTTGAAACAATCTGTAACTCTCGTAAGCTACTATTTTGCAATCTTTAATATCAGATAATGAATTGATTAGATAAGAATTTGCAATATGCAAACCATGCCAGCCATTAAACTCTAAAAGAAATATATTTTTTGTATTTTTATCTTTTTTATCAAATATTTTATTATTATGTTTGATTATTTTTTTGGAACTATCATCGCTTAAAGTAAACATTATTAATTTTATTTACTACAAATTTTTTAGCATTTTTAAGATTTCATTTTTATTTAAAAAATGTGCGTTTTTTCCAGAAGTATAATTGAAATCAGAAGCAACTTTTTTAGCTTTTGGGAATTTTTTTTTGAATTTTTTAATATAATCTTCAGATACAATTGAATAATATTTCCCAATATCATAAGTATTGCTGCTATCACTTTTTGTAATGAGTTCTTCATGAATTTTCTCACCAGGCCTTGTACCAATTATTTTTATTCTAGAATTAGGTGCTATTGATTTAGCTAAATCCATAATTCGTACCGAAGGTATCTTTGGAACTAAAATTTCACCCCCAACTGAGTTTTGTAAGCTCCATAATACCATTTGAATTGAGTCTTCTAGTAAAATATTAAATCTTGTCATTCTTTTATCTGTAATTGTAATTTCATTATTTTTTTTTTGTTTAAAAAAAAGAGGTATTACAGATCCTCTACTACCCATTACATTCCCATACCTAACGATAGAAAAAATAATGTTATTTTTTCCAGTAAAATTATTTGCAGCAACAAATAATTTATCTGAACATAACTTAGACGCTCCATATAAGTTAATTGGTGCGGCAGCCTTATCTGTGGATAGAGCAATTATTTTTTTTACTTTTTTCTGTAATGAAGTTTCTATTAAATTCTGAGCACCAATAACATTGGTTTTTATACACTCAAATGGGTTGTATTCAGAAGTTGGAACTTGCTTCATTGCTGCAGCATGGATTACAAAATCAATGTCTTCCAGAGCAAATGATAATCTATCTTTATCTCGTATATCTCCAATAAAATATCTTATAAATTTATAATTTTTGGTATCGTATTTTTTCCTTAACTCATCTTGTTTAAATTCATCTCTGCTAAATATTACTAATCTTTTTAATTTTATTTTTTTTTTAATTATATAATTTAAGAATGCTTTACCGAAAGAACCTGTCCCGCCAGTTACAAGAAGTGATTTATTTTTTAAAATATTCATTTTATTGATTAAAAGTTAATAACAGTATTCTTGATTACAATAAATTTATTAATCATTCAATAATCAATAAATTGAATAATGTTTTTTCTAATAATTATTAAAGAATGATTTAATTTTTTTAATAACATATTTTTGTTTTTTTAAACTTAAGTCAAAGTACATTGGTAAACTGACTGTTGATTTATAGTATAATTCTGCACCTTTATTAATATATTTGTCTCTAAAAATTTTAAATTTATAAATTGGTATATAATGATATTGAACAATTATGTTATTTTTGTGCATATACTTCATAAACCTTTCTTTTTCTCTAAGTGAACTTTTTTTAAGATTAATTAAAAAAAGGTGATTTGAAGAGACATATTTAGTGTCATAATAGGGCAAAGATAAATTTTTAACTTTTGAAAGTTCATTCCTGTATCTATTTGCCAATAATTTTCTTTTCTTTAAAAATAAATTAATTCTTTTAAGTTGAAGAGACCCTAAATATGATTGAAAATCAGTTAATCTGAAATTTAAACCTTTATAATGAACATCATAATCCCATGGGTATTTTGTTCTTACCATGCCAAGTGATCGTGAAACTTTGATTAAATCATAAATTTTTTTGGAATTAGTAGTTACCATTCCACCTTCGCCTGTAGTTATAGTTTTTAAAGGATGAAAGGAAAAAGTGCATATATCAGAATGTAAGCAAGATCCCACTTTTATATATTTATTTTTATATTTATATTTTGATCCAAACGCATGACAGGCATCTTCAATTATAAAACAATTAAGTTGTTTTTTTAGTTTATAAAACTTTTCTGCATCAACCGGACAACCACCATTGTACATTACAATAATACACTTCACAGATTTTAGTTTAAATTTCTTTATACATTCTGTAATTTTTTCTGATGTCATTTGGCCAGTATTTTTATTAACATCAGCCAAATATACTCTGGCACCGAATAATTTCGCGATTGTATAACTAGATATAAAATTTACACAGGGCATAATTATTACGTCATTTTTTTTTATATTAATTGCCTGCATAGCCAAATATAAAGCAGACGTTCCACTGTTGCATGATGCTGCATATTTAACTTTTAAATATCTGCTTACTTTATTCTCAAAGTTGTCTACCTCATTACCTGTTGTAATTTTTTGATTTAATAAAATCTTAGAAACTAAATTTGCTTCTTTTTTTGAAATTGATTGTTTGCCGTAGGGTATTTTTTTGGACATTATTTATTTTTTTTCATTATTTTAAAAATCTTCTCTGCTCTAACCCAATCACTTCTATCATCAATATCCTGAGATCTAAAAGATTCTATTTCAATAATCGAAGATTTTGATAAATAGGGATGTTTATTCATTAACCAAGATTTAGATCTACCAAAAATGAATTGTGCATTCTCATAATATATTTTTGGAAAATCTTGTGATCTTTTTTTTATATTTTTTTTATTCAAAGGAAAAATCTTATTTCTGAAATATTTAAATGATCTAAAATATGACCCATTTAATTTTGATGCACTCATCACATAATCCAATTTTTTATTTTTTTTTAATTTTGCATATCCTTTTATTAAATCTTTGGGAAGAATTAGGGGGGAGGCTGCATAAATCATACATACATATTTTAAATTAATATTTTTGTTTTTGTAATATTTTACAACATCATTTATAACCTCTAGCAATCCTGCTTTGTCATTTGATAATTCTGAAGATCTTCTAAAAGGTATTTTTGCACCATATTTTTTTGCAATATTTGCGATTTTTTTTGAGTTAGTTGACACAATGATATAATCAAAAATTTTAGCTTTTTTCGCTGCCTCGATTGACCAGGCGATAATTGGTTTACCCATGAAATTTTTAATATTCTTATTTTTAATTCTTTTACTTCCTGACCTAGCTGGAATTATTGCAACATTCATTAAACAGTATGATAGTAATTATTAGTTTTGTTAATTGATATCTTATGATAGTTAATTTATCCATGAAAAACTATACATCTGAAATAAATAAATCTCTGAAACTTCTTAATCAAATCCAAAAAATCAGATCTAAAAATAATAAAAATTGGATGGATATATTGAAGCTAGCTATAAAGCTGGATTATAAAAATACAAGTAAATTAATAAAGCAGATTTATAAACACGATACTCAGATATCTAAATTGGCTAGAAAGATTTACAAGCAATAGTCAATTTTTTTTCATTAATTCATTAACATTTAATAAGCTATAAAAAAAGTAATCTTTATCATCTAGATTTTTATTAATTAATTTATTTATTTTATCGATTGAAAAAATTTCTTCTAATAAATCAAAGTTCAGCTTTTTGAGAAGTTTATTTTTTAAAATTTTTTTGTCTAAAAAATATGAAATAGGTGAATAGAATCCTAATTTATTAGAGTAAGAATGGGATTTGGATGTGTAAGATGAAAGAATTGTTTTAAGATGATGTTTTCCTGCGTTCGCATCTTTTAACTTATTTTGTAAATTTATAAAATTTTTTATATCGGTCGAGAGTGAAAATGATATTATATCTTTATGCATAAATGGAGCTATGTGTAATAGATTTTTTGATTTTGCTAATTTATCGTACATTTCAATATGCTGGTTAGTGACAGTACAATAGGATAATATTCTTTGAGCATTAAAAATATCCTTACTAATATTTGATACTTTTTGATAAAACTTTTCTCGGTCTCTAGTAACCTGATTTAAAATTTCTTTTCCATTTTGATTCAAAGCAAAAGAATATTTTTTTAAATTATATTTTACATCAAGTATACTTAGTGCATCTTTAATTTTTAAATTTTTGAGAGAAAAAAATTTTTTATAATCATATTTTTCCATTCCATAGAATAATTCATCTGGTCCCGAACCAGAAATCAAGTATTTATATTTACTACTAATTTTTTTTTTAAACATGTAGTACAAAGTGGGTGAATATGTATTTCCAAAATAATTATTAAACCAAGAGTATTTCATCCCCTCTAAGAACTCTTTCTGGTTTATATTAAATATTTTTGATCTGAATTTAATAAATTTTTTTAAACTATTTAATTTATTTAAATCATTTAGTTTTTTTTTGGGATAATAGGAATGATAACCAATAAAAGATTTTTTTTGTAACTTAAGAAAAATTGCGATTAGAGAGCTATCCACTCCTCCTGAACAAAGAAGAATACTCGGTTTATCCAATTTACTTATACTATTTGAAATTTTTTGTTTTATGAAATGTTCAAATTCTAATGAAAAAAATTTACTATTTTTAATTTTAAAAAGTTCGTGATTAAAGTTATTTAACCCATAAATAGATTTTTTTTTATTTAAATTATCATGGTAAATGCCATATTCTATAATATTTTTTAAATTATTTTTCATAATTTTTTTCTACGAATATTCCAATATTCAGCATTACCCACAAGATTGAAGGATCATTTATTAATTTTTTACTAATATCTAACTTTATTTCTTTATCTAAAAAATCCCTAGCTAAATTAAAATATTTTATTGAGTAAGGATAATTATTTTTATTGTAAAGAATATTGGTAGGAACAAAAAAACCTATTTTTTTTTTATTATATTTAAAAATTTCCTTGTTTTTAAATATTTTTTTATAAAGATTTTTTTTATTAAAATCTGATCTAGTTCCAATTTTCGAAATTATTGTATAATCCAAAAATGGACATCTAATCTCTATTGAGTTTTTCATACCTATTTTATCGTTTCTTTTTAATAAAGAATGCATATGCGTTTTTACCTCTAAGTCTCTAGAATTAATTTTTGAGGATAATGCTAATTTTCTATAAAAATTGTAATTTATTTGTTTTTTGGTTTTATCTAAGACTAATTTATTACTTTTATTATTTAATATTTTATCCAGGGATTTCTTAATAAAAAAATCACGAAAAGCAAAAGAATTGGAGATTTTCTTTTTTTTGTAATGATCATAGCCAAAAAATAAATCGTCTGCTCCTTCGCCCGACAATAAAACTTTTCCTTTTTTTCTAGCCTCCTTACATAATCGATCAATACCAACATAATTTGGATGTTCTAAAGGGCCATCGTTAAAATGAATACATTTTTTTATATCATTTAAAATATTTTTCTTATTGTAAATAACTTCTTTAAAATAAAATTTTTTATTTTTATTAATTTTTTTTGTTATAAAATTTTCATTGTTTTTGGTATCAAAACCAACGCCAATTGCTCTGTAAAAGTTTTTAATATCTTTATTTAATAAAATTTTTTCTAAAATAAGATTTGAGTCAAAACCACTTGATAATGCTAATTGAGTTTTGACATCACATATATTTCTTTGTTTTATTGAGTTATTAAGCAAATTGCTTATTTCGAAGTTATTATTTTTTTTTACAAATATTTTTCTTTTGTAAAAGCTATTCCAAGAAAATTCATGTTTTAATTTCCAATTAGTTAGGTCAAATTTAGATATACATCCAGGTGGTATTAATTTAATTTTATCAAAATAAGTTTTTCCGAAGAATAAATTCTTAAAAAAAAGATATTCTGTAATTGACGAACTATTTATTTTAGGTCTTATAAAATTAAGTATTCCCTTCTCTTCTGATGAGATAATAAATTTTTCTTGATCTTGATAAAAATATAAAAATTTTTTTCCTAGTACATCTCTAGAAAAAACTAAATTATTTTTTTTCTTATCAAAATAAACATAAGAATAAAAACCTGAAAACTTTTTAAGACACTTCAAATTGTTAGATTTGTTAAGAATAGAGAATAAAGTTAAAGTATCACTGTTTAAATTTTTTTTTAAAATTGACTTCGATATCGACTTATAATCATAAATCTCACCATTATAAGCAAATAGAAATTTTTCATTTTCCAGTGGTTGGTCACTATTTTTTGATAAATCGACAATTGACAACCTCCAATGTCTCAAATTGATGCCCCTTGAATAAATAAATTTTGACTTATCAGGTCCTCTATGTCGAAGAGTTTGTTTATTAATTTTGATTTTTTTTTTATTTTTAAAAACTACTAAAGTAAATCCGCACATAAGTTTTGCTAATATATTTTTTTTCTCATTAATATTATTTTTTTTGTTTTTTTAACAATTTTAAAATTATTTTTTAAATTAAATTTAATATTTTTTTTATTTGATTTAAGTGTCTCCGAATAAATGTACTTAATTTTTATGTATCTAATTAAATAATCAATAAAATTAATAAATGCTTTGCTCATAATTCCTTTATTTTGCAGTGTTCGATTTGAAATAAATTTACCTATTTCAAAATATCTATTTTTGAATTTTAAATTTATTAATCCTACAAATTTTTGTTTATTTTTGATTATTATAAAATCTATTCTGGGTAAATTTAAATAATTTTTTATAAATGAACTATGTTCAGCTGTGTTTATCTTTTTATTGTAAAAAAATTTTGACACCATTTCTTTATTTCTATTTTTCAAATAGGTGTCCTGATTAAAACTATTTATCCATACAAATTTGAATTTTTCAAATTTTCTTGGTGTTATATTTTTTTTTACTAAATATTTTTTTTTTGATAGAAATTTCTTTTTAGTAATCAATGTAAAATAAGATTAAATTTATATCTTTTAATTATAGTTAGTATATGTAATATTTTAAACAAATGTTTAAAAAACTTAGTAAACCTTATCTTATTGCTGAAATATCTGCAAATCATTTTGGAAAATTAAATAACGCTATTAAATTATTAAACATTGCAAAGAAGAATGGTGCAGATGCTGTAAAATTACAAACATATACTCCGGATTGGATGACTTTGAGGTCAAACAAAAAATATTTTAAGATTAAATCTGGACTGTGGTCTGGATATAATCTTTGGGATTTATATGATCGTGGAAAAACCCCAATCGAGTGGCATAGAAAACTATTTGACCATGCAAAAAAAATAAAAATCAATATTTTCAGCACCCCATTTGATAAAAAAGCTGTAGACCTGCTTGAGGAATTAAATTGTAATAAATACAAAATATCATCCTTTGAAATAAACGACATAGAACTTATAAAATATGTAGCGCAAACAAGAAAACCAATCATCATGTCGACCGGAATGGCTAATTTAGAAGAGATCGATTTAGCTTATGAGACTGCAAAAAAATACGGGTGCAAGGATATCGCGTTGTTGTATTGCGTTAGTAGCTACCCCTCAAATCTTAAAGAGTTTAATCTAAATAATATTAAAATTTTAAAAGATCGTTATAAGTGTGAAGTAGGTTTATCAGATCATTCAAATAATAATTCTATTCCTGCAATCGCAGTTTCATTTGGTGCTAAAATTTTCGAAAAACATATAGCAATAAAAAACTTAACGAAATCTCTTGATTATAAGTTTTCTTTAAAAGATAAAGAAATTTATGATTACAAAAAAATAATCTTGGATTCTTTTTTGGTTACTAAAAATAAAAAATTTTCTAGGGCAAATTCAGAACTTAAAAATAGAATCTTTCGAAGATCAATTTTTACTATAAAACCTATTCAAAAAGGTGAAAAGTTCTCAAAGTCTAATATTAAAGTTGTTAGACCAGGTTATGGTCTAGAGCCAAAATTTTTTCTTAAGATTTTAGGAAAAAAATCGAAGATCAAACTACCAAAATCTGTACCGCTGAAATCGAAACATATTTTAAAATTTAAAATATAAAAAAATTTTTTTCAGTGCATAAATCAAGCCAATTGAGCTATTAGTACTGGTTAGCTACATGCGTTGCCGCACTTCCACACCC
>MDSW01211834.1_pt1 | contig 16486 bp, 8 predicted proteins | sample 811171 | NCBI WGS metagenome assembly MDSW01 (sample SAMN05326641, study PRJNA326480) | marine metagenome | isolation source: seawater | place: Atlantic Ocean: North West | collected 2012
GGAGGCGCGGGGAGGCGCGACGAGGTGCCAAAAACGGAACCGAACGGCACGCGGAGGGCCGACGAGGTCCGTCTCGGGAGGACGCCGCGCGCGCGGTGGGGCGCGCGCGAACGCGCTCGGGGAGGCGCGATCGAGGCGGCGCCGGGCGAGGCGCGCGTCTCGCGCCGGCGATCGAACGCCGCGCCCGCGGGTTCGGGAGAGACGCAGGTTCCCCCCGACGAAGAAATCGAGACGCCCGCGCGGCGCGAGAGGCTCCGGCGGGGGGGGCGGGTTCGCGCGGGACGCGACGCGCCTTGACCGAGACGGTGAGGGTGAACGGCGGGGGAGGCGGGGGATCCTCGGGCGCGTCCCCGTCGACCCCCGCGTCCGCGGGGGGCTGCTCCTCTTCGGCCATCGCGAGTCACGCCGCGCGCCGATGGGCGTGGCGCGCGAGACGTTGCACGTGCCGCCAATGACCGAGTCAAAGCGGCGCGGGACGAAGCAAAAAGAAACCGGAGTTCGCGCGCGGCGCCGTCGACGCCGTTCGAAAACGACCGTCTGCGTCGGGAGTCCCTCGCGCCAATCCTCGATTCCGAGGCGAAATCCCGCGAACCAATGAGATTGCGTTTTCTCCATCCCCTGTTGGCCGAGAAAACACGCCTCCGCGCCCGCCGGGCGCTCATACCTGCACCCGTCCATCGACCCGTCGCACGCCCTCGCTCGTCGACACAATGGCCACCGTCATCGCCTCCTCCGTCTGCGCGCGCGTCGCCGCCCCCAAGGTGCGTCGAGCGCCCGCGACGCTCGCGTCTCGCGCCGAGCGCGCGGTTTCCGGCGCGCCCGCGAACGCGCGTTTTCGCGACATCGCCCGCGAGCGCGTCGCCACCCCGCGAAACGCTGACGACCCCGTCGCCCTCACCCCCCGCCACCCCGCGATCGCAGCGCGTCGCCGCCCGCCGCACGTTCCTCGGCAAGGGCGTCGCCGGCCTCGCCCCCGTCCGGTACGCGCGAGCCCCGACCGAATCCTCGCTCGATCCCGGCGCCGCGCGCGCGCGTCCGGGAACGCCGTCCCGCCGCGGCGTGACGATGACACGACGCGACGCGAGAGAAAAAAACAACCATCCGATCCGCCCATTCCGTCCTCCGTCGTTTCCTTGTCGTCCTTGTCGTTTCCTTGTCCACCGCCCTCTGACGCCTCCCTCTCGTCCCATCACCCTCCCACTCACCCTCCCACTCACAGCGCCACCAAGGCTTCGACCGTCGTGCGCGCCGCGGCTGAGAAGGCGCAGGTGATCAAGCCCATCAACGGCGATCCGTTCATCGGCATGCTCGAGACCCCCGTGACGTCCGCCCCCGTCGTCGCCAACTTCCTCTCCAACCTCCCCGCGTACCGCACGGGCGTCTCCCCGCTCACGCGCGGCGTCGAGGTGGGCCTCGCGCACGGCTTCTTCCTCACCGGGCCCTTCATCAAGCTCGGCCCTCTCCGCGCGACGGAGTCGGCGGAGATCGCGGGGTGCCTCTCCGGCGCCGGCCTCGTGCTCATCCTCACCGCGTGCCTCTCCATCTACGGCGCCACCGCGTTCCAGACGGAGGAGGTCATCGGCGTCAAGACGCTCAGCGGCCGCGACATCGCGCGCGACCCCGTGCAGTCCGAGGACGGCTGGGCCAAGTTCACCTCCGGGTGGCTCGTCGGCGGACTCTCCGGCGTCGCCTGGTCCTACGTCCTCACCCAGATCCTCCCCTACTACTCCTAAGCGGCGACCGCGGCGAAGTCGCCCGACACTCAAACGGGTGGTTTTGTGAACCGGTAGGAGCTCGGTTCGCGTCCGGGCGGGTTTCGTTTTCGCGACGGATCGCGAGCGGCGGACGCGATCGCGAGGGCGCCGACGAGAAGACGCGAGACGCCCTCGGGCTGGGGACGCGGCGAGAGGACGGAGAGGTGAAGCGGCGGGCGAGGAGGCGTCGCGGAGGCCGGACGCGGGCGGGTTGGTTCGGGGACCGGCGCGCGGGTGCGAGCGGAGACGCCTTGTGATACCATAGAGAGACATTCAGCGGAACCGCGTCGCGCTCGTCGATCGTTTTCCCAACCGAACATTTTATTTTGACCGCGGCAAGTGCGCGACACTCGTGGCAAAATGTGTCGCTGGCGCAAAATAGCGCCGGTTCGATATACGGCAGACTCTTGGCAGCGTCTGCGACCCACTCGCCTCCCTCCCGGGTCGCGCACTCCGCGCGTCGCCTCCGGTTCGGGGGTCGCCGCGCGATGGGGTCCGACGCGGGTGGTCCCTGGCGCCCGGGGGCGTACTGCGTCGTCGCGGGCCTGCGGCACGTCGTCCCGTACGAGCACGAGTTCGTGGTGAAAGTCCGACACGGGCGCACGATCCTCGAGGCGCTCGAGGCGCACGTGAAGTTCCAGCGCGACCGCCGAGACGGCGGCCGCGAGCACTGGGTGCGCGCGACGTACGCATCGACGCGACGCCCTCCCGCCGCACCCCCGCGCCCCCCCCCCCGCGACGAGCCCCGGCGCGCGAACCGAGGCGGTCGTTCCTTCCCCCGGGGTCGTTCTCCCCCGGCGGGCCCCGCGCGCTCGGTCCCGTCCGCCGGGCGGACATCCACATCCCTTCCTCCCGACGTCCGTCGTCCCGCTGAACGCCGCGCGCCTCGATATCCCTCCTCGCCCCGCGTAGGCCTCCGAACTCGCGCGCGGTTCGATCGCCGTCGCGTCCGACGTCCTCCGCCGCCTTCCCACCGGCGGCGAGATCCCCCGCGCGTGGTGGTCCGTCCCCCGGTCGCTCGACGACCCGCTCCCCACCCCCGACGCGCGCCTCCGCGTCCGGCGCCACGTCCACGAACCCGCTGTCCCCGCGGACGTCCCGGAGGTGCTCCACGAGGACGCGGAGATCGTCATCGTCGATAAACCCGCGGGCGTCCCGAGCCTCGCGGGCGTGGGACCGGGCCTCTCGTCGAAAAACGACGCCGTCGCCATACTCAACGCCGCGAGGAGCGACGCCGCCAGGAGCGACGACGCGTTATTCGAGGAATCCGCCGAACGAGTCGCAGGGACCAAGCGAGGACGCGAGGAGGAGGAGGAGGAGGAGGAGGAGGAGGAGCCGCCGCCGCCGACGACGACGACGACGACCCGCCCCTCCTCCACCGCCCCCGACCCGCCCTCGCCCGGCCCGTCCGCCTCCGCCTCCGCCTCCGCGTCCGCGATGAATACGCGTCATCAGCGGCGGCGTTCTCAGGAGCTCTTCGCGGTGAACCGCATCGATAAGCCCGTCTCCGGGGTGTGGATATTGGCGAAGGGGTCCAAGAAGAGCGCCAAGGCGCGGCACTGGCTCGGCAAGCCCGGAAAAACGCACGCCAAGACCTACCTCGCGCTCGTGCGCGGAGAGGTTCGAGCGCCCGGGTTCGTCGCGGATCAGCCCCTTCGCGTGTGCGGGGAGACGGGGCGCGCGGCGGTCGGCGGCGAGGGCGCGAAGGACGCGCGGACGAGGGTGCACGTCCTCGCGACGGTCGACGGAGACGCGCTGCGCGCGGCGACTGGTACCAGTACGAGAGGAGGAGGGACGTCGGAGGACCGGTACACGCTCGTCGCGGCGCTTCTCGAGGTGGCGGGGCGGTTCCACCAGATCCGATGCCACCTGGCGCACGCGGGCCACGCCATCGTCGGCGACGCGGCGTACGAACGAGCGGCGGAGGCGGGGGAGGGACGCGACGCGTTCTCGTGCGCCGGGACGTTCGGGTACGCCGACGACGCGTCCGGGACGCTTCGGGGGATGTTCGAATCCGCGTTTCGGCCGAACTGCGCCGCGTGCGTGACCGCTCTGGAGTCGCTGAAAGCCGGTCCGGACGCGCCCGGGGCGCCCAGGGTCGGGGCGCGGATTTGTCTGCACGCGCTCGAGTACCGGTTCGAGTTCGACGGGACGACGCGGAGGGCGCGCGTCGAGAAAACGCCCGCGTTCGCCGCCGACGCGCTCAGGGCGGCGGGGTGGGACGAAAAGCGCGCGGCGAGCGCCGAAGCGGTGTTGGCGGAGCTCCCGTGGGGTCACGGTCACGGTCACGGTCACGGGGGGGGGGCGGAGGGGGTGACGACGAATCGTCGCGCGAATAATCGCGCCTAGACCCGAGAAGAGAGGCGAGCGGAAGAGCGAAGAGAGGCGAACGTTCGAGGCGATCGCGCGGGACGCGAACGGCGGGTTCGTCGAGAGGCGTCCATCATCTAATAAAAGGAAGGCCGAACCCGTCGTCGAGCCGAACCCGTCGTCGCCGCGCGTGCGATACGGTCGAGCGGCTCGGTCGCTCCGCGCGACAAGAGCTTCTCTCCGAAAACGTTTAAAACGTTTTCCCTCGCGTCGCTCACGCCTTGGCGTCGTGCCTGAAGACGGTGAGGTTTTGCGTGAACCTGTCCCTGTTCCTGCTCTCCAGGCTCCTCGTGACTTCGTGCATGAGCTTCTCGAAGCACTGCTCCATCTTCGCTCGCTTCCCCGGGGGCATGGCGTTCGCTATGGTCGCCTTGAGCTCGCCGTACGTCGGCTCCGTCGCGAGGATCAGGCTGAGCATTGGCCGCGACAGGCTCCACTGGTTCGCGCAGTCCTCGAACAGGACGATGTCGAAGAGCGTCTTGAGGGCGTCGGAGAAGAGGTCCGGCCTCGCCGCGACATGCGCCGCGAGCTCGGCGGCGCCCTTCTGCGGGTTCACGCCCGGTTCTGGGCTCACGACGGATTTGAAGTACGCCGCGGCGAGCGCGTCCGTCGCGGCGGCGCACTGCGAGCTGACGCTGACGTCGAGCGACCGCAGGCCCGCCTCGAGGGACTTCACCAGGTGCGCGAACGTGTTGGTGTCCGCGCGCGTCACCGCGCTCAGGTGGCCGTGGCAGAGCACCTCCAGCAGGGCGTAGTACGCCTTCGCCACCTTCCTGTGCGCCATGATATCCTCGAGCGGCACGGTGAGCGACATGGCGACGGCGGTCTCGAGCGCGTCCTTCAGCGCGGCGTCGCCGTACAGCTCGAAGACGCCGAAGTTGACGTAATTCCCGCTCAGCGCGCGCATCAACACCGCGAGCGAGATCCAGATCCCCTTGTACCGCTTCGCGTACGCCTCGCCGTCCTTCGCGTTCGCCGCGTTCGTCATCGCCAGGACCCTCCGGCCGTACGTCACGATCAGCTTACTCACCTCGCGAAACAGCAGGATGCCGTTCACGCTGCTCGGCTCGAACGTCAGCCGCTGGGTTTTGTTCAGCACGAATTCGGCGACGAATTTCAACAGCGGCGTGGTGACCCTCGGGTCCTCCGCGAACGCGTCCATCGCGTGCAGGAGCAGAGGCGCCCTTCGCGGGTACACCCAGTCGAACAGGAGCCCGTACGTCCGCCGCGAGTTCGCCGCGCTCGCGATGCCCCTCAAGTCCCTGAACAGTCCGATCAGCGCCGCCTTGGCGTCCTCCGCCCTGAACGCGGCGGGATTTCCCGTCGCCGTCTCCGTCAGGCGATCGCACAGGACGCCCAGCGGCGCCATGAACGCGGCGAACTTCTCCGCGCTGTCCTCCATGAACAGCAGCCTGCCGAGGGTGGCGTAGAAGATGGTCCGGTTCCTCGTGTTGGCGTACTGGGACAGGAACGGGAAGTGCTCCGGGGTGTGGTTCGCGAGCGTGCGGTTCACCGCGTCGAGCCTGAGCAAAAGCTTCCCGGACATGAACCCCACCGCCAGGTCCTGGAGGAGGTTCAGGCTCGCCTGGACCACCTTGTGGCACTGCGCGAACGACTTGAGGTTTCGCGTGATCTTCGTCACGGTGAGGTCCATCACCATCAGGTGGTCGTGCAGCCCCATGCGCTCCGAGAGCTGGACGTACACCTTGCTCGAGTGCATCGCCTGCTCGCCCACGTACACCTTGCGAAAGTTGCCGAAAAAATTCAACGTCGCCAGGTCCAACCGTCGCCGACTCTCCGCGCCGTACCGCGTCTCGTGAAACCCCGAGTCCATCACCTGAATCACCTGAAACACCCGAAACGCCAGGTCCCCGTCCAGCGTCTCCTGCGGCTCCTGCGCCGAGCCGCAGGACAACCGTCCCCTGACGACCGCGCCGACGATGTAGATGAGCCACGTCAGCCGACCCTCGCACCGCTCGAGCGCCGACGCGTCCGCGCCCGGCGCCAAGTTCGCCGACGCGCTAAACTCCGCCACCGCCGGGTCCAGCGCTTGGACGATGCATCCCACCGTCTGCTCGTACCGGAACCGGCACAGGTGCGGGAGAGACTCGAGCTGGTCCTGGAGCCGCTCCTCGTCGTCCAGCGGGTCCTCCTCCGCGTCGCCTCTCTGCAGCGCGGCGACGGAGTCGAGCCTGGAGGTGATGAACGTCTCGGTGATTTTAGGCACGTACGCGTCGAGCATGCTCGGGGCGTCGCCCTTCAGGTACGGCACGCTCGAGATGAGCCTGGACCACAAAGTGAGGAGGTAGTACACCGAGCTCGAGGCCCACTGCCAGCTCTGGAGGCTCTTGAGCGTGAACTCTGCGACGAGCTGGATCCACCGCTGGTAGCCCTCGACGGCGACGAGCTCGGAGAGCTGGTAATTCGTCTTGAGCCGGCTCAGAAGGCGGCAGAACTCGTGGTAGTTGGCGTGCTCCTGGAGGCCCCGGTTACTCGCGAGGACGTCGCACGTGCCCGCGATGAGTCTGCGCAGGTACTCGTTGCGCTCCACCTCGGACGCGAAGAGGCTCCGGCGGACGCTCGCGAGGCGGACCAGGCACTCGAGCGCCAGGTTCGAGACGGGCGGCTGGGATTCCCCGTACGCGTCGAAGAGGAGACTCGTCGTCGCCGGCGCCTCGATCAGACTCCGCCAGCTGCTCGGCACCTGGATCGTCCCGATGTCCTCCGTGCTCTCGTCCGCGCTCGTCCCCACGAAGTCGTAGGAGAGGCACGCCAGGACCAGGGCGCACGCCTGCTCCTTGAGCCTCGCGTCGGGAACCGCCTCCGTCGGCGCGGGGCCCTGGCCCGAGCGAAGCGACTGCAGCGCCCTCAGACTCACCTCGAAGATGGTCAACAGCGCGTTGTGCCGGAAGCTCACCGCGATCTTGCGCTGCGCGATCAGGCTCGTCCCGGGGCTCTGCCGGTTCATCTCGCTCACGAGCTGGTTGAAGATCCTGAGGCCGACGAGGTAGTGCCCCGCCTGGGGCTGCTCGAGGAAGTGCGTGACGTCCTCGACGATCCTCGCGTGCGCGTCCGGATCGTCCAGCCAACCCGTCTTGATGATCCGAGACAACAGCTGGATCTGCGCGGTCGCGACGAAGCGCTCCATCTGGGCGCCCTTCGTGGCGAGGTAGTTGATGACGTAGTGGCGCATGTCGGTGCGTAAGTTCGCGGGCTGGGAGGGGTTATCCGTCAACAGCTTCGTCAGAGACGACGTCGCGAAGAGATGCGCGTACGGGCTCGACGCGGCGTCGAGGATCGCCTGGAGGAAGGAGCGAGAAGGGAAGGGGGGGAGGGAGGGAGCGGGGGCAATCAGTGGATGCGTGAGGGAAGAGGGGGAGGGTGATCGGGGGGAGAGAGATTCGCCGGCGGGCGCGCGATCGATGCGGACGAGAGGGGCGCGCGCGAGAGAGAGAGAGGCCCTTCCCCCCGATTGTTGTTGAATCGCGTCTCGGGCGGAGCGGGTGCGGGCGAACGATCGATCGCGCGCGAGGCGGCGTCTCGAGCGGCGGACCTTGCATTGCGGGATGTAGTCGACGTTCGTGCTGAACGGCGTCAGGACGTTCTCCGCGTGCGCGCGCTCGTTCGGGTCGTGGCTGTTGTACAGGACGTTGCACAGCTGCTCCAGCTCCGCGAGGGACTGCGTCATGGTCACGACCGGGCGGCGAGGAGGGGATCTCGCGCGGGACGCGCGGACGGGGCCCTCCTCCCGGCGGCGCCCTCGGCGGCGCGAGGGCGCGCCCCGACGCGCGCGCGCGCGCGGATCGAAGACGCGGCGCGCGCGAGCGACGCGGCGCGCGTGCGTGAAGACTCCCGCCCCGACGCCGAGTCCCGCGCGGTCCCGCGCGGCGTGTTTTGCGCTAGGGCACGAGCGCGCGCGCGGCAGCTTTTTCGCCAGCAGCAGCCAGTGCTGATTGATGACGCGATATTGGCGCGGCGCGCGCGCGGCGCCCCGTCAGCGCGCGATCCGCGAAGTCGGTCGTTGAGGGAAATCCGCGCGCGCGAGTCTCTTGAGTGGACCTCTTGGCCCTCGCCGCGGCATTTCCCGCCCTCGCGCGTCGCCTGGTGGGTCCCCACGCCTCGGGCTTCCTCCGCGGCGCGGCGCGGGGATGCCTTCCGCGCTCCCGCAGCCGCGGCTGCTGCTCCCGCGATACACCACGCAGGACGTCTTCAACGTCTTCTCCATGTTCCTCGACGAGCAGGAGTTCACGTACACGTCCTCGGTGCTCGCCAAGGAGCTCGTCGCGCGCGGGTTCGCCGCCCCGTCCGAGGACGCCGAGGACGACCCCGTCGACCCGGTCTCCCTGCGCGAGCACCTCGCCTTCTGCGTCGCGAAGCTCGCGGGGGGTTCGGGCGCGATCGGCGAGACGGGCGACGTCGTCGACGACGACGACGACGACCGCGCGAGGCACGATCGCGTCGTCCGCTCCGCCTCCGGCGTCCAGCGCGTCGACGCGGACGACGACGAAGACGCCCGTCTCGACGACGACGCCGCCGCTCCGCCGGAGGACGCGCGGCGCGACCTCGGGGGGGACCCGGAGGCGCGTTCTTCGGGCGAGGGCGAGAGGCGGGACCCCGGCGGCGGGATCGGGATCCCGGGAGGAGAGGCCGGCGACGCGAGGGCCGAGGCGCCCGACGCGCTCGCGCGCGACGCGGACGACGAGGTGGGCGAGATCCTCGCGGAGCCCGTGGAGCTCGACGACCTCCCCGACGTCACCGAGTCCGAGGGCCCAGGAAACGCCGCCGCCGCCGCCGCCCCGGACTCCCCCGCCGACGCCGCGAATCACGCGTCCACGCGCGGCGCCGACGACGAGGCCGCGCACGCCGGCCGCGAGGGAAGGGTCCGGCGGACCGACGACGCCGCCGACCGAACGAGTCAGCGAAACATACGACGCGGCGGCGGCGGTCCTCTCGGGCGCGGGCCCGATCGCGCGCGCGGGAACGCGCGGGAATACGCGGGACCGGGGCGAGGTCGCGGACCGGGGCGAGGTCGCGGCGGCGGGGGGGGGTCCACCGGTCGAGGCGCGGGCGGGGCCCCCCGATCCGATCGTCGAGGCGCGGGGAGAGGGTCCGGTCGAGGGTCATCCGGCGTCGGCGCGGGGACTTTGATGAGAGGGTCGTCCGGTCGAGAGGGCGCGTCGACCCCGGTTCCCTCGTCTTCGTCGGCGAACCCTCCGCTTCCCCCCGGCCCGCCGCCCCGGGGCGCGGCGTTCGCCGGCGTCACGCCTCGTAACGGTCGCGGCGCGCCGGCCTCAAAGACGCTCCCGCCGGCGTTCCCGCCGGAGGACGATCCGGGGTGGGGCCCCGGGCGGAGGGCTCGGCCCGAGCGCGGCGGGGGGGGGGGGCGGGGGGCGGAGGCGGGATCGGAATCGGAATCGGCGGCGGCGGCGGACGCGGGGGGTTCGCGGACAGACCGCCGACGGCGGGGATGAAGCGCAAGGCCGCCATCATCTCCACCAAGGCGCCCGCGACGCAGTACTGAGACGCCGAGTGACGCGGACGAGAGAAGCGCGGAGACGAGACGAGTCGCGACCGCGGCAAAGCGTGGCTTTTACTTTTGTTTTCAATCAAGGGAAGGCACGTGTAGTTTTTTCTACTGTGATTCGAAAGTAAAAGCCTACGCCGCTTCCCCCGCGCGCTCGCGCGTCGGTCGCCTCACCGACTCGCTCGATTCCCCGCTCCCGCCCGCGGTCCTCGTCGCGGCGAGGAGCGCGTCGGCGGCCTTCGCCGCCTTCTCCTTCGCCGCCGCGGAGGACGGTCCCGCGCCGTCGGACTCGTCGGCCCCCGCGGAGCCCCCGCCGCCGCCGAAAAACGCAAACGCCGAAACCAACGCCGCGCCGACGCCCAGGTCCGCGGAGAACGCCGAAGGGGCCGACGAAGAACCCTCAGAACCCTCCTCAGAACCCTTCGCGAAGGATCTGGGGACGGGTTCGGCGCGCGGGACCGCCGGGACCGCCGAAGCGCCGTCGTCCCCCGCCGCGCTCGTCGCGCTCGCCGCGCTCGTCGCGCTCGCGCCCTCGCCCAATAAGTACGACGTGAACGATTCGAGGCCCGCGTCGTCGTCGTCGTCGTACGACCGCGCGCGGCTCGAAACACCGCCGCCGCCGCCGCCGCCCAAGAGACGTTCCCCCTCCTCACCCGTCTCTGTCGTTCCCTCTCGCTCGAACGTCGCGCGGTGGTCGGCCGCCGCTCGTTCGTCGTCCCGCCGCCGTCGCGTCGAATCCGCCTCCGCGATTCTCGCGTCTTCGAGTTCGCGTCGCAGACGCTCGCGCTCGCGCTCGAGCGCGTCGCGCTCGGCCACGACCGCGTCGCGCTCGGCCACGACCGCGTCGCGCTTCGCTTTCGCGGCGTTCTCCATCTCGCGCCGCTCGGCGCACCACTCGTCCTCCCTTCGCCTCGCACCCTCCGCTCTCGCCTCCGCGTCCGACACTTTCTCCGACAGCGCCCTCGCGGCATCTCTCAACCCGTCGCGCTCGCGCTCGAGCCTCCCCGCCCGCTCGACCGCGCGCGCCGCCGCCTCCTCCGCGTCCGCGACGCGCCGAGCGCTCGTCCGCACGCACTCCGCCACCTTCGCGTCCGCCTCGAGAACCGCCGCCGAGATCTCGTTCGCGGCGGATCGGGACGCCTCCACCGCGCTCGCGTTCGCGATTCGCAATTTGGCCTCCGTCTCCGCCAACGCGTCGCGAACCTCCGCCTCCCGCTCCGCGAGCGCCGCGAAATCGGCGCCCGAGCGCGCCTCCCTCAGCTCGGCGTCCTTCGCGTCCAACAACGCCGCCGCGCGTCTCTTGTACGCCGCGAGGTCGGCGTCGCGCTGAGCGGTCTCGGCGGCGCTCGCGCGGAGCTTCGCGGCCAGGGAGGCCGCCTCGGCGTCCCTCTTGGCGCCCTCCGTCTGCGCCGCGACGCGGGCGGATCGCGCGTCGGCGAGCGCCGCGTCGCGCCGATGCTCGAGCTTCGTCATCTTCGCGCGGACGTCCTCCAGCGCGCGCTTGACGCGCTCGCGCTCGGCGTCCCACTCCGCCGTCTTGGACGCGAACGCGGCGCGCGTCTGCGCGAGCTCGAGAGCGAGGGAGGAGGGACCGGGGGGGGGGTCGGAGGAGGAGGCGTTCGCGGGCGGGGGATCGATCGTCGAGGCGGACGGCGGGGAGGGACCGACGGGCGCGGGTGCGGAGGAGTCGGCGGCGGACCCCGACCCCGCGGGGGGGGTATTCGAGGCTTTCTCCCCGTCTCGTGAGGTGGCCGAGGCCGAGGACATCACGGCCTCGGCCGCGCGCGTCTCCGCGGCCGCGGCTCGCGCCTCCGCGGCCGCGGCTAAAGCGCGCGAGGCGTCGCGATCTCGGCGGAGGGCGTCCGCCTCCGAACGCAGCGCCGCGAGCGCCGAGGCGGTGTCGTTCGCGACGCCCGCGCCCGCCTCGGCACCCCGCGCGTCCTGCGCCTCCGCGGGTCGCCCCGCGGCGAGCTCGGCGTCGCGACGAACGGCCGCGAGCTCCGCGGCGAGGTCCGCGCACCGCTTGTCCAACGTCCGGTTCTTCCTCGCGGATCGCTCGAGCGCCGCCTCCAGCTTCTCCCGAGGCCACGCGTCGAGCCCGGGGCCCCCGCCCCGGGGCCGCGACGCCGCCGGCGCCGACGCGCCGTCCGCGGCGGACGCGGGCGCGCTCATCCCCGCCGAGACGACGCGGGAGCGCGCCGCGAGGGACGGACGAGCTCGAGCCGCGGCGCGCGGAGGACTGAAGACCGCCCGTTCGTTCGTCGCGCCGGAGCCGAACGCGTCGTCGTCGACGACCCCCGAAGGTGCGCGGCTTTGAGCGTCCCGTGCTGAAATATCGGCACCCGAGACTACAAGGTACCCGTCCGGTGCGCGCGCGCGCGTGACACCGTCGCGCCCCCGGCACGATGGGCGCGGCGGACCCCCCGCGCCGATGCGCCTTCTTCCTCGCGAAGAAAGGTCGGCGGTGCGGGATGCTCGTCAGGCCCGGCGCGACGATGTGCGGGAACCACTCGGGCGCCGGCGCGGCGTGCGCGCACTGTCGCACGCGCGTCGCGGACCTCGCGAAGCACGCGCCGCGATGCCCCGCGTTTCTGCACAAGGCGGCGGCGGCGGCGCGGCCGCACTACGCCCTCGACGCGAACGTCGGCAACCTCGAGGGCGACGCCGAGGCAACGCGCGAGGAGGCCGCGTCGCTCGCCGCGGACGCGCGCGCGGCCGCCCTCGACGCGCCCGCGCTTCGCGCGTTCGCCGCGCGCGTCCGAGACGCGTGCGAGAGAGCCGGCGTCGACGCCGCGACGCACCGCGAGGACGCGCGCGCGCGGGGACCCCTCGCGCCCGCGTGCGCGCGCGCCCTGCGCGCGCAGGAGCTCGCCTCCGCGCGCGCCGCGCGAGGCGGCGTCGGCGCGCCGCCATTCGAGCGCAGGCACGCCGAGCAGCACGCCGCCATCGTCTCGCGCATGATCGCCGCCGACCTCGTCCGAGACGAGGACGCCTCGGAAGACCCCGCCCTCGAAGACGACGACGACGACGAATTGCAGGAAAAAGGGCCAGACGAAATCGCCAAAGCCGCGGCCGAATCGTCAAAATCGTCAAACGTCGCGAGAGCAGCCCCCACCTCCCCCCCTTCGTCGAAGCCGCCGCCGGTGTACGTCGAGCTCGGCGCGGGGCGCGGGTACCTCTCCCACTTCCTCCTCGACGCGTGCGGCCCCGCGGACGTCGTCCTCGTCGAGCGCGAGACGTACAGACACAAAGCCGAGCGAAGCATCGGCGCCGCGTACGCCGAAAGAAACCGCCGCGCGCGTCGCGGCGAAAAAAAAAACCTCCTTCCTCTTCCCGAAGAAACCGTCGAAGAAGAAACCGCCGAAGCGGAGGAGGACGCGAGACTGGTGCGCTCGGCGATTGCCCGGCGCGAGCGGAGCCGCGTTAGTCGCCTTCGCGTGGACATCAAGGACCTGCGCCTCGCGGGCGCGGCGGAGGCGGCGGGGCGCCGCGTCGTCGCGACGGGGAAACACCTGTGCGGCGCCGCCGCCGACCTCGCGCTGAGGTGTCTCCTCCTCCCTTCTCATTCCGACGACGACGCGAACGCCGACGAAGGCGTTCCCGCGCCGGTGGAAAAAAACAAAAAGCCGCCGAGCGCGTCGTCGCGCCCGCCGGGATTCGAACCCGCGGGCGTCGCGGTGGCGACGTGTTGCCACCACAGGTGCGCGTGGTCGTCCTTCGTCGGGCGCGCGCGCCTCGCGTCGCTGGGCTTCGACGCGGGCGATTTCGCGACGCTCGCGAAGGTGTCGAGCTGGGGGACCGGCGGCGTCGGCCACCGCGGCGAGCCGGGCGGGGAGCCGGGCGGGGAGCGAGGCACGGCACTCGGCGGCGAATCGGTCGCGGATTCGGCGGCCGCGGATGGTGAGGGGGAACGACGGGGGGACGACGGCGGCGTGACGGAATCCCGCGCGGCGGAGGCGGCGTCTGTTCTTTCGCGCGGGGACGGAAAGGGCGCCGACGAGTTTCCCGCGGAGGAGAAGGCGGCGCTCGGGCGCGCGGCGAAGGCGCTCCTCGACGAGTGCCGCGCGGCGTTTCTCCGCGCGAACGGGTTCGAGGCGTGGGTGGAGCCGTACGTGGCGACGACCGTGAGCCCGGAAAACCGAATCCTACTCGCGAGGAGGAGGAGCGAATGACGGAGCGGCCCGGGAGACCGCCGGTTTCGAGAGTACGATTCCTCCGACGTGAAAAAAATCACCAAAAAGACGCTCGAGACGCGCGCGTCACCGCCGCCCTCGCGCGCCGCGTCCCCCGCCCCCGCCCGCTCTCTCCCCGCCGCCGCGAACGTTCCGGTCGCGATCGCCCCCTCTCTCGTCCCCGCCACCGCGAACGTTCCGGTCGCGATCGCGGTCGCCGCCGCCGCCGCCCCTCTCGCCCCCGCCCCTCTCGCCGCCGCCCCTCTCGCCGCCGCCCCGCCGGCCTCCCCAGCCTCCGCCGCCCGCCCGGTCCCTGCTCGCGTCCCTCGCGCGCGCGCTCGGGGCGACGACGCGCACGCGCGTGCCCCCGCGACCGACCGCGGGGGAGTCGTTCGCGCCGCCGCCGCCGCCGCCGCCGCCGGTTCCCTCCCCGCGGCGCCGTTTCGCGTCGTCCCGGCCGCCGTCGCCGCGATCGTCCTCCCCCCGGTCGTCGCGCCGGCGCTTCTCCCCGCCCCGGTCGCGCCCCCCGGCGTCCCGGTCGCGCCCCCGGTCGCGCCCGCGGGAGCCTCCTCTCTCGCGAGAAGGTGACTCGAAGTCGCGCGCGCGAGATCCTCCTCGAGGGGGTGACTCGTCGCGCCGCGCCGCGGCGGTTTTGCGACCGCCGCCGCTTTGGCCGCCTCGGCCGCTTTTGTCGTCGCCGTTTTTTTTGTCGTCGTCCGACGCGCGGGTTTTTTCGCCGCCGCCGCCGCCGCCCTTCGCCGCGGTCCCTTCGTCCCTTCGTCCCTTCCCCCTCGTCGGGGTGAACGCCTCCGCCTCCGCGGAGAGTTTCGTCCGCTTCGTCGCGGCCTCGTCGCGGGAGGAGGGCGGCGGCGGGTTCGCCTTGGATCGGTCTCGTTCCGACCCCCCCGCGGTGGTCCCCCGATCGGCCCGCGCCCCGTCGGTACCCGGTTCCTTCTTCTTTTCCTCGGCGGCGGCGCCGGTTTTATTTCCGCCCCGCCGACCGCCCCCCCTCCCCGCCGACTTTTCTCGCTCCTCGCGTTCTTTCCTCGCCTGTTCCTCGCGCTCGAGCCGTTTCCGCTTACGCTCCTCCCTCTCCCGCTCCTCCCTACGCTCAGCCTCCTTGGCCTCCCGCTCCGCCTCGCTCGGCGGGCACCCGATCGGGTTGAACGCGTGGTCGCTGATCCACCCCTTCTTCTTCCTCGCGAGCATCGCGAGGTAGCGGGTCGCCACCGTCTTGATATCCCCGCGCGCGTCTTTGGTCTTCACCGCGTCCACGCGCTTCATGATGTGCGCGCCCAACCGCGAGACGGCGGGAAAATGCTCCACGATCTTCGCCCCCACGGCCAAAACGTTCCGAATCGCCATGTACTCCTCCTCCTCGAGGCACTTCATGAACGCCTTGGACAACCGGCAGTGGAACTTATACGCGAGTTGCGTGAACTCGTCCATGGTCACGTCCCTGGTGCCCTGCTTGGCCTTGAACCCTTCCTTCCCCGCGCACTCCCTCGCGTACGCCGCCGCGTCCGAGCGCCACCGCTCCATCAAACGCAGGGTGTCGCCCAGGAACCGCCCCAGCCTGTTCGCCTCGTACTCGGTGCGGGTGAAGATGAGCCGATCCAAACTCGGCGAGAAGGTCTGGTTGAGGTAGAGCACGGTGTTGAACCCGGGGACGTCCATCGCGTGCAGCCGCTCGAAAAATCGCGCGCAAAATGTCGCCTCCGCGGGCGAGTGCGCGAGGCGGGGGAAGACGCAGTGCTGCAAAAGCTTCTCAATGACCACGTTCTGGCCCGGGGAGGGGTCCGCGAAGAACCGAGACTTGGCCGCCGAGAGGCTCGCGGATTGCTTCGCCGTCCACGACGTCTGCGCGTCGCGCTCCGCGACCAAGCGCGCGAGCGTACCCTCGAGGCGCTCGCGCTCCCGCTTCCGCTCCTTGGCGGACGCCGCAATGGCCGCGGAGGACGAAGCGTCCTTGGGCCGGGTCCCGCGCCCGCCGCCCCTAGACCCGCCGCCGCCGTCCGCCGCGTCCTCGCTCTGATTCAGCGCCTTGATCTTCGCCTCGCACGCGTTCGTCTCCGCGTCGTACCGCGCCGTCGGGACGTCCAGGTCGTACAGGCTCCCGGCCCAGAACGTGACGTACAGCTCCGGGGTGATGGCCTCCCACGCGTCGTCGGGGAGCATTGATCGCGCCGCGTCGTCGAGCTCGCCCCAGGTGAGCCCGAGCCCGAGGAGGGGCGAGTTCGAGTTCGAGTCCGGGAGGGAGCTCGTCGGGGGGTTATTGGGGTCCGAGTTCGAGTCCTTCTCGTCCTTTTTCTTTTGGGTTCGCACAGAGTCCTTCTTTTGGGTTCCGTCGTCGCCTTCATCTTCGCCGGCGACCTTGGCGACCTTTTCCTCCTCTTTTTCCTCCTCCGCGTCGTCTTCCTCCGCGCGCGCTCGCGGTTCGAGATGCCTGAGGACGGGCCTCCAGACGTGGAACGCGATCCCGGGTTCGATTCCGTGGTCGTGCACGAGCTCGCGCAGGCTCGGGAGCATCGCGGCGTACTCGCGCGGGTCCGGGTACGCCGCCGCGAGGAAGTCGCAGTAGTGAAACAGCGTCTCCTGGCACGAGTCGTACAGCTGCGACGTGAGCTTCAGATGCCGCCGCGCCCCGAACCCGACCCCCCCCCCCC
>MDSW01064318.1_pt1 | contig 16485 bp, 14 predicted proteins | sample 811171 | NCBI WGS metagenome assembly MDSW01 (sample SAMN05326641, study PRJNA326480) | marine metagenome | isolation source: seawater | place: Atlantic Ocean: North West | collected 2012
AAACGCCAACAAGATCAGCATCTAAAGGATTAAGTGAAGATGTTTCTGTGTCTACAGCAATTACTGATTGTTCGCTTAAAATTTTTATCCATTTATCTAAAATTTTTTCATCAGTAACACTTTCATAGCCTTTAACATTAATAGTGTCTGACTGTATTTTAAAATTGCTTGGCCTATTCCTTTTATTATCTTCTTGTCCATAAAAACTTATTGCTCTACTTAATAATTTATTAAATTCCATTTCCCTTAAAAAATCAAAAAGTTTATCTTTTTTAACATCCTGTAAAATAAAACTAGTAAGATCATCTTTTACTGGAACATCATCTTTTAGAGTAACTAGCTGCTTGCTTAAAATAGCTTTATCTTTATTTTGCAATAATGTTTCTCTTCTTTTATTTTGAGGAATTTCTTTTGCTTTTTTCAAAAGTACATCTAATGTTTTGTACTTATTTATAAGTTCAGAAGCTGTCTTTATACCTATGCCTGGAACTCCAGGAATATTATCTGAAGAATCACCAGCTAAAGATTGTACATCAATGACCTGGTTCGGTTTCACTCCAAATTTTTCAATAACTTCTTTTTCACCAATGACTTTGCTTTTCATAGGATCATACAATCTGATATTATCAGAAACTAATTGCATCAAATCTTTATCAGATGAAATAACTGTTACTTTAGCTCCTTCCTTAATAATTTTTTTTGCATAAGTTGCTATCAAGTCATCAGCTTCATAATTAGGTAATTCTATAGATGGTAAATTAAATGCTTTTACTGACTTTCTAATATATTCAAATTGAGGAACAAGATCTTCCGGTGCTTCAGTCCTATTAGCTTTATATTCTTTGTAAATATCATTGCGAAAATTTTTTTTTGCAGAATCGAAGATTACAGCAAAATGCGTTGGTTTATGATTTGATTCATCAGATCTTGCCTCTTCTAGTAATTTAAATAACATGGAACAAAAGCCACTGACTGCGCCTGTGGGAAGCCCATCACTTTTTCGCGATAAGGGCGGTAGAGCATAATATGCTCTAAAAATATAACCTGAGCCATCTATAAGGTAAAAATGGTCACTTTTTTTTATGGAATTCATAGACTAATATTATCCTATTTTAATTAGTGTTATGGATTTATAAAAGCAAAATCAATATGAATAAAAAAAACGCGTTAAAAGTAGAAAAACTAACTAAAACTTATTACCAAAAATCTGGAAATAAGATTTTGGCATTAAATAATTTAAACTTGGAGGTGAAAGAAGGTGAAATTTTTGGGTTATTAGGACCCAATGGTGCAGGAAAAACTACATTTATAAATATTTTAGCTGGAACAGTTATGAAAAATTCTGGAAAAGTTAATGTTTGGAATTATGATTTAGATTCACATCCAAGATATGTAAGATCATCAATTGGAATTGTACCGCAAGAAGTAAATTTAGATGCTTTTTTTAGTCCTAAAGATCTTTTAGAGTTACAAGCTGGACTTTATGGTATTCCCAAAAAAGATAGGATAACTGATACAATATTAAAATTAGTTTCTTTGGAAAAACAAGCAAATACATATGCGCGAAGTCTTTCTGGTGGTATGAAAAGGCGACTATTAATTGCTAAAGCTATGGTTCATAGACCTCCTATTTTAGTTTTAGATGAACCGACTGCTGGAGTAGATGTTGAGTTACGTAAAAATTTATGGAGCAATATAAAAACACTTAATAAGCAAGGGGTAACAATAATATTAACAACTCACGTAATGTATGAAGCGGAAGAAATGTGTAATAGAATAGCTATATTAAATAAAGGAAATTTAGTTAAATTAGATACTACAGATAACTTATTAAATAGCATTAAAGTTAAAAAAATAATATTTAAAGTAAATAAGATAGCTAATTTAGATAGCAAATTTTTAAATGGTATAAAATTTTCATATTCCTCTAACAATGAAATAACAGCAATCTACGATAGAAAAAAACATAAAATAGATGAAATAATAAGTGCAATAAAAAAAGAAGGCATGGAAATTTATGATATTTCAACCGATGAAGGTAATTTAGAAGACGTATTTATTGATGTTACAAAAAACTAGATTTCACAAAAAAAAGTAGTATTGTATCTACAATGGAAGCAATAAGTAAAACTGCTAAATTATCTAAAATTATTAAACTTGGATTAATAGTTGTATTAGGGACTGTGCTAATCACAATTTCTGCAAAAATAAAAATTCCATTTTATCCAGTTCCAATGACTATGCAAACATTTGTAATTTTATTAATAGGTATAACCTTGGGTTATAAAGTTGGACTTGCAACAGTTGGTTTATACTTATTTGAAGGTATTATAGGTATGCCAGTATTTGCAAATTCTCCCGAAAAAGGAATTGGTCTAACTTATTTTCTTGGCCCAACAATGGGTTATCTGATTGGATTTTTAATTTCAGTTTATTTTGCAGGTTTATTTAAATATGATAAAGGAATAGTTAATACTTTTATAAAATTAATATTTTCAGTAAGTTTCATTTATATTTGTGGTTTAATTTGGCTGGGTACATTGATTGGCTGGGACAAACCAATTTTTGAACTTGGTGCACAACCATTCTTATTGGCTGAATTATTTAAAATTTTACTTTTAGTTTTTTTAATACCTGTATTATTAAAAACAAAAAAAATATTTAAAATTACTTAGGTGATCTTTTTGACAATATTCGCTGAAGAGTCCTGCGATGCATTTTTAATCTTCTAGCCGTTTCCGAAACATTTCTATTGCATAACTCAAAAACTCTGTGTATGTGCTCCCATTTAACTCTGTCAGCTGACATAGGGTTTTCTGGTGGATTAGCTTTTGATTCAGGAGACGCTAAAAGAGCCCTTTCAACATCATCTGCGTCAGCTGGTTTAGGTATATAATCTATAGCTCCTGCTTTAACAGCTGCAACTGCGGTTGGTATATTACCATATCCGGTTAGCATAACCACTCTACTGTCCTTTTTTAACTTTTGAATTTCTTTAACGACTTCTAACCCATTTCCATCGTTTAACCTTAGGTCAACCACAGCAAACGCAGGAGGTGAATTTTTAACATTACTTAGGCCTTTTTGAACACTCTCAGCTTGAATTACTTGGAACCCTTTTTTTTCCATAGCTCTAGATAGTCTATCTCTTAAAGGATTGTCATCATCTACTATAAGTAGCGATTTATCAGCAAAATCGCTGATTTTTTGGATGCTTTTTTTTTCTTCTATTGTCATTTTTTTTCTAAATTCTTATTTCGATTACAAGTAGATATAGGATGAAAAAATAAATTTTCAAGTCGATATTTTGAACCGTGCATATACTACGTTATTTGTTGACATTACTTGTCATTTCTATAAAAAACGATTCTAGGGAGTTTTTTTTTAAGTTTTTTTTATTAATTATACGGGGATAAATGAGATGCAAAAATTTAACTCGGTTGATGAGCTCGTCAGCGCTATTCAGCCAGTAGATCCTGTTTATTGCATAAGACCTAATTCAATTAAAACTGCTTGCGCTTGGTTTAAAAATAATTTTCCAGGAAAAATATTATACGCTGTAAAAACAAATCCAAATGAAAAAATAATAAGGTATGTCGGCGAAAACGGTATTGATAGATTTGATGTTGCTTCAATAAATGAAATTAAATTAATTAAAAAAATTTTTCCAAAAGCTAAAGCTTATTATATGAATACTGTAAAAAGCCGTGAACATATAAAGGAAGCTTATTTTAATTATGGTATTAAAGATTTTGCTTTTGATACTAAAGATGAACTTCAAAAAATTATAGAGGCAACAAATAATGCTAAGGACCTTATTTTGTTTGTTAGAGTTTCTATATCAAATGAGCATGCTGAAATAGATTTATCACAAAAATTTGGAGCTTTGCCTAGTGAATCATTAGGACTATTACGTTTGGCTAAAGCCCATGCGGCCAAAGTAGGTTTAAGTTTCCATGTGGGATCTCAATGTATGCATCCTGTTTCTTATGTTAAAGGAATTAGAGAGTTAGGAAATATAATAAAAAAAACAAAAATAAATCCAGATATAATAAATGTTGGAGGAGGATTTCCATCTATCTACCCGGACTTAAGCCCTCAACCTCTTGAAAATTATATAAGTGAAATAAAAAAAACTTTTGAAAATTTAAAATTAGAAAATAAACCCGAATTACTTTGTGAGCCAGGAAGAGCTATAGTTGCTGAAAGCGGATCTACAATTGTAAAAGTAGTTCTTAGAAAAAAACAAAAACTTTATATTAATGATGGAACTTACGGAAGTTTATTTGATGCTGGTGTTCCAAATTTAGTACCTCCAACAAAAATGATTTCGAACGGTAGAATAACTTCTAAAAAACTTACATCATATAGTTTTTATGGCCCTACATGTGACAGTATAGATTTTATGAAAGGTCCTTTTGTTTTACCTAACAACCTTAAAGAAGGTGATTATATAGAAATAGGCCAGCTTGGTGCATATTCATTAACCTTCAGAACCAAATTTAATGGATTTTATTCGGATAAAATTTTTGAGGTTCAGGATAAACCAATAATGTCCATGTATGAAAAGGAAAATTCTTCCAAATATCTTGTTGCCTAAATGAATAGCCCTAAAGATCCTAAGGTGGGTCATAATAAAAAGACCTTTCTAGATAAACCTGTTGAACATATAGATATAACATCTTTTGACTCAAGAAAAATTATAGAATCTATGGGTAAAATGTCTTTTACATCTAGAGATACAGCAAAAGCATCAAATATTTTTAATGAAATGTTGTCTGATAAAAACTGCACAATTTTCTTAACTTTAGCTGGATCAACTTCGGCTGCTGGATGCATGAAAATATATTCTGATATGATAAAATATAACATGGTAGATGTAATTGTTGCTACAGGGGCCTCAATTATAGATATGGATTTCTTCGAAGCTCTCGGGTTTAAACATTATCAGGGATCACAATTTCAAGATGATACTGTTTTAAGAGACAATTATATAGATAGAATATATGATACTTATATTGACGAAGAACAGCTTCAAGCTTGTGACAAAACTATTTGTGATATTGCTGATAATTTAGATCCAAAACCCTATACTTCTAGAGAATTTATCAAAGAAATTGGAAAATATCTTAAAACAAATTCTAAAAAGAAAAATTCTTTAATTGAATTAGCTTATGAAAATAATGTACCTATATTTTGTCCGGCATTTACTGATTCTAGTGCAGGATTCGGTTTGGTTATGCACCAGGAAAAAAATCCAAAAAAGTGCGTGACTATTGACTCAATAAGAGAATTTAGAGAATTGACTGAAATTAAAATAAGGTCAAAATCTTCTGGACTATTTATGATTGGTGGAGGTGTTCCTAAAAACTTTGTACAAGATACGGTTGTTTGTGCAGAACTTTTAGGTAAAAATGTAGATATGCATAAATATGCAGTGCAAATAACTGTAGCGGATACAAGGGATGGAGCATGCAGCAGCTCTACATTAAAAGAGGCAAGTTCTTGGGGTAAGGTTGATATTTCTAAAGAACAAATGGTTTTTGCTGAAGCTACTAGTGTTTTGCCATTAATAGCAAGTGACGCTTACCATCGTAATCTTTGGAAAAATAGAACACGTAAAAGTTTTTCAAATATATTTGGTTAAAAATTGAAATATCTTTCAAATAAAAAAGGATTTCTTGGCTTTGAAAATAGTATCAAAGCAAAAGAAAAAGCTATTGTTGTGCCTTTTGGCCTCGAAAAAACAGTAAGCTATGGAGGGGGGACAAGTAAAGGACCTAAAGAAATAATTAAAGCATCGCACCAAGTAGAATTATATGATGAGGATTTAGATAAGGAACCTTTTAGAAAAATTGGAATTAAAACTTTAAAACCTTTTCCAATAAAAAAAGATATAGTTTCTGCTCTTAAACAAATTGAAAATATTAATAAATTTTTATTAGACAAAAAAAAATTTCCTTTAGTTTTAGGTGGGGAACATTCTTTAACTGCTGGTGCTATTAGGCCATTCATAAAAAAATTTGGAAAGATATGCTTGCTTCACTTCGATGCACATGCAGATTTAAGAAATAGCTATAATGGTAATAAATTTTCACATGCCTCAGCAATTAGAAGATGTTTAGATAGTCCAAACGTAAGTGTAATTTCATTTGGTATAAGAAATATTTCTTCAAGCGAAATACAATATTTAAAAAAAAATAATAAAAGAATAAAAATTTTTTGGGCAAAAGATAAATTAAAGTGGAATTTAAATGAATTTAAAAAAATTATAAAAAATAAAAAAGTATATTTAACTTTTGATGTTGATGGATTAGACTCGAGTATAATGCCAGCTACTGGCACTCCTGAACCTGGTGGTTTATTTTGGGATGAAACTATGAATATTATAAAAATTGCTGCTAAATCTTCTCAAATTGTTGGGGCAGATGTAAATGAACTTTCACCTATAAAAGGTTTTGACTCATATAATTTTTTAACGGCAAAACTAGTATACAAAATAATTTCTTATTCTTTTGAATTTAAAAAAACTATATAGCTAGTAAATCTTTTGTTTGCCATTTAATAGTAACCATAGCACCATTTGTTTTTGGACATTTTTCAAATTTTACATTTGCCTTCATTCTCTCTAAAAGAGTTTTGCCAATAAAAGTACCCAAGCCTAATCCAGATTTTGAACTGATCATTTTATTTTTAGAGCGTATATAAGGTTCACCTAATACATTTAAGATGTCTTCAGAAAAACCTGGCCCATCATCACATACTTTGACTTTCGTAATTTTATTATCACTTTCTAAACTTATGTCTACCGATGAATCACTATATTTTACAGCGTTACCAATAAAATTTCTTAGCCCATAGGTAATTTCTAATGTTCTATCAATTTGAGGATTGAGCTTATTTTTTTCTATATTTAATGACAATTTTTTTTCAGAAATTTCAGTAAATGATCTTATAATTTCGCTAACCAATTCTTCAATTCTTATATTGGTTAGAAAAGTATCTTCTTTAAGTTGATCTTTAGAAAGATTTTTTAAAATATCAGAACATCTTTTTGTTTGTGATAAAAGTAAATCAATATCTTTTTCATATTTAGGATTTTTTCCAATATCCTTTTCTAATTCTCGGGCTATTACAGTTATAGTCGATAAAGGTGTACCTAATGAATGAGCTGCTGCTGCTGCCTGCAAACCAATAGATTCTAGTTCATGTTCTTTAGCTAAAATTAATTCTAATTTATTTAGAGCTTCTGTTCGTTTTTTATTTTCAATACCAAATCTAACTCCAAAATAAGTTAAAAAAGATAAAGTTATAATTATAGCTATCGGTAAAGCGTACAAATAAGTGTCTGGTACGTGAAAATGAAGTTCACCATAATGAGGTAACGGTAAATTATACATTGTTAAAATTAATAAAATTATTACTGTGGAAATTGATAAATTTATTGTACTTCTTAAAGTTAAAAAAGTTGAAGCTACAATAGCTGGAACAATTAATAAAATTGAAAAAGGATTTGTAATACCACCTGTTAAATATAGTAGCAAAGATAATTGGAAAAGATCATAAAATAAGCAAAAAGTTGAAGCAAAGTTATTTAGTTGGTTTTTTTTAAATTTAAACTGCAAATATAAATTAGATAAAACTCCTACAAAAATAATAAGAGAACAATAGAGAAAAGGAAGTTCAAATTTAAAAATAAAAAAAACAGTACTTATAGTTGCGTACTGTCCTACTAAAGCAATCCATCTTAAAGCAACTAAAGTTTTCTTATCTAGCTGAACATTATCTCTAGAAGTAAAAAATTCAGAAAATTTCATTTAGAAATTATATATCTAAATTTGAAACTTCCAAAGCTCGATTAATTATGAAATCTTTTCTAGGTGCAACTTCATCGCCCATAAGAATTTGTATTAAATCCTGATCTTTTTTAGATTTTTCTTTTGTGTTATTTGAGTATTTCACTTGCAATAAAGTTCGTTTTTCTGGATTCAGTGTAGTTTGCCAAAGTTCTTCGGGATTCATTTCTCCTAAACCTTTGAATCTTTGTAAACTAATCTTGCTTTTTTCTTTTGCTATAAATTTATCAAGTTCCTTTTTATTTTTTAGAGAACTTTTATTTTTATCTGACGAACTTATTAAAAAATTTTCTAATTCTTTATCATCTTTTATGTAGTAACTTTTTGATCCTTTTGTAATTTTATATAGAGGTGGTTGGGCTAAATAAATATGATTTTTTTCTATAAGTGCATTAAAAGGATGGTTATTAAATAGTGTTAATAGAAGAGTTCTAATATGCGAGCCATCTACATCTGCATCGGTCATTATAATAATTTTTTCATATCTTAGATTATCTATATTAAAATCTTTAGAACCCGTGCCGAGAGCATTTATTAAAGTGACTATTTCATTGGATGACATCATTTTAGAAAAAGCTTTATTTTCTAAATCTTGGCCGTTTCCATTTGCGGATTTTTTTCCATTTCTATCAATATATGTATTAAGTATTTTTCCTCTCAAGGGTAAAACTGCTTGATACTCCCTATTCCTTCCTTGTTTAGCTGATCCTCCCGCTGAATCACCCTCTACTATAAACAGCTCAGTTCCTTCTGCCTTGCCAATTTGACAATCTGCCAGTTTACCTGGTAACCCGGATAATTCTAATGACCCTTTTCTTCTAACACCTTCACGTGCTTTTCTGGCTACATCTCTTGCGATGGCCGCCTGAACTATTTTTAATAATACTATCTTTTTAATTCCTGGGTTTTGATCAAACCAAGTAGATAGTTTGTCATTAACGATAGATTCGACAATAAATCTTACCTCTGATGAAACAAGTTTATCTTTAGTTTGTGATGAAAATTTAGGATCGGGTATTTTTATTGATAAGACTCCCGTTAAACCTTCTCTAGTATCGTCACCTGTTAATGTAATTTTATTTTTTTTGAGCAGGTTGGAATCTGTTGCATATTTATTAATTACTCTTGTAAGGGCACTTCTAAAACCTAATAAATGCGTTCCTCCATCTTTTTGATGTATGTTATTTGCAAAAGGTAACATTTCTTCAGAATATCCTGCATTCCATTTTAAAGAACATTCTACTTCAATACTTTCTTTTGATCCTGATATGTAAATAGGTTTTTTAAATAAGCTTGTGTCACCTTTATTAACTAATGCTGTTTTATTTTTATCTAAATAGTCAACAAATTCTTGAATTCCACCATCATATTTATTTTTGAATTCTTTTTCTTTTTTTCCAGTTTTATCAGCCAAAATAATAGTTAAGCCTTTATTTAAAAAAGCTAATTCTCTCATTCTTTTTTGTAAAGTCGAAAAACTAAATTTAGTATTAGAAAATACTTCTTTTGATGGCTGAAAGTTTATAAAGGTTCCGGTTTTATTAGTTTTTCCTTTTGCTTTTAAAGGAGATAGAGCTTTGCCATCTTTAAATTCAATTAAATATTCTTTTTTGTCTCTGTATATTTTTAATATTAATTTTTCAGATAAAGCATTTACTACTGAAACACCAACACCATGAAGTCCTCCCGAAACTTTGTAAGAATCGTGATCAAATTTACCTCCAGCATGAAGTTGGGTCATTATTACTTCAGCTGCTGATTTTTTTTCTCCTTTGTGTAAATCTACAGGTATCCCTCTTCCATCATCTTCAACAGATACAGAATGATCAGAATTAATTGTTACTTTAATATTTTTACAATGGCCTGCCAAAGCTTCGTCGATAGAATTATCTACCACTTCATAAACCATGTGGTGAAGACCCGTGCCATCATCGGTATCACCAATATACATTCCTGGTCTTTTTCTTACTGCCTCTAAACCTTTGAGTACTTTTATTGATTCTGCGCTATATTTTGAATTATCTTGCTGATTTTTTTTGATCATATAATTGAATTTTATTTATCATTTTAACATTTTTTTTTAGTTAATTAAATCAGCATCAAATTCATTACTTAAATTAGTGTTGGTATTAAATGGTTACTCAATGAAAAAAATAAAAATTATCTAATTTTACAGTTTTTGAAAAAAAATCAAATTTTCATTGGCATAACTACATGGAAACTGTTTTTATCCGAAAAATCTCTAATTAGAACTGGTGATCCAGGATCTTTTAAATAAATAAATATTGCCTCATTTTCTATTTGAGACGAAATATCAGTAAGATATCTACTATTAAAACTTATTTCTAAATCTTCTGAATTAAATTTTGCACTAATATTTTCAACTCCTTCGCCACTATTAGGATTATTTACTGACAATTTTACAGAATCTTTCGATATAAACATTTTTAAACCCTCTTTGCGATCTGTTGAAACCGTTGTCACCCTTTCTATTGAATTCTTAAAATCATTTAACTTTATCTCTAAAATTTTATTATTATCTTTTGGAATTACTTTATTATAATCAGGAAATCTACCATCTATTACTTTAGAAATTAATACTCCAAAATCCATTTCAAATTTAATTTTAGATTTATTATTTGATATTTTTACAGGTTTATTACTTTGTTCAAGCAAAGAAATTAATTGAAAAATAGTTTTTTTAGGTAAAATAATTGATTCTAAATTTATACTTTGATCAATTTCAATGCTGCTTGAAGAAAGTCTATGACTGTCTGTGGCAACTCCACACAGAAATGATTTATCTTCTAGTTTTGTTTTATGTAGAAAAATTCCATTTAAATAATGTCTGGTTTCATCATTTGAAATTGAAACTTTTGTTTTATTTAAAAGCTTAAGTAGTTTTTGTGGTAAAATTTCAAAATTTTTATTTTCATTATCCTCTTTGGACAATGGGAAATTGTCAGGTGGCATACATAGTAAATTAAACTTAGAATTTCCGGAAACTAGTTTAAGTTTATTTTCATTTATTAGAATGAGTTCAACTTTTGCTCCTGGTTGTAATTTTCTCAATATATCATAAAGAACGCTAGCAGATGTTGTTGTTGAACCTTCTTTTTTTATATCTTGAGGAGACACTTCTTCAAAATAAATGATATCTAAATCTGTAGCAGTAATCTTAATTTTTGATTGTTTTGTTTCTATTAAAATATTAGACAAAATTGGTAAGGTTGTTTTCTTTTCAATTATTCCATTTGCATGACCTAGCGACTTTAAAAAAATGTCTCTATCAATAGAAAATTCCATTATTTAAATTTTAAAGTAATTTTTTTTTAAGCTCAGCAACACTTTGTCTGATTTCGTTATCTTTTTTAATTAATTCATCAATTTTTTTAACTGCATGAATTACGGTTGTATGATCTCTATTAGAAAATTTTCTTCCAATATCTGGTAAAGAATTTGTCGTGTGTTGCTTAGCTAAATACATCGCTATTTGTCTTGGTCTCGCTAAAGATCTTGATCTTCTTTGTGATAGAAGTTCTTGCATATTTAAATTGAAATGCGTTGCTACCAAATTTTGAATAAGTTCTACATTAATGGACTTATTGTTAGAATTAATAAAATCTTTTAAAATTTTTTTGCACTCATAAATATTGGGGCATTTTGTGTTAATTTTACTAAAAGCTAAAATTCTATTAAGCGCCCCAACCATTTCTCTTATACTTGAAGTTACTTCTGATGCTAAAAAATTAATAACTTCTTCATTTAAATCATAGTTTTCTTTAAAATTTACTTTTATTTCTTCAAATTTACTTTTTAATATTCTTTTTCTTAAATCTAGATCGGGTGGCTGTATATCTATTACTAGCCCGCCTGACATTCGGGATCTAATTCTTTCCTGTATTTTATCAAGGCTAGAAGGTGGTCTATCAGAAGAAATAACTATTTGAGAACCTTTTTCTATAAGTGCATTGAAAGTATGAAAAAACTCTTCTTGCATTGCTTCTTTGCCATTTACAAATTGTATATCATCGATAATAAAAATATTTGAACCTCTAAAAAAATCTTTAAATTTAACCATTTCATTACTTTTTATTGATTTTATAAAATGATACATAAATCTTTCAGCAGAAATAAACATTACTTTTTTTGTGTTGCCGACTTCTAAGCCAATAGCATTTAATAAATGGGTTTTGCCCATTCCTACAGAACTATAAATAAATAGTGGATTATAATGTGCTGACTGAATGCATATTTTTTTAGCAGCTGTAAAAGCAAGCTCGTTACTTTCACCAACTATAAAATTATCAAATCTATTGTTTGGACTAAATCTATTATAATTTAATAAAGAGCTTTCTATTGATGTAATTTTGCTTTTTTTAATTAAATTTATATTAGTATTTTTCTCTTGTTTTTCTTCAATTATAAACTCCAACCTCTGAATACTCTTTTTATAAGTTTTAATTACATCCAAAATTTTATCTGCATATCTTGATACTATCCAATCTCTTACAAATCTCGTTGGAACTAATAAAACAACATAATGATTAAATTCTTTTTGTAAATTTACATTTTTAATCCAACTTTCATAAATATCGTTTCCAAAAGTTTTTTTAAATTTTTCTAAAATTTCATTCCAATTAAGTAAATTTTCTTCTTTTACTGATAATATGTTTGGAGCCTCTTTTGATAAAATATCTTTCATAAAAAATTTTTTGATTTAGGAATTTTATATTTTTTTTTTTTCTTTCTTGCAATACATATTAGGTTGTATTATGAAAATTATATTTCTTTAAATAGTTGTATTTAAAAAAAAAATTATTTAGGTTGCATTAATTAAAATAAAAAATTAATTTTTAATTTTAAAAAAATTTTTTTTGTAAATGCAACCATGAATACATTTACTAGATCTAGTTTTTTTTTATTAAATTGTTCTTTATTTAGTAAACTAAAATTTCAAATTAAAAAATTATCAACTATTAATTGACTAATTTACTTTTTTAAGTTGTTAATTTTTTTTACAATTCTTGATATTTTTCTTGAAGCCCTTTTTTTACTTATAACTCCAGTTTTTGCAACTCTCATCAATTCAGAGTGGAATTTCGGTAAAAAACTTTTTGCTTCTTTTGTTTTTCCCGAATTAAGATATATAGACATTTTTTTAATTGCTGATCTATATTTGCTTTTTCTTATTTTATTAATTTGCGTTTGCAACCTAGTCTTCTTTGTGCGTCTTATAGCAGATTTAGTATTTGGCATAAAAAGGTGAGTTTATATCTGTTTGGCATATTGTGGTCAATACCAATTCATTTTTGACACTTGTCGCAGTAAAATGACGATCTATTAGAGATTGTTATTTTCCTTATTTTTCCTTTACACGAAATACGTGAACAATTTTTATTTTTTTTATCATATACATAAAAAAACCTTTGAAAACTACCTGTTTTACCTGCGGAGCTTTGAAAATCTTTAATCGAAGATCCGCCCTTTGAGATTGAAAGCTTTAAAATTTTTTTAATGCTAATGATTAAATTTTTTATTTCATTTTTTTTCAAACTTGAGCTTATTCTTAAAGGATTAATTTTTGAGGCAAAAAGAGACTCGTTTACATAAATATTTCCTAGTCCACAAATAAAAGTTTGGTCCATTAATAAATTTTTTATATTTTTTTTTTTATTTTTAATTGTTTCTTTAAAATATCTTAGATTTAATTTTCTGCTAAAAGGCTCTAAACCAAGCTTTTTTAAAAATGGAATTTTATTTATTTCTGTAAAATTATATAATTTAAAAAAACCAAATCTTCTGACATCATTATAAATTAAAATTAAACCATTATTAAATTTAAATATAATATGGTTGTGTTTTTCAATTATATTGAAATCATAATAGAAACTTGTTCTAAAAATTCTTTTATCGTATTTCTTTGAAATTAATAATTTTCCACTCATGCCTAAATGTATTAAAAGCAATTTTTTTTTAAAATGAAAAAGTAAATATTTTGATTTTCTGGAAATTTTTAATATTTGTTCTCCTGCTAAATTTTTTGAAAAGTTATTAGGTATTTTATAGCGTAAATTTTTGTTACTTATTTTAATGCTAGTGATCTTTGATTTATTAACCATTTTAAATAAAGATTTTTTAACAACTTCTATTTCAGGAAGTTCTGGCATGTGTAAAATATATATATTGTGAAAAAACTTAACATGTGATCTATTAATTTAAATGAAAACCTATCATACAAATGACAAAAAACTTGTAAAAAAAGTTTTTCAAGATGTTTTTGATAAATATGATCTAATGAACGATTTAATGTCATTAGGAGTGCATAGATTGTGGAAAAAAACTTTTATTGATTTATTAAATCCACAAAAAAATTCAAAGTTAATAGATGTTGCTTCTGGTACTGGTGATATAGCAAAATTATTTTTAAAAAAAATAAATAATGAGGCTGAAGTTTGCTGTGTTGACGAAAATAGTGGAATGATAGAAATAAGTAAAAAAAAAAAATTTGAAAAAAATAATGTTAAATGGTTTTGTAATAATGCTGAAAAGTTACCATTTAAAAATGATTATTTTGACTACTATACAATTAGCTTTGGAATTAGAAACATTAATAATATTTCCATTGCATTAAAAGAAGCCAGACGTGTTTTAAAGCCAGGTGGTAGATTTTTATGTTTAGAATTTTCAAAAGTAAAAAACGAAACTTTAAATAAATTTTACAAAATCTATTCTAAATCTATACCAGTAATTGGTAAAATTGTTGTGGGTAAATCAGATCCATATGATTATTTGATTAATAGTATTGATAAATTTTATAATCAGGATCAGTTGTCAGATGAAATAAAAAACCAAAATTTCAGAAATGTAACATATAGAAACTTAAGCGCAGGAATTGTAGCCATTCATTCAGCTTGGAAAATTTAAAATGTTTAAAAGATTATTTGCATTATTTAAGATAGGAAGAAAATTATCAACTTCAGGTGCAACGTCATCTATATATGAAATTTATAACCCTCCAGTTTCTATAAAAATTCTTTTCTTTCTTATTGGTTTTAATTTTAAATTTGAAAAACAAAATCAAAACTTATCTTCTGGAAAAAAATTATGCGATGCTTTACAAAACATGGGTACAACTTTTATAAAATTAGGACAGTTTTTATCAACAAGACCTGACATTATAGGTGACAATATTTCAAAAGAATTAGAAAGACTTCAAGATAAACTTCCTGCTTTTGATTTAAGTGTTGCAAAAAATTTAATGGAAATTGAGCTTGGTAAAGAAAATTTTAATCAAATTTCTAATATTTCAGATCCTGTAGCAGCGGCATCAATAGCTCAGGTACATTTTGCAAACATTAATATTGATGGTAAAAAAAAAGATGTTGCTATTAAAATATTAAGACCAGAAATAGAGCGAATATTTAATGAAGAATTAGATGCTCTAATGCTACTAGCATATATTATAGAGACTCTAGTAAAAAAAACTAAAAGGCTAAAATTAGTTGAAGTTGTTCAGTTGCTTCGAGAAATCACTAACGTAGAGATGGATCTTAGATTTGAAGCAGCAGCAGCTAATGAACTATATGAAAATACAAAAAAAGATATTGGTTTTAAAGTCCCAAAAATTTATTGGAATCAAACTAGTAAAAAAGTACTGTGCTTAGATAGAGTTGATGGAATTTCAATAAGAGAAGTTGATAACTTAAAATCCTTAAATATTGATATACAAAAATTAGCCAAAAATATAATTCAGCACTTTTTACGCCATGCTGTAAGAGATGGTTTTTTTCATGCAGATATGCATCAAGGAAATTTATTTGTGACGAAAGATGGAAATATTGTGCCCGTTGATTTCGGAATAATGGGAAGGCTAGATAAAAATAATAGAAAATATTTGGCTGAAATTCTTTATGGTTTTATCAAAAGAGATTATAAAAAAGTAGCTGAAGTACATTTCATAGCTGGACTAGTTCCAAAAAATGTTTCTAAAGATGAATTTGCTCAAGCATTGCGTTCTATTGGTGAGCCTATATTTGGACAATCTGTTAAAAATATATCTGGAGGGAAACTGTTGAGTCAACTTTTTGAAATAACAGAAAAATTTAACATGCAAACTCAAATACAACTATTACTTTTACAAAAAACTATGGTTGTTGTGGAAGGTGTAGCAAGAAAACTAGATCCAGATACAAATATATGGGATATTTCAAAACCTATTTTGGAAGATTGGTTAATAGAAATTAAAGATCCAATTAATAAAGCAGAAGAAATAGTAAGTAATGCATCGGAAGTTTTTAAAAGATTGCCAGAATTACCTATTATAATGGATAGGGCAAATGATGTTATGACTTTAATAACAGAAGGAAAATTTAATCCAAATACACTGGCATACCGCAGTTTAAAAGAAGAAGAATTAAAGCTAGAATTAATGCGTAATAAGATACTAATAGGGGTTTTAATACTTGTAATTTTAGTTCTCATAGTATTCTAATAAGAAAAAAATGGACAAATTAATTAATAAAAAAAAAATTATTTTGATAATCGGTGGAGGTATAGCTGCTTATAAATCATTAGAACTAATCCGTTTATTAAAAAAACAAGATTGTGAAATAAAAGTAGTATTAAC
>MDSW01144261.1_pt1 | contig 16485 bp, 17 predicted proteins | sample 811171 | NCBI WGS metagenome assembly MDSW01 (sample SAMN05326641, study PRJNA326480) | marine metagenome | isolation source: seawater | place: Atlantic Ocean: North West | collected 2012
CTGGGGCGCTAGGATTCGAACCTAGGATGGCGGTACCAAAAACCGCTGCCTTACCGCTTGGCTACGCCCCAAAGTAATTTTTGATATACCACAAAAAAATCATTTTAAATAGTTTTACCAATAACACACCAAAATTTAGCGAATTTTTTTTTAATATGGTTATGAGCTTTATTTGCACTTTTTTTGTTTAAAAACACACCAAAACATGTTGATCCTGATCCTGTAATCCTAGAAAAATAGCACCCTTTAGAAGAATTTAGCTCATTTAAAATTTCTTTAATTTTGGGGTATTTAGAAATTACAGTTTTTTCTAAATAATTTTTTTCTAAAATTAATTTTTTTAATAAATCTATTTTGGAGACAGAATTATAACCCCTATTTTCAATCCTCTTTAGAGTATCAACTTTCGAATAAATGTACTTTGATGAACATTTAAAATAAGGATAAACCATTACAAAATAAAAATTATATTTTTTTTTTAAATTAACAATTTTAAGTAAATTTTTTTGAAAAATCTGCGAAGAACCTAAAAATACAATTAGATCTGAACCCAAAAATTTAGAAAAATAAGAGATGTCTTCTTTTGATAATTTTTTATTTTTTTTAAAGTATTTAATTATTGAAGCGGCATTGCTTGAACCGCCACCTAATCCTGCAAATACCGGTATATTTTTTTTTACTGTTATATCAAAAAAGTGATTTTTTTTAACAAAGCCTCTTTGCTTCAACAAAAAAATAGATTTTGATACAGTATTGTTTTTTTTATTAATATATTTGTTAAACTTACCTACAAATTTAATATTATTTTTAAAACTTTTATTTTTTTTAATATAAATTTTATCATAGATATTAACTTGAAATATCATAGATTGTATATTGTGAAGGTGAGTTTTTTTAATTTTTTTACCTACATTTAAAAATAAGTTTATTTTACTATAGGATATTAAAACTTTTAAGCTCATACAAAATTCATATTTTTTCTAAACCAAATAATAATTTCTCTTCGATATTTTTTTTCAGTTCTTCATCTGCAGACTTTAAACTCAAAACATAATTCCAATAATATCTAGCTTGTATTTTTTGATTATTCTTCCACAAACAATCAGCGAAGTGATCGTTAACTACAGGATCGGTAGGCATAATTATTACCGCCAACTTAAGATATTTTTTAGCCTCTAGAAATCTTTCTAATTTAAACAAAGCCCAACCTAATGAGTCTGTAATATATCCGTCATTTTTTTTTAAATTATTTGCTTTTTTTAACATCTCTAAGGCCTGATTAATATTTTTTCCTTTCTCTACCCAAGAGTATGCAAGATAGTTCATTACGTATGGTTCGTTTGGTGATTTCTTTAAAGACATCAAAAGATCTTTTTCTGCTAATTCCCATTTATCTACTCTCTCATAAGACATGCCCCTTCTATCTAAAATTTTTGGATAGAGTACATGACTCTCTTTAATCTTTAATAAAATTTCAGAGTAAAAACTTATTGCTTGCTCATACTCCTCATGATTTCTTAGAAAATTTGCAAAATCATATGTTTGATAAACATTTGGATTTATACCTCTATATATTTTAGAGAAATAATTTATTGCTTCATCTTTGTTTTTTATTTCGTTTAAAATATTGGAAATTTGTTTATTTGAATACCAGTAATATACAGAACCTACAGAGGATAATTTTTTGTAAACTTTTTGTGCTAATTCATATTTTTTCAAAAATAGAAAATTTTCAGCTAAAAGTGAGTCAAATGAAAAAAATTCCGGGTTTAGATACTTTGATAGATTAGTGTAAAAATTTGAAAGTTGATAGCTGCCTGAAGATGACAAGGCATTTGCAATTATATAAAAAATTTCTGCAAGTATATCTTCTGGTTTTTTACAACTAAATTGATTTTTATTTCTTTCTTTTTCAATAATAGTTTTTTTGTATTGATTCAATAACAAATTACCAGGATATTGTTGGGCAGCATTTTCAATTAAATTTTTTGCTTTAGAAAAATTATTTTTTTGGACCAAATAGTTTGTATAGAAAAAATAATATCTTGAAAAATCATAGTTTGTATTACTAATCATTTTTTCAAATTGTTTTGATGTATTATTTGTATCAAGGAAACAGTTTGCCAAAGAACTTTGGATAAGTTTAAAATTTTGATAGTTATTTGGGAGACTTTTTATTGAGTTTAAACTATTTGCATCTCCTGTTTTTACAATCTCAATCCAATTAATTAAAGATTTTTTTAAAATACTAAAGATAATTTGATTATCTATGTTAGGCTCTAGTTTATTAAAGTAAAGCTCAGCTTCTATATATTTACCCTTTTTGAATTCACTTAAACCCAATATTAAATTGCTTTCAAAATTTGAAACATTTTTTTTTTCAATTTTTTTGGCATATAATTTTGCTTCTTTAAATTTTTCCAGATTTACAAGCGATTGAATAAGTTTTGATGAGTATTTGTTTTGTATCTTTTCGAAATTGTCTATTTTTTTAAAAAATTTTTCAGAATCTTGGTATTCAAAGTCATCAAATGATACTAAGCCAGAGAAATAGTTAGAAATATTTCTAGCGTCATAATTGAAATTATTTGTTTTTGAATAAGAAGAATTAAATACACCTAATAAAATCAAAGTATATAATATGATTCTAAAAATTGAATGGTAGATTTTCATATATTATGAAATAATAAATTCATGACAAAATTAATTAAAAAAAAACTTTACCATAAATTAATAAATAATGAACTAGTATACGACAATAAGTCTATTAACAGATATCAAAAAGATCACAAAGTAGAAGAGAATAAAAGTAAATATTCAAAATTGGAAAGACTTCGACTTAAAATTAATTCTATTAAAAATTGTGATCTTAAAAAAAATGCAACAAACATAGTTTTTTCAGATGGTAATCCTAATGCCAAAATTATGATTATTGGGGAGGGTCCTGGCGCAAACGAGGATAAAGAGGGAAAGCCTTTTGTAGGGAGAGCCGGAAAACTTCTAGATAAAATGTTAGCTGCAATTAAACTAAATAGAAACAACGTATATATATCAAATGTCGTAAACTTTAGACCTCCAATGAACAGACGACCAACGGATGTTGAGATTCAAAGGTATTTGCCTTTTTTAAATGAACACATAGAAATAATTGGTCCAAAAATCTTATTGTTGTTAGGAAGTACAGCCCTAAATGCCTTGATAGGTGATGAAGTAGTAATTTCTAAAGCCAGAGGAAAATGGATAAAAAAAAAAATTGGTAGTTCAGAACCAGATATCATAGCATCTTTCCACCCGGCTTTCCTTATGAGACAACCTGATCAAAAAAAATACGCTTGGGAAGATTTAAAGCTTATAAAAAAAAAATATCAGCTTTCAAAATAAAATTAAATGGTAAATAAAATTTTTGCTGGAATTGATGAAGTCGGAAGAGGATGTCTAGCTGGTCCAGTTATATCATGTGCACTAATTTTAAAAGAGAATGTTAATAAAAAACTTTTAAGAGACTCAAAAAAAATATCGTTTAAAGAAAGACTGGAAATTGCAGAACATATAAAAAAAAACTCTTGGTTTGCAATTGGTTTGTCCTCTGTAAAAGAAATAGATAAACATAATATTTTGAATGCAACTATGCTTTCAATGGAAAGAGCTGTTAAAAAATTAAATAAAAAACCCAGTTTATTTTTAGTAGATGGGATTCATGCTCCAAAGAAATTAAAAAAATCAAAAACTATAATCCGAGGTGATCAAAAAATTAAATGTATTTCGGCTGCTTCAATAGTAGCTAAAGCTTATAGGGATCTTTACATGATAAAATTAGGAGATAGATTTCCAAAATATAAATGGCACAAAAATTTTGGATATGGAACCTCACAGCATTTGGGTGCTTTAAAAAAATTTGGGGTAACAGAACACCATAGAAAAAGCTATAGGCCGGTACACAACATCTTGTTTAAATAGGAAACTAAAGCACACAATAGACTCTTTTTTTAAAATAAAATTTGACGACAGATTCAATTTAAGGTTGAATTCAATTAATGTCGAAGTTTTTTAATAAAATATCTAACAGTGACTCTTTAAAATTTTTAAAAAAAATTCCAGACAAGACTTTTGATTTAATTTTTGCTGACCCTCCTTATAACATGCAAATCGGTAAAGAATTAAAAAGACCTGATAATAGCAAAGTTAATGGAGTAAATGAAAAATGGGATCAGTTTTCAAACTTTAATCATTACGATAATTTTTCTAAATCTTGGTTGAAAGAGTGTAAAAGAATTTTAAAAGACAATGGTTCCATATGGGTAATCGGAACTTATCATAATATTTTTAGACTTGGTTACCACCTTCAGAATTTAAATTATTGGATATTGAATGACATTATTTGGAGAAAGACCAATCCAATGCCAAATTTTAAAGGCACAAGATTTACAAATGCACATGAAACCTTAATTTGGGCCTCAAAAAATAAAAAATCAAAATACACCTTTAATTATCAATCTTTAAAATGTTTTAACGATGATTTGCAAATGAGATCTGATTGGACACTTCCTATTTGTAATGGAAAAGAAAGATTGAAAAAAGATGGAAAAAAAATTCATTCAACACAAAAGCCTGAAGCTTTGATACACAGAATTATTTTAGCAACAACAAATAAGGGTGATGCTATATTTGATCCGTTTTTAGGAACAGGAACAACAGCGGTTGTTGCAAAGAAATTGGGTAGAAAATATTCCGGTATTGAGAAGGATAAAAAATATTTTGAAGCTGCATCCAAAAGAATAGATAATACAAAAATTATCGAAGATAATTATTTAGATGTAGTCCAAAATAATAAGTCAAAAGCAAGAGTACCTTTTGGATCTTTAATTGAAATGGGAATAATTAAACCAGGAACAATGCTCTTTGACCAAAAAAAGAAGTATATCGCCAAAATAATGATAGATGGAAGTTTGAAACATCAGCAAACTGAGGGTTCTATACATAAAGTTGCAGCTAAGATAATTGGGGCAGAAAGTTGTAATGGGTGGACTTACTGGCATTATAAATCGGGTAATGTATTGAAGCCTATTGATGAACTTAGAAACAAATTAAGATCATTATCTTAAATTCTCTGGTAAATATTTCCTAAATAACTGTTTAAAAACTTTTTATTTTTTGTAACCTTTTTTAATAAAAAATTTCTTGTTTTTACCATTATAGGATTGGAGAGATGAAATGAATAATAATTAATTTTTGATCTTTTGTTTACCAGATTTATTCTTTCAACTCTTTTTTTGAAATAGACATTTTGCAAATCTTCAGTATTTTCATTTATTAAATGAAATAAATCATAAGCAGATTCAATCGATTGTGAGGCACCTTGGGCCATTGTTGGTGGGAAAGTATAAAATGCGTCACCCAGGTAAAATGAATTATTATAATTTGATTTGTGTGGTTTTTTTGTAATATAAATTGGCCAAAACTCTAAATTGCCTTTAAATAAATTTTCTAAATTTTTATTTTGAGAAACAATTTCTTTTTTTATTAATGAATTTAAATCAATTTTATTTGATAGTTTTTGTCTAATTATACAAACAACATTTAATTCTCCTTGTTTATTTATAGGGTAAATAACAATGTGTGCATTTTTAAGCATTATCAATGATATATTTTTTTTATCATAATTAAAATCTTTGGGAGATTTAATCAGTGTTCGTATAGCAATTGATCCGCTATAAACAGGATTGATAGCTTTGCTATCTAAAACACTTTTTGTCTTTGAAAATACTCCATCCGAGATGATTAAATAATCGACTAGATCATTAGTATTATCGCTAAAATTTATTAGTAATTTATCTTTTATTTTAGAAACTTTTTTTAATTCCTTTCCGAATTTTATTTTATTCTCGAATAGATCACTTTTTAAAAATTCTATCAAGGTAGACCTCTTTAAAGTCGTATATTTATTTTCTGAAGTATTAAATGTTTCCAAATTCAAATCACAAATTTTTTTATTATCATTTGAATAAAAATTTAATTTTGATGGGTTATATAAAAGACTACTTTCTGTTTTAGAAAAATTTATTTTGTTTAAAATAGAAACACTATTTGGCGACAATTGAATTCCATAACCTTCATTAAGACTTAATTCATTTTCTCTCTCATAAACTTTAATATCAAAGTTGCTTTTACTATTAAATAAGTTAGCTGCAGTTAATCCTGCAATACCTGAGCCTATTATTGCAAACTTTTTTTTCATAAGTATAAATTTTCTACCCTTTTAAATATTTTTTTTGTAAATGTTGGTATAAATTCTTTACGATTTTCAATAGAATACCAATTTAAGTCTTTTGGAATTTTTTTTGAAAATTTATAATATAAATCAATATTTAGTTTTTTATTTGAAATAGAATTTTTATAATTACATAAAAAATTCCAATTTTTTAAATTTGATTTATTCAATTTTTCTTTAACTATAGGTAATTTATACTCTTTCAAAAACGCTAAATCTATATTTTTTTTTAAGCCAATTTGTTTTTTTTTATTTAAATAACAAAAAATATTATAGCTCTTATTTTTTGATTTAACAGATTTCCTTAATCTTAATTTACTACCGGATTTATAAAATTTACATTTATTTTTAATTGGACAATTTTCGCATATAGGTTCCTGTGGTCGACAAATTAGAGCACCAAATTCCATCATAGCCTCAGCAAAATCTGAATTTCTGTTGTGAGAAAATAATTTTTTTTTATTTTTTTCAATAATTTCAGCAAAATTTAATTTTTTTTCATGTTTATTAAATATTCTTGAAAAGACTCTTTTGACATTTCCATCGATACCTAGACGTGGCTCATTATATATTAAAGCTAGCAATATATTGGCGGTATAATCTCCTATTCCTGGAAGTTGTTTTATTTCAATTAAAGATTTTGGTAAAATTGATTTTTTTTGTTTTACTAAAATCTTAGCAGTTTTTTTTAAATTTTTTGCTCTTCTGTAATAACCAAGTCCCTCCCAAAGTTTTAGGATCTTCCTTTCGCTAGTTGTAGAAAGTTTTTTTAATGTGTTAATTTCCTTCACGAACCTATTAAAGTAAGGAATAACCGTTTTTACCTGGGTTTGCTGCAACATAAATTCGCTTAATAATCTGTAATAAAGCTTTTGACGGGAATTAAGTGCTTCTCGCCAAGGCAGAGTACGACTATTATTATCATACCAAGTAATAATTTTTTTTGATAAATTGTGATCAATATGCATGGTAAAAAAAATTATATTAATAAATCAATGTATTCCATTCAAGGAATTAAGCCTGTTGGAAATTCATTACCCAGAGGCTTAAAAACTATTTTAAAAAAGGGTGGACACAATTATTCCTCTATTTTGGATAAATGGACAGAATTAGTTGGTAAAAATATATCAAGCGTTGCTTTCCCAAAATCTATAAAAAGTGGAAAAGAATTGAAAAATGGAACACTTTTTTTGAATGTTAATCATGGTGATCAGCTCACCGTTGAATACCAAAAGAAAAATATAATAGATAAAATTAATTCATTTTTTGGATATAACTTTATTAAAGAAGTAAGACTGGTTTTGATTAAAAAAAAGAGTGAGAAAGAAAAAAAAATAGGGGTAAATAATAAAAATAGTATAATATTAAAAAATAAGATTGAAAACATTGATAGTCATTTTTTAAGGAAAAATTTAAAAAATTTGATCGATACTTTTAAAAAAAAAGGTGAGTATTAGATGAAAAAAATAAAGCATATCTGCTTTTCCTCAATAATTTTACTTTTTCTATTTATTTCAAATTCTTTATCAGTTGAAAATAAAATTTTAACTTCCATTGGTAATAAAAACACAAAAATTACTGTTAAAGTTTTTTCATCTCTTTCTTGTCCGCATTGCGCACACTTTCACTTAGAAATTTTTAAAAAATTAAAAAAAGAGTTTATAGATACTCAGATAGTTAGATTTGAACATCATAGTTTTCCATTAGATCTTCAGGCTTTAAATGCAGAGAAGGTTCTTAATTGTTTTGAAAATAATAATAAAAAATTCAATTTTCTTAATGAGTTATACTTACGCCAAGAATCTTGGTATAGGGGTGAAGATATTAACAGTATCAATAAAAAAATAGTAAAAATAGCAAAGAGTTATGATCTAAAAAGTGATAAAATTAATTCATGTTTAATTGATGAGTCTTTAGAAGACAAAATACTTAGCGAAAGGATTAACGGAAGTAAAAACTACTCAATAAAATCTACTCCTACTATTTTTATTAACGAGAAAAGATATGAGGGTGAATATAAATATGATGATTTTAGAAAAGAGATTAAAAAATTACTGTAAACATGAAGTTTAAAAAATTAGAATTATCAGGTTTTAAGTCTTTCTTCGATAAAACAACTTTTCTTATTGAAGATGGGCTTACAGGAATTGTTGGCCCTAACGGTTGTGGAAAATCCAATATAGTGGAAGCATTAAGATGGTGTATGGGTGAAACTTCTGCAAAAAGTATGAGGGGTACAGGTATGGAGGATGTGATTTTTGCTGGAACATCAAATAGACCATCAAAAAATATTGCTGAGGTTTTAATATCTGTAGATAATTCAAAAAAAGAGGGACAGGGTCAATATGTTCAGGCTGATGAGATAGTCGTTAAAAGAAAAATTGAGAGAGACAAGGGGTCTAAATATTTTATAAATGAAAAAGAGGTAAGAGCTAAAGACGCTCAAACTTTTTTTGCAGATTTATCAACTGGCGCACATTCTCCTTCAATGATTAGTCAAGGTAAAATTGGAATGATAGTGACGGCTAAACCATCCGAGAGAAAATCGGTACTTGAAGAAGCAGCTGGTATTTCGGGTATTCATATTAGAAGACATGAGGCTGAGACTAGGTTAAATGCAGCAGAAAATAATTTAAAAAGAGCAGATGAGCTTAAAAAACAACAAGAAAAACAGTTGGATAATTTAAAAAAGCAAGCTGAGGAGGCAAAAAAATATAAGGATATTTCTCAAAAAATTAAATCAATAGAAGCTGGTCTTTACCACCTTAAATTAAAAGATATTGAAAAAGAAATTAACGAAGTAAAGGATAAATTTAACAAAGTAAATAATGAGATAGCATCAATAAAGTTTGATATAGAAAATATCTCTAAATCAATGAATGAAGAAAATCAAAAACTTCAGCCTTTAAAAGATAAAAAAATCGAAAATCTTTCAAAACTTCAAAAAATTAATCTTGATATTAAAAGTTTAGGAGAAAAAGAAAAACGTGTAAAAGATTTAAACAACAAACTTATTATTGATATTAAAACAATAGACTCAGATCTGGAAAGAGAGAAAAGTATAACATTAGATTCATCTTTAAACGAAAAAAGGATTTTGGAAGAAAAAAATGAATTAATTAAAACTGAAAAAGATCTGCTTGAAATTGAGACAAAATCTAAATCAGACTTGGGTTTAGCTAATACAAAATTAAAAAATCTTCAGAGCAAACTTGATAATTTAATTTCAGAAATAGAGAGTTATATCGACTCAGATAAAAAACTTACCAAAAGTATTTTTGAAGACTTAAAAAACTTACTAAATCAGATAACTTCTTCCCAAGAGGAATATGCAATATATTTTGGGAGAAATGAAACTATAAAAAGTGACTCAATAAAAAGAAATGAGAGAATAAATAATATCGGTAAAGAATTAGAAAATTGGAAAGATTTAAAATTAAATTCAGAAAAAATGATTATGGAACTGGTGGAAAGAAGAAAAAAAATTGAATTAGAGCTAGAGAATAACCAAAAAAATCCAGAACAAATTGCTATTAGCAAAGGTCAAAATATTCAAAATTTAGAGAATACCAAAAAAAATAATGAAGATTTAGAGTCACAAATACAATTGGTAGAAGGTAAATATAATTCTGCAAATGAAAACTTAAAATCAAGTCAGGAAAAATTTGCAGTGTTAAGAGAGAATAAAGCTAGATTCGAAGCGACTATCGAAGGTATCGATCAAAGAAAGATGGATCTAATTTATTTAATCAAAAATGAATTGCGAATAGATAACATAAATAATTTAATTGGAATATCAGATCTAAATGAAAACATAGATTTACCCTCAGTAGAAGAACAAGAAGAGAAGCTTTTAGCTGTTAAAAAAAATAGAGAGGCTCTTGGATCTGTGAATTTAAGAGCGGATCTTGAAACAGAAAAATTTGAAGTTGCTATCAAAAAAATGGAGGAAGATAGAATTGATTTGGTATCTGCCATTGTAAAACTAAAAACTAGTATAAATGAACTAAATCAAAAAGGACGAGAAAGACTTTTAGATGCCTTCAAAAAAGTAAACAAGAAATTTAATGAGGTATACACAAGACTTTTTAATGGTGGAAGCGCAAAGCTAGAGTTAGTTGACTCTGATGATCCATTAGAAGCAGGTTTGGAAATGTTGGTATCACCTCCTGGAAAAAGATTGCAGTCCATTACTTTATTGTCTGGGGGGGAGCAGGCTTTAACAGCTCTGTCTTTAATCTTTGCAATATTTTTAACAAATCCTTCCCCAATTTGTGTTTTAGATGAAGTAGATGCTCCTCTTGACGATGCTAATGTAACTCGATTTTGTTCTTTATTGGATGAATTAATCTCAATAACAAAAACAAAATTTATAATTATTACTCACCATGCTTTTACAATGTCTAAAATGAATAGACTGTACGGTATAACTATGCCAGAGAAGGGAATTAGCAAACTGGTTGCTGTAAACTTAGAAAAAGCAGAAGAACTAGTTGCTTAATTTTTATGAGTAACTCAGATGATTTTAAAACTCGCCTAAAAATTGAAAAATCAAAATTAGAAGATAACAAATTACAGGATAAAGATTTAAAAGGTAAATTTCTTGGAAATGCATTTAAACTTGGAACAGAACTTGTTGCCGCAGTTGCAGTTGGTACGATTATTGGGTTTATTTTGGATAGTTGGTTTGATACTAAACCTATATTAATAGTAATATTCTTTATTTTTGGTTCTATTGCTGGAATAGTCAACGTAATAAGAGCCGCTAAAAGAATGCAAGGGAGTGAATAGTAATTTATGGCAGCAAATCCAATGCACCAATTTAATGTTTATAAAATTGGACCTGAGGTTAAAATAGGTGGAATAGATTTATCTTTTACAAATGCAAGCCTTTTTATGTTTTTCAGCGCAGGATTAATCACTCTTCTTCTTATGATTAGTACTCGAGAGAAAAAAATAATTCCAAGCAAAATACAATTAGTATCAGAAATGCTTTACAATTTTATTGCAAAAATGATAAGTGATACCGCTGGTAAAAAAGCAAAACCATATTTCCCTTTAATTTTTTCATTATTCATATTTATACTTTTTTGCAACATGATAGGTATGCTTCCCTACTCTTTCACAGTCACTAGCCACATAATAGTAACTTTAACCTTCGCAATTTTTATTTTTATTGGTGTTACGATCTTAGGTTTTGTAATTCATGGTTTTAAGTACCTTAAAATTTTTGTTCCAAGTGGTGTTCCATTAGTACTGTTACCTATAATTACTGTAATTGAGATAATTTCTTACTTAAGTAGGCCTATTAGTCTTTCTGTAAGATTGTTTGCAAACATGATGGCGGGCCATACAATGCTTAAAGTTTTTGGAGGATTTGTTATCAGTTTAGGTTTGGTTGGAGGATGGCTCCCTTTAAGTTTTTCTGTTGCCCTAACAGGCTTAGAGATACTAGTTGCTTTTCTTCAAGCTTATGTATTTGCAATTTTAACATGCATTTATTTAAATGACGCTTTAAATTTACATCACTAACAATAAACAACAAAGGAGGAAAAATGGAACTAGAAGCAGCAAAAATGATTGGAGCGGGATTAGCCGCTATTGCTTTGGCTGGAGCTGGTGTAGGTATTGGGATAATATTTGGTAACTATTTATCAGGTGCCATGAGAAACCCCTCAGCTGCCCAAAAGCAATTTCCAAACTTACTTTTAGGATTTGCTCTAGCTGAAGCTACTGGTCTCTTTGGATTAGTTATAGCCCTAATAATACTTTTCGCTTTTTAAGTATGAAAAGAATTGTAAGTATTTTTATTTTGTCGCAAATAAATGCGAATATTAGTATTGCAGCTGAGGCAGGGATGCCTCAGCTTGATCCTACTTATTGGGCATCTCAAGCATTTTGGTTAATAATTATTTTTTCTTCAATATATATTTTAGTATCAAAAATTTTTATACCTAAGATTAAAAATAATATAGATAATAGAGAAAATAAAATTAGAAAAGATTTAGAGGAGGCTAGTCGTTTAAAAGAAGAGGCTGATAAAAAATTGAAATTATATAATGAGGCAATTAAAGAAGCAAAAATTGAAGCAAAAAAAATAATATCCGAAAGTAGACAAAAAATTAATGATGATATTCAGTTAAAAAAAAATCAGATTGAAAAAGAAATTGAAAAAGAAATATTAGGTGCAGAAGAAGAAATTGAGAATTTTAAAAAAAATTCACTTACAAAAATAAATTCAATTTCAGAAGATATTGTTTCAAATTTAATAAAAAATATTTTTGGTGAAGATATTAATAAAAGCAGTATAAAAGCTAGTGTGGACGAAACTTTAAAAAAAAATGAGAATGTATGATAATTGATGCAACATTTTGGGTAGCTGTTTCCTTTGTAATATTTGTTGGAATTTTATTTTATTTTAAAATTCCACAAAAAGTTCATGCTCTACTTGATGAAAGTATAAATAAAATAAAAAATGATGTTGAGAAAGCTGAAAAACTTAAAGATGAAGCAAAAAGTATATTAAGCGAATATGAGTCAAAACTAAGTAAATCAAAAGAGGAGGTTCGGTCTCTTGTTGATAAAGCTAAAAATGAAAACGAAAAAAATGTAATAAGAAAAAATCAAGAGTTTCATCAAATTATAGAAAATAGAAAAAAATTAGCTGAAGAAAAAATTAGACAAATGAAGGCTGAAGCAATACGAGAGCTTAGAAATTTCTCTGTGAGTATAGCTATTCAATCAACAGAAAAAATCATAAAAAACTCAATAGATAAGAAAAAGCTTGATAAAATTTACGTTACGAGCATTGAAGAGACAAAAAAGATTTTAAAAAATAAATCTATCTAGAGTAATATTATTCTAAATGACAAAAAAGGTTATAGTTGTCGGATCGGGTTTCGGCGGTCTGGCTTCAGCTCTAAGACTTAAAGCTAAGAATTATGATGTTACATTAGTTGAAAAACATCCTGATTTGGGTGGCAGAGCCAGAGTTTTTAAAAAGGGGAATTTTATTTACGATGGTGGGCCGACAGTTATCACTGCACCATACCTTTTTGAAGAATTATTCTCGTTGTTTAATAAAAATATTTCTGATTACGTGAAAATAGTCCCATTAAGTTTATGGTATCGTTTTGTTTTTAACGATGGTGATACTTTTGATTATTCTGGTCATGAAGAATCAATGGAGAAGGAAATTAAAAAATTTTCAGAAAGTGATTTAATTGGATACAATAAGTTAGTAAGCTTTACTGAGAAAATTTTTAAAAAAGGTTTTACAGACCTATCTGATAAACCTTTTAATAATTTATCTTTTATGCTTAGGCAGATACCTGCTTTACTAAATTTGAAGAGTTATAAATCTGTTTATGAGTTAGTTTCATTATATATATCAAATGAAAAGCTAAGAAGAGTTTTTAGCATGCATCCTCTATTGGTGGGTGGAAACCCATTCACCACTACTTCGATATATACTTTAATTCTTTTTTTGGAAAAAAAATGGGGTATTCATTATTCAATGGGTGGCACTGGAAGCGTAGTGAAAGCCCTTGAAAAATTAATGTTGGAGGAAGGTATTAAAATTATAAAAAATGCCGAGGTTACAGAGATAGTCTCAGAAAAAAATTTTGTTAAAGCAGTAAAAATTAATAAATCTGAAATTATCAACTGTGATTATGTTGTTTGCAATTCTGATCCACCTAATGTTTACAAAAACCTAATAACATCTAAAAAAAATTATAATTTCTTATTTAAACAGAAAATGAAAAGAATGGATTATTCAATGGGACTATTTGTTTATTATTTTGGATCAAAAAAACAATATAAAAATGTAGCACACCATACTATTTATTTTGGAAAATCTTATAAAAATCATTTAGAAAAAATTTTTGAAAAAAAAGTCCTTTCTGAGGATATAAGTTATTATTTGCATCGACCATCAGCAACAGATCCTAAGATGGCACCGAATGGTCAAGATGCTTTTTACGTGCTTGTTCCAGTACCTAATAATTTATCAAATATTAATTGGTCAAATGAGGGAGAGAAATTTAAAAATTTAGTTTTGGATAAAATGGATAAATCAGTTTTACCAGGTATTAAAGAAAACGTTGTAAGTGATTTTTATCTGACACCAGATTATTTTGAGAAAGATTTGGCCACACTACATGGTTCGGGATTTTCTATACAACCTAAATTCTCACAGTCTGCTTATTTTAGATTTCATAATCAATCAGAAATTTTTGAAAACTTATATTTTGTTGGAGCCGGAACACATCCGGGTGCTGGTATGCCCGGTGTTATATCCTCAGCCAAAGTTTTAGATAAAATTTTATGATTACTACAAAAAATTATTTATCAACTTATGCAAAATCTTTTTATTGGTCTGGTTTCTTTTTACCGAAGAGTATTTTTTTAAAATGTTCAATTTTATACGATTTTTGTAGAACAATAGATAATATCGCTGATCAAAATGGGGAGTTAGAAACAAAAAAAAAAGAGTTACAAGAATTTAAGAAAAAATTTGAAGAAAAAAATAAAGATGACAGTGTGATAAACAATATGTGGGATTTAATGGAAGAAAGTAGTATTTCAAAAAAGATAGTAGATGATTTATTTGATGGTGTAAATTCTGATCTCAAAAAAAAAGTAAACTTAAGAACAGAAAAAGAATTATTAGTTTATTCTTATAGGGTTGCTGGAACAGTGGGTTTAATGATGGCAAAAATATTTAGAGTAAAAAAAAAAGAGTCTTTACAAAGAGCAATTGATCTTGGAATTGCAATGCAATTGACAAATATAGCAAGAGATGTGATTGAAGATGAAAAGAAAAATAGAACATATTTGATAAAAGAGTCTAAAGATACTTTTTTAGATATTAAAAATACAATTTTAAAAGCTGATAGTTTTTATAATAGTTCTTTTATTGGTATAAAAGATATTCCACTTAGTTGTCGTTTTTCAATTTTAGTTGCTAGAAGAGTATATAGACATATAGGTAAAAAAATATTAGAAAAAAAAAATATTACTAATTACCAAAAAGCTGGAAAAATTTATGTTTCAAATTTTGGTAAAATAATTCAAACAATTCTCTCATTTTTAGACCTGATAAAACTTTTTTTTACAAAATCAAAAGAATATGAAAAGCAAATTGAATATAATTTGATTAACGAGGATATAAGACTTAATGAAAGAATTTGATTACATAATAATTGGTGGTGGATGTGCAGGACTATCTCTGGCTTATGAACTGGAGCTACACAAAAAATTAAAAAATAAAAAACTTGCTATTATTGATCCCAGAACAAATTACAAAAGGGATAAAACTTGGTCATATTGGAAAGTAATAAATCACAATTTTGAAGATTGTGTAAAGAAGAGCTGGGATAGATTTTATGTAACCGAATTTTTAGGAAAAAATAGTGAAAATGATTGCAGCTCTTATCCCTACGAAAGTATAGATAGTGAGAAATTTTACCAAAAAATACTCAAAAAATTAAAAAAAAATAAAAATATCATTTTCAAAAAAAAATTAAATAAGTCTCAGTTTAAAGGGTCTATCGTTTTTAATAGCATACCATCTATAAAAAAATTTAGTAAAGATAAGGTAAATTATTGGCAACATTTTTATGGTATTGAAATAGAATTTAAAAAAGGAGCGTCAGCTGTTGGGTTGAATAAATTTGATTTAATGAATTTCGATTGTGATCAAAGAAATTTTTTGCATTTTATTTATGCTCTACCATTCCAAAAAAATCGTATGCTTGTAGAAACAACTTGGTTTTCAAAATACGATAAAAAATTATTTGACTACCAAAAACAAATTGATCAATGGCTTTGGCAATGGATGCGTTTAAAAAAGTCTGATTATAAAATTAAATATACGGAACAAGGAGCAATACCACTTTTTCCAGTAAAACAAAAAAATAAAAAAAATTTCATAAATATCGGGACTGCAGGTGGAATGACAAGAGTTAGTACTGGCTATACATTTTTAAATATTCAAGAACATTCAAAATATATTAGAATGAATATTGATAATATTAATGAGGTAAAAAGATACCAAATAAAGAAAAAATACCACTTTTTTGATAAAATATTTATGAAAGTTTTAGATACACATCCTGAAATTATGCCAAAACTATTCTATAATCTTTTTGGTATATTTAATAACAGTATTATAAAATTTCTATCAAATAAAAGTAATTTGATAGATGACATAA
>MDSW01081810.1_pt1 | contig 16482 bp, 9 predicted proteins | sample 811171 | NCBI WGS metagenome assembly MDSW01 (sample SAMN05326641, study PRJNA326480) | marine metagenome | isolation source: seawater | place: Atlantic Ocean: North West | collected 2012
ATTCTTTTGCTCAGCATTTTTAGCAACCGTTCCAATTATATCATCTGCTTCGTATCCACTTTTAACTAAAATAGGTATTTGCATAGCTTTTAAAATCGCTTGAATATATGGAACTGCAATTTTAATAGCATCTGGAGTTTCATTTCGATTAGCCTTATATTCTTCAAAAATTTCTAATCTGTCACTAGAGCCCCCCTTGTCAAACGCTACTGCCAAATTTTCTGGTGACTCTCTTTTAATCAGGTCAAGAAGAGAATTCATGAATCCCATTATAGCGCTTGTATCCATTCCCTTGGAATTTATCCTAGGATTTTTAATGAAGGCGTAATAGCCTCTAAAAATTAAAGCATAAGCATCAATTAAAAATAGTTTCTTTTTTACCTGCATTTAAATTTTTTACATTTGAAAGCTAATTTAAAAAATATAGCATTGAGATGGACATTTCTTATAATAGTATTTTTAGTAGTTGAAATATACGCATTCCAAGCATTTAAAACTGTTTTTAAGAATAATTGGACTCTTAAAATTTATTTAGCTTTTAATGCTTTGATTATTTGCAATTTAATTTACAGGTTAATCGTAATTAATAATAATTCTTTAGACTTTTCCGATGTTTTTTATAACTATCTTTCAATTCCATTTGCTATTGTATTTACATTATTTGGATTTAAGTTAATAATTAGTTCATTTCTATTTATTGAGGACTCTTCTAGGCTTTTCATTTTTTTTTATAAGTCCTTTTTTTCAGCAACTGAATCAAATAGTTTTTTTGTTCAAAGAAGAAACTTTATAAGTAAAATTTCCATTTTGGCTGCTGCTCTACCTATTCCTTTCGTTTTACATGGAATTTTTAAAGGAAGACATAATTATCGAGTCATAAATTATGAATTAGAGTTTGATGATTTACCAGAAAAGTTTGATGGTTATAAGCTTACTCATATTTCAGATATACATAGTGGAAGTCTTCAAGAAACCAACAAAGTGGAATATGCTGTAGATTTAATTAATAAGCAAAATTCAGACCTAGTTCTTTTCACTGGAGATTTTGTCAATAATAAAGCAAATGAATTAAATAAATGGAAAAGGGTTTTTTCTAAAATTGAATCTCGAGATGGTAAGTATTCTGTACTTGGAAATCACGATTATGGAGATTATGTATCCTGGAAATATAAGGGAGACAAAAAGAAAAACTTTTTAGACCTTTTAAGTATACAAGCTGAAATGGGTTTCAAGTTATTGTTAAATGAAAATATCAAAATAGGTTCAGAAAGTCAGAGTATCAGTTTAGTTGGTGTAGAAAATTGGGGTAAAGGTGGTTTTAAAAAAAAGGGAGATATTGACAAAGCCTGTGAGGGCTTAACTAAAAATGATTTTAAAATAGTTATGAGTCATGATCCTTCTCATTGGGATAAAATATTGAAGAATCATAACACTCGTTTTCACTTAACCTTAAGCGGGCATACCCACGGAATGCAATTTGGAATTGAAATACCGGGGCTGATAAAATGGAGCCCAGTAAAATGGGTTTATAAATATTGGGCTGGATTGTATCATGAAAAAAATCAATTCCTTAATGTTAATAGAGGTTTTGGTGTTTTGGGGTTTCCGGGAAGAGTTGGAGTTTGGCCAGAAATTTCTGTAATAACACTTAAAAAAGTATAGATTTTTAAAAAATGTTACTTTTGTTAAATATATTTCTTTTCATATGTCAAAATTTGGTGAACTTATTGGCTTAGATATTCCCGTATTATTAGATTTTTACACTGACGATAATGATTCCTCATCAGTTATGCGCCCTGTCTTAAGAGATGTCGCTGCTGCAATTGGAGACAAGGGTAAAGTAATCAAAATAAATGTAGATAAGAATAATGAATTAGCTAAAGCGCTCAGGGTAAAACTATTACCGACTCTTATGATTTATAAAGGCGGAGAAATGGTTTGGAGACAAAGTGGAGAACAAGATGCCAATACACTCATAAGCATAATTAAAGATTTTATCAATTAGTTAATTTTTCTTTTATAAAAAGAAAAGTTTCGATTTCAGATTTTATAAAAGAATCATCACTTTCATTTTCTTTTAATATGTTCAAAATCTTGGTATACTGGAACAAGTTATTAGCGATATTTTCTATGTATTCGGATTGATTTTCAGATTCCATTTCATGAAATAAGATAAGCCTATTTCTTAACTCATTAGAAATATTTATATAAAGATCCTTAGATAATTCCATGCTCCCATATTTATATATACTTTCTATAAAAGGAATTAATAAAGTGTAGTATTCGTATTCTCCGTAAAATTCTTTTACATAATCAGTACTCTTAATATAATCTTCAATTGCTTGTCCAATAAAATTAGTATTATTTGAATTTAAAGCAGCTTCAACTAAACTTCTGTACCTTTCAGTATCAGTTATAATATTTTCAGCATATGTGTATATAGAAAATCTAGAATCTTTAGATTTAGATAAATTAGAATAGTATTTTAAATTTTGTTGATATTTATTAGATAAACTAATAAATAGCTGATCTCCTTTTTTAAATTTTTCAAGTTTATAATAGGTTGAAATATAAGGTTCTAAAAGGCTGTAAAAGCCAAAATAATCAACAGGCATTTTATCTAAAGATAAATCTAATATTTCCTCAGATTTTTTGATTTCACCCTCTTCTAAAAGTTTTAATGATAATCTGTGAAGATTCCCTCTAAAAGAAATACTATTTTTTCTTGTTTCAGGGTCGTGATAAATATTTGGATCATTAGAATTTCCCCACTCCCATTCTTTAACAATTTTATACATTAGTTCAGAGTCTATTTTACCCAATTCGTAAGGATTGTTTTTTGGTATTTTGGTTCTTATAGGAACTAATTTGTAAACTAAGCCGTCCAACTGAAGATATTCTTTCATCCATAAATATTCTGCATCATTATAACTTCCACCGGTAAAATAGATAGGTCTCTTCCAATCATTATTAGCTAGGATATCTAACATTAGAAGTTGATTTTTATACAGTCCACTGGATGGCAAGTCAATATCAATATAATCTAATATTAATTCATAATCTTTTTCGCTAACTAATCCACTTTTAATAACATTTTTTTTGTTTACAGGAACACGAATTTTATTAGTTGGATAAAAAATCATATTCTGGGTGAATTTTGGGACTTTATCTAATTCTGCTCCGTATTGTTCTAGCAGGTTTTTATATTTTGTTCTAGGGTGATCACTTCCGACCCAGTCCATGAAATCCTTTATATCCCAACGAACAGAATCAATTAAAGCCTCATGTTTAATATAATCTCTGACACCATAGGCATATTGCCTATGTTCAAGTTGAGATGGAATAGGACTACTATTATAGGTTCTTTTTTTCATTTGATCTATGTACCAATCCGTAGCAATTAAACTTGTATTAATAGTCCTTACGTCAGTTCTATAATTTTCAATTTCCTGAGCATACCATAATGCGAAAGTGTCATTATCACCAATTGTAAAAATCATTGGATCTGAACCCTCGTCAATTGAATTTAAATATGCTTTTGCAAGAGATTGAGCAGTATATCGATTTGATCTATCGTGGTCATCCCAATTTTGAAAAGCCATTAAAAAAGGAATCGTTAAAAGAATTATAATTATTAAAGGAGATGCTTTTTCAAATATAATTTTTTTTAGTTTTTGATAAAAAGACAAAGCGCTTAGTCCAATAAAAATACAAAAAACATAAAAAGAACCTACCAGCGCGTAATCTCTTTCTCTTGGCTCAAATATTCTTTCATTGACATATACTTTTAGAGCTAGTCCTGTGAAAAGAAATAATAGGGTCACGATCCAAAAAAGATTTTTATCCTCTTTAAAAAGAAATAGCAGTCCTATTATCCCAAAAATTAATGGTAGAAAATAATATTTATTTCTCCCTTTATTATTTAAAACATCATCTGAAAGATTTTTTTGAGGCCCAAGTCTAAATTCATCAATAAAATTTATTCCACTTATCCAATTTCCATTGAGAAGGTCATATTTCCATTGAATATCATTTTGTTTACCCACAAAATTCCACATAAAGTATCTCCAATACATAGATCCCATTTGATATTGGAAAAGATATTTAATATTAGAAATTAAGGAAGGCTTTTTAATATCAAGATAGCCCCCATATTGAGAAAGAAACTCATGATATCCATCTGAATCAATATCACCCTGATCAAAACTTGATTTAAATTGACTGACCAACTGAGCTAAATTCTCTTCATTTCTATATTCAGGCTTTATTTTAAACGATAGATAACCAAAATATTTCATGTAATTTGAAGCGTGTTCCGAACTCCACATTCTTGGAAGTAATCCAACATGATTTGTATTTGAATTTATTTTGCCAGATTTCCAATCATTAACAACGATATATTTTTTTGTTTTTAGGTCTTTTTCGTATTTAGGTTTATCATCTTTATAGGGTTTGTCTGGGTCTTGACCCGCATATGCATCGGAATACATGGGGCCATAAAAAATATGAGTATCTGGATATTGCTCTAAGTTGTAATATGCTAATAAGGCTCTTGCATCAGAGGGAGCATTTTCATTAATTACCGTATTAGCATTTGATCTAATGGGAATCATTAACCACGAAGAGAAACCCATAAAAACAAACATTATACAAAGTAAAAATGTATTGATTTTAACCAATTTCTTTTCTTGGGTTTTTTTAAGCCCAAAATAAAAAAAAGATAGAATTAAAATCGCTGAAAAAATTGTTCCAGAATTAAAAGGAAGTCCTAAATTATTTACAAAAAAGACTTCTAAATATCCAAATAAGCCTAGAGTTGAAGGCAGTAACAGTTTAAATATAAATAATAAAATTGCTACAGAAATAATATTAGCTATGATGAAGCTTTTTAGAGTTGGAGAGGGATTTTTTTTAAAAAAATAAATCATACCTATTGCGGGAATAGCAAGAAGACCCATAAAGTGTACGCCAAACGATAAGCCGACTACAAAAGATATTAGCACTAACCATTTATCACCTTTTTTATTATTCATATTTTCCTCCCACTTAAAACCTAGCCAAAAGAGTAATGCCATTATCATTGTAGCCATAGCATAAACTTCAGCTTCAACAGCATTAAACCAGAAACTATCAGAAAAAGTAAAACATAAAGATCCAATTAATGAAGATCCTAAAATTATAAAAGCATTAGATTTGGTAATTGTACTAGTTTTTAAAATAATTTTTTTCCCAATAATTGTAATCGTTAAAAACAAAAAAAGTATAGTAAATGCGCTTGCAAATACAGACATCATGTTGACCATAAAGGCAATTTGTTCAACTTCAAATGCAAAAGATGAAAAAAACGCACCAAGCATTTGAAATAGTGGCGCACCTGGTGGGTGACCAATTTGAAGTTTTGCAGATGTTGAAATATATTCCGCACAATCCCAATAGCTTGCCGTGGGCTCAACTGTGAGAGAGAAGGTTCCAAGAGCAATTAAAAAGGCGATAGTAGCTACTATAGTATTCCACTTCTCGAACTGAATTAGATTCATAGTAGCTTAAGTTTAGTAAGCGAATTTAAACAATATTAATAATTTATTTTTTACATTATCTTTTTTAAATATAATTTATTTGCCTAGCAAAAACTTTATATTAAATTTGCCGTGCAATAATTGGCCTATGGTGTAACTGGCAACACGTCTGGTTTTGGTCCAGAAGAGTCTAGGTTCGAGCCCTAGTAGGCCAACAAATTTATTTTTGTCACATCTAATGCATTAATATTCTGGAAGAATTTTATATATTTGCACAGCATTACAGAAAAATTGAAGGGGGACATTGTCCCCCTCTTTATTAAATACAGTTTAGTTTTGAATAAAATTTTAGAAAATTTAATAACTGATTATTTTGAAAAAAATCCAAGTTTTTTCTTGGTAGGTTCTAATATGAATTCGTCTAATAAAATCAGTATTATTATTGATGGAGATCAAGGTGTAAAGATTTCTGATTGTGTTAGCCTTGGTAAATATTTGAGAAATAATTTAGTTGAGGAGTTATATGATTTTTCGTTTGAAGTAAGTTCAGCAGGGCTTACTTCTCCATTAATTTATCCTAGACAATTTATTAAAAACCTTAATCGTAAACTTAATATTCAGTCGATTAATGGGGAAGAATTTACAGGAAATTTATCTGAAGTGAATAATGATAATGTCAAAATAGAATGGTTTTCAAGAGAGCCAAAGCCTTTAGGTAAAGGAAAAATCTCAGTTTTAAACAATAAATCTTTATTGTTTAATGAAATTAAAGAAGCAAAATTAATAGTAGAATTTTAAAAAATATAGCAGATGGAAAATTTAGCCTTAATAGAGTCGTTCTCCGAATTTAAAGATGAAAAATTTATTGACAGAGTAACCTTAATGTCAATTTTAGAAGAAGTTTTTAGAAATACTCTTAAAAGAAAATATGGTGATGATGATAATTTTGATATTATAATCAACCCTGATAAAGGTGATTTGGAAATATGGAGAAATAGGGTTGTGGTTGAAGATGGCTCTGTGGAAGATGAAAATCAAGAAATTGCACTGTCTGAAGCGCAAAAGATTGAGCCTGATTTTGAGGTTGGAGAAGATGTGTCAGAGGAAGTGAAATTAGTTGATTTAGGCAGAAGAACTGTATTGGCGTTAAGACAAAATCTAGTCTCTAGAATTCATGAACATGATAATGGAATAATCTATAAGCAATTTATTGATTTAATTGGAGAAATATATACTGCAGAGGTTCATCACATCAGACACAATGTTGTGATACTCTTAGACGATGAAGGAAATGAATTAATAATGCCAAAAGACAGACAGATTCCCTCTGATTTTTATAGAAAAGGAGATAATGTAAGAGGTGTAATTGAATCTGTAGAACTGAAAGGGAATAAACCCTCCATTGTTATGTCTAGGACTTCTCCAAAGTTTTTAGAAAAATTATTCGAACAAGACATCCCAGAGGTCTTTGACGGTCTAATTTCAGTTAAAAAAGTTGTGAGAATTCCTGGTGAAAAAGCAAAAGTAGCTGTTGATTCATATGATGATAGGATTGACCCTGTTGGGGCATGTGTTGGAATGAAAGGTTCAAGAATTCATGGAATTGTAAGAGAACTAGGTAATGAAAATATAGATGTTATTAATTTCACAAACAATACCCAATTGTTAATTACTAGAGCCTTGAGCCCTGCGAAAATTTCATCACTTAAAATTAATGAAGATAACAAGACTGTAGAAGTTTTTATGGACCCTGAACAAGTTTCAAAAGCTATTGGAAGAGGAGGATTTAATATTAGATTAGCAGGTCAATTAACCGGATATGAAATTGATGTTTACAGAGAGGGGGCTGAAGAAGATGTTGAGTTAACTGAATTTTCTGATGAAATTGAAGGTTGGGTATTAGAGGAATTAAAAAAAGTAGGACTAGACACTGCAAAGAGCGTTTTAGAACAAGATGTAGAAGATTTAATTAAAAGAACAGATTTGGAGGAAGAAACTATTTTAGAAATAAGAAAAGTTTTGAGTGCAGAATTTTCTGAATAAATATTACAAAATTTTATGACTGAAATGAAATTAACAAGGTTAAATAAAGTTTTAAGAGAATTTAACATCTCTTTAGACAGAGCTGTAGAGTTTTTAGCCAGTAATGGTCATGAAATAGAGGCTAGACCTACATCAAAAATTTCTTCAGAACAATATAATTTATTGTTAGAAGAATTCCGTTCTGATAAATCTAGCAAAGTGGAATCTCATGATCTAAGTGAAGAAAAAAGAAAAGAAAAAGAAGAACTCAGGCTAAAATTAGAAAAAGAACAAGAGGAAAAATTAATTGCAAAAAAGTCAATTATTCAAGGCAAAGCTGAAATTAATAAACCTGTTCAAGTTGGAAAGATAGATTTAGAAAAATTAAATTCTAAAAGCTCAAATAAAGAAGTAATTAAAAAAAATGAGATTAGGGATCCTCTTGAAGATAAAAAAACAGAAAATGTTGAAGAGAAAAAAGAAGATTCTAATATAAAAACTCAATACAAAAAATTAAGTGGGCTAAAGACTGTCGGTAATAAGATAGATTTAAATAAATTTGATAAACCTAAGCCCGTTCAGCAATCTACTCCACCCTCTAAAAGGAAAAGAATTAGGATAACTAAGGATGTTCCAAAAACCAATAAAGATCTTGGAAAGAAAAATTTTGTAAAGCAAACTAGAACAAAAAATGTTGCTGTAGAACCCTCAGACGAGGACGTACAAAAGCAAATTAGGGAGACCTTAGAAAAACTTCAAGGCAAATCATCCACTTCTAAAGGTGCTAAGTATCGAAAAGAGAAAAGAGACTCTCATAAATTAAAGTCAGAAGAGGATTTAGCTATAAATGAGGCTGAAAGAAAGACAATTAAAGTAACTGAATTTATCACTGTTGGAGAAGTCGCAACTATGATGGAAATTACATCGACCGATATCATTTCTGCTTGTATGTCACTTGGTATAATGGTAACAATGAATCAAAGATTGGATGCAGAAACTTTAACTATTGTAGCTGACGAATTTGATCATGAAGTGGAGTTTGTAACTGCAGATTTAGAGGAATCTATACAGGAAAATGTTGATTTACCTGAAGATTTATTGCCAAGAGCTCCAATTGTTACTGTTATGGGGCATGTTGATCATGGTAAAACTTCATTATTAGATTTTATTAGAGAAGAGAATGTGATTGCTGGAGAATCTGGGGGAATCACCCAACATATTGGAGCTTACAGTGTTGTGTTAAAAGATGGTCAAAAAATTACTTTTTTGGATACTCCAGGTCACGAAGCATTTACTGCTATGCGGGCCAGAGGAACACAAGTTACAGATTTGGTTATTATTGTTATAGCAGCAGATGATGATGTGATGCCTCAAACTAAGGAAGCAATTAGTCATGCTCAAGCAGCTGGTGTGCCTATAATTTTTGCAATAAATAAAATAGACAGACCAAATTCCAATCCCGATAAAATTAAGGAAAAACTTTCCGGGATGAACTTGCTCGTTGAGGAGTGGGGTGGGAAAATTCAGTCACAAGATGTTTCAGCACTAAAGGGAACTGGAGTTGATGAACTGTTGGAAAAAGTTCTACTTGAAGCAGAATTCTTAGAACTAAAAGCTAATCCAAATAAAGCTGCTGTAGGTTCTATTGTAGAAGCATTTTTAGATAAAGGTAAGGGTTATATTTCTACTATTTTGGTTCAATCAGGAACTTTGAAAATAGGAGATTATTTATTGGCTGGACAACATAGTGGAAAGATTAAGGCGATGCAAGATGAAAGAGGAAATCCTGTTTCTGAAGCAGGACCATCTGTCCCCATTTCTGTTTTAGGTCTTGATGGAGCTCCTCAAGCTGGAGACAAGTTTAATGTTTTTGAAAATGAAAAAGAAGCTAAACAAATTGCTGTAAAAAGGACTCAATTAGTAAGAGAGCAGTCAGTTAGAACCCAGAAACATATTACTCTTGATGAAATTGGAAGAAGAATTGCTTTAGGGGATTTTAAAGAACTCAATATTATACTTAAGGGAGATGTTGACGGATCTGTTGAGGCGTTAACAGATTCTTTTCAGAAACTTTCTACCGACGAAATACATGTCAATATTATTCACAAGGCAGTTGGAGCTATTACAGAGTCCGATGTTTTATTAGCCTCTGCTTCTGATGCAATTATAATAGGATTTAATGTTCGTCCTACAGGAAATGCCAGGCAAATTGCGGATAAAGAAGAAATTGATATTAGAAACTATTCAATTATATATGACGCAATTAATGACCTTAAAGATGCTATGGAGGGAATGCTATCTCCTGTATTTAAAGAGGAAGTAACTGGAAATGCAGAAATTAGAGAAACGTTCAAAATTTCAAAAGTTGGTACAATTGCTGGTTGTATGGTTTTAGATGGAAAAATATTTAGAAATTCTAATATTAGATTAATAAGGGAAGGTGTTGTGATAATGTCGGGAACATTAACTTCTTTAAAAAGATTTAAAGATGATGTTAAAGAAGTTTCTAAAGGTTATGACTGCGGAATTCAAATTAAAAATTACAATGATATAGTTATTGGAGATGTTGTAGAAGCTTACTCTGAAATAGAGATTAAAAAGAAAATTAAATAATTAATTAGGTTTCAAAATAAAAGCCGAAGGAAACGTTTTTTTTATTATTTGGAGTTCCTTAATTGCTTCAATTTTTGATACAAACTTTCCAATTCTAATTTTGTAGTAGGGTGTTTCAAAACTAAAGTAAACATCCTTAAATTTTTCATCTGACATTAATTCTTCTATCAGCTCAATACCTTTTTCATATTGCCCGTTGAAAACCTGTACAGTATATTGTCCAGATGTAAAATCCACACTATTAACTTCTTTTTTTAATTCCAACAGTTTAGTCAATTTTTGGTCTTGAACTAAAACAAGTGTACCTTCTTGTGTAAAAGAGTTTAGAGAAATAAACATTATTAGTATTGAAAATAGTGTTTTATTTATATCCATTATTTACAAATATATAGGCTATTTTCATTAAAATCTACCTGTTTTATCATTATTTTATTTAGAATCATTATAAATTAAAAATAAGATATGACATGGGTTTTTAAAAAGGTTTTTGTGTTGTATTTTTGGTGTCTAATTTTGACACAATTTTTTTAATTGTTAGTGAAAGGAAATAGTATCTTTTTGAACCATTTTTTTAGCCTCTTTTCTAAGGCCCGGTTAATGACCTTTTTCAGCTTGATTTTATTTTTTTCTTCTACTTTTTTTCTTGATTTAACTTCTCAAGAACCAGACATCCAAAAGGGTAAATCTCTATTTAATTCTCAGTGTGCAGCTTGTCACAAGCTAAATAGAAAATTAGTTGGCCCAGCACTCAAGGGTGTTTCTGCAAAATATGAAAAAGAATGGCTTTATTCTTGGATAAAAAATAGTTCGGCTTTGATAAAGTCCGGAGACGAACAAGCAGTAGCTATATACGAGGAATACAATAAAGTTGCAATGAATGCTTTTCCAAATTTATCAAACGATGATATTGATAATATTCTTGCTTATACTGATTATGTTCCTCCAAAGCCAGCTGCACCTGTTGGTGGAGCTCCCGTTGTAGAAGACTCAGGCTCTAGTACTACAAATGATATTATTTTGCTCTTACTTTCATTTATATTGATTGTTTTAGTCGTTTTATTATTTTTAATTAATAAAACATTAAAAAATATCATCTCTCAAAATGGTGTTGTAGCAGATGATAAAGCCTACAAAAAAGGTATTCCAATTTGGAAAGCTTTCATTCAAAATCAATTTTTGGTATTAGTTTCTGTTGTTATTCTTTTACTTTCAAGTGCCTATTTTGCATATGGTTATATGCTTCAGATAGGTGTAGATCAGGGATATATGCCGATTCAACCAATTCACTATTCCCATAAAATTCATTCAGGAGCAAACCAGATTGAATGTCAATATTGCCATTCATCTGCTAAAAAATCTAAACATTCTGGTATACCATCTTTAAATGTTTGTATGAATTGTCATGAGAATATTGCAGAATATAATGGAGAGGAAGATTTAGAGAAAGGTTACACAAAAGATTTTTATACTAACGAAATTAAAAAACTTTATAAAGCCGTTGGTTGGGATGAAGATTCTCAAAGTTATACTGGAGATACTGAGCCGGTTAAATGGGTAAGAATACACAATCTTCCTGATTTTGTTTACTTCAATCATGCTCAACACGTTACAGTTGCAGGAGTGGATTGTCAAAAATGTCATGGTCCAGTTGAAGAAATGGAAATTTTATACCAATATTCTCCTTTGACAATGGGTTGGTGTATAGACTGTCACCGTGAGACCAATGTTAAAGTAAAAGACAATGAATATTACACCAAAATACATGAAGAATTGTCAAAAAAGTATGGTGTAGAAGAACTTACTGCTGCTCAAATGGGTGGATTAGAGTGCGGAAAATGTCACTATTAAATAAATATATTTGTTAAATGGGGAACCATAAAAAATATTGGAAAAGTGAAGTTGAGTTATCATCAGATAATAAAATGATATCTGATTTAAAAAATAATGAGTTTGCAGAACAATTGCCCTCTGATTTTTTTCTTGATAATAAGAACAGCTTACAAAATTCTAATACTAATAGAAGAGATTTTTTAAAGTATTTAGGATTTAGTACTGCTGCGGCAACATTAGCAAGTTGTGAAGGCCCAGTAAATAGATCAATACCTTATGTTGTACAGCCTGAAAGAATTATTCCTGGCATTTCAAATTTTTACGCAACTTCAATAGCTGACGGATTTGATTTTGCTAATGTTCTAATTAAAACAAGAGAGGGGAGACCCATAAAAATTGAAAAAAATACTAAAGCCAAGGTTAAATCCTCAGCTAACGCAAGAGTTCAGGCATCTGTACTATCTATGTACGATAGTTTAAGATTAAAAAACCCTAGTTTAGATGGAGAAGAAATTAGTTGGGATCAATTAAATAATAATATTTCTTCTGAACTTGAAATAATGAAAGCTTCAGACAGTGAAGTTGTTCTATTGACTCAAACTTTTGCTAGCCCTTCAACCTCAGTAATAATTGAAGATTTTAAGAAAAAATATTCTAATGTTAAGCATATAGTCTACGATGCTATTTCTGACTCAAAAGCTTTAGATGCTTTTGAAGCTTTGTATGGAGAAAGAGCATTGCCAACTTATGATTTTTCTAAGGCTGATGTTATAGTTTCAGTGGGTGCAGATTTTCTAGGTGATTGGCAAGGTGGGGGTCACGATTCTGGATATGTTAAAGGTAGGGTGCCTATCAAGGGAAAAAATGGAAAAGCTAAGATGTCAAAGCATTTTCAGTTCGAATCTAATATGACTATTTCTGGGGCAAATGCAGATAAAAGAATATCTATCACTCCAACTCAGCAAAAAATAATCTTAGCTAAAATATATGGTTATATTTCTGGCAATGAAGTCCTAGGAAAATTGCCTGATAATATTGAAATTTCTGTTAAAAAGATTGCATCTTCTTTAATTAAAGCAGGAAATAAAGGTTTAATTATCACGGGTGTTGATGATATCAATGCTCATTTATTGGCTTATGAAATTAACGATTTGTTGAAAAGCCTTTCATTTATAAAAGATGAATTATCGTTAATAAGAAAAGGAAATGACAATGATGTTTTAGAACTTGTTAAAGATTTAAACTCAGGTAAAGTTAAAGGTATTATAATGTGTGGAGTTAATCCTGCTTATACTTTATCAAATTCTGAAGAATTTATATCTGGGATTAAAAAAGCTAAATTTTCAGTTTGTTTTTCGATGAAAAATGACGAGACCACCTCTCAATCAAAATGGGCAGCCGCTTCTCCTCATTATTTTGAATCTTGGGGAGATAATGAAATGGTTAGTGGGAACTTTAGTTTAACACAACCCACCATTAGACCCTTATTTAATACAATGCAGTTTCAAGATTGCTTATTAAATTGGATGGGATCTTCTGAAAACTACTATAATATAATTCGAAAAAATTGGGAACAGAACATTTTAGAAAATGTGTCATGGAATCAAGCATTACACGACGGATTTTTCAAAGCCAGATCTAAAAAATCAGTTAATAAATTAAAATACAACTCATTAAAATCAGCTGAACTGCTTTCTAAAGCCCAATCATCTGGTATGGAACTAGTTCTTTACTCTAAAACTGGTCTTGGAGACGGTCAACAAGCTAATAATCCCTGGCTCCAGGAGTTTCCAGATCCAATCACAAGAGTTTCCTGGGATAATTACTTGACTATTTCAAAAATAGATGCTAAAAATTTTGGTTTAAAAAATGAAAATGTTGCAAATGGAGCTTTAGATAGTAATTATGCCAATATTAAAGTTGGTGAAGTTAGTTTAAAAGTCCCTGTTCTTATACAACCTGGGCAGGCTGTTGGTACAGTTGGGTTGGCATTTGGTTACGGAAAAACTGATGCAATGAAGAAAGAGATGCGGGTAGGAGTTAATGCGTATAAACTATATAAAAATTTTAATTCCACTCAAATTGTAGAAATTAACTCTATTGATGAAACTCATGAGTTTGCTTGTGTCCAATTACACAATACTTTAATGGGACGAGGTGATATAATTAAAGAAACCACATTAGAAGTTTTTAACACTAAAAAAGTTGAAGATTGGAATGCTATAACTAATGTTTCTTTAAACCATATTGAAACACCTGTAAATTCTCCTGAAGTGGATTTATGGGATGAATTTGATAGATCAATAGGACATCATTTTAACTTATCAATTGACTTAAATGCCTGTACCGGATGTGGAGCATGTGTTATAGCTTGTCATGCTGAAAACAATGTTCCTGTAGTAGGAAAAGCTGAAGTAAGAAGATCTAGAGATATGCATTGGTTAAGAATAGATAGATATTATTCTTCTGAGGAAACCTTTGGTGGGGATAACAAAACTAAAGATGACATTAGTGGTTTGTCCGATTCTCTTTCAGTTTTTGGAGAAATGGAGAATCCATCTGAAAATCCACAAGTCGTTTTTCAGCCTGTTATGTGTCAACATTGTAACCATGCACCATGCGAAACAGTTTGTCCTGTTGCAGCTACATCTCATGGAAGACAAGGTCAAAATCATATGGCTTATAATAGATGCATAGGTACAAGATACTGTGCTAATAACTGTCCTTATAAAGTCAGAAGATTTAACTGGTTTTTATATAATAATAACGATGAGTTTGATTTTAATATGAATGATGATTTAGGTAAAATGGTTTTAAATCCTGACGTTGTAGTTAGATCAAGAGGGGTAATGGAAAAATGTTCTTTTTGTATTCAATCCACTCAAGCAGTTATCCTAAATGCCAAGAGAGAAGGAAGGTTGGTTGAGAAGGGCGAATTTAATGACACTTGCGCTTGTTCTGCGGCATGTTCCACCGGAGCTATGAAATTTGGAGACATTAATGAAGAGCTTAGTGAAGTTTCTGAATTAAAAGAAAGTGAAAGAGTTTATCATTTATTAGATACTGTTGGTACTAAACCTAATGTTTTTTATCATGTAAAAATTAGAAATACTGATGAAACTTAAATTTTTAAAATAGAATATTAATATATGTCGTCTCACTACGAATCACCAATTAGAAAACCTCTTGTTACGGGGAGCAAGTCATATCACGACGTATCAGTGGATATTTCTGCAGCTGTTGAAGGCAAAGCTAATAAACAATGGTGGATAGTTTTTTCTATTGCATTGACATTATTTTTATGGGGCTTAGGCTGTATGATATATACTATTTCTACTGGAATTGGTACCTGGGGATTAAACAAAACCGTTGGTTGGGCTTGGGATATTACAAATTTTGTTTGGTGGGTTGGAATTGGCCATGCAGGCACCTTAATTTCTGCTGTTTTACTACTATTTAGACAAAAATGGAGAATGGCGATTAATCGGTCTGCTGAAGCGATGACAATTTTTTCCGTTATTCAAGCTGGTTTATTTCCTTTAATTCACATGGGAAGACCATGGTTAGCATTTTGGACCTTACCTATTCCTAATGCTTATGGATCTTTATGGGTAAACTTTAATTCTCCGTTGCTATGGGATGTTTTTGCAATTTCTACTTATTTATCAGTCTCTTTAGTTTTTTGGTGGACAGGGCTTCTTCCAGATTTTGCAATGATTCGAGATAGGGCAGTTAAACCTTTTCAAAAAAAGATATATAGTTTAGTAAGCTTTGGTTGGAGTGGAAGAGCAAAAGATTGGCAAAGGTTTGAGGAAGTTTCATTAGTTCTAGCAGGTTTGGCAACTCCTTTAGTACTTTCAGTACATACAATTGTATCGTTTGACTTTGCTACATCTGTAATTCCCGGATGGCATACGACAATTTTCCCACCATATTTTGTGGCAGGAGCTATATTCTCAGGTTTCGCAATGGTTAATACCTTATTAATCATTATGAGAAAGGTTTCGAATCTTGAAAATTATATTACTATTCAGCATATTGAGTTAATGAATATTGTAATTATGATTACAGGATGTATTGTAGGAACTGCTTATATAACAGAGTTGTTTATAGCGTGGTATTCAGGAGTTGAATATGAACAGTATGCTTTTTTAAATAGAGCAACTGGACCTTATTGGTGGGCTTACTGGTCAATGATGACTTGTAATGTTTTTTCTCCTCAATTTATGTGGATTAAAAAATTAAGAACCAGTATTATATTTTCTTTTATTATTTCAATTGTTGTGAATATAGGAATGTGGTTTGAGCGGTTTGTAATTATTGTGACTTCTCTTCACAGGGATTATTTACCTTCCTCTTGGACAATGTTTTCTCCAACTTTTGTAGATATTGGAATATTTTTAGGAACAATTGGCTTCTTTTTTGTTTTGTTTTTACTTTATTCTAGAACATTCCCAGTAATTGCTCAGGCAGAAGTTAAAACAATCTTAAAAACATCGGG
>MDSW01045037.1_pt1 | contig 16480 bp, 11 predicted proteins | sample 811171 | NCBI WGS metagenome assembly MDSW01 (sample SAMN05326641, study PRJNA326480) | marine metagenome | isolation source: seawater | place: Atlantic Ocean: North West | collected 2012
AACATTCATTAACTCTTCAGAAGGGTGAAATTCTTTTTCATTATGTAAAACAGAAAATTTATTCCAGGGACAAACTTCTTGACATGTATCGCATCCAAACATCCAATTGTCAAACTTGCCTTTCATTGTTTCAGGAATATTTTCTTTTAACTCTATTGTAAAGTATGATATACACTTACTGCCATCAACAACATAAGGTTCTACAATTGCATCTGTGGGACAAGCATCAATACATTTAGTACAAGAACCACAGTAATCTTTAACTGGGGTGTCATAGTCTAAATTTAAATCAAGTATTAATTGACTTATAAAAAAAAAAGAACCTTGTTTTTTGTTAATAATATTTGTATTCTTTCCAACCCAACCTAATCCACTTTTTTTCGCCCAAGCTCTTTCTAAAATAGGAGCAGAATCAACAAAATATCTTCCTTCAATATTTCCTATTTTATCTCTAATAGATTGCATTAAATTTTTTAGTTTTTTTTTCACAACCTTATGATAATCTTTTCCATAAGCATAAGTGGATATTTTTGGAGAATTAATGTCGACTTGTTTTTTGTCTGTATAGTAATTGTACAAAAGAGATATTACTGATTTTGACCCTTCAACTAATAATCTAGGGTCAAGCCTTTTATCAATGTTATTTTCCATATAATCCATTTCACCTTGCATTTTCTTTTTTAACCAAATCTCATATTTTTTTGCTTCTTCTTTTAAAAAACCTGCCTTAGAGATTCCACAAAAAGAAAAACCTAATTCTCTTGATTTATTTTTTATAAATAAAGTTATTGAAGATTTATCCATTAAAATAAATCCATCTGATTATTTGGTTTATCAAGACCTAAATGGGTATATGATTTATCTGTAACTTCTCTTCCTCTAGGTGTTCTTATTAAAAACCCTTCCTTTATCAAAAAAGGCTCATACACCTCTTCAATTGTAGCAGACTGTTCTCCAACTGCTGTTGCTATTGTTGTGAGACCTACTGGCCCTCCTTTAAATTTGTTTATTATTGCAGAAAGGATTCTGTTATCCATTTCATCTAAACCATATTTATCTACGTTTAAAGCAGATAAAGTTTTATGAGTTATTTTTAAATCTATCTTTCCTTCTCCTTTTATTTGAGCAAAATCTCTAACTCTTCTTAAAAGCATATTTGCGATTCTAGGAGTCCCTCTGCTTCTAGAAGATATTTCTTTGCTAGCCTCTAAATTAATAGGTATGTTTAAAATACCTGCTGATCTTTGAAGAATAGTGCTTAAAAGTTTACTATCATAGTATTCAAGTCTAAAATTAATACCAAACCTTGCTCTTAATGGTGAAGTTAAAAGTCCTGATCTTGTGGTTGCCCCTATTAATGTAAATGGGTTTAATTGAATTTGTACTGATCTTGCATTAGGGCCGCTCTCTATCATTATATCTATTTTATAATCTTCCATTGCAGAATACAAATACTCTTCTACAACTGGAGAGAGTCTGTGAATTTCATCTATAAATAAAACATCTCCTTTCTCTAAACTTGTTAATAAACCAGCCAAATCTCCCGGTTTATCTATAACAGGACCTGAAGAAACTTTGATATTAACACCTAACTCATTAGCTAATATATAAGATAAAGTTGTCTTACCTAAGCCAGGAGGCCCGTGCAATAACACGTGATCCAAAGCGTCTCCTCTCAATTTAGCTGCCTTTACAAATATTTTCAAATTTTCAACTATTTTATCTTGACCTGTAAAATCAGAAAATTCTTCAGGCCTTAAAACGTGTTCTATTTTTTTTTCTTCAGATGAAAGATTTTCTGAATCTGTATATAGTTGATCGTTCATAACAAAACAAATATATTAAATGAAAAATTAAATACTTATATAAAGTCTAATGTTCTTCTTCTCCTTCTTTTAAAGGGACATTTTGAGGAATATAATCCTCTTTTGAGCCTGGTTTACTGTAATCATAAGGCCATCTATGAACTGAAGGTATTTCTCCAGGCCAATTACCATGTATGTGTTCAACAGGAGCAGTCCATTCTAATGTATTGGATTTCCAAGGGTTTTTGCTAGCTTTATTTCCTTTATAAATAGAGTAAAAGAAATTAAAAAAGAAAAATATCTGAGCAAGAGCTCCTATTATTGCTGAAATTGTGATAACAACATTAATATCTGTCATTCCATCAAACATAGGAAAAGAAGAATTAGAATAATATCTTCTCGGGACACCTGCTAAACCTAAAAAGTGCATAGGGAAAAAAACACCATAAGCTGCAGCAAAAGTTAACCAAAAATGAATATAACCTAAACTCTTATTCATCATTCTACCGTACATTCTAGGGAACCAATGATATACTCCTGCAAACATTCCAAATACGGCAGAAAGACCCATAACGATATGAAAATGACCTACTACAAAATAAGTATCATGAACATTAATATCTAATGGTGCGTTCGCTAAAATCAACCCCGTTAAACCTCCTGTAACAAAAGTAGAGACAAGAGCTATTGAAAATAACATCGCTGGAGTAAAAACTATTTTACTTTTAAATAAAGTAGCACAATAGTTAAAAGCCTTTACCGCTGATGGAATTGCTATTAATAATGTAGTGAAAATAAAAACAGACCCTAAAAATGGATTCATCCCTGTAATAAACATGTGATGACCCCAAACAATAAATGATAAAAATCCTATAGCTAGTATAGAAGCAATCATAGCTGTGTATCCAAAAATAGGTTTTCTAGAATTAGTTGAAACAACTTCTGAAGTAATACCTAAAGCTGGTAATAAAACAATATAAACCTCTGGGTGACCTAAAAACCAAAATAAATGTTGAAACAAAATAGGGCTACCGCCAGTATTTGTTAAAGCTTCTCCTGCTATTATAATATCTGACAAATAAAAACTTGTACCAAAAGATCTATCAAAAATTAACAATAAAGCTGCTGACAACAAAACTGGAAAAGAAAGAACACCTAAAATAGCCGTAACAAAAAAAGCCCATATAGTTAAAGGCATTCTCCTTAAAGACATACCTTTTGTTCTTAAATTAATAATAGTCACAATATAATTTAAACCTCCTAATAAAGCTGAAACTATAAATAAAGCCATACTCACCAACCATAAAGTCATACCTGTGCCTGATCCCGGTATTGCCTGAGGTAAGGCGCTTAAAGGAGGGTATATTGTCCATCCAGCAGAAGCTGGTCCTGACTGTACAAATAAAGAAATTAACATAATAACACTAGAAACAAAAAAGAACCAATAAGACAACATGTTTAAAAAACCAGAAGCCATATCTCTAGCTCCTATTTGTAACGGTATTAGTAAATTAGAAAAAGTTCCACTAAGACCTGCTGTCAAAAGGAAAAAAACCATTATAGTTCCATGAATTGTAACAAGTGCCAAATAAATGTTTGGATCCATAACTCCATCAGGAGCCCATCTTCCTAGAAAAGTTTCTAAAATACCAAAAGATTTTTGAGGATAAGCTAATTGTAGTCTAAAAAAAGTAGACATTAGCATCGCAATAGTTCCCATCAACATTCCTGTAATTAGAAATTGTTTTGATATCATTTTATGATCAAGTGAAAATATATACTTGCTAACAAAAGTTTCTTTATGATGATGATGTTCTGACATAATAAATATTTATTTTATTTCTTTAAATTTTTTTTGTTGACTAATCCATTCATTAAATTCTTCTCTAGTTTCTACTACAAATTTCATTTGCATATTAAAATGCGCCGAACCACAAATTTTATTACACAATAAAACATAATCAAAATTAGGGTCTTTTAACTCTAATCTCATTTGTTCTGTTGTTTTAATGGGAGTAAACATAAAAGAAGTCTCAAGTCCTGGAACACAATTCATCTGAACCCTAAAGTGAGGTAAATAAGCAGAATGTATAACATCTTGTGATCTAAACTTTAACATTATCGGTTCATCAATAGGTATGTGTATTTCTTTAACAACAACATCATCATCTGAATTTACATCATTACTGTCAACTCCTAAAACGTTGTCTTTATCAACTAAAGTGTAGTGATATGAACCTAAAATATTATCTTCTCCCGCGTATCTCCCTGTCCAAGCAAATTGTTGTGCGTAAATCTCAATTGCCATTGGATCTTCCTCAGTAGGATGCATGACTTTAGACCATATATTTAAACCATACAAAATATATGCAGTTAAAATAATTCCAGGAATTATTGTCCAAAGTAATTCTAATTTATTATCATGTGTAATAAAAGAGGCCTTTGAATTTTTTTGTGATCTATATTTATAAGACAAATAAAATATCAAAACATTCATTATAATGAATACTAGAGAAATAGCCAACAAAGACCAATTATTCATGTTATCTATAAAAACACCATGATAAGAAGCAGAATCGGGTAAAATAAATTTTTTGTATGCAAAATATTGATAAAAACAAAAACCTATAAATAATACACAAAACACAATAGAAAGAACACCATTTAAATTATTGTCTCTATCAGTGACTTCGTTTATATCATAACCTTTTATCTTACCTGTTAATTGAAATATTCTTATAATTTGCGTTAAAGCAACTAAGAATAAAATTATTAATAATATTACTAAAAAATTTGTTACCATAAATTATACTTCATGATGTTTACTCTCATCTAAAAATGGATGATTTTTAACAACTAAATTTACTTTTTTTAATCTATTAAATGTAAAGTGTGCAAATAATCCAAAACACCCTAAACAAATACCTATCTCTATGAAACCTATTTTACCAAAACTATGCATTACACCAGGTGTAACCATTAAAAAATAATCTAACCAGTGCCCTATTAATACAATAACGCCTGTTATAACTAAATATTTATAATTTCTTTTACAATCTCTAGACATTAATAATAATGTTGGAAAAACAAAATTCAAAATTATTGTCAACCATAAAATAAATTGATAAGTAGGGTTTCTAAATCTCTCTATAAAATATAATATTTCTTCTGGAATATGTGCATACCATATAAGCATAAATTGAGAAAACCATAAATATGTCCATAAAATACTACAAACAAAAATAAACTTACCCAAATCATGCAAGTGATTTTGATTAATTTCAGGTAAGTATCCTTGCCTTTTTAAATATATTATAAGTAATGTAATTATTGTGAAACCGCTTGCAGCTGTTCCTGCAAAAAAGTACCATCCAAACATTGTACTAAACCAATGAGTATCTATGCTCATTATCCAATCCCAAGAAGCAGTACTTGTAGATACTGCATAAAACACAATAAAAATAGCAGATAATGTTACGCTTTTTCTATGCCATTTTATATTTGAATCTAAATCTTCTTTTAAAGAAAATTCTTTAAGTTTTTTAGAACAGTAAACCCATACAAAAACATAAACAAATGATCTAAATAGAAAAAAAGGAATATTTAAATAAGCTGATTTATTTGCTATTACCGCATCATAATGTTCTGAGTTTTTGTCATGTAATTCAGGATCCATCCAGTGATATATATGGTGTAAATCAAAAGATGCTGCTAATACAATTAATAGCATTATTCCTCCTCCTAAAGGCAAATAACCAGATATTGCTTCAGGAATCCTTTTAACAACAGTTGACCATCCTGCTTGAGCAACATACTGCAATGCCACAAAAAAAACTCCAAACAAAGCTACACCTGTAAAAAATAAATTATTAAAAAGTAAACTAACCCACGTTCTTGTGTCATGATAATCAAATTTTATTTTAAAACCCTCTTTAAATTCTAAATCAAAAAAACCTGATATCAAAGCAAGCGCTCCTACTATTATACATAACAGTATAACTAATCTAAGTTTATTTGTTTCTTTAAATGTATTCATTTCTGTAAAGTATTAACATAATGTACTATTTTCCATCTATCTTCTTGTGAAATTTGTGTTAAATGAGGCCCCATAGCATTTAAACCATACGTAATTGCATGAAAAATATGACCTGGCCTTAATTCTTTCATTGTAACTCCACTTCTTCTCATTAAAATATCATCACTATAAGATGGAATGTTAGAATATAAAGGATGTGTTATACTACCCTTACCATCTCCTTTTTTACCATGACAGTGAGCACAGAACATAACATATAAACTTTCTCCCTCATCTAAAACATTATCGCTTAATTCAATTGGATTTGACAATTCTTTACCTGCTTTTATATAATCTTCTATACTGTTGTCATACTCAAAAGGCATAAAACCTCTAGGTATGGTACCTAAAACCGGCTGTCTTGCGCTTAAACTATCATTAAAAACATTAGAAACAACATAAGTTTCAACAGCTGTAGAATGATACATGTCAGGCATATATTCGTATCCTGCTGTATTTTTATCTGTACAAGACATAATACAGCAAATCACAATTGTTAAGATTAATTTAATTGTCTTTTTCATCGTTAGTTTTTATTTCAGAAACATTTGTTTCTTTTATTAAATTAATAACATCACTATAATTATCTTCTATATGTAACTCTACCAAAAATTTATCATCCGTAGTTCTAGGGTCAGGGTTTTTTGGTTTTGCGCCTGGAAATATTTTACTTCTAAAAAAGTAAGTTAAAACTAGTAAATGAGCAGAAAACAAAACAGTCATTTCAAACATAACTGGTATAAATGTTGGTATATTATCCATAAAAGAAAAATTAGGTTTTCCTCCTATAATTTGTGGCCAATCTATAATCATCATATATCCCATCATAGCCATAGCAAAACACAATCCTAAAATACCATATACAAATGCACATATCCCTAATCTAGAAAATTTCAAACCTAAAACTTTATCTAAACCATGTACAGGAAAAGGTGTATACACTTCCTTTATTTGTATTTTATTAGATCTTAATTTTTTTATTCCTTCTAATAAAATTTCCTCATCGTCATAAATAGCGTAAATTTTATTCATGTTGTTTTTTATATTTTTCTCCAGATGATTTTAAAATTGTTTTTAATTCTGCTTGTGCAATAACAGGGAAAGTTCTTGAGTACATTAAAAATAAAACAAAGAAAAACCCTACAGTGCCAAGAAATATTCCGACCTCAACAAAAGTAGGAACATACATTGTCCAACTAGATGGTAAAAAATCTCTATGTAAAGATGTAACTATTATAACAAATCTTTCAAACCACATACCTATGTTGACAAATATTGTTATAATAAATGTTGCCATTAAATTTGTTCTTATTTTTTTTATCCAAAATATTTGTGGAGTAATAACGTTACAGGTCATCATGCCAGCATAAGACCACCAATAAGGTCCTGTTGCTCTATTCAAAAATGCATATTGTTCAAATTCAACTCCGGAATACCAAGCCATGAACAACTCTGTTATATAAGCAACCCCTACCAAAGAACCTGTTAATATGATTATAATGTTCATGTATTCAATATGTTTTACTGTAACATATGCTTCTAGATTTATAACTTTCCTCATTACCAATAATAATGTCGAAACCATAGCAAATCCTGAAAACAAAGCTCCTAAAACAAAATAAGGTGGAAAAATAGTTGTATGCCAGCCAGGTAAAACAGCTGTAGCAAAATCTGTACTAACAATTGAATGAACTGAGAAAACTAATGGAGTTGCTAACCCAGCTAATATTAAAGAAACTGATTCAAATCTTTGCCAATCTTTTGCTCCTCCACTCCAACCAAATGACAACAAAGAATACATTTTTTGAGTAAAAGGTTTAGTTTTTTTACTTATGCGATCTCTTAACATTGCAAAATCTGGTATTAAACCCAGATACCAAAAAACAATTGATACTGTTAAATATGTACTAATTGCAAAAACATCCCAAAGAAGAGGTGAATTGAAGTTAACCCAAAGTGATCCAAAATTATTTGGTATAGGAAAAACCCAATATCCTACCCATACTCTACCCATATGTATTAAAGGGAAAAGTCCTGCTTGAAAAACTGCAAAAATGGTCATGGCTTCTGCTGATCTGTTAATGGCCATACGCCATTTTTGTCTAAATAATAATAAAACAGCAGATATTGCAGTACCAGCATGTCCTATACCTATCCACCAAACAAAATTTGTTATATCCCAAGCCCATCCTACTGTCTTATTCAAACCCCAAACACCTATACCTTTTCCTATTGTATAAAGAATACAACCTACTCCCCATAAAAACAAAACCAATGACAAACCAAATAAAATCCACCAATATTTATTAGCTTTTGTTTCTATAGGACGAGCAATATCACATGTTATATCATGATATGATTTGTCACCCAAAATTAAAGGCTCTCTTATATGTGATTCTTTATGAGACATCTTTCTTATTTCTTATTTTAGTTTTATAAAATACATTTGGTTTTGTGCCAACAGAGGCTAACAAATTATAAGCTCTGGGGTCTTGTTTTTCTTTATAAACTCTACTTGATTTATCATTAACATCTCCAAAAACCATTGCTCCTGTTGTGCAAGAAGATTCACAAGCACACTTAACATCTCCATCTTTAAGTTTTCTGTTTTCTCTTTTCGCATCTAACTTTGCTTTTTGAATATTTTGAATACAAAAAGAACACTTTTCCATGACTCCTCTAGCTCTAACTGTAACATCTGGATTTAATACTAATTTTCCTAAATCATCATTCATATTGAAATCAAAATCGTCATTATCTTTATATTTAAACCAATTAAATCTTCTTACTTTATATGGGCAATTGTTAGCACAATATCTAGTCCCTATGCATCTGTTGTAAATCATGTGATTTAAACCTTCCTTACTGTGAGAAGTTGCTGCAACAGGGCAAACTGTTTCACAAGGAGCATTATTACAATGCATACACATAACTGGCTGAAAAACTACTTCTGGATTATCAGAAGGCTCTTCCATTAACTTATATTTCTCTACTAAGCCTACATTGTTATTCTTATCTTCGTCATTATTTAATTTTTCCGCTTTTTCTTTTGTCATGTCAGAAGAATAGTACCTATCTATCCTCAACCAGTGCATATCTCTATGTTTCCTTATTTCTTCTTTACCTACAACCGGAACATTATTTTCTATGTGACAAGCTGTAACACATGCTCCACATCCTGTACATTTATTCAAATCTATTGAAAGATTCCACAAATGTCCATCGTTATAATCATGTTGCTTCCATAAAACTATATTTTCAACAGCCTGCATTCCTTCATAAGTGTGTAATTCTTCAGGATGATTACCAGCTTGATTATCTTTTTGGTATTCTTCTAAAGTTGACTCTTTTACAATATCCCTTCCCATCATTGTATGAGCTAATTGCACACTAGCAAATTCATGTGTTTCATTTTCTTGTTTAATTATTTCAACAACTCCCTGGTCTAAATTTGCATTTTTATAAAATGGATAAGCATTAACTCCTACATTGTCTCCAGATTTACCTGATTTAGTTCTTCCATAACCTAAAGCTAAAGAAACTGTTTCGTCTGAATGACCTGGCTGAATAAAAACAGGTATATTTTTAATCTCTACTCCATTTAATCTCAAAGTAACGATATCTCCGTCCATTTGACCATCAGGAGAAACCTTGTTTTTTAATTCTAGTTTATCTGCTAACTTTTTAGACACACATAAATAATTATCCCAACAAGTTCTATTAATTGGGTCTGGAAGTTCTTGAAGCCAAGGAATGTTTGCCATTCTACCATCACCCAAATGATTAAAAAACAACATTAATTCTATATTACCTTCATTATATTTTGACCAAATGTTTTTAGAAGTATAAGAAATGTCTAGATTTTTTTTAATACTAATAAATAAATCCTGATTTTTAAAATAAAAACCATCATGTAAAACTTGATTCCAAGTTATATTGGAGTTCAAAATTGATTTTTTCCAAAAAATTGACAAATAATCTTTGTACTTTTTTTCAACTCCTAAAGTTCTTAATAAAAATTCCTCAGATTGTATTGAATCAAATATAGGGTTTATTGTTGGTTGCCTTAATGTATAAGTGCCATTAACTGGATTACTATCTCCCCATGACTCAAGAAAATGACTCTTTGGAAGAACATAATTCACAAAATCTGTTGTTTCATTCTCTTTTAATGTTAGTTGTGTGATAAAATTTACTTTTTTAAAAGATTTTTTTAATTTATTTTGATCATGAAAATTATAAAAAGGATTTACCTCATTAATTATTAAACCAGAAATTTTACCTTTTGACATGTTTGATAACAAATCAACAAAATCACTATCTCTACCTTTTTTCAAAAAAACAGGCTTAGATATGTCTATTGTGTTGTTTATGCTGCCTAACAACATATTTAAATTAAAACATAGATTTTGAACATCCTTGTTATTTGAGTCAATTATAATTAAACTTTTATTTTTGTTTTGAATTAATTTTTTGGCTATTAATTTCAAATCTTTATCATATTTAGATGACTTAGAATTAATCTGTTTTGAACCTAATGACTTTGCTATGAAGTTATATAAATTGGTTAATATTAAAATCTTTTCTGATGGTTTTATTATATACCTTTTGTCTGCATTACTGCCAGATAAGCTCATGTTTGATTCAAAATGTATGTGTTGTGACATGTTACTAGGATCTCTCTTCTCTGTGTAACCTTCCGAGTGGTCAAAATTTAACCATTCACCCAAAAAGTCAGCACCAATACTTACAATTAAATCTGTATTTTTAAAACTATAATTAGGTAAAGCTCTGACTCCAAACATCTCTTCATAAGAATCCATTAATCCTGAATATGAAGATGAATCATAAAAAACTACTTTGAAGTTTTTGTGTTTTAATTTTAAATCATTTATAATGTTATTTAAAGAGGGACTGGTAAAAGAAGAGGTTAAAAAAACTACATCTTTACCCTCAGATAATATAGATTTTAATTTATTAAAATAATCTTCCCAAGATATACTTAGTTTGGACTTTGTATTAAAAGGGGCTTTTAATCTTTCACTATCATATAAAGACAATAATGAAGATTGTATCCTAGAATTAGCATCGTAAAAACTACCCGCATCATAATTAGGGTCAATTTTAATAGGTCGCCCTTCTCTAGTTTTTACCAAAACAGAGGCGAAATCATGACCGTCGTCAAAAGTTGTGGCATAATAGCTAGCGTTTCCTGGCGTTATTTCTTCAGGCTTTACTAGATAAGGCACAGATTCTTTTATTGGAGTTTCACAAGAAGTAATTGTCGCAGCAACTGTTGAAAAACCAACAATTTTCAAAAAATCTCTCCTACTTGTACTAAGATTACTTTTATTATCTATAATTTTTTCAATAGGTATTTTTTCAGCAAACTCTTTGCTTAAATCAAGATTATTTGATTTTGTTTGCTCTATACTTTTCCAATATTTCTTTTTTATTTTCATATTATCTTAATAATGGCATTTTCCACATTCCAGCCCTCCAATATCTTCTACATGTACATGTTTACTGTTTTTGTCAAGTTTTGTTAAATGGTTTTCATAATACTTATTTTCATCATATTGAACAGAGTTAGTTCTATGGCAATCTATACACCAACCCATTGTCAATTCAGCAAACTGATAAACTTCATCCATTTCTTCAATTGGACCATGACATGTTTGACATTTTACATTACCTACCTCAACATGTTGAGCATGATTAAAATACGCTAAATCTGGCAGATTATGTATTCTAATCCATTTAATTGGTTTTTTCTCGTAACCTTCAATATAAGTTCTTGATACAGGGTCAAAGCCAACTGCATCATAAATTTTACCAATCTCTTTATCTCCGTCTACAGAACCTTCATTAATATATGTATGACAATTCATACAAATATTAGCAGAAGGTATACCTGCATGTTTACTTTCTCTTGCTGTATGATGACAATAATTACAATCTATACCTTGATCTCCTGCATGTATTTTATGAGAAAATTTTATTGGTTGTTCTGGTTGATAATTTGTATAAACACCTACAGAAGACAAACCCTCCCAGGCTGCATTTGTTATAATAACAATAAGTAGTAAAAAAGATAAAAACAAGAATTTTTTACTTTTAGAAAGCATCAATAAAGATTTATGCAAAAACTGAGGAATGTTTTCTGTTTCTTCTTTTGCTACAGATTTTAAAGTGTTTTTTACATTGTCTAATATAAAAACTAATGCCCCTAAAATTAAAAATATAGTAATTATAAAAGTGTAAGACTTATCTTCTTCTTCAGACTGATTAACTTTTTCTCCTGAATCAACTGATTGTGATTCATTACCTGATGATTCTATATATAAAAGTATATTCTCTATATCTTCGTCATTTAATATACCCTCATAAGCGTTCATTGGAGATCTATTGTATTCTTCATATATAGCAACTGCTTGCTCATCTCCAGCCTCAATCATAGCAGCTGAGTTTTTCACCCAACTATAAAGCCATTCTCGATCATATTTAAGGTGGACATCTTTTAATGCTGGACCAACTAACCTAGCATTAATTGCGTGACATTGAGTACAGTGCTGTTTAAACAAAGCATCTCCTTTGTCTATATCAGCACTTACATCGTTGATAAAAAAGAGAACTAAAAAAATACTAAATATATGTTTCAACTCTTCTAAAAAATCTTTTGACGAATTTAATTAATTATATCTTTTTTTTTACAATTTGTTGAGATTATTTCACTAAAAAAATATAAATTCGGAATATATGTCATATTTATGTTTGTTTTTTGTGCTTTTTTCTTTTACAAATGCTCATTCTCAAGTTAGTATTTCAAAGAATATACAAAGTTTAGTAGACACTTCTATAGTTATATCTAAAAAAAAAGGCATAAATGGATTTAAAATACAAATCTATATGGGTTCTAATAGAGAAGAAGCTGAGAAAATAAGAAAAACCTTTATTAGGCACTACCCTAAAGTTAAAATAGAATATAAACACGAAGCTCCTTATTACAAAATAAGAGTCGGAAAATATTACTCAAAAAGAAAAGCATACAGATACTTAAAGAAAATAAGAAAAAAGTTCAAAAACTCTTACTTAGTAAATGTTAAAATAAAATAAACTATTTTGATTTTACTTCCACTTCTTCAAATCCCTCTATAATGTCTCCTACTTTAATATCGTTATAATTTTCTATTGTTAAACCGCATTCATATCCAGAAACGACCTCTTTTGCGTCTTCTTTAAATCTTTTCAAAGAAGAAAGAGAACCTGTGAAAATAACAACACCGTCTCTTAAAAGCCTAATACTTGTGTTACGCTTAACTTTACCATCCAGTACATAACAACCAGCAACTTTACCAATTCTTGATATTTTATAAACTTCTCTTATCTCTATATTACAAACTACCTTCTCCTCTGTTTCAGGAGAAAGCATGCCAGCTATAGCCTGCTCTATTTCTTCTATTACGTTATAAATAATAGAATAAGTCCTAATGTCTATTTCTTCTTTTTCTGCTAATTTTCTAGCTGAAAGAGAAGGTCTTACTTGAAATCCTATAATAATAGCGTCAGAAGCAGAAGCTAGCATGACATCTGATTCTGTAATTTGACCAATTGATTTATGTAAAATATTTATATGAATTTTTTCTGTTCCTAATTTCTGTAAAGAATCTGCTAACACCTCTATGGATCCGTCTACATCTGCTTTAAGTATTAAATTCAACTCTTTAAATTCACCTAAAGCTATCCTTCTACCTATTTCGTCTAATGTTATATGCTTACTAGTTCTTATTTGTTGTTCCCTTTGTATTTGACTCCTTTGTGCAGCTGTTTTTTTTGCCTCTTTCTCATCTTTAATCACCTTTAAAGTGTCTCCTGCCTGAGGGGCTCCGTTTAAACCTAAAATTACAGCTGGAATAGCTGGACCAGCATCATTTAAATTATTACCTCTTTCATTTAGCAGAGCTTTTACTTTCCCCCAGTATGGTCCCGCTAATACAACATCACCTATTTGCAATGTTCCGTTTTGAACTAAAACTGTAGAAAGATAACCTTTACCTTTGTCTAATGAAGCCTCTATAACTGTGCCTTTAGCAGGAACTTTAGAATTACACTTTAACTCTAAAATATCTGACTCTAATAGAACTTTGTCTAGTAACTCATTTATACCTTTTCCTGTTTTTGAAGATATATCTTGTGATTGATATTTGCCTCCCCAATCTTCTACTAACATGTTTTCATTAGCTAGCTGTTCCTTTATTTTTTCAGCATCTGCATTTTCTTTATCTATTTTATTTATGCCAAAAATAATTGGCACATTAGCTGCTTTTGCGTGACTAATAGCTTCTTTAGTTTGAGGCATAACTTTATCATCTGCAGCTATTATAATAACAACAACATCTGTTAACTTAGCGCCACGAGCTCTCATTGCCGTAAAAGCTTCATGACCCGGAGTATCTAAAAAAGTTATTTTTCTTTTGTTAGACAAAGTAACTTCATAAGCTCCTATATGCTGAGTAATACCACCTGATTCACCAGCAATAACGTTTGTGTTTCTAATGTAATCTAAAAAAGAAGTTTTACCGTGATCAACATGACCCATTACCGTTACAATAGGATGTCTAGGTTCGTTTTGATCTGCAACCTCCTCTTCTTCAATTTCCTCTTCCTGTGGGTCTGTAAATTGCACAATAAAATTAAACTCTTCTGCTAATATTGATATTGTTTCTGCATCCAATCTTTGATTCATTGTGACCATTAAACCTAATTGCATACATGCAGCTATAATACTATTAGCGTCAATTGACATTAAACTAGATAATTCGTTTACTGTTGTAAATTCTGAAACTTTTAATGTTTTTTGTTCTAATTCATCCTGTATTAGCTCCTCTTCTCTTTGTTGTTTTTTTTCTGCTCTTTTTTGACGTCTCAATTTAACTGACTTCTTTTTTTCTGAAGAAAGTAGTCTGCTTAAATTTTCTTTTATTTTTTTGTTTATCTCGTCCTTATCTTCTTGTCCTAATTCCTTTTTGTTATCTTCTTTTTTGTTTTTTTGTTTATTGTTTTTTTCATCAAAATTTATCCTTATTCTTTTTCTCTTTTTCTTTGTTTTTAAATCAATCTTTCCTAAGATCTTTATACCTCCTTCATTACTTTTATTTTCTCCTTTTTTGTCTTTTTGTTTTTCTTCTTCTTCTTTATTTTTCTTAAAACCAGTGTTTTTTATTTCTTCTTTTGATTCTTTTAAATCTTTTTTCTGATTTAATTCATTTTTAGGATCTGATTCTTTTTCAACTTCATCTGCAGGAATCGGTTCATTTTTTTCTTCATCTAAATTTTCTTTATGCTTTATAATCAACTGTTCTTTTGTTTCTGACTTAAACTTTAAAAGTAACTTTTGCTGGACATCAAAGTCTATTTTTGAATTTCTGTTCAAGTTTTCTAACCCCTCTGATTTTAAAAAATCAATTATATGGTCTAAAGCAACATTAATATTGTTGTTATGTAAAAATCGACTTAATCTTTGATTACTATTACTCATTTATTCAAATTCTGATTTCAATATTTCTAAAACTTTAGAAACTGTTTCTTCCTCTAAATCTGTTCTCTTAACAAGCTCTTCAAAGCTTATATCCAAAACACTTTTAGCTGTGTCGCATCCTATTTTTCTAAATTCATCTATAACCCAAGAATCTATTACATCTGAAAACTCTGACAATAAAACATCATCATGAGAATCTTCAGTTTCATCAGATTCCCTGTAAACATCTATTTCATACCCTGTTAAATATCCTGCTAGTTTTATATTAAAACCTCCCTTACCTATAGCTAACGAAACTTGATCAGAGTCTAAATAAACATCTATTTTTTTACTTTCTTCATCAACATTAATACTATTGATTTTAGCGGGATTTAATGCTCTAGATACATATAATTGAAAATTGTCTGTATAGTTAATAACATCTATATTCTCATTTTTTAATTCTCTAACAATACCATGTATTCTTGTTCCTTTCATACCAACACATGCTCCAACAGGGTCTATTCTTTCGTCATAAGATTCTACAGCAACTTTTGCTCTTTCTCCTGGTATTCTTACAATTTTTTTAATTGTGATTAATCCGTCTTCGACTTCAGGTATTTCCTCCTCAAACAATCTATGCAAAAATGTAGGATCTGTTCTTGAAAGCATAATATAAGGATTATTTCTTTTCATTTCTACCAACTTTACAACTGCTTTAATGCTATCACCTTTTCTATAAAAATCTGCCGGTATTTGTTCTTGTTTAGGTAAAATTAACTCATTACCTTCATCATCTCTCAATAAAACTTCGTTTTTCCATATTTGATAAACTTCTCCCCTCACAACCTCTCCGATTCTTTTTTCATACAACTCGAATTGTTTGAATTTTTCTAAATCCTGAATACTGTTTTTTAAATTTTGTTTTATATGACTAATATCTCTTCTTGTAAACTGAGAAAGATAAAGCTGATCTGAAACTTCTTCTCCTATTTCAAAATCTGATTCTATTTTAATTGCTTCAGAATATGAAATTTGCAAGTTAACATCCTCTATATCTTCGTCTTTTACAATCTCTCTATT
>MDSW01049268.1_pt1 | contig 16479 bp, 7 predicted proteins | sample 811171 | NCBI WGS metagenome assembly MDSW01 (sample SAMN05326641, study PRJNA326480) | marine metagenome | isolation source: seawater | place: Atlantic Ocean: North West | collected 2012
CGCTGTAAATCTGAACTGCTGGAATGAACCATTGTTCAGAACCATATCTAGAGTTTCTAGATATTGCTTAGTCATATAATAGTTGAGGATATCAAGTGACCCGAATGCATACAAATCATTCAGGAACAACTGATACTCAACACCAAAAAGATTTGAACGGATTGAATTGCTGACAAGACCAAACACTTTACTAATACCAGTAACGTGAGATGGAATTGGAATATAATTTGTTGTTTCTTTCCAATCAGTTGTGCCATTACTAGTTGTTACACTAGCAGCAAACCTTGTCTTATCATCAGCAGTGATTTCGTGGAATAGATAGCATCTCTCCATACCGTTATAACAGTTCTCTTGGAAGAACTGAAACGTGTCGTCGATAACGTTATTGACCTGCTCGTCATCAATATTTACTTGCAAGACAGGTTCTCCAAGTTGCCTCTTACAATATGTGATGAGTTCAGCTCTTGAATTTGGAGATGCCATTACACACAAAAAATCCCTTCATACCTATTTAGGAAGAAGGGATTTAGTATTTATTCAGTTGGTGGAGTAGGTTCACCCTCAGGTGCTGCTCCTTCTCCTTCCAGTAGTCCCAGTGTTTCTAGACCACCAGTTAGTTTAATTTTATATTCTTTTGCTTTTGTGAGGTTTTCCTCTAGTTCTTTGATTTGCTTATCAGTAGTAGCGATTTGCTCCTCAAAATTTTTCTTAAGAGTTGCGGGATCCATAGTTTTGAATGATGTAGTATGATGTAATTATATCAGAACTCGAAGAGTTCAGATGGTTGATAAACTTCTTTGAGTGTAATTGGATAGTGATGATCTGCTGGAGGAGTTGGCCAGTTTACAGATGATCTATCAATTCTCTTATAGTCGTCGTCGCGGAACCTGATATCTTCCCAGTTAGTTTGATTAGGTAGATCTCTTAGTGCCTGCATGTAATCCTTCCAATCTTGTGGAAGTTCTTCACCAGTACCCATTGCCTTGATTACACGCCAGTTGCACATATCAAGTTCTTTATCACGCTCTCTTCTGAGAAGACGCATTGGTTCTTCCTTAGATCTTTCGATGCACCAAGCTTCAAGATCTGCTTCATTGGGACGTGGAGAAGGATCATCCCAATGTAGGATTTGCCTGTCTTCCTTATCCATTTCTACCTGCCACATTTTGCCAGGATACAACACCTGCAAAGCATGTGACCAGTCATAGTGCATTACTAGTGCCATTGATCAATAACTCCTTTATTGTTTCTATTTATTAGCGAGTAATTTCCATTGCTGTCATGACAGTGCAACCGTTTTCATAACTGTCGCTACCACCACCACGAGATACGGTTCTATTTAGGTAGAAGGTATAACCAGAAGTATTGGTGGTTCCTACTGCAAGAGAGTACGTGTTTTCCACACCTGCTTCAGTTTCCGTATCAAATGCATTAATATACCAGTTTGACATTGTAGAAGATTGGTTTCTATCATACCAACCGTTTACATAAACACCCCACCTAGATGTTGTTTGGGTTGTAGTTTTCCATAACGTACCATTCTTATAAATTCTAAATCCAACGTCTTGGTGAACCTCTCCACTACACATCCATTTCAGCACGATCAGAGAACCGTCAAACTTGGGTGTGATAGAAATAGCAGTCTGGGGTACTTCGTTCTGTCCATTATTAGGAGCAGAAAATGTTGTTCTGGTATCAGTTCTTGCTACTTGCATTTGAACTGGAGATCCTTTAATTCCACCAAAAGCACTAGTGGAAAGACCCAATGCAGTGCCAGATGCTAAACTGATTTGACTACCCGTTCTTGGGGTAATTTTCATTACTCTTAAAGTGCTCATGGTGCGATCTCCATTACATATCCTGTTGATACCATATTTTCGTAAGCATTTTGTCCGATACGTGAATCGGTTCTGTTAATCCAGAATGTTCTATTACCACTATTGGCTGATCTAGTACCAACCGTATAACTAATTGTAGAACCTACTGGGAAAGTGGAGTTACTTGGTGTGCTGTCATACCAAACAGCACTCATATTATATGGCGTACTGTTGTTGTCACGGTCATACCAACCATGGTTTACACCACTCCATCTTTGTGTTCCAACATCTGTGTTGTAACCAATCACAGACCAACCACCACCATTCACTCTCCTGTGAATAGAGACCACGTGGTCATGCGAAGTACATTCTCCGTTTATCATGAATACTACATGAAAAGAGGATCCAGCAACCTTTCTCTGAATTTCGATCTCCATCTGTGGGATGGTAGTGTAAGTATTGTTAGGACATGAGGTTCCTGTTCTACCGTCATACTCTACATATGCAAAGTTAACAACAGAACCAGGCAGGATCAGACTACCATCATTACCGAAGTCTAACTGGGTTCCATCTGCAATCTGCAGTGTCCCATTATCTGACTGAATTGTATCTACGATAATTTCCATTATTCCTCTATTTCGTACATAATGATGCTAGAGACACCGCATTCATAATTATTTTGACCATTACTAGATCCACATCTATTAATGTAGTTACCATTCTGACCAGTGTTTCCATTCCTAGCAACAATCCTATATGTATTGTTACTGGTATTTCCTGGTTTATAATATACCATAACGAATGTATCACCAGGAGTAGATGAATTATTATCTGCTCCATCATATGCAGCGCAAGTCAAACCAGACCAGCGGTTTGCACCTTCATCATCGTTGTAAGAATCGTATGCTGCGTTGGTAATTTTATTACCATTAACAGTATACCTGAAGATTGTATTATGGTGAACGTCACCCATAATACGTGCTTCAATAATTACCAATGAATTTGAAAATTTGCATTGGAAATCCATGTTCATTCCAGGCACATTAGCAGATACACTACCAGTGTTACTACTTGGGTTAGTCCACGAGGTTCTGGTATGATATAATTTATGTTTCATCTGGACAATTCTACCAGGATATGAAATACTGGTGGTATCATTAATAGTGAGACCACCAACTAATTCCAAGTTCCCTGTAGGACTTTCCAGTTTTCTTACAATGATTTTACTCATCTTATCAAGTCTTGGTATACTTCTTATTTATTAGACTACTGCCCATGCTCCACCGTTAGAAATGGTAACGGTGACGCCATTGTTAATTTCAATTGGACCAGCAGACATACAACGGTCAGACGCTGCAACAGTTACATTTTCAGTTACTGTAGCTCTGTTTCTCTTGAATACGCCGTATCTATCGATATACTGCTTCTCACCATTGACTTTCAGTGTATTGGTAACTTGTCCACCAGACTGAGTGTTGCCTTGGATATCAAGACTTGCTCCGTTGATGTATACTCTGTTGGTAGAAGATGTACCAACATATAGAGTTCCATCTAGTTCAGAGTTACCAGCAACCTTGAAGGAACCATTTTCAGAACCATATGTACCAACCTGTAAGGTGTAGGTTGGGTTTTGCTGTGCAATACCAACCTTGGATAGTCTGTAGATATCAAGTTGGTTAGTTGCTTCAGTCCATCTGGATGTGACAAACTCACCGTTATTCTGGAATAGAGTACCGTTGAAGTTGACATCACCATTGATGTTCAGGGTGTAAGTTCTTGCGGTATTGTCTTCTGGATCATTACCACCGAACTGGTTGGTTGCAATTGCAACTCTCTGGTCATCGCGGATGAGTAGAGCAGGAGTGCTATCCCAAGAATTACCACCATTTGATGTGCTTCTTGTAATTTCAAAGCAACGATCATGACCTTCTTGGTTACCAATTCTGAAGTTTCTTCTAGTAGAAGCACCAAGGAATTGGATTTGAGCACCAGAGTTATCAGCTCCATTATCAAGATAAAGATGACCACGAACTCTTGCCTCACCTGCAACATCGAGAGGATATGAAGGCGTGTCTGTTTGAATACCAAGTCTGTTGGTGACACTCAATGTACCAGGAGACGATGTGGAACCAACCTTAAACATCAAGGAAGCTTCTGTGCTATCCATGATAAAGTAGTTGTTAAAGCTGGTGCCAGATACAGATCCATCACCGTGCTTGTAAACAAAGAAACCTTTCTGTCCGAAAGATCCACCAGCGTGATCACTAAATGTCAGTCTTGCACCACCAGTTGCATCATCAGAACCAAGAGCTCCATTGCCTTGGTTTGTAATAGAGTAGATAGCAATACCATCATCACCACGAAGTTCTAGTTGATAATCAGGTTCGGTGCCTGCGTTAATACCAACCTTATCAGCAGATACATCAACGAACAATGTATCACTATCAACTGCAAGATCATTGGTTAGAGTTGTTGTTCCAGTAACAGCAGCATTACCAGAGACATTCAAGTTAGAACCAGCACCAGTGATGTTCAGCGTACCAGTCATGCTGTCGCCAGCCTTGAGTACGTTGAGTGATGCAGCACCAGTTAGAGATGCTGTAATCGTAGAAGCAGAGAAGTTACCAGATGCATCACGAATAACAGCAGTGGATGCAATGTTAGCGGAGTTAAACTGTACGTTACCTTCGTTCCAGATCTTCTGACCTAGAATTGTCATCGCATCAGCGTTAGCAACCTGTACGTTCAGAGCACCAGAACCGTCAGTTCCAGTACCACCTGTTGCAACCATTGCAACGTTGAAGTTTGCTGCCAATACAGAACTGTTGAAGAAAATACCAGGAGAAGATGCAACGCCATCTTTTCTACCTAGATTTAATTTTGCGGTTCCGCTATCACTCTCAAGTTCTGCAATTGTGCTAGTATTGCTATCTTCTAGACTGAAGGAATCGAAGTTAACTCTGTTGCTTGCAGTACCAATCTGAACTGCACCAGCAACTGTAGTCAAGTTACCAGAAATCAGACGACCAACCAGGATAGTATAATCTTCTGTGTTGTCACTAGTATCATCGTTAATGATGATATTGTTTAGAACAAAGTCACCAGCAGCCTGAGACTGATCATCGTAGAATTTAACAGTGCTACTTGGAGTAAATGGTGTGGTGTTTAGGATAGCACCAGAGATGTAGACTGTTAGGACTAGATCTCCATTGTATGATTTGACTGATAGACTATCTCTAAAACCAGTGCCCTCAATAAATCTTGGTAGTCTTCTCTCAGATAGAGTACCATATCTCATATTAAGAGCATTTTGATACCAACCACCTTGATTGCCATCCAATCGGTCAGCATCTAGACCAGAGAATTCACCATCGTTAAGTGATGTCCAGACCTTCTGCCAAGTACCCCAGGTAGTAACCGCAGTACCAGAACCACGGAGCCACATGTTGTCGTTGTCTGTGAATGCAAGTTGTCTCGCACCACCGTAAGTAGCGTCAAAGTCAACACCACCATTTCTTAGGGTCATTACTAGGTGACGTGTGCCACCGTCAAATAGACCGTCTGCTTGGTTGTTAATGGTGTTGGAGACAATACCATCAACGAAGTTATTTGGTGTTGGAGAAGAAACAGGGTTGTTAGTACCAGTGATCAATCTCAAGGTGTTGGTAGAAGAACCAACGATATTGATGTTGTAACTACCAGCGAGACGATCAGATGGTAGAGTACCAGAGTTTTGGTTGCTTGAGTTTAGGTAGAATGCACCTTGTACACCGTCGAGTAGGTCAGCGTCAAGACCACTGTCTGCACCAGTCTTCAGTTCGATAGAACCATTGCCCTCTTGACCAATGTTGAACTGAGATTTTTTATATCTAGCAACACCAATTGTACCGTAGTCATCAGCAGAAATGGTTAGATCAGATGCTCTCTGAACGTCGAGAGAGACGTTTGCATACTGTCTATTAACAGTAGAAACTTTTGCTTCTAGAACAAGACCAGAACCACCACCAATTACTCCAGGAGCAACTGTGATCGTAAAGTCTGCACTATATCCACTACCACCATCAGTAACAGTTACATCAGTTACTTGGTTGCCAGCAACAATAATATTTGCCTTTAGACCAGTACCAGATCCACCAGTTAAACCAACATCGAAGTATTGACCATTTGTAAATCCAGAACCACCAACAGAGATGATAACGTCATCAACGAAGTTACCTTGAGTGAAGGATGATTCAAAGATCATTGGAGATTCGCCACGCTCGAACTCAATGATCGTTCCAGTTGGAATTGTGCTAGTTAGTGGATTATTGAGTGAGATAGTGGTTAGACCACCAACAGTTGTAACACCTGTGATGTTTGTATTTGCTTGAATACCAACAACAGTAGGTTGAACTTCATGTCCGACAAGTACATCAGAGTTGGTTGTGAATACCAACTGAGAAGAACCAGAACTTGCAGAACTATAAAGTTGAGCGAAGTACCTTGTTTCAGAACCTTTGATAGACTGAACTGCGAGTGCGAATGCACTGTCACCTCTCAAGAAGGTGAAGGAGTTTGCAGCACCACTGTTTGCAAGTCTGTCTGTGTTGATAGTACCTGATGTAATATCTGTTGCAGCAATCTGGTTAGAAGATAGAGATACCCAGTTATTGCTATTATCAGCAGATGTGTTAACAACACGGTTGATATTAACCGTTACTGCAGGTACATCACTGCTGTCGATAGTATCAGTATCTTCGATAGCAATGTTGTTAACAATGTCACCATATAGTCTGCTCTCAATCAAGCAGTTACCTGTTGCTTGAGTACCAGATCCAGCAGGAGCAGAGAAGGTAACGGTAGGAGCAGAAGTGTATCCTAAACCACCCTTATAACCGTTGAAAGCGATGATTGTTACAGTAACAACCTCACCATTAGCAATGGTACATTCCGCAGCTGCTGCAACAGCACCTAGACCAGGAGATCCACCAGAGAAACTGACAGTTGGTGGTTGAGTATATCCAGAACCACCATCAGTAATATTGATTTGATAAACAACACCAGTTCTATACTCGGTTGCCTGAATACGACCACCAGATACACTACCAGTGAAGATATCATTCAGAGTAAATTGGATTGTTGGATCAGGAGCAAATCCTAGGAACAAACTATCCAAATCATTGTTTAGAATGAAGGAAGATTGGATATCCTGTTGGATCGCAATATCACCAGCAAGTGCGCCTTCGATAGCAAGTCTCTCTGCCTGATCGGCAACAGTAAAGACTTGGAACGGACGTAGAGCAGGGATCTGATCAAGAGAGATCTTACCACTATCAGTAAGTTCAACCAGTGCTCTAGGAACTGCGTTCGTAGAGTATGGTTTGTTGATGTAAGGTCCAAGGTTGTTAGTGATGAAGTCCTTAACCGCCTTCTGAGTTGGGATCTTACTGTCGGAAGAGTTAGCGCCACCCAGTGTGTTGGATGCGTCGAAACCAGTAACAACAACGTCGCCACCCTTCAGTTTCAAGAATTCAACTTCAGAGATGGTAACAGTACCAGTAAAGGTAATAGCACCAGTTCTGTTTTCAATCTTAGCGAATGTACCAACCTTAAAGTCACCTAGTTCGTCAGTACCAGAGACATAAACACGACCATAAAGTTCAGATACTTGCTCATTTGCCTCAACCTTAGTACCACCGTTTTCTGGTAGTGCTAGGTAGTTAGTACCAGAACCTGCGAATTCCCAGGTGTGAGAGGAGGAGTTAACAATCGATGGTCTGTGTAGTTTGATTGTTGCACCTTGCAGAGCAGATGTAGAAACTGCCTGACCAGTTGAAATGTCTGTAAGATCCATAGGATCTCCAGTACCATTATCAAATGTAAGTTGTGCAGCGAAAGGAGGACCAACAGTAACACCAGTGATTGCATCAATGAAGTATTCAATATCTTCGTTGGTGTTTCTATATCCATCAATCTTAGCAATGTAGTGCTCAAGAGGTTCTCTACCAAGACCACTAACTGTTAGAATAGTTCTACCAGTTGGTGTAGAAGAAACGTTGGTAATAGTCGCTTGGTCAAAGCTGTAGCATTCTTCTCTATATCCATTTGCTCTAAGTGCAAATTGACCGAAGTTAGTAGCAGAGTTGGTAATAGATGCATAACCACCACTTTCACAGAATACACCATCAGCACAGAAGATAACGAAGACCGAAACCAACTGAGTGTAACCATCGTTGATAACCTTATAACCTGTACCACCAAAAGAGACAATCGTGAATGCCGCAGCAACCATCGACTTACCTTGGTTCGGGAACGATGCTGTTCCGTCTAGTTCTAGACCAGGGAAAGGACAGTTAGGTTGCTTGACCTTAGAACCGTCAATTAGAGCACCGCCACCACCTAAGAAGGAGATAACAGATGCGTTTTGTGTATATGGTGATGCTTCAATGATTGGATAATCATCAAAGTCACCACGAATAGCAACTCTCTGATTATTTTGATCATAAGCAAAACTATCAGGATATGTTCTAATCTCAGTGGTATCGAATAGAGTACCGTAGTTGTAAGTTGTAGATCCAGGTTCTGTACCATTTGTAGGATCAGTAGCATACTGAAGGATGCTGTCAAGCAGATCCATTTCAGTATCAATGGTAGCAGCAACGTTTGCACATGCAGGAGCACCACCAATAGATGCATATGCTGCAACTGAATTGTCGTCAGTGCGTTTGAATGTATGTGCAGACTGTGGAAGATGCTTGACCGAGTTTGCTAGAGAACCTTGGTATACATGAGTAGACTGTGGTTCATGCTTGATTGCATTAGCAGTAGCACTTACAAATGTATGTGCCGAAGTATCAGAAGATGTACCAACGTTGATAGTAAAGGTTCCATCTTGACGCTTGACACTGCCTGCAGCAGCAGAAACAAATGTATGTGTAGATGTATCTCTAGGAATTGGTAGACCAGTAATCTTAAAAGTGTCAGTAGTTACATCAGAAATAGCAAACCATCTGCCACTTGCATATTCGTAATTACGTGGATATGTATGCTGAGTTACGTTGTTGTCTAGAGTGCAAGTAAATGTTAGAGCACCATCATCAATCTTGATATAATCACCATTAGACCATCCATGACCTGCTAGGGTAAAAGTGATCTCTCCTAGAGCAGGATCATAATCTGCATCAGTAATAGTATGTGATGTAGAACCAACAGCAGTAATAGCAATAGACTTACCAGCATATGGGTCAGTTCCAGGGCGAGGATATGTATGCTGAGATTGGTTGCCATCTAGAGCACATGTAAAGGTGAAGGAGTTATCTTCTAGAACAACACCACGTCCAACACCAAGACCATGCTGTCCTACAGTGACTGTCATGTCACCAGTTGTTGGATTATAGTTGGCAGCACTTGGTGTGAAATACTTGTTAGGACCAGATTTACCTACGTTTAGAGTAATTGTCGTATCTGTTCTAGATACGATTGGCATAGATCTGCCAGAGTATGGATCAATACCAGAACGAGGATAACTCTTGACTGCATCAAAGTTATCCATTGCACAGGTGAAGCTCAATGCACCGTCAGATAGAACGATGCCTTCACCAACACCCAGATTGTGTGTACCAATTGTGATGTCCAGCAAACCAGTTGCAGGATCATATGATGCATTAGTTGGTGTAAATTGCTGATCGGCAGCAGATGCACCAACGTTTACTGTAATAGTATTTGTTGTAGTTCCAGTGATAGCAAGAGTATTGCCATATGCTGGTTGTCCAACCGCAGGTAAATAATGCTCAGACCTGTTGCTGTCCATTGCACAGGTGAATACAAACGATTCTGGTGCAAGTCTTAATGCTTCGTTTGTAGACAATCCATGAGCAGTTGCAGTAGTGATTGTGAAATCACCGTTTGCAGGGTTGTATGTTGCGTCAGTTGGAGTGATTAGTTGTAGAGGGGCAGAACCAGGATCTACTAGGATGTTCCAATCAACAAACTTAGGAATATCAGATGTTGTATCTACAGTGTCATAGATGATGATTGTTCCATCAGTCTTTGCACTTACAAAAGAGTGAGCAGACTGTGCTGTTCCGCCAGTTGGAACTGTGCAAGTTACTGTAGTGCTACCACCAGAGGTATTTACATTTGTGATAGCATAGTCTTTACCAAAGTTAGAATCAAATCTTTCTGGAGATGCGTGACTACCACCACCATTGTCAGTACAACTGAAAGTTAGAGCACCTTCTGTAAATGCAATTCTGTCATTGGTAGTAGGTGCGCCCTGAGTTGGAGTTGGGAACGTTACAGTTACAGTACCATTTGCAGGATCGTATGTTGCGGTGGTTGGTGTTAGGTCAATATAGTTACCCGTTGTCCAGTTACGCATCGCAGCGGTTGCATAACGTGCAACTTGACTGAATGCATATCTTGTGGCACCAATCTCGCCAGCAGGAATACCAGTTAGTGCAGCACCACTGTAATATGCCTCTGCTTGTGTTAGAATACCAGCGTTACCACCAAGTGCCAAGTCTCTTGTTAGACCCTTGAGGATGTAACCAATATCTCTACGGCACTTTCTCTCATCAATATTGTTTAGACCCAGAGAAGGATATGCTGCAATAGCATCCTTGTATGCCTGATCTGCAATAAGATCTTTGTTTCTTGCAATCAAGTATGCAGCATCTAGATATGTTCCAGATGTGTTATTTGCAACAACATCAATGAACAAATATGTTAGTGTATTAATTGCACTTTCTACGTTTGCACAAGCAACACCAGTTTGTGGATCTGGAGCAGTAGAAGTAATTACACTGTCATCAAAATATCTTGTGATGCTAGAATATACAGGAGTGTAAATTGGTTCTGTAGGAATTCTGGTTCCAGTTCTCCAGTTACACATTGCGAAGACTGCTAGTTCTCTAGCATATTCCATCGCACGAACGGTTTGAATGATCTCGTTATCTACAAGACCAATCTTTGCACCAACAATATACTTCTCACCTGCTTCAATAATGTTGTGGTTAGAACCAAATTCAAGGTCACGACATAATGCATTCAAGAAGTGAACAATATCTTGACGGCACTGATCGTCGTCTACTGGAATACTGAAACTTGGATATAGTTTCTGACCATTAGAACATTCTACTAGAATGTTATCAAGTCTTACTGTTTCATCTTCTAAAGCAGGAATTGCAACAGATGTAGTAATAGTTGCTTCACCAGTTACGGTGTTATCATATACAAAATTTGTAATGTTGTAAGAATTTCCACCATATGTTACTGTACCACCACTTACATAAGTATGCTCAAAAGATGATGCACCTAGGTATACTTTGAAAGTTTTTGCAGTGCTGTCTAGATCATAGACAGAATAGTAATACTTAGCAAACTCTGCATTTACTTTTCCTACAACTTCATCAGCAATGAAGTCTCTGTTGTTACGGATGAAAGTAACAGCATCCTGATATCTTCTATCAACAGGAGAAGAAATTGGGAATTTGTTTGGAGAGTTGAGTAGAGATAGAGTAACAGTCTTTGTATAAGACTTTGCTACTGCAAATTGACCTGGGTCATAGTTAGCATTTGTTAGAGAAGGTGCCTTCTTTGGAATAACAAATCTTCTAGAACGACCATCAGCATCTTCAATAACTTTATAAATTCTCTGCTTACCCATCAAGAATGATAGGTCAGGAGAAACAGTAGAAAGACCAGAGATTTCAATCTCTTGACCTTCTTTAAAGTTGTGAGTGTTTTGTCTACCAACTAGTTCGTTGGTGTAGAATACAATACCACCAAGATCTTCTGAGTTGCCAAACTGTGCATTTTGGAAACCGCCAGTAGTAATTGCTGCTTGACCTTGCTGTGAGAAGTCAATTCTTACAATAGGTACAGTTGTAGTGATATCTTCATCAACAGATACAACTTCACCTTCTGCTCTGATTGACTTAAGATCGGTACTGTCAAATGTGAACTCAGTAACAGATGATGAGTAAATGGTGTATGATGTTCCAGATCCATTTTCTGGAATTTCTGGACTATTCAGAATTGGTACAAGTACAACATCCCAATAAGTAGGAGAGTTATCGCTATTGATAGATGCGACTTCGTAGAAACCAATAGAAACACCACCAGTAGTTCCAATTTCAACTTTTGTGCCAGGTGGAATTTCAGTTAGAGGACTTTGATACGCTCTAATTGTATTGGCATCTGTAGAACCAGTGACCTGAGACGCACCATTACCAACATCACCACCAATATCAGAACCTCTAGAAGCAGAAGTGATATATCTAAATTGTTCACCAGCAACGAAAGAACCACTGGATAGTCTTACATCAATAGTACCACCAATGTATGCACTAGCACCAGTAGTCTCAGCGAATACTACATCAACAATATTTGCTCTAGCACCAGTGTTAACACCAACAACTGTTAGACCACTAACAAGTTGTTGTAAACCTGTGTTCTGTTGGAATGTAACACGGAATTGTTCTGGTCCAAAGATTTGGTGACCAATTGGGAATGTAGTTCCAAAATCACCATTAGCATCATAGTCAACTTGGATTTGCTGTTTGTCGTCAAAGACCATAGCAAAGTCCCAAGTGGAAACTGCGTCTCCATTGGAATCAATCTTATCTCTATAAGTAACACCAGTAACGTAGTTCTTATCACCGAACTTAAAGATGTGCTTACCTGGGTTGTTAGGTCTGATAATTACCAGACGAAGGTTGTCACCAACAACAGATGCATCAGGTGGTAGAGAGATTGGGTTATCTTCTACATAATCACCACCAGAGACGATCAGTGTTTCTTTAACACCAGGAGTTGCCCACGCTAACTGCGCTGCTTTCTTAATCGTTCTAACTGGGTTAACTGCCGAACGACCATCGTTCAGGTCAGAACCAATCTGAGACGAAACATAAATTCTACCACCAACGTCATTCGTTGCTAGGTTTAGAACGTATTCTGTGGTTGCAATCTTATCAGATCTATCACCTAGCAGTGGTGTAATAGACCTTGGGAATACACCAGAATCTCCAGTATCATTATATCTGAATGCATTTGGATCTTCTACTCTGAAACCAATATGCTTAAAGTTAACCTCTCCATTGAGGACTACGCCATCTTTATGTTCAGGAGCAGTGTCACCTGTTTGTCCGCTGTTTAGCGCCTGATACATGTTGTTACCGAAATAACGGTAACTATCTTTTTGAAGAATAACATTTGCCGACCACGGAGTACCCGTGTTATTTGCATATGTTTTGAGGTTGGGACCTCTAAAGTTTGCGTCTGGAGTAACAAAGTTGTCAATATCCAGGTTTAGAATTCTCGCCGTGTCGGAAATAATCGACGTAGAGGTTCTAATAGCACCGTTAATATCAAGTTCAAAGTCAACCGTGTCAAGAACTGCAGTACCTTCTGCGCCACTACCATTACCACCAGTAATTGTAACTTGTGGTGCTGAGCTATATCCACTACCAGGATCATTAACTGCAATACTTACAACTCTGCCATTGAAAATAAAAGCAGATGCTAGTGCTTGTGTGCCACCAACTAATTGTGGTGGTCCAACCGTTACAGAAGGTGGTGTAGTATAACCAGTACCACCTGTGACAACATCAATGTTGTTGATCCTTTCGCCCGTTCTGTTAATACCAACACGGGGCAAATTTGTAGCACCGTCTAGTTGAGTTCGTAGAACTTCTCGTTCATCTGCACCCGCGCCGCTACGAATTGTGAATTCATTTTCACCGATAAAAGCGGGTTTTCCACCCTTGATAAACTCTTTATCGGAATTAATCTGAAAACTCATGGTGTTCCCGTGCCCTTGACTTTTTTCCTATCTTATATTTAGCATCAAGCCCAGTCGATACTTATAACTTGAGTTTGTGCAATCCACTTAATTGTGTTGGTTGTACCTGCTCTGGTAGTATTATAGCTAAATGTGTTTGTACCGCCAAGAGGATCGATATTCCAAGTTTGTCCAGTGGGAATATCATCTTTGATAACAGTAGTCATCGTTGATAGCAGTGATGTTGCTCCAGATGCATTACAGAACAATGCTGTTTCTAATTTAGCATTGTAAATCTGACCAAGAGGATTTACTGCAATAATATTTCCAGTGATAAAATTAATTGTGTTGTTACCAATATCAATCAACGTACCATTGTTGTCTAACTGAAGGACAGCAGTGTTAATACCCCTTAATATGTACTGTGTACAAGAGCTATCGGTAAACGATGAATTTTTAAGTTCAAAGCTGTTAAAATCTTTTCCGTTTCGCAACTCATCGACAACCGTAGTTTTATCGATAGAAAAACCACCAACGGAATCAAAATTTTCTATTGTAGTTGCCATTTTTACTTCTTAGTTACGTGGGAAACAAATGTGAATGTAACAGTGTTGGTATCAGGAACATCTGCACTTAGAACAGTATTAATCCTTACCTCATTTGTAGCGGGAACATACTCAACAGTAGCATCAAATAGTTTGATACCTGTTCTGAGGTTACCATATTCTGTATGATACACATCAGTGCCATCGTCAGTCATAGCGAATTCAATGAATTCTCTATCTCCGCTGTTGGTATTTATTGCACAGACTGTTGTCTTAGCAGCACATGATGTTGTGCTAGAGTAAATAACAGAATTTCCTTGATCTGTTGTTCCTTTGACTAGACTATAATCTTGAGATCTAATAATACAATCTTCCAGTTCAACAGTCTTAAGATCATTCTTAAGTAGAGTTAGTCCTGTGAAATTACCTCCACCAAATCCAGTGTTAAATCCAACATCACCATCACTAGTAAGTCTGATAACTGGATCAATTGTAATACCAGCAGAGATACCAATATCAAACTTTGCTTTACTTGAATGTAGGAAAGTAGTATCTGCTACAGTATTGTCAAGAGTAGTTGCAGCACTATCAATTGTGAGTAGCGAAGCGGTAACTTCTAATTCATCAGATGTTACTGATCTGATGGTATCAATGCTGTAGAAATCCAATGCCTGCGTTGTGAGCTGCATTGTGTTGTTGCCATCATTATAGAAGAACAGAACGTTCTCATTGGCACCAGGAGCAGTCTCTGGGATAATGTAAGTATTTTGGTCAACGTCTTTGACGCCACCAAGAGAACCCCAGTTATTTCCATCATATCCCTCAAATTGACTGTCAGTTGAGTTAAATCTAATAGCACCTTGTGCTTCAGCACCTCTATCACTAGTACCACCAACAGGTAGAACAAGAGTAGATGTTGCATCAATTTCAACTCTCTTTCCAGCGTTAGGTCTGATAAGTAAATCGTTAACGTCTGTAGAGATTACATTGTTGCTCATACGGAGTTCACCGTTGACAACAAAATCTGTAAGACCTAGAGGATCAATTCTAAATTCAGATGTTTCTTCAACAGTGATTGCATCTACTGCTGTGTATACCCAACGTAGAGTTGCAGATCCGTTGGTAAAGTTATTTCCAGAAGTATCTCCTGGTTCAGAACCAGAAGTTGCGGTAACACCTGCTACCATTACTTCATAGATGTCATTCTTCCACTTGAGATATGCACCTACTAGTACAGGTGTATTAGCAGTCCAAGGAACATATGCTGGCGCAGCAACGTTGTTAGAACGCATCTTCTTAACGTTCTGGAACTCCATGTGGAATGGAGAGAACTTCATTGTATTAACAGCGTTGTTGTAGAACCACAACGTGTTATCGTTTGCGCCAACAGTTTGTTCTGCTAGGATATATGTGTTACCGTCTAGGTCACGAACACCACCCAAGGAAGACCAGGACTGGTTAGCACCACTGTAACCCTCATATTGATTAGTCTCAGTGTTGAAACGAATAGCACCATTACCATCAGTTGCAACAGGGAAGTTGGGTCTTGCTGCACTATCACCTGAAGGAATAATAATAGACGTTGCAGCAGAAACTCTTACGTTTTGATTTGTCGATGCATCTGGAGTAAGAGTTAGTTCTTCACCATTAATAGAAGAAATAACATTTTCAGAAATTCTTGTCTTTTCATTAACTTCAATCAGAGAAGTTGTCTTGATATAACCAGTGCTATCTAGATTACCATCAGTATCAATGGTAATATCATCATTAATCGCAAGATCAGTGCCACCAAGAGTTAGACTACCAGCAGCAGTGATAGTTAGGTTTGGTGCTGTTGCAAGAGTTGCGATTGCCGATGCATTAATATTACTACCATTAATAGTTGTCGCTGTAAGAGCACCAGCAGCAGCAAGAGTAACGTTTGTTGCGTTAATCGTAGTGCTCGTTAGAGTTGGAATAGTAACAAGATCAGTTGCAACATCAGTCTCAATCAAATTTAATGTTTGTACTGAAGTTACGGAAATAGAAGCACCAGAACCAAATACTCTTGGGTTATTTGGATCGATAGTGATAACTGCCTCATTATTATCTTCGCCGCCCATATCAGGGTGGATCGTACAATAATAGTAAAGAGGTGATGCTGTAGTTTCTGTTACTTTGAATTCTGCAGAGTTACCTGTTCTCGTAACACCCTGTGTATATTCAGTACCACCAAAGTTTAGAATGGCACTACCAGCAGCAGTTGGTGCTGCACTAAGTTGAACAGAGGATGAGTTAGGAACTGCAATGACTGTGGTTCCTGCAGGAATTGCATCAGTTCCGCTTTGATAGAGAACTTGCATTCCAACCTGAATAC
>MDSW01157987.1_pt1 | contig 16478 bp, 10 predicted proteins | sample 811171 | NCBI WGS metagenome assembly MDSW01 (sample SAMN05326641, study PRJNA326480) | marine metagenome | isolation source: seawater | place: Atlantic Ocean: North West | collected 2012
ATCTGCCTTTAGAAGCTTACAAGACAAAACGCAGGTGATACCTTTTTCTAAAACAGACTTTGTGCATACAAGATTAACTCATAGTCTTGAGGTATCTGTTGTTGCAAGAACACTAGGAAGACTTGCTGGTAAAGAAATATTATATAAGCACCCAAGCCTCTCTGAAATTGATGGATACAAGAGCAATGATTTTGGAGCTATAGTTGCTGCAGCTGCTCTTTCTCATGACATAGGAAATCCACCATTTGGCCATAGTGGTGAGAAAGCTATTGGATATTTTTTTTCAAATGGAAAGGGTAAAAAATATAAAGAAATGTTAAGCGATGCAGAATATTGTGATTTATCCAACTTTGAGGGTAATGCAAATGGATTTAAAATTTTAGTCGAGTCTAAAGATGGACTACCTGGTGGACTAAGATTAAGTTATGGAACTCTAGGTGCTTTTATTAAATATCCAAGAACTTCTTTTCCTCAATATAAAACTCAAAATATATCTGAAAAAAAATTTGGGGTTTTTCAGTCAGAATTGACTTTTTTTCAAGAATTGATGAACAGTCTCAAAATCCAAAAAAATAATAGTTCATATGCTAGACATCCACTCGCATTTTTAGTAGAAGCTGCTGACGATATATGTTACACTATAATTGATTTTGAAGATGGTATAAATTTGGGTTGGATTTCAGAATCTTATGCACTTGAGTATCTTCTTAATTTGGTAAGAGACCAAATTGATAAAAATAAATTTAATTCTTTAAAATATAAATCCGATAGAATGAGCTATTTAAGGGCTCTTGCCATAAATAGTCTTATTAAACAATCAGTTTCAATTTTCCTTGAAAATGAAGACAAAATTTTACAAGGAAAATATAATAAATCGTTACTTGAAAGTAGTAAATATAAAGCACAGATGGAAGACATTATTTCTTTGAGTGTAAAAAAAATTTACCAGTCAAAAGAGGTAGTAGAAAAAGAAGTTATTGGATACAGTGTAATAAACGCTTTAATGAAGGTTTTTACTCAAGCTTCGGTAAATAAATTCAATAATAAAGAAAATTCATTTGATAGTGTTATTTTAAAGTTGGTGCCTGAAGGGGTTCCTATTATATCAAATTCTATATACAAAACTTTATTAAATACAACATGTTTTATAGCTAGTCTTTCGGATGGTAAAGCAATGGAAATATCAAATAAATTGAAATAGGTTACAAATTTATTCTTGTTAAATAATAATGATATTTATATTTGCCTAAAAAAAATATGGCTGGATGGATATCACTTTTTTTGTACTTAACCTTTTTTCAATTTTATGTCTTTCAGGCTGTAAAGGAAGTAAGTTATCAAAATTTTAAGATTTTTTATTTAGTCTCTTCTTTTTTGATTATTGGGAATTTTTTTTATCAAATATTTTCTAGAGGATTCGACAGTAGTTCTTCTTTTTTTAGCTACTCATTAGGGTTATTTTTATCTCTTTTTTGTTTTCAATTAGTTGTAATATCTGTTCTTATAGTTGAGGATTTTTTTAGGTTAATTTCATTTATTTCTAGTTCAGTAAATAAAAGTGAGAATATCATTCCAAACAGGAGAAAATTTGTCTCTCAAATTGCCCTTATTTCTGGATCTATACCATTTGTTGGTTTAATTTTTGGAATGATTTACGGTAAATATAATTACAGAGTATTTAAATATGAAATGGATTTTGATGATTTACCAAAAAGTTTTGATGGGTTTAAAATTACTCATATATCAGACATTCATTCTGGAAGTTTGGATAATATTGAAAAGGTGAAATATGGTATTGATCTAATAAACCAACAAAAATCAGATGTTATTTTATTCACCGGGGATTTAGTAAATAATAAATCGAACGAGCTAGAAAAATGGAAAGATATTTTTAAATTAATGGAAGCTCCTCTTGGAAAATTTTCTATTCTAGGAAATCATGATTATGGTGATTATTATGATTGGAAATCTAAGGATGAAAAAATCAATGATTTTAAAAAATTTATGGATTACCAAGAAAATATGGGGTTTAAATTATTAATGAATGAATCAATTTATTTAGAAAAAAATGAGGAAAAAATAGCCATTCTTGGATCAGAAAATTGGGGAAGGGGTTTTAAAAAAGAAGGTGATCTTGATAAGATGATTTCAAAAATAAATAAGGATGATTTTAAAATTCTAATGACCCATGATCCATCACACTGGGAAGAAAAAGTTCTTAACCATAAAAGTAGATTTCAATTGACATTATCAGGACACACTCATGGAATGCAGTTTGGAATCGAAATCCCGGGATTAATTAAATGGAGTCCCGTTAAATGGAGATACAAACAGTGGGCAGGAATTTATAAGAAGGACAAAAAAATTTTAAATGTAAACAGAGGATTTGGTTATTTGGCTTATCCTGGAAGGTTAGGAATATATCCAGAAATTTCTGTTATAACACTGAGAAGCAGGTCATAAAAGATTAAAAAAATGTAAATTTGTAAAATTTATAATTTTTATCTGTGTCAAAGTTCGGCCAATTAATTGATGAAAAAATTCCTTTATTGTTAGTCTTTTATGATTTAAACAGTATTGAAGACAATTTTATGGATTTAAGTCCAATACTAAAAGATGTGGCTGCAGCACTTGGTGATAAAGGAAAAGTAATAAAAATTGATATAAATAAAAATAATGAAATTTCTCAAGCACTTAGAATTAGAGTTTTACCAACATTAATAATTTACAAAAATGGTGAAATGGTTTGGAGACAAAGTGGGCAACAAGACGCAAATACACTTATTGGATTAATGAATGAGAACTTAAACTAATTATCTATATCTGAAATTATTTTTTTAAACTCAGATAGGTTTTTTATTGAATTAAATAGTTCTTTTTCGATTGTATCAGTAAAACTATTATCATCATAGATACTAGAATACAAAACCAGTTTTCTGTAGCTATTTACTTCTTCACTTATTCTATCTGTTAATATTTTTTGGTTTTCATCAGATAGACTATTATAAAGATCAAATCTTTCTTTATATTGATTTAAAATTTTCATACAAAGATTTCTTGCCTTATTGTTACTTCCAGAGAGATAGTATCCTTCCACAAATTCATCAAGAAGTTTATAGTATTCATATTCTCCATATAGATAAATAAATTTTTCAGTGATTTGAATAAAGTCATCAATTTTACCCTCTAAAAAGTCATAATCTCTATTATCAAGTATAATTTCTACTAGAGCTCTATATCTTTCGATTTCAGTTAAAATTTCTTCAGCAATTGGAAATTGAAACGATGGACTAAGACTATAAAAATAATTTAATTTATCTTGATATTTCAAGCTAATTTTATTGAATATTTCTCTTGATTTTTCAACATTGTTTAATCTGTAATAACCCTCTATGAATGGGGGTATTAAACTGTAAAAGCCAAAATAATCAATTGGCATTTTTTCAAAAGCAAGATTAATAATTTCAGAAGCTTTCTCTAATTTATTTTCATCAATTAACTTCTCAGCAAGCCTGGCCAAATTACTTCTGTATGATATACTGTTCTTTCTAGTTTCAGGATCATGATAAATTGATCCACTTTCGGAATTTCCCCATTCCCATTTTTTGACAATATCATACATCAAATCAGAGTCAATCCTACCCATTATGTATGGGTTGTTTTTATTTCTATCAGTTTTTATTGGAACAAGTTTATAAACAAGTCCCTCAAGTTGAAGATAGTCTTTCATCCAAATATATTCAGAATCTGCATAACTACCACCGGTAAAGTATATGGGTCTTTCCCAATTATTATTAGCAATAATATCAAGCATCATCATTTGATTTTTTGTGATACCACTCTGCGGTAAATCAAAATCAATAAAATCAACAATTTTATCAATGTCATTTTGTTTAACCAGCCCACTTGATATTACATTTGACTTGTTAACTTTAAGACGTATTTTGTTAGTTGGATAAAATACCATTTCTTGAGTATTTTTTGGATAATCATTTGGATCACCTCCAGATTGAATTATAAGATTTTTATATTTTGTTTTAGGATTATCGCTTCCAACCCAATTGATAAAGTCTTTAACATCCCATCTAACAGAATCAATTATTGGTTCATATCTAATATAATCTCTAATTCCATAGGCGTATAGATCATGAGTTAACTGAGAGGGAATTGGATCACTTTCATATGTTTTTCGTTTTAGTTGGTCAATGTACCAATCTGTAGCTAGAAGACTAGTATTTATTGTTTTAACATCAGTTCTAAATCCTTCTATTTCTTGAGCATACCATAGTGCAAAAGTATCATTGTCACCTATGGTAAAAATCATTGCACCTGAATCTTTCTGAATTGAAGTTAAATATGATTTAGCCATGGATTGAGCAGTATATCTTCCTGAGCGGTCATGGTCATCCCAATTCTGATAAGCCATTAAAAAAGGAATTGATAAAAAGAGTAAGATTATAAAGAAATAATTTAAAAATTTACGGTCAATTAATTTTTTTATTTTTTGTAAAAATCCAAAAACACCCATTCCAATCCATATCGAAAAAACATAAAATGATCCAACAAGTGCATAATCTCTCTCCCTTGGTTCAAATGGTCTTTCATTAAGGTATACTTTTAAAGCGAGACCTGTAAAAAGGAAAAAAATCATTAAAACCCAAGATTTTGTTTTGTCATTTTTGTATAAAAAATAAAGTCCAATCAATCCAAAAATAAAAGGGATAAAAAAATAGGTATTTCTGGCCTTATTATTTTTTGCATCTTGAGTTATGTTGTCTTGATTTCCTAAACGAATTTCATCAATAAACTTTATACCACTTAACCAATTTCCATTTAAAATATCAAACTTGCCTTGGAAATCATTTTGCCTTCCTGTAAAATTCCACATCAAATATCGCCAATACATATATCCAAATTGATAATTAAACAAAAAATAAAGGTTACTTAAAAATGATGGTTTTTCTATTTTTAAATAAGGTCCAAGCGTTTTAAAAAAATTATCATAATCCGATCCATCAACTTCCTCTTGTTCAATTCTCAATTTAAATTCGTCAACTCTTGCTTTAAGTGCACTACTACTTTTATAATTTGGATCAATTTCAAAATCTAAAGGTCCAGTGAAATTCATATAGTTAGCTGCATGCTCACTACTCCAAAGTCTTGGAAGAAGTCCTCTGTGATTGCTATTAGAATTAATTTTCGATTTTTCCCAATGATTAACTATAACATACTTATTTCTTTTTAGATCCCTTTCATATTTAGGTTTATCATCAATATATGGCTCTTTACTGTCTTGACCAGCATACATATCTGAAAACATGGGTCCATAAAAAAGATATGTATCTGGGTATTGTTCTAAATTGTAATAAGCTAAAAGTTGCCTTGCGTCAGTAGGAGAATTTTCATTTATAACTGTGTTTGCGTTTGATCTAATTGGAATCATTAACCATGATGAAAAACCAATTAAAACAAATAGGATGCAAAGAATACCTGTATTTAAATTTATTAAATTATATTTTTTGGTTAGGTTAATAGCATAAACAAAGAAAATGATTAAGACCAACCCACAAAAAATTGTACCACTATTAAAAGGCAAGTTCAGACTATTTACAAAGTAAACTTCTGCTCTGCCAAAAAATGCAAGAGTAGAGGGTAGTAATAATTTAAAAATAAATAAAAGTATTGCAACAGAAATAATATTTGCAGCTATAAAATTCTTAATAGTAATTTTTTTTACGTTTTTAAAGTAATACAGCATACCAAGAGCAGGAATAGTCAATAATCCCATAAAATGAACACCAAATGATAGTCCAATTATAAATGAAATTAATAACAGCCATTTGTCACCATAGGGAGTATTCATCTCACTCTCCCATTTAAGTCCAAGCCAAAACAATACAGATAAAATTAAAGTTGCCATTGCATAAACCTCGGCTTCAACAGCATTAAACCAAAAACTATCAGAGAAACAAAAAGCCAAAGATCCTATACTTGCACTTCCAAAAAAAACTAAATATTCGTGAAAATTATCTAATTTTTTAAAAGAGGGAAGTTTTTTTAAAAGCATAGTAATAGACCAAAAAAGAAAAAGAATAGTAAAGGAGCTAGAAAAAACTGACATTAAATTAACGGCTAATGCTACATATTCACTTCCTGGAGAAAACATAGAAAAAAAGGCACCCATCATTTGATAAAATGGAGCACCTGGTGGGTGACCAACTTGCAATTTTGCAGATGTAGCTATATACTCTCCTGCATCCCAGAAACTAGCAGTGGGCTCAACAGTTAAGGAAAAAGTAATAAGAGCTATTAAAAAATGTACCCATCCAAGAAATAAATTTAATTTTTTGTAATCCAAATTATAATTGTCTTAATTTTATAAAAACGAATTTAATAATTATAAATCTATAGTTTTGTTTTTTTATAAATTAAACAAAAAATTTAAAAAATTAAAAAACATTTGATAACCGTACACTTTATATTAAATTTGCAGATTATGGCCTATGGTGTAACTGGTAACACGTCTGATTTTGGTTCAGAAGAGTCTAGGTTCGAGCCCTAGTAGGCCAACTACTTAGTTAAACTTATTTTCAATTTTATGAAAAAAATTAATATAATATTTATTTTTTTCTCCCTCTACGTAATGGCACAAACTGAGACTCAACAATATAAGGTTTTAAAATTAATCGACAATATTGAAATTCGAGAGTATCCACCAGTAATGAAAGTCAAATCAACTTCTAAAACCAACAATGGATTTGGTAAGCTGTTTAAATATATTTCTGGCGATAATGAGAGCGGTACGAAAATATCTATGACTTCACCGGTATATATGAACAAAGAAAATGAGAATTATATCATGGAATTTGTTTTACCAAAAAAATTTAATGAGATAAATTCTCCAAAAGCTTTAAAAGAAAATATCGATGTATATCTTGAAAAAAAAATTATTTGTGCTACAATTAGTTATGGTGGTTATACTAATAAGCAAAAAGAAATTTATTATTCAGAAAAATTAATTTCAAAGCTGCAGGAAAATAAAATAAAACATAATGGAAAAAGTAAAGTTTTGGTTTACAATAGTCCATACAAAATTTTCAACAGAAAGAACGAGATATTAATAGAGTTAGATTCTTTTGAATGAATTTATAATTATCAATAAAAATTTGTTTTAAAATTTTTTTATTTACATTATATTTAGAAATAATTTAATATTAAAAAAAAATACTTATGGAAAATTTGAAGTCAGGCAAATGTCCTGTAATGCACGGAGCGAGTTCGATATATGAAACATCAATAAATAAGTGGTGGCCAAAATCTTTAAATCTAGATATTCTTCATCAACATGATTTGAAAACAAATCCTTACAGTAATAAATTTGATTACAGGGAAACAGTAAAAAAATTAAATTACACTTCATTAGAAAATGATATGCATGATTTGATGACTGATTCACAGGATTGGTGGCCTGCTGATTGGGGTCATTATGGTGGATTGATGATTAGAATGGCATGGCATGCAGCTGGTACATACCGAACTTCAGATGGAAGAGGTGGAGCAGGTACTGGTAATTTAAGATTTGCTCCTTTAAATTCCTGGCCAGATAATACAAGCTTAGATAAAGCAAGAAGATTATTGTGGCCAATCAAGAAAAAATATGGTAACAAAATTAGCTGGGCTGACTTGTTTATTTTAGCAGGTAATATAGCATATGAGAGTATGGGGTTAAAGACATTTGGTTTCTCATATGGAAGACCTGACATATGGCATCCTGAAAAAGATATTTATTGGGGACCTGAAAAGGAGTTCATGAGACCAAGTGAGGAGCGATATTCTAATTTAGAAAAGCCTTCAACGATGGAGCATCCTTTAGCAGCTACACATATGGGACTAATTTATGTAAACCCTGAGGGTGTAAACGGAAGCCCCGACCCTTTAAAAACCGCGCTTCACATTCGTGAAACTTTTGCTAGAATGGCTATGAATGATGAAGAGACAGTTGCATTAACTGCTGGTGGACATACTGTGGGTAAAGCTCATGGAAATGTTAAAGTTGATTTAGGTCCTGAGCCTGAAGCTGCCGGGATTCATAATCAAGGTTTTGGTTGGTTAAATTCATCTGGATCTGGAGTAGGAAAAGATGCTGTAACAAGTGGAATTGAAGGAGCTTGGACAACAAATCCAACACAATGGGATAATGGATATTTTAAAATGTTATTTGATCATGACTGGGAGTTGAGAAAAAGTCCTGCAGGAGCTTGGCAATGGGAGCCAATTGAAATAAATGAAGAAGATAGACCTATAGATGCAACTGATCCGTCAATTAGAAAAAATCCTATTATGACAGATGCTGATATGGCCATGCGTGAAGATTCTATTTACAAAGAAATATCTCTTAAATTTAAAGAAGATCAGGAATATTTTTCTGACACTTTTGCAAGGGCATGGTTTAAATTAACTCATAGAGATATGGGTCCTAAGTCCAGGTACATTGGACCTAATTTTCCAACTGAGGATTTGATTTGGCAAGATCCTATTCCAAAAGGAAATTCAAATTATGATGTAAATACAGTTAGAGAACAAATTAAAGATTTAAATTTATCTATTCCAGATAGAGTCTCTTTGGCTTGGGATAGCGCTAGAACTTTCAGGAATTCTGACCTTAGAGGTGGTGCAAATGGTTCTAGAATTAGATTGTTCCCTCAAAAAGATTGGGAAGCTAATGAACCTAGTAGGTTATCAAAAACATTATCTGTTCTTGAACACATAGCAAATAAAAATGATGTTAGTGTAGCAGACGTTATCGTTTTAGCTGGAAATTTGGCAGTGGAAGAAGCTGCAAAAAATGCTGGATTTGATATAAATATCCCATTTTTTAGTGGAAGAGGAGATGCTACTCAAGAAATGACTGATATTAATTCTTTTTCTAATTTAGAACCAATGTCTGATCCTTTCAGGAACTGGGTCAAGGATGAATACAAATCTAATAATGAGGAAATGTTAGTAGATAAATCTCAACTTTTGGGTTTAACTGCTCATGAGATGACTGTTCTAGTTGGAGGAATGCGTGTTTTAGGTGCTAATCATTTAGGAAATCAAGATGGAATATTGACTGACAGAGTTGGTGTTTTAACTAATGATTTCTTCGTAAATCTTATGGACATGAACAATAAATGGGAGATAGAAGGTGAAAACAAGTACAATATTGTTGACAGAAATACAGGAGTAATTAAGTGGACTGCTTCTTCTGTAGATTTGGTTTTTGGATCTAACTCAATTTTGAGATCTTATTCTGAAGTTTACGCTCAAGATGACAATCATGAAAAATTTGTTATTGATTTTGTTAGTGCCTGGAATAAAGTTATGAACCTTGATAGATTTGATTTAAAGTGATTATTTAATTGTGTGAATGTTTTAAAAATTGATTCAATACATACAATTTCAGTAATTGTTCTTAAATGATTTTCACAAATGGGAGTTAGATTTTTGTTTAATTTTTTCCTGATTTCATACATTGCCATTGGTCAAAATGATTACATAGAATATATTCCAAATACAAAAGAAAAATTACCAATGATCTTTATAAAAGGTGGTAATTTTATGATGGGAAGCGAAAAAAGCGAAATCGGGCATTTTGGTGATGAGGGGCCGAAACATGAGGTTAAAATCGATGCATTTTGGATTGGAAAATTTGAAATTACATGGAATTTATATAATTTATTTGTATCTAGAGAGATAGATCAATATCAAAGGAGTAAAAGTAATTCCGACGAGGTTTCAATTGATGTAGATGCTGTAACCGGAGCTACAACACCTTATGTAGAAATGAGTTTTGGAATGGGTGTCGACGATTTTCCAGCAATAAGTATGACTCAACTTGCCGCTTCAAAATTTTGTGAATGGCTATCAGCAATGACGGGAAATTTTTATAGATTACCAACTGAGGCTGAGTGGGAATATGCTTGTAGGGCTGGAAGTGATTCTGCCTTTAACTTTGGAGACGACATTTCAAAACTAAAAGATTATGCCTGGTATGATGAAAATAGTGAAGACAAATACCAAAAAGTTGGTACAAAAAACCCCAATGATTGGGGTATTCACGATATGCACGGAAATGTAGCAGAATGGACATTAGATCAGTATAGTCCAATATCTTATCGACAAAGAAAGGATAAACTAACAGAAAATCCATTTGTTGAACCTATCAAAGTTTATCCCAGAGTTGTAAAAGGTGGTTCATGGATGGACAATCAAAAAAGACTTAGAAGTGCTTCAAGAAGGGGTTCTTCAAAACAATGGAAAAGGCAAGATCCTCAAATTCCAAAAAGCCTATGGTGGCACACAGATGCTCAATTTTTGGGATTTAGAGTTATTAGACCATTAAATACTCCACCAGAAAAATTACAAAAAAAATATTGGGGTTATTAACTAGAAATTATTTAAATTTAGATATATGCTTTTAAGTTTCTCATATAAAAATTGTGAATACTATGAAGCTAATATGTAAAAAACGAAAAACAAAATGAAAAATTTAAGAAAAAATTCACGAAGATCTTTTGTAAAAAAATCTGCTCTTGCAACTGGTGCTGTTCTAGCCAATCCTTTTTTTTCAGAAGCTATGGTAAATTCATCCTCTGAAAAAAAACTAAAAATCTCTGTTATTGGTTGTGGAGGTAGAGGGTCAGGTGCAGCTGTTCAAGCTTTGAAAGCTGATAAAAATGTTGAGTTAGTTTCTATGGCAGACGCTTTTAGAGACAGAATTGACAAAAGTTTAAAGGGAATTATCGACAGTTTCGAAGGTCAAAAAAACATAAATGTAAAAGAAAAAAATAAATTTGTAGGCTTTGATGCATACAAAAAAGCCATCGATAAATCAGACGTTGTAATTCTTGCTACTCCACCAGGTTTTAGACCCTATCATTTTGAATATGCTATAAAAAACAACAAACATGTTTTTATGGAAAAACCGCTAGCTACTGATCCAGCCGGTGTTAGAAAAGTTTTGGAGTACGCAAAAGTGGCTAAACAAAAAAAACTAAACGTGGTTGTTGGTTTACAAAGGCATTACCAAACTAAATATTTAGAGTTTAAGAAACTTGTTGATAGTGGAAAAATTGGAAAAATCATTGGGGGTCAAGTTTATTGGAACGATGGAGGTGTTTGGACTAACAAAAGAAAACCAAATCAAACTGAATTAGAATATCAAATGAGAAATTGGTATTATTTTAATTGGCTTTGCGGAGATCATATTCTTGAGCAACATATTCACAACATTGATGTAGCTAATTGGTTTATTGGCGAATATCCTGTTTCAGCACAAGGTATGGGTGGTAGACAAGTTAGAAATGGAAAAGAACATGGTGAAATTTATGATCATCATTTTGTCGAATTTACATACCCAAGCGGAGCTGTAATTTCAAGTCAATGTAGACATATCAGAGGGTGTATGAATAGGGTTGACGAAGCTTTTCAAGGGACTAAGGGATCATTGGAAATTGGAAGAGGAATTATCAAAGACTTGGATGGAAAAATTAATTTTAAATATCCAAGAAGAATGGACCCAAACCCATATCAGGTTGAACATGATAAATTATTTTCTTCAATTAGAAGTGGTGGTGTAATATCAGATACTGAAAATGGTGCTAAAAGTACATTGGCTGCTATTTTAGGTAGAATGGCTACTTATACTGGAAAAAAATTAACATTTGACCAAGTTATGAAGTCTAAGCAAAAGTTAGTTCCAGAGAATATGAATTGGGATTCAACTCCTCCAACTCTTCCTGATTCAAATGGATATTATGAAATCCCTACCCCTGGGAAAACTAAATTTATATAGATGCAAAGAAGAGATTTTAATTCACTAATTGGATTGTCAAGTATAGGCTTAATGTCTTATGCAACCCCTATTTCCCATAACAGGAAAATTATTAAAAAACATAATTTTAATCTTAATTATGCCCCTCACTTAGGAATGTTTAAACATCATGTTGGAAATGACCCAATTGATCAGTTAAATTTTATGGCAGACATTGGTTTTAAAGCTTTTGAAGATAATGATATGAGAAATAGAGATGTCTCCCTTCAAAAGAAGATGTCTATTACTATGCAAAAAAGAGATATAAAAATGGGGGTTTTTGTAGCTCATCAGATTTATTGGAATAAACCTACTTTAACAACTGGTAAAAAAAAATATATTGATGAATTTTTGAATTATATTCAAAAAGCAGTTGATGTTGCAAAAATAGTAAATGCTAAATGGATTACAGTTGTCCCTGGGCATTTGGACTTAAGGCAAAATGTTGCTTACCAAACATCAAATGTTGTTGAAGTATTGAAAAAAGCCTCTGGGATTTTAGAACCTCATGGTCTAGTAATGGTTTTAGAACCATTAAATTTTAGAGATCATCCAGGTCTTTTTTTAACTAAAAGCCCCCAAGCTTATGAAATTTGTAAGACAGTTAATTCTCCTTCATGTAAAATTTTATTTGATATATATCACCAACAAATTCAGGAAGGAAATTTAATTCCTAACATTGAAAAATGTTGGGATGAGATTGGGTACTTTCAAATTGGAGATAATCCAGGAAGAAAAGAACCTAATTCTGGGGAAATTAATTATAGAAATATTTTTAAATATATTCACAGTAGGGGATTTAATGGGATTTTAGGCATGGAACATGGTAATTCGAAAAGAGGAAAAGAAGGTGAAGAACTCTTAATATCTGCTTACAAAAATGTCGATAACTTTATTTAAAATTAGTATTCAAATTCCCAAAAATATTTGTTTATCTGAATTTTCCAAATTGAACTTATCTACTTCATTTTTTGTAACATTGGTTTTCCATAAATAAATTTTTTTTAGTTTCTTAAATTCGACAAGATTTTCAAAAATTAAATTTGAAACATTTGTACCATATAAATTAATTTTTTCCAAGTTTTCAAGATTTTTAAGAAACTTGATTCCATCATCAGATATATTACTATTATTATTAATATCTAAATTAACAAGATTGTATAAATCAGATATTTTCTGAAGATTGTCGTTTGTTAGTTTACAATTAGTCATGGAAAGAGATACTATATGATTACTGAATTTTTTAAGTTTTAAAATTTTGTCATCATCAATCTTTTTACCAGTAAATTTTATTTCAAGTAATTCATAATTGTCAGAAATGAAATTCCATTTAAATTCACTTTTTTCTAGTACTTCTAATTCATCTATATTGATTTTTGGTAAATCTTTTAATTTTTCATAATACGGCTTTGGATTCATATTAATCTTGTAAAGCTTTTCAAGAAGTGATTTTTCTTCACCTGACAATTTAAGTTCAGATAGTTTCAAGTCAGAATTTAAATATTTATCAATCCACCACTTTATTAGATTAATTTCATCATAAGTTAATGGTATCCCAGTTGGGGGCATAAATTTTTTATTGTCTTGAGAGAGGGTGGCTCTTTGAAAAATCAAACTTTTACTGGAGTTACCTGCTATAATTGATTTTCCCGATAGACCTCCATTTTTAATATCTTTTATTGTAAGCATGTTTAATCCACCCGACTTTATATTTTGATTATGACAGTCAATGCATTTATTTTCAAAAACAGGTAAAATTAAATCAGTGAAAATTTTAATCGAATCAATTTCTGAATTTTCATAGTATTTTACATTTTTTTTCTCCTGAAAAAAATTATTGATGTTACTTGGTAAATACTCATATAAATAATTTTTACCATGAGTTATATTTGCTCCTTGATGACCTACTATCACAAGAGTTAATATCACAAGAAAATTGATAAAAAAATCCTGTTTTTTAAATAGATTTAAAATATTTGATTTAATTAACCACCCAATGAAAGTTAGAATAAGTAAGAAAACTCCACTCCACTTGTGTAATGAAATCTGATTTTCAATATAATAACCATTTAATGTTAATAGCCAACCAAAAATAACAGCAAAAATTGAAGTAATAAGCCCCATCATCCAGCAAAATGCAATTACTTTTCTGTGAATTCTTAGTTTTATAATATTAGTATAGGTTTCAATGAGAATTCCTAGAAAAATAAAACCAATTGGAAAATGAACTATAAGTGGATGAAATCTTCCCAAAAAAGTTGATATTTCAATAGAAAACATAATTTAAACTCTAGTTAATTTTAATGGATAAGTTTTTTTTGAGTTCCATTGAGGTACATATATATTTTCATCTTCGTCAACACAAACGTCATGTGGATTTAAAAATGATTTTTTATCTGAAATAGGAGGAGTTAATAGATTATTTGAATACTCTGGTTTATTTCCTCCAGGTAATGATACAACTTTATTATTTCTATCTAATACTGCTAACATACCATCATATTTATCCCAACTCTTAGTTACAATAACAGCGAAAAATAAATTACCATCTTTTATAACAGGTCTACAAATCCAACAACCTGGCAAGGATATTGTTTCTTTATAAATACCATCTAATGTAAATCTTTTAAATTCATTTTTTGATCTTGAGGTGATTAAAAGTGAAATATTTTTTTTATCTCTGGTATCAATTGTTATACCATGGCAACAATCAAAATTTTCATTTTTATCTCCTTTTCCTCCAAAATGTCCTATATAATTTCCATTTGAATCATAACGAATAATAAAATCTTTACCATAACCATCTGCAACATATATATCACCGTTTGGAGCAATACAAGTTTCAGTAGGTTTAAAATCTTTTTCAGAATTATAATCTTTGATTTCTTTAGGATAATTTAATTCAAAGATTTTTTTTCCATTAATTGTAGTTTTACACACCTTGTGATTTTCAGGGTCAGTTATAAATAAAAACTCGTCATCACCTTCATTTAAAATTGAAAGACCATGCGCTCCGTTATAATTAATTGACCAGGCATCTTCTATTTTACCTGATCTGTCAAAAATTAAAATATTATTTTTTGGATGAGTAGTTGTCATTAAAATTCTATTTTTTTTATCAATCACCATCTCATGACAATGATCAATAGGAAATTTTTTGAAATTTTGTATTCCCCAGTTTTTATCAATTACATATTTAAAATTTCCATGACCAACAACCAAATTATCCATTTTTAAATTTTTTTTTATTGCAAAAACGCTTTTACTTAAACCAACTGATAATCCAGCTAGAGTTGATTTTTTTAAAAAACTTCGTCTTGAATTTTTTTTCATTTTTTTAAGATAAAATTTCTTTAACTATCTCACCATGTACATCTGTTAATCTGTAACGTCTTCCTTGATGTTTAAATGTTAGTCTTTCATGATCAATACCTAAAAGATGCATCAAAGTAGCTTGAAAATCGTGTACATGAACTGGACGTTCCTTTATATTATAACCAAAATCGTCTGTTGATCCTATTGTTATACCCTTTTTAATTCCAGCCCCTGCCATAAATATTGTAAAGCATTTAGGGTGATGATCTCTTCCGTAATTAGTTTTAGTTAAAGTACCTTGTGAATAGGATCCCCTTCCGAATTCACCTCCCCATATAACAAGAGTTTCATCTAATAGACCTCTTTGTTTTAAGTCTTTAATTAAACCTGCTGTTGGTTGATCAGTATCTTTACACTGAACTTTAATTGCATTAGGTAGGTCCCCATGTTGGTCCCAACCTTGATGGTATAATTGAACAAACTTTACATCTTTTTCAATTAATTTTCTGGCAAGTAAACAGTTTGCTGCAAAGCTTCCGGGGTTTCTACTCTCTTTACCATATAGATCATAAATATATTCAGGTTCTTTGGATACATCCATAACCTCAGGGACTGATGATTGCATTCTAAAGGCCATTTCATATTGAGACATTCTTGATAGTATTTCTGGATCTCCAACATCTCTATGATTTATTTTTTCTAATTTTTTTAAATATTCGAGTTGTTCCTTTCTTATATCTGCTGTAACACCAGGTGGATTATCTAAGTAAAGAACAGGATTTTTTCCAGATCTAAACTGAACACCTTGGTGTTTTGATGGTAAAAAACCATTTCCCCATAAACGAGAATAAAGTGGTTGACCAAATTTATCTTTTGTTACCAGTACAACAAATTCTGGTAAGTTTTTATTGTCACTTCCTAATCCATAACTTATCCATGAACCAATTGAAGGTCTTCCTGGGAGTTCGGATCCTGTTTGAAGAAAAGTAACAGCAGGATCATGGTTTATTGCCTCAGTGTACATTGACTTTATAAAACACAAATCATCGACAATTTGAGATGTATAGGGCATCAGTTCACTCATCCAAGCTCCACTTTTTCCAAACTTTTTAAATTTAAATATTGATCCAGCTAATGGAAAACTTGATTGACCTGAACTCATTCCAGTTAGTCGTTGGCCACCTCTAACACTGTCAGGAAGCTCCGTTCCATTTAATTTATTTAGTAAGGGTTTGTAGTCAAAAAGATCTAGTTGAGATGGAGCACCACTTTGCAAAAGATAAATAACTCTTTTGGCTTTAGCAGGAAA
>MDSW01097056.1_pt1 | contig 16473 bp, 18 predicted proteins | sample 811171 | NCBI WGS metagenome assembly MDSW01 (sample SAMN05326641, study PRJNA326480) | marine metagenome | isolation source: seawater | place: Atlantic Ocean: North West | collected 2012
CTTTGATGATTAATTAATTCTATTTTCTAATTTAATTCTTATAAAATCTGAATGACTTATATGCACTAAATCAGAGATTTTCCTAATCAAATGAACTTCATATTTATCTAGATTTCCATCTGCAAAAGCAAGTTTCCATATTCTTGTTAGAAGTTCTAGTTTATCTGCATATGTAAATTCATCATTAACTACCCTGGTGTATTCATATAAAGAAGTAGACTCATCAACAGTACTTTCTGCATCTGCAATTAGTTCATTAATTATTTCTTCGTCTAGATTATAGGTATCTCTTAGAGATTCTTTAAGAGATGTAATTTCTGAATCATCGAAAATCTTATCTGCAAATGCAACTTCTATTAATAGCGCCGAACAAGCCTTATCGAGTATAGAAATTTTTTCCTCCTCTATTGTCTCTTGTTCTTTAGAAAAATTACTTAATAGATCTTTTATTTTTTTAATCATTCATTAACCTCATGCGCTAACTGTATATAATTTTCGATTGGATCCTCAATAGAGTCAATTCCAGTCAAAAATTTTCTTATATTTTTTGCTCCTTTAAGTCCTTTAAAGAGTCCCATTAAATGCTTAGTGACGTGCGCTAGTTTTAGTCCATTCTCATGTTGATTTTTTAGGTAAGGAAGGAAATCCATGAGAATTTTTGTTCTGTTTTTTACTTCATTATTTTTGTCAAAAATTAGATTATCTACATCTTTTAATAAAAAAGGATTATCATAAGCTTCTCTACCCATCATAACTCCATCCACTTTCTCTAGATGAACTAAGCTTTCTTCAATAGAAGCTATTTGACCGTTTATTATAATTTCAATATCTGGAAATTTATCTTTTAGTCTATATACCCTTGAGTAGTTTATTGGAGGAATTTCTCTATTTTCTTTTGGACTTAGACCTTTTAGCCAAGCTTTCCTAGCATGCACTATAAATGTTTTACATCCCGCATCTTTTACACAATTTATAAAAAAATCTAGTCCAGAGTCTTCATCCATATCATCAACACCAATTCTGCATTTCACTGTAATCGGTATATCAGTATTTTTAATCATTGTATTAACACATAGTGCAACTAGTTCTGGCTCTTTCATTAATATTGCACCAAATCTTCCTTTCTGAACTTTGTCGCTGGGGCAGCCTATATTTAAATTTATTTCTCTGAACCCATATTCTTCTGATATTTTGGCAGCTTCCGATAATTGCCCTGGATCTGATCCTCCTAGTTGTATGGCAAGAGGATGTTCTTTTTGATGATACTTTAATAATGCAGAAGTATCTCCATGCAAAACTGCATTTGCATGGATCATTTCAGTATATAGCAAGGCTTCTGAAGTTATTGTTCTTAAAAAATAACGCTCATGCCTATCTGTCCTATCCATCATAGGAGCTACAGAGAATCTACGGAGCATTAAGGTGTATGCAGAGGTAAAGCGTAATAATCAAAGAATATATACATGATTATAGTGCATATTACTAAAGTCAAAAGCATAACTGGTAATCCCTTTTGGGCCCATCTAAGGGGCGTGATTGCCATATCAGGATTTCCAGTAGTTTTTGCAAGTTTCTCCGAAACTGTCACTATATATACGTTTGCTGTCGATCCAATATGGGTACCATTGCCACCCATACCAACGCCTATTGCAAGACACCAGCATAGAGCAGCTATATTAACTCCAACAGTTTCCAATGATGCAATTATTGGAATCATAGCAGCTGTGAAAGGTATATTATCTATAGCGGCTGACATAACTGCTGCAACCCACATCAGAGCAATACAAGTCATCATAAAGTTTTCTTGTATAACTTCTCCTGTAACAGGATCTATCAGGAAAGGAACAATATACTGACCAAGATATTCAAGAAACTTACTTCCTTCTACACCACCAACTAACATAAACAAAGCTACAAAAAACATTAAAAGAGGAATTTCATGAGTCATATTTTTCATAACATCTTCAAATTCAATCTCTTTTGCAAGAATAGTTAAAAGAATTAGACCTGTGCCAGCAACCATCCAAGGTTCCCAATGTATTGTATTATGAATGATAAAAAGAATTACCATTAGTCCAAGAATCGAGAGTGATTTATTCCATAAACTTTTATCTTTATAAGGTATTGAGTCTTCAAATTTACCTTCAGGAACGATAGCTAGTTCTTTTTTAAACAAAAACTTCATGAAAAAGAGCGTTGCTATCCAAGCTACAAAAACGATTGGAAACATTTTATATGCGAAGGGCATAAATGCTATATCAAATGCCGAACCGATCATTAAATTTGGGGGATCACCTACTAATGTAGCTACCCCACCAGTATCAGATAATAAAGCAGCTGCCATTAGATAAGGAATCGCACTTACTTTCATTTTTTGACATATCAACACAATTAGTGGACCAAAAATAACTACAGTAGTAACGTTGTCTAGTAATAAAGATATAACAGTTACTGCTGTACCTAGGAGAGCAAGAAGCATAAATTGTCTACCTTTAGCAATTTTTCCAATATTTGCTGCAAGAACTTCAAATCCACCTGAATTAATCATTATGGCTACAACGGCCATCATAGAACCAAGTAAAAATACTACATTCCAATCTACTGCTTCAAAAGCTTGCTCCGGTGAATAGAAACCATAAGACTGTCCTGCTACTAGCATCACAGCAGCACCTGCCATAGCTACTTTGACTCTATGAAAACCATGTAGTGTTTCCGTAAAGATCAGTATAAAGCTAGCTGCGAGTATAATTCCTGACACTAACATTCCTTGATCCATAACTATAGTTTCCATAACTACCTCAATTTTTATTAATTTATATTAAATTATCCTTTTATAGCTTAAACTTAAAAACATGATTCCAATAACGGGTAATTTAGTATTTAGTCCAGAAAATTTCAATACTTCTTCGGAATCAGCTGTATCTATTATTTTAAAGCATCAGGAATTTATAACATCAAAAAATTCAGATTTTTTAATTTTCGAAGACGAAGATCTTCAATGGTCAGAAATGCATTTTATAAATAAACAATTCCTTGGTTACTTAAATGATAGGCCCTGTTTTTTATCTGAACTCACAAGTGAAAGTAAATTAGATAGTAACCTTATGTTAACGCCGTTAAGAAATTTACTCGGAAGAATTCCTGATACCTTGTTCACTATCTGTTCTAGATCAATTCAATTAAGTGAATGGAGTCAAAATAATCAATTTTGTGGCAAGTGCGGTTCAAAAATGAATAATCACGAAAAAGAAAGGGCGATGTATTGTGAATGTAATAATATACTTGTTTATCCTAGAATTTCTCCTTGCATAATAGTACTAGTAACAAAAGGAGAAGAACTTTTGTTAGCACATAATAAAAACTTCCCAGGAGCTTTCTATAGTACTCTTGCAGGATTCATTGAAGCAGGAGAATCTGCAGAATCAGCCATACATAGAGAGATTTATGAAGAAGTAAAAGTGAAAGTTAAAAATATTAAGTACTTTGGTAGTCAGTCTTGGCCGTTTCCTAGCCAATTAATGTTAGGTTATCACGCTGAATATTTAGAAGGTGACATAACACCTGATGGTGAAGAAATAGACTCCGCTGATTGGTTTCATTACAAAGAATTACCCCAAGTACCAACAGGAAATATATCAATATCTGGTCAGCTTATAGAAAGCTTTTTAGATACGATAAAAAATTAAGACTTATTTCTAGGGTCATTGGAGGCTCGACCCCATTCTTTTGCAGTCTTCACTTGTTTCACTTCAGTGTTTAGAGAATTTTTGTTGTTAGTTTGATCGTTTGAATTATTATCAATATCTTTATCATCCTTTTTAGGTTGATTGGCTTTTGTCTTCTCATCATTTTTAGGTTGAGTGGTTTTTGTCTTCTCATCATTTTTAGGTTTAGTGGATTTAGTTTTCTCATCCCTTTTAGATTGAGTGGCTTTTGTTTTCTCATCCCTTTTAGATTGAGTGGCTTTTGTTTTCTCATCCTTTTTAGGTTGATTGGCTTTTGTTTTCTCTTCTTGTTTCTTTTTATGAAGCTCCCTTTGATTATTTTTACTTGAAGATTTCTGGTTTTGAGAATTACTTTTTTTGTTTTTACTAGCTTGCTCTTTACCTTTCTGTTTAGGCTTATTCTGAGTATTTTTGTTAGCGTGCTTAGCAGGCTGATTAGCATGTCTCTTCTTTTGATTAGCATGTTTAGCATTTCTTCTTCTGTTAGGTCTTTTATTTTTTGGTTTAGTGGTTTGTTTTTTTGGTTCAGTTAAAGCTTTAAAGATCTTTTGAATAAAATTTTCTCCTTTCTTTTTCGGTTTTTTTGGAGGAGTTAGATTAACAGCAGGTTTTTCAAATTTTTGTTTTTTATAATTTAAGTCTGAATTTTCATTATTTTCAATTTCGCTTTGAATTTCATAACTAGCATGCTCTTTATTTTTCTTATCGTCTTTTTTTAGTCTATTAACTTCAAATCTGTTATCAGATCTAGTGGGATCAGATACAACCACAACTCTTACATCTGTTCTCTCTTCAATTTCATTTATTCTTGCTCTACGTTCGTTAAGTAAAAATATAGACATATCAGAAGAGACTATAGCCCTTACTTCTCCACTTTTTCTTTTACTTGCTTCTTCTTCAATCAGTCTCAAGACGGCAGTAGAAAGGCTTGCTACATCTTGGGTCCATCTTTCTTGAAGGGAAGGTCTTAATCTTTGCCTTGACATCTCTAAGAGACCAAATCTTGTAATCCTGCCTACTTGTACTTTTGCTCTATCAATTGATAAAGCACTCCATAATTTATCTTCAACGGCTCTTTTATTTTTTAAAGACATCATGTCTATAAAGTCTATGACTATCAATCCGCCTATATCTCTAAGCCTCAATTGCTTGCCTATTTCAGTAGCAGCCTCTAAATTAGTATTTAATGCTGTTTCTTCTATATCACTTCCACTAGTGGCTTTAGCTGAATTTATATCAATTGCCACTAAAGCTTCAGTTTGATCAATTACTATAGAACCTCCACTTTGGAGGTCTACATTTCTTTGATAAGCCGTCTCTATCTGACTTTCTATCTGATACCTAGTAAATAATGGTATAGATTCGTCATAACGTTTTATTTTATCTTCATAGTCAGGCATTAGTTTGGAAGTGAAGTCATAAGCTTTTTCATAAGCTTCATCAGTATCAATTAATACTTCAGTAATATCTTCTCTTAAAAAATCCCTTAATGATCGTGAAACTAGATCATTCTCTCTATAAATTAAAAAAGGAGCTTTTCTTAATTGATTTGCTTCTTGAATTGCATCCCATAAGTTAAGTAAATAATCTAAATCCCACTTAAGTTCCTCAAAAGAAACACCTTCGCCCGCAGTTCTTAAAATAACTCCCATATCCTTAGGAATATCTAATTGACGCATTTTTTCACGCATCTCGTCTCTTGATTTTCCTTCTATGCTTTTAGATATGCCCCCAGAATCAGGATTATTCGGCATAAGAACTAAATAATGTCCTGGTAAAGAAATAAAAGTGCTTAAAGCCGCACCTTTAGTACCTCTTTCTTCTTTTTCAACTTGAATGATTATCTCCTGTCCTTGTGTGAGAAAATCATTAATAGATTTCTTAGTTTGCGTTGATTTAGTAAAACTAGGTGCAAGCTCTTTAACGGGCAGAAAACCATGTTTTTCTGATCCAAAATCTATAAATGCTGCTCCTAGACTTTGCTCTATTCGCGAAACCCTTGCTTTATATATATTAGATTTCTTTCTTTCTTGACCTGATTGCTCTATGTCAAAATCATAAATACTTTGGCCATCTACCAAAGCGACCCTCAACTCTTCTGGTTGAGTTGCATTAATTAACATTCTCTTCATTTTTTCCCCTTTTTTAAGGAAAGCAGATAGCAAGTGCTGTATATATTGAATATATTCTGAAAGGTAGGTGAATTATTTAAGATCTGTTGCCACACCTACGTGGCTAATGTTCTTTTAAAGCCTTACTTTATACTGCTTTTTTTATTTAAATTCTTTATGCGTCCTACTTTTTTCTTAAAAAATGCGCATTTACAGATACAAAATAACATAAAATCCTCTAATATTAAAGATTCACACTCATGAAAGAGAATTTTCATCAAGTTTCATTCTATAAAGTAAGCTCTGAATATAAAGGGGTTAGACTAGATAACTGTTTGATATCCAAATTAAAAGGATTACCAAGAGCAAAGATTTATTCAATCATTCGAAAAGGCGAAGTAAGGGTCAATAAATCACGTTGCAAGCCTAGTTATAGATTGCAAAAAGATGATGAAATAAGAATCCCTCCTTATACAACTAAGCCTAAGATCAATAAAAAATCTTCTGAAAAAAATATAGATAAGGTAGAAAGATCGATAATAAGGAAAGAAACTAGTTTTCTTATCATAAATAAACCCGTTGGACTCGCATGCCATGGAGGAAGCGGAATATCATTAGGCTTAATAGAAATTATTCGGCAGTTAGATAAAAAATATAAAGATGCGCAACTAGTTCACCGAATTGATAAAGACACTTCAGGTTGTCTAGTTGTTTCTCTTAAAAAAACTATCCTGAGAGAATTTCATAAAGAAATTAGGAATAAAGATGTAGATAAATTTTACGCAGCAGTTGTGAAAGGGCATTGGCCTATAGATTTACAAAAAATTACCTTGAGCATTAAAAAAGAAAATCTAAAGACTGGAGAAAGGGTTGTTAAACAAAATCAGGCAGGAAAATTTTCAGAAACTGAATTTAAATTAATAACTGCTGGTCTATCTAACAGTTTAATTAGGGCAAAGATAATAACTGGAAGAACACATCAAATTAGAGTGCATTCTAGCCATAAAGGTTATCCGATTCTAGGAGATGTTAAATATGGTGATGCTTCATATAATAAACAGCAAAAATTAAAAGGTTTAAACAGAATGCTATTACATGCCGAATCTATCAATTTTAAAAATCTAGGGATAGAACAGCATGCACCTATTCCAGAAGTTTTTAGAGAGTATGTCTAAAAGAAATAAAACATTTAATTTAAGAGAAGGTTCTTTCCCAATACAAATGGACTTGGTATTTGATGAGATTGAAATAATAGAAATAGGCCGCCTAAAGGATTTAATCAATGCAGAAATAAAAATATCTATAATTTCTAAAGATTTATTTCGCTGTGAAGGAAGCTTAAATACAACTTTTATTGACAGATGCCAATCTTGTTTAAAAGATATAGAAGTAAATTTAAGTTTTTTAACAAATTTGGTAATAAAACATGAAGATTTAATGATGGATGATGATTCAAATCAAGATCAGACACACTATCAAGATTTAGAGTATTTTGATGTTGAACAACTTATCAAAGAGGAAATATCATTAAATTACCCAAATATTGTAAAATGCGAAGGAGAATGTCTCGATATTAATCCATTAAAAGAAGAAGAAAAAAATCTTCCATTTAAAAAAATTAGAGACTTGATCGATTAGTTCAACTAAAATCCGCGCCGGAGCAACGTAATGGCAGTACAAAAAAGTAAAAAATCTAAGTCAAAAAAACTTCAGAAGAGGGCACATCAATCTTTAACTAACCCTACACTATCAACCGATCCAGTGACAGGTGAAAGACATTTGAGACATCAAATGACTTCAGACGGCTTCTATAGAGGAAAAAAAATAGTTGAAGTTAAGCAGTCTGAAGAACCTATAGAAGAGTAAGATGTCCCAAGGGATTGCTATTGTCTTTCCTGGTCAAGGTTCTCAGTCCATTAGGATGTTGGAGCATTACTTTTCTAATGAAAAGAAGTTTAATTATGTATTTGATATATCGAAAGAAGTCTTAGGATTGGACTTCAAAGACCTTATATTAAACGGATCTTCTGAAGACCTTTCGTCTACTGAAATAACTCAGCCTTTAATGCTGACTGCTAATAACGCAATTTGGGAATGTTTAGAAATTGAAGTTAAAGATGTAAAAATTATGGCTGGGCACTCTTTAGGAGAATTTTCTGCATTTGTAGCTAGTAAAGCCTTAACTTTTGAAGAAGCTTTAATATTAGTCTCTTTAAGGGCAAAATTTATGCAGCAAGCAGTTCCAGAAGGCAAAGGTGCTATAGCGGCTATCATCGGTCTCAATTACCAAGAATTAAATTCCATATGCTTATCAATTAGTAAAGAAGATGAAGTAGTTGAATTGGCAAATATTAATTCTATAAATCAGATAGTAATTTCTGGTACGAAAGATGCTGTTGATAAAGCTATAAGTCAATGCAGTGAAGCGGGGGCAAAAAGATCAGTATTATTACCTATGAGTGTACCGGCTCATTGTAAGTTAATGAAACCTGCTTCAGAGAGATTTAAGAAAGCACTAGATAACGTAAATATGCAATTACCAAAGTCCAATGTTATACAAAATGTAGATGCCTCAATATCAAATGACATCGACAAAATCCGAGAAAACTTAATATCTCAAATTTATTGCCCCGTTAGATGGGCGGACATAATGGAATCTTTTAATCAGATAAATCTTCAAAAGCACATTGAATGCGGTCCAGGTAAAGTTTTATCTGGTTTAATGAAAAGAGCTCTCAAAGACACAGAAATTATCTCTCTAGATAACTATGAATCATTTTCAAACAAGGAGTATGTATCATGAAAACTGCACTAGTTACAGGAGCGAGCAGGGGTATTGGAAATGCAATTGCTCTAACTCTAAAAAAAGAAGGTTTTCGTGTATTAGGAACCGCAACCTCATCAGAAGGATCAAGAAAATTAGATGACATAGGAATTGAAGGGCATGTATTAGATCTTAATTCTTTAGATTCAAAGAAACAATTTTGGGACGAAATAGAAAATAAAGAAGCAAACATATCAGTACTTGTAAATAATGCAGGAATAACTAGAGATAATATAGTTCTAAGAATGTCAGATGATGAATGGGAAGAAATAATGAATGTGAATCTAGATAGTATTTTCTACTTATCAAAGAGAGTATTAAAAATGATGCTTAAAAATAAATGGGGAAGAATTATCAATATAACCTCTGCATCAGCCTCTATCGGAAATAGAGGTCAATCAAATTATTCAGCTGCTAAAGCAGGAGTGGAAGCATTTACAAAATCTCTTGCAAGAGAGGTGGGGAAAAGAAATATTACTATTAATGCAATTGCACCAGGCTTTATTAGCACTGATATGACTGAGCAAAATAATGGAATTAATATAGAGGAATTAATAAAGGAAATACCCTTAGGTAGATTTGGAGATCCTGAAGAAATTGCTCATTTAGTTTCTTTTATATGTTCTGAAGAGGCTTCCTACATAACTGGACAAGTCATACATATAAATGGTGGTCTTTATATGTAGTCATTTGACATTCTGGCTAATTTGTAGGGATAAATAATGAAAATTTTTTTAAAGCTAGTAAAATGCAACATGTTTTACATCTGTGTACCTAAATATTTGGTTTTAGTCAGGAGAAAATAATGAGTATTGAAGAGAAAGTACAAAAAATCGTTTGTGAGCAACTGGGAGTGTCTACAGAAGAAGTTAAGTTAGAAGCTTCATTTATAGATGATCTGGGAGCAGATTCACTAGATACCGTAGAATTAGTTATGGCTTTTGAAGAAGAATTTGAAATAGAAATACCTGATGAAGAAGCAGAAGAAATCCAAACTGTAAAAAACGCTGTAGATTATATAAATAGCAACTCTTAATTAATGCCTAAATAGGCACAATTTATGTCAAAAAGAAGGGTAGTCGTTACCGGTATTGGCATGGTATCTCCAGTTGGTAATTCTGTTACCGAATCGTGGAAAAATATCATACTTGGAATAAGTGGTGTTTCGAATATTAATAAGTTCGATACTGAGGGCTTTGAAACAAAATTTGCTGCTACCGTTGATATCAATGTAGAAGATTTTTTAGACAAGAAAGATATAAGAAGAGTTGATGAATTTATTCAATTTGGCTTAATTGCTTCTGACGAATGTATAAAAGATTCTAAACTTAAACTTCATGAAGAGGATCTAAATAGAATTGGTGTTTCGATTGGGTCTGGTATTGGCGGATTATCAACTATTGAAAATAATAAAGTTACGTTGAATGAAAGAGGTCCAAAAAAGATCTCACCCTTTTTTGTACCAGGTGCTATTTCCAATATGGTTTCCGGGTATGCTTCTTTGAGGTTTGGTTTCAAAGGACCTAATATATCAATAGCCAGTGCTTGCTCAAGTGCTAGCCATTCTATAGGTTATTCTTTTAGATCTATATCTTATGGAGATGCTGACATTATGCTTACCGGAGGAGCCGAGATGGCTACAACTCCATTAGGTGTAGCAGGATTTAACGCTGCCAAAGCCTTATCAATAAATAATGAAAAACCAGAAGCTGCAAGCAGACCTTGGGATAAAAAAAGGGACGGATTTGTTTTAGGAGAAGGTGCAGGTTGTTTAATCCTGGAAGAATATAAACATGCAAAAAATCGGGGTGCTCACATCTATGCTGAAATTATTGGATTCGGAATGAGTGCTGATGCATTTCACATAACTGCTCCACCCCAAGAAGGAGAAGGAGCAGCCTCGGCAATGAAAAATGCTCTATCAGATGCAGGTATAAATAAAAACTTGATTGACTATATCAACGCTCATGGCACTTCAACTCCGGCAGGAGATATTGCTGAAACTCTAGCAATTAAATCTGTTTTTAATGATGCTTCTAAAAATTTAGTGGTAAGCTCTACTAAATCGATGACAGGTCATCTATTGGGAGCAGCAGGAGCAATAGAAGCTATATTCTCTATTTTGTCTATTAGAGATAATGTTTGTCCTCCTACAATAAATTTAGAAGATCCAGATGATGGGTGCGATTTAAACTATTCAGCCAATCTAGCAACTAAGAAAGATATTTATTACTCATTATCCAATTCATTTGGATTTGGCGGGACAAATGCATCTTTAATCTTTTGTGATGTAGAGTAGGACGTGTCTATATTTAGATATATCATTCTTTTTTTATCTAGTTTAATAATATTTTTTTTATTAGTTACAAACCATAGAGTGATCATGGTCGAAGACACATTGTATGACATAAGTGCAGGCTCTACTCTTCAGGAGATATCTTTAGATTTAGAGAAAAAAAATCTTATTTTAAATAGTTTTGTTTTCACATTAAATGCTAAATTGCACAACATAGAAAATAAAATGAAAGCTGGTGAATACTTGTTATCTGAAAGTGAATCCATATTTACATTACAAAAAAAATTTCTTAATGGCCAAAACTTCTATAGGAAATTACAGCTTCTTGAAGGTAAGACCATGGCAGATATATTTAAACTTGGTAATAGCGAGGGCATAGTAGATGACATACAAGGTAACTTAAAAAATCTTCAACAAATACTTGATATTGATAATCAATACGAAGGTTTTCTCTATCCAGATACTTTTTATTATCAAAAGGGTGATTTATTTTCTTCTCTTTTAAAAAGATCGTTTTCTAAACAGAAAAGGCTTTACTCAGAATTGTGGTTGAATAGACAAGAAGATCTGCCTTATCGTTCTTTAAAAGAAGCAATTACCCTTGCCTCAATTATTGAAAAGGAAGGTCTAGAAAAGAAATTGATAGCTGGTGTTTTTATTAATAGACTTAAAAAGAATATGAAACTTCAATCAGACCCTACGGTAATTTATGCCATAGGAGAAGATTTTGACGGCAATATAAAAAGATCGCATTTAAGAATTGATAATCCCTATAATACCTATAGGTATAAAGGACTACCCCCTGGACCTATAGGACTAGTTAGTCAAAGTTCTTTAATGGCTGCACTAAATCCTGAAAAATCGGATTTCCTATATTTTGTTTCCATGAACAATGGATTTCATAAGTTTTCTAAAACTCTAGAAGAACATAATCAAGCTGTATTAAAGTATCAAATTAATGGAAGGTAAATTCATCACTCTAGAGGGTATAGAAGGCTCTGGTAAGTCTACTAATCTAAGTATTATTAAAAAAATATTAGATAATAATAAGATTAACTATGTAGTTACCAGAGAACCCGGAGGAGGTCCTTTAGGATCCAAATTAAGAAAAATCCTATTAGATAAAAATAATAATATTTCGCCATCCGTAGAGATGCTATTAATGATGGCGGATAGAAAAGATCATGTTGATAATCTAATTAACCATAATTTAAAACAAGGTAACTGGGTTATTTCAGATAGGTATTTAGATTCTACAATTGCTTATCAAGGAGGAGGCAGAGAACTAGATTTAAATTTAATAAATTCTTTAAGCGAAGAATTAGAATTACCAACACCTGATTTAACTCTACTCTTTGATTTACCTGTAAATGAAGCGTTAGATAGAGCGAAAGCAAGATCTACATTAGACAGATTTGAAAGCGAATCAGAAGATTTCCATAAGAGAATAAGAGACTCTTATCTAGAGCAAGCTTATAAAAATAATAGGTTCAAAATTGTAAATAGCTCTCAAGATATAGAATCGGTAGCAGAGCAAGTAAAGAATTACATCATGGAGTTTTTAAATGAATAAACTTCCAATTTGGCAAGAAAAATATATTGATCTCTTGACCAAAGAAAAACTACATCATGCTTATTTATTTTTTGGAAGAGAAGGTTTGGGTAAGGAATTATTGTTATCTACTCTTAGTCAAGGCATTTTGTGTGAGGACACTACATTATTTCCATGTGGTAAATGTCACAATTGTAAATTGGTTTTAAGTCAAAACCATCCAGATTTGCATATCCTCGAAATTGAAGAAGGTAAAAAAAATATTTCTATTAATCAAATATTAGATTTAAGAGAAAAAATCTATGAATCTTCTTTTTTAGGAAAAAATAAAATTATTTTGATACCAAATATAGAATTCATGTCTCGTGATGCTTCCGATTCAATTCTAAAGATTTTAGAAGAACCGCCAAAAGATACCTTTTTTGTAATGTCTTCACATTTTATTCATCTAATCCCATCTACAATAAGAAGTCGTTCTATAGAGATAGAAGTTACTAATCCTTCTTTTGAGGAATGCCTTGAATGGCTTTCAGAGAGTTATTCAGAGAACCTTGAACTTGCAATTGAACTTTCGAATAATAGACCATTTATTGCTAAAGATTTACTAGATTTGAATCTTGTCGAGCTTAGATCTAAATTCATAAAGGATATATCTGGCATTATTAAATCTGGAAAAGATATCGTTAACATTTCAGAAAATTGGAGTAAAGAGTTAGAAACTCTAACTTTAAAAATTGAGTGGATGTCCTATATTCTCATTGATGCGATTAAACATAACGCGACAAACGAAGCAGAAGTAGTAAGTGATAGCGAGAATATAACTCGTTATCTAGGTGAAAAGTCTGATATTTTTAATTTACATGAACTATTAAATAAAACAAACCAAACATGGAATCTATTTAGCAATGATTCTAATCTTAGAAAAGACTACCAGTTGCAATCTTTATTTGTAGAGTGGGAGATGGGTTTGGGCGTTTCTAATCAATAAAGTCTAATATCAGATTATTTGTAAGTTCTTTTTTTTCGAGATGTAAAAAATGCCCACAATCAGGGAGTATTTTTATTTCTAAGTCATCAAAATAATCTTCCATGCCTTCCGATAAATAGTGGCCTATACAGCCATCATTTTTACCATGTAAGTACAAAGAAGGTATGGATATTTTTTTGCTCAACAGGCTATTAGCCAATTCATTGATTCTATCGGTTTGTAGCTCGGGCTGAAAAGTGCAACGATAATAGGCCAAAGCCTTTGATAAAACTGAACCTTTTGATAAGACATTTATAGTTGTCGCAGCATACTCCTTATATTCAGACCAATTAGGTGACCAGTCAGACCATAATTTATTAATGAAATCAAAATTATTAAAAGGAACTGCAATATCTGCTATTTCTAATTGAAAGAAAAACATGTACCAAGATTTTCTTTGTTGTACGGCATCACTCAGAAATGCTGTGCCAACGCTTAAACCATGAGGTACTGAAACAGAGATCAATTTGCTAACTAAATCCGGTCTTAAACCTGCTACGGCATATGAAACACTTGAGCCCCAATCATGGCCAAATAAGATAATTTTTTGATCAGTTATACTTTCAATGAAATTGATCATATCTTCAGCTATTCGTACTGATTGATAAGTATCTAGATCTTTATCTTCTGGATGATAGCCTGGCATATATGGAACAAAGGCCTGGTAGCCTTTAGATGCAAAAAAAGATAATTGGTCTTTATAGTTTTCAGGACAATCAGGAAATCCGTGTAAGAACACTATTGGATCTCCTTGTCCTTCCGTAAAGTAATAATGCTCAGAACTTGATTTTAGTAATTCCATTTTTTTTAGATATATTTAAAAATTTTTATATACTTAAAGTATGATAAGTATCTATTCTAAAGTAAATTAAATAAATAAAACGTTATGATTAAAATTTGGTCAAAACCTAATTGTATTTTTTGTGATAAGGCAGTAAATCTTTGCAAACTAAAAAATCTAGAATATAAAAAATTAATGATAGATGTTGATTACACTAGGGAAGAGTTATTAGAAAATTTTCCTAATGCCAGAACATTTCCGCAAATAACTATGGATGGTGAATACATTGGTGGATTTACGGAATTAGATGCTCATTTATCATAATGGAAACTTTTACAGCTATTTTAGATTTTCTAACTTATTGGCTTGTTGATCAGTACTGGTTTCCAGCTTTTTTAATTGGTACTGGTATCTTTTTTACTATTTACTTAGGTTTTCCACAAATAAAATACTTTAGGCACGGTTGGAGGGTTCTTACAGGTAAATATGTTAAGGAAGACACTGAAGGCGACACAACGCCGTTCCAAGCTTTGACCACCGCTTTATCTGGAACTGTTGGTACTGGAAATATAGGTGGTGTAGCTCTAGCTATATTTCTGGGAGGACCGGCAGCAATATTTTGGATGTGGGTAACCGCTTTTCTTGGAATGACTACTAAATTTGTAGAGGTCACGCTTTCTCATAAATACAGAGAAAAATTACCCGATGGAAGTATGTCTGGCGGACCCATGTATTACATAGAAAATGGCTTAAACATGAAATGGTTAGCTATTGTTTTTTCTGTTTGTTTATTATTAATGTGTTTAGGTACAGGTAATATGCCTCAGATTAGTAGTATTTCTGTGGTCCTGCTTGATACATTCAATATACCCAAAGTAGCAACAGGACTAGTCCTTTCGGTACTTGTTTGGTTGGTGATTATTGGTGGTATTAAAAGAATTGCACAAATCGCAAGTAAATTAGTCCCGTTTATGGCCTTTTGGTACATAGTGGGTGGGTTAGCAGTGATTATTAGTAATTATGAAAACATAATTCCCTCGCTTCAATCAATCTTTGTTCATATCTTTACTCCAACTGCTGCTGTTGGAGGCTTTCTTGGTGCCAGCGTGGCTGCTGCACTGACGAGAGGAGTCAATAGGGGGTTATATTCAAATGAAGCTGGTCAAGGCTCTGCTCCAATAGCTCACGCTTCATCTAAAACTGAGAATCCTATAGAAGAAGGTATGGTCTCTATTCTTGAACCTTTTATAGACACAATAATTATATGCACCCTAACAGGGTTAGTTATTCTTTCATCTGGAGTATGGAATCAGAAATTTGAAAATAAATTTGAGGCTAGTGCAATGGTTTTTGTTGAAGGGAAGTTTATTGAAACTAGTCAAGAAGACGCTATAGACCTTAGAAATTACTATTATGGAAATAACGATGAAATAGAATATACAGGTCCAATTGAAGTAATTGATGGAAGAATTAATTTAGAGAAAGTAACTCTTCTTCACAATAGATCAATTGCGGAAAATACCATTGTTTATTTATCTAGTGATAATTCTTTATTTTCGGGGTTATTAGAAATTAAGAATGGAAGTGTAAAAAACACAGGAGACTATGTCATAAGGGGTAAATCCTTGCTTCTTGGCGCTGATTTAACTGGTAAAGCATTTACTAAGAGTATTTTTGGAGATTTTGGACAATACATAGTAGCAATTGGGCTCTTATTATTCGCCTTCTCAACAGTAATTGCCTGGTCATACTACGGAGACAGAGCAACAGTACACCTTTTTGGAGAAGGTTGGGTGTTTTGGTATAGAGTTATTTATGTAGCAGCCTTTTTTACAGCCTCAGTAATAGATACTAAAATTGTCTGGGATATAGCAACTGTAATCGGACCTATTGCTACCGTTCCTAATTTAATAGCATTAATTTTATTAAGAAGAGAAATAAAACAAATAGACTCTGACTACGTTATAGAGAGTAAATAAGTAATATAACTTAGAAGACTAAATGCTCTGAGCTAATTCTATCAAAGAGTCAGTTTTTTCTTGATTATTTAAATGATATCTATCTACTTCCAAGCTCCAATCTAGATCCATAAATTCATTTAGACCTTCTTTATACCAATTTTCTTCTTTATACTCCTTGGAACATCTATTGTATAAA